>Ga0157375_10001781_pt1 | contig 18462 bp, 16 predicted proteins | sample M35metaG_FD_115311 | JGI IMG/M metagenome (GOLD analysis project Ga0157375, IMG submission 115311) | Miscanthus rhizosphere microbial communities from Kellogg Biological Station, Michigan, USA - M3-5 metaG | ecosystem: Host-associated > Plants > Roots > Rhizosphere > Soil | place: USA: Michigan... | reverse complement strand
TTGAGGTACGCCTTCCACACCGGCAGCGGCGTCTTCGCGTACAGCTCGGCGAGGTTCTTGAGGTAAGTGTCCTGGTATAACACGACGTCGCTGACCTTCGCCGATACGCCGGTCGCGGTCAGGTAGGCGTTCCAGTCGAATCCGGGCGCATAGGCCGGCAGGTCCTTGATGGCGATCTTGTGGTACGTCTTGACCGGGTCTCGGTTCTCGACCTTGGTCCAGTTGATTTTCGCCAGCGCGGTCTCGAACGCCACGATGTCGGCGGCGTCCTGTTTTGCCGTCTTGCTGCCCATCCTCGCCATCATCGACTCGACAAGCTCGGTGTACTTCTTGCGAATTCCGACGATCTTCGCGTCGTCGTTGTCGAGGTAGTAGTCGCGATCGGGAAGGCCCAGGCCGGCCTGGGACAGGTACGCCACGTACGCGGTCGAATTGCGCTTGTCCTGGTCGATGTCGAGATCGACCGGCGTAAGGATGCCGATCTGCTTCAGGCGGGCGAGCGCGGCCGGGATCTCGGACTTATCCTTGATGCGGTCGATGGCCTCGAACTCCGGAGCGAGCGGCTTCATCTTCAATGTTTCGATCCGCGCCTCGTCCATGAAGCTGCGATAGAAGTCGCCGACCTTGCGCGCTTCCGTGTTCGGCGCGGCGGATGCCGATGCGGAGACCTCCTCGATGATGAGGCGCAGTCTTTCCTGCGCTTCCTCATGCAGGATGTACAGCGGACTCCACGACGGCTTGTCGGCGGGAATGACCGTCGCCGCGATCCACTTGGCGTTGGCGTGCATGAAGAAATCATCGGCGGCGCGGACCGACGGCTCGATGTACTGCGGTTCGACGCCGGACTTAAGGTCGGCGGCCAGCGTCAATCCGCTCAGCGCGGCGACACCACAGGCAACGGCAATTCGTATCTTCACGATGGAAACTCCGGGTCGGTCAGTTCAACTCGTGCAACTCTAACTTCGATTTGCGGCGTGTCGGCTCAGGGCTGGAAGCCCTTGACGCCGGCTTGCCAGAACAGGAATGCAAAGGTGTCCGCGCGCTCCTCGTAGGCCGCTTTCTTGGTCGAACCCATGCCGTGGCCTTCGTCGAAGTCGATCCGCAGCAGGATCGGCCGGCCGCTGGCCGTCGCTGCCATCAGGCGCGCGGCCAACTTGCCGGCCTCCCACGAGTCGACGCGCGGATCGTTGAAGCCGGTGGTCAGCAGCACCGCCGGATACTTCACGCCATCCTTCACCCAGTGGTAGGAGCTCATCGCGAACAAGCCCTTGAAACCTTCCTCGGTCTTGACCGTTCCGAACTCCGGGATGTTGGGAACGCCATTGGCGGAAAACTCCGCGCGCATCAGGTCGGAAACCGGCACCTGGTCGACCGCGGCGCCGAAGAGATCGGGCCGATCGGTGATGGAACGGCCAACGAAAATGCCACCGGCACTGCCGCCCATGATCGACATCTTCGGGGTCGACGTGTACTTGTTGGCCAACAGCCACTCCGCGCCCGCGATCGCGTCGCGCCACGTGTTCGGTTTGGTCGTCTTGTAGCCCGCCTTGTACCAGTCCTCGCCGAACTCGCCGCCGCCGCGAACGTGCGGCACCGCGAGCACGCCACCGCGATCGAACCACGGCAGCCAGGTCGGGCGGAAGAACGGCGTCGACGAAATGCCGTACGCGCCGTAGCCGTAGACGATGGTCGGGTTGCTGCCGTCGAGCTTCAAGCCTTTCTTGTGCACGATCGACATCGGAATGAGCGTCCCGTCGTGCGATTTGACGTGGACCTCGGTGGCCACCAGCGTTCCCGGATTGTCGAACTTGCCTTGCGGTTGCAGGCCGGTGTCGACGACCTTGCCGAGCGAAGGCTCGAACGCGAAATAGCCGCCGAAGCGTATCCAGCCACCGAGACTGAACACTGCGCCCGGCAGGCGCGGATCGGACACCAGTCCATCCATGTCGCCGACGAAGGGCAGCGCAACCTGCTGCTGCTTGGCATTCGGCGTGTACTCGAGACGGAACAGCTCGCTGTTACCGCCGTTCATCTTGCGCACGTACAGCGCATCCTTTGCCGCCACGAGTCCATTGACCACCGACTCGCCCGGCGCCACGACGACCTCGGCCGTCGCGAGGTCCGGCTTCGACAGCGACGTCTTGAGCACCTTGAACCGCGACGCGCCCTTGTGCGACAGGAGGAACAGCGCATCGCCCTGCACCGCAAGGTCGGTGACGTCGTCTGCCGTGTCGGTGACCTTGACCCACGGGGTCTTGTCACCGTTCAACGAGGACAGCGGCGCGACCCAGATCCGCATTTCTCGCTGCACACCGTTGATCGCGAGCGCGAGGATGTGGGACGTGCCTAGCGGGTTGAACGCAAAGACGTTTTCTTCCGGTGTCAGCGTCACCATCGGCGAGGCGCCGGCACCGAGCAGCAGCGTGTCGTTATCCGGGTTGTCACCCAGCTTGTGGATGTACACACGCTGGTAGCGATATTTTTCCGTTACCGGGGCGCCCTCGGCCATTTTTTGCAGGCGACTGTAGACCAGTCGGCCGTCCGGCAGCCACGAAGGATTTCCGAAATTGGCGCGGTCGATGCGGTCGGTAAGCTCCTTGCCCGTGCTCATGTCGATGATGTGGATCACGCTTTGCTCGGACCCGCCCACGGAAATTCCGTAGGCCACGAACTTGTTGTCTGGCGACGGTGCGTAGTAGTCGATGGCCGAATGCTCGCCATTGGCCGATTTCACAGCGTCCGGGTTGACCAGCAGGTGTTCCTTGCCTTTAAAGCCGTCACGCACGTAAAGGCTGAAAATATTTTCGGTCGCCAGGCGCTTTTCGTAATAGACCTTGGGTCCGACAACCTGCACGCTGGAGATGCGGGCGGAAACGGCGTCGCCGCGAACCTGTATCTCCTTCAGCAATTCGTCGCGGCCGGGAATCTTCGCCAGCACACTTGTGGTGTAGGCGGCCTCGCCTTTCATCCACGCCGCGACTTCCGGATTCTTGAGATCCTCGAAGTAGCGATACGGGTCGTTCACCGTGACGCCGAAATAGGTGTCGGTGACGTTGCGGACCGGAGGTGCGGCCGGGCGGGTTTGCGCGGTAGCGGAAACGGCGGTGAGCGCGACCAGCGCGCCGACGGTGGCTTGCAGCGAAATCCGGGGAATTGTCATGGGGGCTCCGGCCAGGAATTGCAAAGGGCAGAAGTATGTCACCGCAGCGGCCGTTTCGACCGGTCCGCGCGATATACTCCGCGCCGCGCGGACGAAACGCCGCCCGCGGCGACGGATAGTCTACCCAACCGCCTTAACGCCCCCTTAATGGCCCATGAACGCCGACCTGTTCTCCGCGACCATCCTGCTCATCCTGGTCCTCGACCCCTTCGGCAACCTGCCGATCGTCGTATCGGTGCTGGGCCCGGTGCCCGCGGCCCGGCGGCCCAAGGTCGTCCTGCGCGAGTGCTTTTTCGCCTACATGATCCTGATCGCATTCATGGCCGGCGGACGGACGTTCATGCAGTGGCTGCAGTTGTCCGACGAGTCCCTCGCGATAGCGGGCGGCATCATTCTCTTCCTCATCGCGCTGCGCATGGTCTTCCCGCACCCGGACGGTGTGTTCGGCGATTCGCGCGGCGGCGAGCCGTTCCTGGTTCCGTTGGCCGTGCCGTCCATTGCCGGGCCTTCAGCGCTGGCGACGGTGATGCTGATGGCGTCGCGCGACCCGGTGCACATGACCACTTGGGTGATCGCGCTCACTGTTGCGATGGCGGTGACCACGTTGGTGCTGCTCGCGGCACAGCGCCTGCAGGACGTCGTGGGCGAGCGGGCGATTCAAGCGTTCGAGCGCCTGATGGGGCTGGTGCTCACCGCGATCGCGGTCGAGATGCTGCTGAACGGCGTCAGGACTTTCGCGGCCCGCCTGTCGCAATGACCGAAAGGCGTGCCGGCTGGGTCGAGGTCGAATGATGATGCTTCAGGCTGGAAGCAGATCTGAGCCATCTATCTTTACGGCACCCGCACGCAACAACTCACGCACCAGCGCTTTGGCCAATTCACCGGACGGAAGGCGCAGGCACGCCGCGTTCACGTCGCGAAAGAACCCGACGCGCTCGACATAGGCAGGCAGGTCAGCCAGCGGCATGCGCTGCCGGTCGAGCAGCCGGAACGTCAGCAGCACCTTGAGCGCGTGCCGGGCCACGCGCGCATCATCCGCCTCGAAGGCGGCGATTCGCGCGTAGGCGCGGGCGAGCGCCGCTGCGATGTCGGTGAACAACTCACCGTGTCCGGGAATCACGACCCGCGCATCCAGCGTCGCGATCAAGTCCAACGTCGCGCGCGTAGCCGGCACCGCGGCAGCATCGACGGCGCGCGGCAAGATCAAGCCAAAGCCATTCTCCCAAAGCGCATCGCCGGAAATCAGGATGCGGTGTTCTGGGTTGAAAAAGACGAGCGCGCCCATGTCATGGCCAGGGGCCGCCATTGCTTGCCACTCGAGATCGCCCCAGACGTGCGCGGAGCCAGCGCGCACGATCTCGTCCACAGCGAAGCGATCGCTCCGCTGATCGGCATAGTCCAGCCACAGCGCTTTCTGGTCCCAGCGCTCGATCAGCGGCGCCTCGCCTTCCGGCAACGCGATGCGGCAGCCATAGGCGCGCTGGATTGTCGCGTTCCCGCCGATATGGTCCGAGTGACAGTGCGTATTGACGATCCGGGCCAGCGGCTCGTCACCCAATCCGCGTTGCGAACGCAGCAGCGCGAGCGTCAACGGCGCGTGCCGAACGTAGCCGGTGTCGACCAGGACGTTGCCGTTAGGGCTCTTGAGCAGGATGTTGTTCGAAGAAAGCCAGTCGCGGATAAAGACGTGGATCTGCGGCGGCAACAACATGGATGTTACTGGAGCTTGCCCAGAAAATCGCGCACCAGCGCCACGCGGTCCGCGAGCGTCGGCGCGCCGCGCTCGATGCGGATACGGTCCTGCCCATGAAAGCGGATTCGGCCGTCGCGCTGCACCATAAGGATCAGGTTGCCGGGATCGAACGGCGGCTGCTTGATGAACTGGATCGACGTGCGTTCAGGTCCGGCGTCGATCTTGGCCACACCCAATTCCTTGGCGGTGAGGCGCAGCCGATGGCAGGAAAGCAGCGCCTGCGCGGAATCCGGCGTCGGACCGAAGCGGTCGACCAGCTCCTCCTGAATCGAATCGAGTTCCGCCTTCGTGTCAGCGCTCGCCAGCCGCTTGTACATGACCAGTCGCTCGTGCACGTCGGCGCAGTACAGCGATGGCAGCAACGCAGGGACATGGAGGTTGATCTCGGTCGTTACCCCCAACGGCTGTGACAAGTCGGGCTCGCGGCCCGACTTCAGCGCCTTTACCGAAGCTTTCAGCATGTCGGAGTAGAGCTGGAATCCGATCTGTTGCATCTCGCCGGACTGCGAATCACCGAGCACCTCACCGGCACCGCGGATCTCCAGGTCGTGCATCGCCAGGTAAAAGCCCGATCCCAGGTCTTCCATCATCTGGATGGCCTCGAGTCGCTTCTTGGCGAGCGCGGATAGGGCATCGCCGGGGGGAGTCAGCAAATACGCGTACGCCTGGTGATGCGAACGGCCGACGCGTCCGCGCAACTGGTGCAATTGCGCCAGGCCGAAACGGTCTGCGCGATCGATGATGATCGTGTTGGCCGTGGGCACGTCGATGCCGGTCTCGATGATCGTCGAGCACAGCAGCAGGTTGACGCGCTGCTGGTAGAAGTCGCGCATCACGTGCTCGAGTTCGCGTTCCGCCATCTGGCCGTGCGCGATGGCGATGCGCGCCTCGGGCAGCAATCGCGCCAGGATTTCTGCCTTGGTGGCGATCGTGTCGATGTCGTTGTGCAGAAAATAGATCTGGCCGCCGCGCTTCAACTCGCGCAACGCCGCTTCGCGGATGATCCCCGATGAATACGGGGCGACGAAGGTCTTGATGGCCAGGCGGCGCTGCGGCGCCGTGGCTATCACCGAAAAGTCGCGGATGCCCTCCAGCGACATCGCGAGCGTGCGCGGGATGGGGGTCGCCGTCAGCGTGAGGACGTCGACCTCCGCGCGCAGCCGTTTCAGCTGCTCCTTCTGGCGCACGCCAAAGCGGTGCTCCTCATCGATGATGACCAGTCCTAAGTTGCTGAACTTGACGTCGGACTGCAGCAGCTTGTGCGTGCCGATGACGAGGTCGAGCTGTCCCACGGCGAGCGCGGCAAGTGCCGCCTTCACTTCCTTGGCGCTGCGAAAACGCGAGAGCTCCGCCATCCGCACCGGCGTATCGGAGAAACGATCCGAAAAGGTCTGGAAGTGCTGTTCGGCAAGCAGTGTCGTTGGCACCAGCAGCGCCACCTGCTTGCCGTCCGCGAGCGCAACCCACGCGGCGCGCAACGCCACCTCGGTCTTGCCGAATCCAACGTCGCCGCAGACCAGCCGGTCCATTGGACGTCCAGACGTCATGTCGCCGATGACCTGCTCGATGGCCGCCGCCTGGTCGCCGGTCTCCTCGAAGCCGAACCCTTCCGCGAACGCCTCGTAGTCGTGCGGATTGAAGCCGAATGCATAACCCTTGCGCGCGGCGCGTTGCGCATAGAGGTTGAGCAGTTCGGCCGCCGTGTCGTGGGCCTGCTGCGCCGCCTTCTTCTTCGCCTTGTCCCACTGACCGCTGCCCAGTTCGTGCAACGGCGCGGCGTCCGGCGAAGCTCCGCTGTACCGGCTGATGAGATGCAGGCTCGCCACCGGAACGTAGAGCTTGGCGTCATTGGCGTAGACGAGTTGCAGGAACTCGTTCGCGCCGTCGCCCAGGTCCAGCGTCACCAGTCCCAGGTAACGTCCGATGCCATGCTGCTCGTGGACGACCGGATCGCCGATACGCACCTCGGACAGGTCGCGCACCATCGCGTCGACGTTGGAGCGCCGCGCCGACTCGCGCACGCTGCGCCGGACGACGTTCGCATAGAGTTCCGCCTCGGTGACGAAGGCCAGCTTGGCCTTCGGCCACGCGAAGCCGGAAGCGAGCGGGGCGGCGGCGAGCGACACTCTCTCGGCGCCGCGGGCAAACGCCGCGAAATCGTCGACGAGCGTGGGGCGCAACCCATACTCGGCGAAATACTGCTGCATCGTTTCGCGGCGCCCGGCGCTTTCCGCGACGATCGCCACCCGTGCGTCGGTCGTGGCCAGGAAGCGCTTCAGCGCGACCAGCGGATCATCGGCGCGGCGGTCGACCTGCACCGGCGGGAGCGGGGCCGTGGGTCCGGCACTGCTGCGCGTCAATTCGATGCGCGCGAACGGCTTGAGCGCGCCATTGAACTCGTCGGTGGGCAAGAACAGTTCGGTGGGCGGCAGCAAGGGGCGCGCCTTGTCGCCGCGCAGCAGCTTCCAGCGCGATTCGGTGTCCTGCCAGAAGCGATCGATCGCGCCGGGGACATCGCCGTGCAGGACGACGGTCGCGTCCGCAGGCAGGTAGTCGGCGAGCGTGGCGGTCGCTTCGAAGAACAGCGGCAGGTAGTACTCGATACCGCCGGGCACGACGCCGTGCGAAATGTCCTTGTACAGGTCGGACTTCGAAGGATCGCCTTCGAACAGTTCGCGGAAACGGCTGCGGAAGCGCGTGCGGCCGGAGTCGTCCAACGGAAATTCGCGCGCCGGCAGCAGGCGAACAGTCGGCACCGGATACAGCGTGCGCTGCGTGTCGACGTCAAACGTCTTGATGCTCTCGATCTCGTTGTCGAAAAGGTCGATCCGATACGGCAGCGGTGAGCCCATAGGAAAGAGATCGATCAGGCCGCCGCGCACACTGAACTCGCCGGGCGAGACGACCTGCGTCACGTGCGCGTAGCCGGCCAGCGCGAGTTGCGCGCGCAGGCGCTCGACGTCGAGCCGCTCGCCCTGCTGCAGGAAGAACGTGAACGCGGCGAGATAGGACGGCGGGGCCAGCCGGTACAGCGCTGTCGTGGCAGCCACGACAACCACGTCGCATTCTCCGCGCGAAACGCGATACAGCGTTGCCAGCCGCTCGGAGACCAAGTCCTGGTGTGGCGAGAAGTGATCGTAGGGCAGCGTCTCCCAGTCCGGGAACAGCGCCACGCGCAATTCCGGCGCGAACCACGGAATCTCCTCGCTCAGCCGCTGCGCCGAATGCGGATCGCCGGTCACCACGGTCACGATGCGCCTGGCCGCGACGCAATCGCGTCCGAGCTGCGCCAGTGCGAGTGCGTCGGAGGAGCCCGCAAACGGCCCGGCGGAAGTCTTGCGGCCCGGTTCCGGAATGGCGGGTAGCAGCGCGGGCAACGCCGGTTCCACCGCGTCTTCCGGCAGGACTTGCGCCTGCGATGTGGAGTCAGGAGCGTTCAAGGACGCAATTATACGGGGGCTGCAAAGACCTCACTCCCGCCTGCGCGAGCAGCGGAATCCGTATACTTGTTGCATGTCCGCACCGTCGCCCGCCTCTCGGGGTGCGTCTCCGTATCTGTTCCTGTCGCTTCCGCCTCTTTTCTGGGCGTCCAACTGGATCATCGGCCGCGCGCTGCATTCGGACGTCCCGCCGATGGGGATGACGTTCTTCCGCTGGCTGTTCGCAATCGTGATCCTGACGCCGTTTGCGTGGCCCCACTTGCGCCGCGACTGGCCGATCATCCGCGCGCATTGGAAAACGATGCTCGTGCTGGGCGCCATCGGCGTGGGGACGCACAACGGATTGGCCTACCTCGGCCTCAATTTCACGACGGCAACCAACGGCGTGATTCTCAATTCGTTCATCCCGATAATGATCATCACCATTTCGTGGATCTTCCTGCGGGAGAAATTGACGCCATTGCAGGTTCTCGGCGTGCTGGTTTCGCTCGCCGGCGTGCTGACGGTCTTGAGCAGGGGGAGCATCGACACGCTGCTCGGGTTTCGCCTGAACATCGGCGACCTCTTCATCATCGGGTCGATGGCGATGTGGGCGATCTACACGATCGGGCTGCGCTGGCGGCCGGCCGGCATCAGCATGTTGTCGTTCCTGCTGGTCGTGGCGGTGATCGGCGACTTGTGCGTCGTGCCGCTTTGGGCATGGGAAATGGCCCTCGGGCGATTCATCGTGTGGTCGTGGACCAGCGTGGCGGCGCTGGTCGCTGTCGCGACCTTTTCGTCGGTGCTTGCCTACATACTCTGGAACCGGGGGGTGGAGGCGGTGGGAGCGAATGTCGCGGGCCTCTTCGTGCACCTGATGCCGGTGTTCGGCGTAGTGCTCGCCTGGCTGTTCCTGGGCGAGCGCCTGCAGCCATTCCATGTCGCGGGAATCGCGCTCATACTTGCCGGTATATGGGCGACGAGCCGCTTTGGCGCCAAGCGCATCGAGGCGGACGAGGTGGCGGCGGTGGGAACGGATTAGGCGAAAAGCCAGAGGCCCGCATGGAAGACAACATCGGCAATCCGCAGCGCGTCGCGTTTCAGCAGCGCATCGTGGAATTGAAGATGGAGCATCGCGACCTCGATACCGCAATCGACCGGCTCGCCGCCGATTCCGCGCACGACGAACTGCAGTTGCGGCGGCTCAAGCGCCGCAAGCTGCTGCTCAAGGACCAGATCGCGCGTCTCGAGCGCGAGATCGACCCCGACGTTCTGGCCTAGGAACGCGACCGGCGGCTACGCAGGAACGCGGCCGTACTTGTCGTCAAAGCGGACGATGTCGTCCTCCTCAATGTAATTCCCGCAGGCCACTTCGATGAGCGCGAGCGTTTCCGCGCCGCGATTCTCCAACCGGTGGCGCGTGCCGACCGGAACGAACGTCGACTCGCCCTGCTGCACGTCGTAGACGCGCTCGCCGATGGTGACGTGCGCCGTGCCGCGCACCACCACCCAGTGCTCGCTGCGGCGATGATGCAATTGCAGCGAAAGCTGTCCGCCGGGCTTGACTTCGATGCGCTTCATCTTGAAGCCGGGTCCCTCCTCGAGCACTGTGTACGTTCCCCAGGGCCGCGAAATGGTCTTGTGCAGCTTGTAGGAATCGTGGCCGCGCGCCTTCAGTTCCCCGACCACGTCCTTGACCCGCTGCAGGTGATCCTTGTGCGCCACCAGCACGGCATCCCGCGTGTCGACGATGACCAGGCTGTCGACGCCGATCGTGGCGACGATGCGGTCCTCGGAATGGATGAACGTGTCGCGCGTGTCGATGGCGACGCGCTCGCCGCTGCCGCGGTTTCCATGGGCGTCGGCTGCCGTCAGTTCCGAGATGGACTGCCACGACCCGACATCGCTCCAGTCGAAATCGCCGCGCACGACGGCCACTTTGCCATCGGCGGCGGCGCGCTCCATGACCGCGTAGTCGATCGAGATGTTCGGCGAGGCGGCGAATGCGGCTGCGTCGATTTCCAGCGCGCTTTCGCCCGACTTCGCGGCGAGCTGTTCCCACACGGGCTTGAGCGCCTCGACGACCTCGGGTGCATAGCGCGCGAAGGTCGCGAGAATCGTGGCCGCGGTGAATGCGAACATGCCGGAGTTCCAGACGTAGTTCCCGGCGGCCAGATAGAGGCGCGCCCGCTCGACCGGCGGCTTTTCCACGAAGCGCGTTGCGGCGAAGGCGTGGTCCGCGATGGCGTCGCCGCACTCGATGTAGCCGTACCCTGTTTCCGGATGCGCCGGTGTGATTCCGAACGTCACCAGCCTTCCTTCTCGGGCCAGCCCGGCGGCGATCGACACGGCGGCGCCGAATGCAGCCTGATTCCGGATCAGGTGATCCGCGGCGAGTACCACCATGACCGCATCGGAGCCGTGGCGCGATTGCACGAGCAGGGCCGCCAACGCAACGGCAGGAGCCGTGTTGCGGCCGAAAGGCTCGAGCAGGTAGACCGCGTCGCGCGGCTCGTTGTCGCCGAGGCCCGCGTAAACGTCCTTGGTTCGGAAGTAATAGTCGCGATTGGTGACCGTCACAAGGCCCGTAACGCCGGCCAGCGACGCTGCGCGGTACGCCGTCTTGGCGAGCAGCGTCTCGCCGTCGGGCAGCGGCATGAATGGCTTCGGCGCGGTCTCGCGCGAAAGCGGCCACAGACGTGTTCCTGCGCCTCCGGACAGGATCACTGGAATTACGGGAGATTGTTTGTCGTTGTTCATGCGCAACTTCGCTTGCCAAGACTGGGGGATACGAATTCTAGCGCGTTCCCCTGATCCGGGCTGCCAATGACGCGAGTCTAGGGGTTGCGAACCAAGCGCCCCGGGTCGAAGCCCAGGGCGGGAAGCCTTGCCACAATGCGCGCGTATACGCCGTCGCTCATCTGCGGCGCGCGGGCGAGAATCCAAAGGTATTCCCGTCCGGGTTCGCCGACGACCGCATAGCTGTAGTCGTCGGCCAGGTCGATCACCCAATAATTCGCCCAAACAAACGGCAGCCAGGCAAGCCAGTCCGGTGCGAAGCGCACCTTCAGCTTGGATGGCGAGGTGACCACGCGCGCCACGCCTTCGGCCTGCATCATCGAGCCGTCGTCTTTTCGGCACGCATTGACGACGCGAATAGTACTGTCAGCGTTGCTGCTGTAGGTGGCCGTGACATTGCGCGCGCACTTGCGCTCGAAGAAGTTCGGATAGCGCGCGATCTCGTGCCACGTCCCGGCATACCGGTTGAGGTCGAGCGCATCCACAACGCGCAGTGGCGCATCGGCAGCCGCGCACGGCGGCACGCCGCCCAGAAGCAGCATCAATGCAAACAGCGGAAATCGCAACGGATGTTCCATGGGCTTTCCAAGGTTGAATTGTTCGCGGCAACCCCCATCTTCCAGTGAACAGGGGATCTCGTACACTTGACGACGCCCCAAGCTCGCAACGCTACGGGCGAGCGGGTATAATTGGTGTGTAGCAGCAATGGCCGGGGCCGCCCGAAAGGACGGAAACGGACCCATCGATCACCGGGGGTGAACTGGTCTCGACGGGGGTAGTGAAGCAGATTGGGGCATGCCGAGGCGTCAATCCTCGTAAATCTTTGGCACTCGCAAATATAACTGCGAACGACGAAAACTACGCTCTGGCGGCTTAACCCCGCTGGACCTTGCACCGGAGGGCGCTCACCCCGGGTGATGTAACTGTCACAGCAAGGACATTTTGAGCGATCGCGTGCGTCCGGGTCACTTGAACGACACGCTAAATCTAGGTGACTGGTTTCCGCGCCGTCTGTCCGTCAACGGTTCGGAGATGAGAGCACAATGACTCGACTAAGCATGTAGGCCTGACTGTGGAGCGCTTCCGGACGCGAGTTCGATTCTCGCCACCTCCACCAAATCAAAGATAGCGGCCCCCCAGCGGGGCCGTTTTCTTGCCCTCTACATAGTGCAAGGGGGCAGTCAGATCAAGCGGGCGAGCAAAGATTCCCCTCCTAAGGAGCAGCGCCGCCACCGCGACACTGCCCAACAACTTCCAAATTGGCGAACCTAGGGAACCACTGGATCGCTCGTCGCCCTTCATTTTTGTCCATTCTCCGCACGAACCTAACTCGGGCTGACACGGGTTTCGGCATGGCGCCTACATCAGTCTCGGGGCGGAAACCCTAAGGTCTGGAAACAGGGAGTGATCAAAGCCCTACGTGAGGTGAGATCGTGGTTCTAGCCGACCCTACTGTTGCAAAAACGTTTTTGGTACTGCACCGCGAAACAAACGTCGTCCAGACGATGATCGCCTCAGGCGCTCCGGGCCCGTTAGTCGACGAATTGCTCGGCCAACTGTGGCGATTGCAGGGCAGGTTAGAAAAGCGAGCGTCGGTAGCGCCCGACGAATCGCGCGAAATGTTGACGGAACTTTGTCAATTCACGAGAAGTAGACTCGAGGCCACAGAACAGTCTCTATCTGTCGTTTCCACCCTCCACTAAGCCCGACAGACAAGGAGATAATCGTGCCGACCAAACCTAAGGTTTCAGTGGAGCCTAGACCAGACGGAAAATGGGCCGTGCAGACAGACCGAACCACTCGCGCGGACTCACTTCACCACCGCAAATCCGATGCAGTCGCTCGCGGGCGGGAGCTGGCCGAAAGTAAGCGGAGCGAGCTCGTAGTAAAGGACGGCGCAGGCAAGATTATGGCAAAAGATAGCCACGGCCGAGATCCGCGTCGAATCAAGGGGTGATGCGGTCGTTTGGCTCAGCAGTGGTTACCGTCAAAAGTCCGCCCGCCGCGTCAACCCGTGATCTCCCACTCCGCGTAGCGCGCGGCGATCTCGTGCCGCTCAGCCTTGTACCTTGCCCGATACCACTTGCTGGTCAACGGACCTCGGGCACGGAAAGGGTAGAGGAACACCGTCCCCGGTTTGGCTAGATCGTTTCGTGAGCGCGTGGCAATCTCGCGCCGGCCCGCCTGTTGCCTGTCAAATGTGCCCCTGTACCGGCCGAAAGTTGCTGCGCGATCAGCTGTGCGGGAGCGTCCTACTGCGAAATCCGGTTGCCGCCGATCCTCGCACACCAAAACGTCGTGCATCCTTCTGACGTATTGAACCATTGACGCCCGAAGGATCCGAATGGATTGGTTTCGCTTGTTTTCGCGGGAACGAGGCGCTACGTCGTTTTTCAAAGTGACGACTTTCAATGGCGCGTCCCATCATGCATCCAGCGTCCGCGCCGTTCGAACATCCGCAATGACTGACGCCCCAGGTCCTCCGCTTTCGGAGGAGATAAAGCGCCGGCAGGTTGCGCTTATGCTTCGCTACGTAACCGCAACGCGTGCTTTAAAAATACCTCCGGGTTTAACGGCCTAAACCTTGGTCATCGGGTCGAAAACAACCAGTAACCACCCCAAATTGCGACCCACGACGCGAGCGTTGTCTTTGTCACAAGCGGGACCGAGAGAAGATGGGCCATTTCGAAAAACTCGCCGTTGATGGGCCGCCCATACGGGAATCACCTATTGAATCTCACCCGCGTTTATCTTTTCCTTTAGGTCTTGTACCCAATCCGCTCCCGGGCCGCCCGCGAGCGTGGCACCGCGCTGTGTAACTCGGTTTGTCACACTGACCGCATATCTGATCGTGCTGCTGGGCAACCGTTTCACATGAAAGACAAAGTGTTCCGGATCGATGCCCGCCGCCGCTAGTACCGCTAGCGCGTCAGATACCTCTCCGGAATCGTAAATCAAATTCGCATCTCCGGTTACTTCCATGTTGGACCTCAGCGATTCCACTATGCGGTCTCAAGTGTAACGAGCCCTGATGGCAAATGGGCCCACACGCGCGCGCATTCGTATCTAGGTGAAGACGACACATGGCGTAGGACAAACCGCGCCCTCGAACAACTTGTGTTGTCGGCCTGTTCAAGAAATCACGCCGTGACCGTTATGTAAGGGCCTTCCTACGCATGAACAGGCGGTGACCCGGTCGCCGCAGTGGAAGACAACGGCTACATTGGCCTGCAGCGTCGATTGGCGGCGCGCAACCACAAGGAATGCATGAATACTTCGACGATTACCCCGCAGGGCAAGATGGTGACCGGACTCTTCAGCGATCGCGCAAGTGCAGAGCGCGCGTACGAGGGCCTGCACGCCCGCGGCTATGGCCGTGACGACGTGAACCTCGTGATGTCCGACGACACACGGAAGGCGCACTTCGGCACGACCCAAGGCGCGCAGACCGAATTGGGAAACAAGGCGGCAGAAGGGGCGGGCGTGGGCGGCGCAATCGGAGGTACCGTCGGCGCCATCCTCGCCGCGATTGCTGCAGTGGGTACCACCATCGCCATTCCGGGTCTCGGTCTTGTGATCGCGGGTCCGCTAGCCGCGGCAATTGCCGGTGCGGGCGCGGGCGGTGCTGCCGGTGGCTTGGTTGGCGCTCTCGTGGGCTGGGGCATTCCGGAAGCGCGCGTCAAGCGTTACGAAGCGGGTCTCAAGCAGGGCGGCATTCTCATGGGTGTGCGTTCGCGTTCCGATGATGACGCTTCATTCTTCGCCGACGATTGGAAGAAAAATCGCGCGACCGACGTATACGCTTGACACTCGTCGGTGTCAGGGCCACGGCCCCCGTTGTCGGGCCGTGGCCCCGGAAAGCGTCGTACGTCATTAGACTTGCCATCAGTGTGGCACCGGTCGCATCCGACACTGGCAGAGGTGTGAGCGTGGGAAGGAACCTTTAGTGCGCCCAAAGGGTAGCTCGCCGAAGGTACGCGGAGCTATGCTGTTACCGCACGAACGTGACGAGACACCTGACGGGCGCGGCGAACCTCGGGCAAAAATCGTTCAGGCGGCCCGCGATATTGAGAGCGGCAAGATCGATACCGATAACTATTCGCGCATAGGTGGCTGGTTCAACCGACTGTTCAAACGTAACGACTGAGCTGCGGATCATGCCTCGCGCGGGACGGGGCTTTATGAATACGATACGATTGCCGCGTCCCTTCGCGGAGGCGCAGGCCGACTTACGAGTGTGTGCCTACAGGCGCTCGCGTTGCTAGCGGAGTGAATTGGACTTCCCCGATGTGCGGCCGCTACGAACTCCACACCCAACCCGCTGCCATGGCGCTGGCATTCGGGCTGAAGTATCCGCCCGAGATCACCGCCCGCTACAACATTGCGCCCACGCAGCAAGTGCCGATCATCCGACGCAACGCGGATGGCGAGCGTGAGCTGTCACAGGTCCGCTGGGGGCTGGTCCCGTTCTGGGCAAAGGATCCATCCGTCGGAAGCAAAATGATAAACGCACGTGCCGAGACCGTTGTCAGCAAGCCAGGCTTCCGCGACGCGTATAAGAAGCTGCGGTGTCTGATTCCCGCTTCCGGCTTCTATGAGTGGGGAAAGATGACTGACGGCACGAAACAACCCGTGCGGGTTGCGATGGTGGACGACCGTCCGTTTGCGTTCGCAGGGTTATGGTCGCGCTGGGGTTCAAAGGATGCTGAGATCGAAACGTGTACGATCATTACGACCGAGGCAAACGAACTCTGCCAGCACGTGCACGACCGTATGCCAGTGATCCTGGCGGCCGAGAATTACGTCCGATGGCTTGACACCGCGGACGCCGACCCGGCTGACCTCTTGCGACCGTATCCTTCCGACGCCATGCGCGCTTACCCGGTCTCTACGAAGGTCAACAGCCCCAAAAACGACGACGAGTCGCTCATCGAACCCCTGTCACGATGATCCCGGGTCGCTTGCTATCGCTGGTTGCGCTGCTTCTCACGGGCCGCCGGATTTTGGGAGCGCGCCCGCCATGAAGCGCTGTTCGCCTGCGCGCATCAATGTTCGCCTTTTCGAACGGGGCGATGTGGCGCTGGACGTATCGCGACGGCTCCCGCCAGGAGCTGCCTCGCATCGACTTCTCACAACGCAACATCGGGTCTATATGCTGGATGTCCGTCGACCAACTCGTGCAACAGTTCGGCCCCAGCAGGTAGTCGAGTTTGGTGCCCGAGATCCCCGTCTGCGCACTTCCGTGAGGCCTAACGAAACAAGCTAACCGGCGGCCCGCTGCGGCGGGCGCCAGCTCTCGCATGCGGGCGTCCGCGCTGAGCGGCCGGTTAGGCCGCATTGTTGCCGCTAGCCTGCCAATCGGCTGCGTAGGCACCCCGAAAGTTGATAGGCGGAGACGTTACCGAAAGATATACGAACTCGACGGAACCAGTGTTCTCAAGGCCATGGACGTCGCCCTCCGCAAAGCGCACAACATCGCCTTCCGCGAATGGCGCAGTTGCGGCACCCCCCAACAGCAGGAGGCCGCTACCGCGCAGCGCGACCCAGACCTGTTCAGAAGCCGCGTGCGCATGCGGCGGGTTCTTTGCGCCGGGGGCGACGGTTACTCGGGTAATGGTCACGCGTTGCGACCGTGAATTCTCCGGGAAAAGTAACTGCTCGGAGGTTACGCCACCGTTGGCGAATGACCCGACCTCGTCTCGGCGAATGATCTCCACAGATAACTCCTGAATGCGGCCTAACGAAACAAGCTAACCGGCGGCCCGCTGCGAAGCCCCGCATGCGGGACGTCCGCGCTGAGCGACAGGTTAGGCGTCAAATTGCTTCGCGAGGCGTCCCACAGCCAGGTGCGAGCCTCATCGGGGAGATAGCGATCGCCATACTCCCGACGGGCTTTATTGAGCCGATTTCAAGTATCCGTACAGGAACCCGCTAGTGACCAGATCGTTGTCGTTTGCGTTGGTACAGACAGAAAGCGGGCTGGCGACTTCTACGCCAGAGGGGAACTCGTATCGATGAAAGATCCGTCCGCTCGCACTCGCAATAGATTCACGAATGGAAAATATGGTTCCTCCGCGAAACAGGCGAGTTTGAATCGAGGCGTTTGGAGCGACTTCGATTCCCAACAGGTCAACTGCTGTGACAACGAGGACAGTTCCAGGGGGGATGGTGAATGCCGCGCTCGATCCATCCGAAGCCAGGACCTTGTTGAAATTGCCCGTCTTACCGCCAAAGCCCGGACATGCGCCTATTTCCGAAAGATCAGCTTTCAACGTTACGATCTGGGTAGCGACCGGGGTAGGAAGGTTGCTGATTGCCACCGTTCCTTGAACGGGTAGCGGAGTGTTGACAACCCTGACGTCCAGCCCGGAAGGCGGGCCGGCGGCGATTGCCGGGATACCGGAAACCATAAGCCCGACGGCAAGCGCGACCGAGAACCAATGCGTGGAATTCCTTTTAGACTTCATGGTGACCCTCCTACCTGTTTAGGGAAAGAGCATGGTTCACATCCTCCAATTTCCTGCGCTCAAAATTACTGCGTCGTGCAAGGCAGGGCGCCAGTCGGAGAACCACGTGCAAGGCACTGTGGTCTGGAAGGATGGGGAGTCGGAGGCGCCGCGGAAATTTTGCACCCAACGTCCGGTCCACAGCAACTACGATGACCGGCCACAGCCCGTCCGGCGCGACGCGTCGGCCGAACGCTTGAGGTGCGGATCGGGGGCTCCCGACGCCTAACTGAGAGGAGAGGACCCAATGCGGGGGCCATATCGCGCTCCTGCTCGCCACCTCCGCCAAACCAAAGAATCGCGGCCACCGAGTGGGGCCGTTTTCTTGAAAAAAGCGACGCAAAGGCGTAGTGTCCTTTCTGGGGGTTGACAGGACCCCCGGGTTTTATCCCTCCAAGACGGTGCCCCGTCCAATCCTGTGAGCGTCGCGTGACGGATGCGGGCACCCAACCATGCTGGCAATCCGTCCGGGCGCAATGCAACTTTGTGCTTGGAGGAGTCCTCATGCGCTATCAATTGAAGCAGATTTACTGCCGTCCCTGGACGTTGAGCGGCCTCTCGCTACAGCTCATCGAGAGCCATTACGAGAACAACTATGGCGGAGCGTTGCGACGCCTGAATGCGATTACCGAGCAGCTCGAATCGCTCGATTTCGCTACGACACCCGGTTATGTGATCAATGGCTTAAAACGTGAGGAGCTCATCGCGCTCAATTCCACGCTGTTGCATGAACTCTATTTTGCAAGCATGGGCGGCGATGGCAAGGCGAAAGGCGCCATAGCCGAAGCGCTCACGCGCGACTTCGGGTCGGTTCAGCGCTGGCGC
>Ga0157375_10001779_pt1 | contig 18476 bp, 19 predicted proteins | sample M35metaG_FD_115311 | JGI IMG/M metagenome (GOLD analysis project Ga0157375, IMG submission 115311) | Miscanthus rhizosphere microbial communities from Kellogg Biological Station, Michigan, USA - M3-5 metaG | ecosystem: Host-associated > Plants > Roots > Rhizosphere > Soil | place: USA: Michigan... | reverse complement strand
CGACGATCACGTCACCCTCGCGGATGCCCGCGTCGGCCGCCGGGCCGTTCGCGAGCGTGGCCAGGACGAGCGCTCCCTGGTCGACGGGTAGGTCGAGTTGGAAGGCCAGGTCCGCCGTCACGCTCCGTGTGGAGATGCCCAGGTACGCATGCTCGACCTCGCCGGTCGCGACCAACTGGCGAACGATCGAACGCACCGTGTCGGACGGAATCGCGAAACCGACACCGTCGGATCCTCCCGACTCGCTCTCGATCTGTGCGTTGACGCCGATCACGCGACCCCGCCGGTCGAGGAGCGGTCCGCCGGAGTTCCCGTGGTTGATCGCCGCGTCCGTCTGGATCGTGTCCGTGATCGTGTAGTTGTTGGGCGCGGTCATCTCACGGTGCAACGCGCTGACGATCCCCGACGTCACGGTGCCCTCGAGCCCGAACGGGCTTCCGAATGCGAGCACGGGGTCGCCGACGCGGACGGCGCTCGAGTCCGCGAGCGGGAGAGGGAAGAGCAACGACTTCGGCGCGTTGACGCGCACCACGGCGAGGTCGGTCGACGGATCCGTGCCGACGAGCGTGGCCTCCCGCTCGACACCGTTCCAAAAGCTGATCGAGATGGACGAGGCGCCGGCAACCACATGCTGGTTGGTCACGATGTGCCCGTCCTCGTCGAACACGAACCCCGAGCCCTGGGCACCCGACTGCGAGCCGACGCCCGAACCACCCGAAGCTGCGATCTCCACAACGCCCTTCTCGGCCCGGTCGTAGATCGCCGTCGCAGGCAGGTCACTCGCGGCGACGGGCTCCGAGTTCTCCACGGTCACCTGCCGCACGATCGTCGTGCCGTCGTCTAGCAGGGCGAACGCCGCGGCACCCAGCCCGAGCCCGAGAACGAGCATCGACGCGAGCGCGGCGACGAGGAGCGGTGTCCGCGATCGATCAGCCATGTCCGTGCTCAGTTTGTCGGAACCGCCCGTGCGAGCGCTGAAGGGGCCGTAAGGACGGGCTAAGAAGTCGCTAAGACCCTGGGCTGCCGCGAGGTCGCAATGCGCACAATGCGCCTACGATGAAGATCCTCGTAGTCGACGACGAACGAGCCGTGCGCGAGTCGCTCCGGCGAGCGCTCGAGCTCGAGGGCTACCAGGTCGAGCTCGCCGAGGACGGGGAGAGGGCGCTCGAGCAGGTCGCCAGCACCTCTGCGCCCGACGCGGTGATCCTCGACGTGCTCATGCCGGGGATCGACGGGCTCGAAGTGTGTCGGCGCCTCCGCGCCGAGGACAACGCCGTTCCCGTTCTCATGCTCACCGCGCGCTCCGAGGTCGACAGCCGCGTCGCCGGCCTCGATGCGGGGGCGGACGACTACCTTCCGAAGCCCTTTGCCCTGGCTGAGCTCCTGGCTCGCCTGCGCGCCCTGCTCCGACGGGCGGGCAACGGCGAAGCGGCGGACGTCCTGCGTTTCTCGGATCTCGAGCTCGACCTCGGGACGCGTGAGGTGCGACGCGGAGACGCGACGATCGACCTCACCCGTACAGAGTTTGCGCTGCTCGAGCTCTTCCTCCGCAATCCGCGCCAGGTGCTGACGCGGTCGATCATCTTCGAGCGCGTGTGGGGCTACGACTTCGGACCGACGTCCAACTCGCTGGACGTCTACATCGGGTATCTGCGTCGAAAGACGGAGGAGGGTGGCGCGCCGCGGCTCATACACACGATTCGCGGCGTCGGGTACGCCCTCCGCGAGGGCTGAGGTGAGCTTCCGCGCGAGGATCGCCGTCGGCTCCGCGGCCGCCGTTGCACTGTCCGTCGTCGCGGCGTCGGTTGCGGTGTATCTCATCGCGCGAGAGCAGCTCCGTGCCCCCGTCGACGAGGCGCTGGAGGCCCGTGCCGCGCAGATCGCCGGCCAGCGGCTCGGCGTCATCCCGGGTCAGGGCGGCGAGGACTACCTGGCGGTCCTCCCCGAGTTCGGAGAGGCGCGGGGGTACGTACAGCTCGTGCGAACGAACGGGGACGTTCTCGTTCCACCTCGGCAGAGCATCGAGCTGCCGGTCGACCAGCATGCTCTCGACGTCGCCGGGCACGGCGGGACGGCGTTCTGGGACGACGTGACCGTCGACGACACGCACCTCCGGGTGTTCACGTTCGCGTACGCCCCCGGTGCGGCGATTCAGGTCGCCCGTCCGCTGACCGAGGTCGAGCAGTCGCTGAACCGCATCGGCCTGTTCCTCATCCTCGTCGCGTTGGGCGGCATCGCGGGGGCCGCCGTGCTCGGCCTCGTCGTCGCGCGAGCCGCGCTCGGGCCGGTACGGAGGCTGACCTCCACGGTCGAGCGCGTCTCGGAGACGCAGGACTTGTCCGAGCGGATCGACGTGGAGGGAAAGGACGAGCTCAGTCGCCTCGCGAGGAGCTTCAACACGATGCTCGGTGCGCTCGAGGAGTCCACGCGGGCGCAGCGCCAGCTCGTCGCGGACGCATCCCACGAGCTGCGGACGCCGCTGACGAGCGTCCGCACGAACATCGAGGTGCTCGCCGGCGACCGAACACTCCCGCCGGAGGAGCGCCGCAGGCTGCTCTCGGACGTCGTCGAGCAACTCGGCGAGATGACGACGCTGATCTCCGAGCTGATCGAGCTCGCGCGAGCCGAGCAGCAGTGGGTCGAACCGGAGGACGTCCGCCTCGACCTGCTCGTCGCGGAGGTCGTGGAGCGTGCGCGCCGCAACCGTCCCGAGGTCACCTATGCGGTCGAGCTCGAGCCCACGACGGTGCAGGGGGTCCCGGCGACCATCGAGCGCGCGGTCGGGAACCTCCTCGACAACGCGGCGAAGTGGAGCCCGTCCGGAGGAGTCGTCGAGGTCGAGCTGCGCGGCGGGGTGCTCGTCGTTCGCGATCACGGCCCGGGGATCTCGGACGAGGACCTGCCGTACGTCTTCGACCGCTTCTATCGCGCCCGTGAGGCACGCGGGATGCCCGGGTCCGGCCTCGGCCTGGCGATCGTGAGGCAGGTAGCCGAGTCCCATGGGGGCGAAGTCGTCGCCGAGCAGGCGGAGGGCGGGGGCACTCGGATGGTTCTCCGACTCGGCGTCGGGCAGCCGGTCGTCGCCGGCGCCGCTTCTTAGCGACGTCTTTCCGCTCGTCAGCTCGCGGCGCTTTCCGGCGCCGCATGTTGTCCCTCACATCGCCACGCCTTCGGCATCTTCTTAGGCGCGTCTCAGCGATCTCTTAGGCGCGACTGGTGAGATGACCCACATGACGCGACGCAGAGGGATCACCCTCCTCGCCGGCGGGGCGGCTGCCGGAGCGCTACTCGTCGGCCTCGGCGCGGCCGGGGCCATTGCCGCCTCGCACGTCCTGTCGCCGAGCGACGAGAGCAAGGCGGTGATCGACGACGCGGCTTCGCAACTCGGCGTGAAGCCGACCGAGCTGTCGAACGCGCTCAAGCAGGCGCTGAAGAACCGCGTCGACGACGCCGTTGCCGCGGGAAAGCTGACGGAGGAGCAGGGGAAGGAACTGAAGGAGCGGATCGACTCCGACGAGTATCCGCTGCTCTTCGGGGGGCTCTTCGGACATCGCGGTCCGGGCTTCGGGTTCGACCACGGCTTCGGCCCGCACGACGGATTCGGGTTCCTGGAGACTGCCGCTGCTTATCTAGGGATGAGCGAAGCCGATCTGCGCCAGGCGCTCGACGATCAGACACTCGGCGAGATCGCGAAGGAGAAGGGCAAGAGCGTCGACGGTCTCGTCAAGGCGATCGTGGCCGGTCAGGAGAAGAGAATTGACGAGGCCGTCGCGGACGGCCGGATCACGAAGGCGCAGGCGACTGAGCTCAAGGCAGGGCTGTCCGACCGCGTCGAGGCACTCGTCAACGGCGAGCTGCACCACCGTGGCGGCCCCAACCGGCACTGGTTCTTGCCAGGCTCCGGCTCCCCGCGAGGGCCACCACCGGCTTTCGGGGGCCCGAGGGCCTGAAGAAGGCAGGCGACACGAGGGGTCGGACGACATCCGGCCCCTCGTCGTCCATGGACGTGGACGCGCCTCGGATCCGCGAGGGCGGAGTCCGAGGCTGTCGAGGACGGGGTCGGTCAATACCGCGCGCCCGCCCATTCGGACGAGCGCGCGGCTCCCTTCCCCTCTCCCCAAATCTCGTTGTAGTCACCCCTCTGAGGGGTTCAATCCCTCGATCGAGGTACGCCCGGCGACCCCCGGGCCCTCGATCGAGGGATGCCCCTTCGCCGTCAGGGCTCCCAAGCCTCACCGCCGGTGTCCCAGCCGATGAGGACGTGCGGGCCGATGAGGACGGCGATCTGCTCGAGGTCTTCTCGCTCGACGTCTCCGTCCGCCCAGAGTTCGCCCACGACTGCCCCGTCGTAGGAGATCGCAACACGCTCTCGTCGGTCGGGGTCGGGCTCACCCTCGGCTGGCCCTAGACGGAGCGCCCCATCCTCGGCGAAGGCGATACCGGCCCAGCTCGTTCCCGGAGCCGATGCCACCGAGGCGACCACGGCACGCAGGGCGTCGTCGGCGTCGGTCTCCTCGTCGACGATCCGGCGAACCGACTCGAATGCATCGCTCACGGCTCGAGATCGTCCTTCTCGAACTGGGCGATCGCGGCTCGGAGCTCCGTAGGCACCTCGACCGGCCGGCGCTCGGTGAGATCTACGAGGACGAGCGTCTGGCGCGCGGTGACCATCAGCGTGTCGTCGGGCTGGCGGTAGGCGGCGCACTCGTACGTCATGCTCGAGCGCCCGATCCTGCTGACCCGGACGAACGCCTCGATCAGGTCGTCGAACCGCGCTGGCGCGTGATACTCGACGGCGGACGCTCGCATGACGAACTCGCGCCCGGGCGTCGCGAAGCCGCCGAGGTGGCGGTGGTACTCCGTCCGCGCATTGTCGAAGTAGGGGAGGTAGCGGCCGTAGTAGACGACGCCCTGCGCGTCGGTGTCGGAGAACCAGACGCGCGTGAGAGCCGAGTACTTGAACGGTGGGAGCCGGTCGGTCACGTGCCCGAGCTCCGGCGCGTCGGTCACGAGCGGATGACCCCCAGCACCTCATCGCGCTTCTCGACCATCACGCTCTCGGAGAGAGCCTCGAGATTGAGTCGGAGCAGCGGCTCCGTGTTGGATGGGCGGACGTTGAAGTGCCAGTCGTCGAACTCGAACGAGATCCCGTCGAGATGGGAGACGCGGCCGCCCTCTGTCGTATACCGCTCCTTCAACTCCTGCAGCTTGAGCGCGACGTCCGCGACCGGTGTGTTGATCTCCCCCGTCAGGAAGAAACGATCTCGATATGGCCGCAGCAGCTCGGACAACCTCCTCCCGCTGCGGGAGACGAGCTCGAGCATCACGAGGAACGGCACGACGCCGGTGTCGGCCTGCGAGAACTCCCGGAAGTAGTAGTGGGCCGAGACCTCGCCCCCGAACACCGCCCCCTCGGCGCGCATCCTCTGCTTGATGAACGCGTGCCCGACGCGGTTGACGAGCGGGACGCCGCCGGCCTGCTCGATCGTCTCGGGAACGGCCCAGCTCGCGCGCACGTCGTAGATGACCTTCTCGCCGGGAGTCTTCGCGAGCACCGCCTTCGCCATGAGCGCGGTCGCGAAGTCACCCGGGACGAACTCGCCGGTGTCGTCGATGAAGAAGCACCGGTCTGCATCGCCGTCGTATGCGACCCCGAGGTCGGCGCCCTCCTCGGCAACCTTCCGCACGATGAACTGGCGGTTCTCCGGGAGCAGCGGATTGGGCTCGTGGTTGGGGAAGCTCCCGTCCGGCTCGAAGTAGCAACGGATGACATCGAGCTGCGGCAACGCCTCGAGGACCGGCGGGAGCATCACGCCTGCCATCCCGTTCGCCGCGTCGATCACGACCCGCAGCGGGCGAATCGCGTCCACGTCCACGAACGAGAGGACCTTGGCGACGAAGCTCGGCCAGACGTCCTCGCTGCTCACCGAGCCGCGTTCACCCACGTCTCCGAGCTCGAGTTCGGCCAGCGCCCGCACGTCCGCAAGTCCCGAGTCGCCGCCGACCGGCAGCGCTCCTCGACGGACGATCTTCATGCCCGTGTACTCCTTGGGATTGTGCGACGCGGTGACGCAGATGCCGCCGTCGAGCCCGAGCTCGGTGACGGCGTGGTACAGCATCTCCGTGCCGACGAGCCCGAGCTCGGCGACGTCCGCACCCGCGTCGGCAATCCCCTCTGCCGCGGCCTTCGCCATCGACGGCGACGACAGGCGCATATCGTGGCCGAGCGCGACCGTCCGCGGCTCGAAGTGGGCCGTGTACGCGCGGGCAATGCGATAGGCGCCGTCCTCGTCCAGCTCCGAGGGGTAGATCCCTCGCACGTCGTACGCCTTGAAGACGGAGGGGTCGAGCACGGAGCGGATGCTAATCGGGACTCGCTCGGGCGGGATGGCTCCCACCCCCGCCGTCGTTTCTAGAATTCACACGTGGAGCGAAAGCTCGCATCCGTGCTGTTCGTCGACATCGTCGACTCGACGAGGCTGGTCACCCGGGCCGATCCGGAGGTCGTTCGGCGCCGTGTCACTCGCTTCTTCGACACCGTCTCGCAGTGCGTCGTTCAGCACGGCGGGATCGTGGAGAAGTTCGCCGGCGACGCCGTGATGGCAGCCTTCGGCGTTCCCCAGGCGCACGAAGACGACGCGCACCGCGCCGTGCGTGCGGCGCTCGCCATGCGCGCTGCGGTCGACGAGCTCGAGCTCGAGGCCCGCATCGGAATCGAGGCGGGTGAGGTCGTCGTGGACGGCGCTGAGTCGACGTTCGCAACGGGTGAGGCCGTGAATCTCGCGGCACGCCTCCAGGAGGCTGCGCGACCGGGCGAGATCCTCGTCGGCCCGACTGCCTACAGGCTCGCGGCCGGCAGTCTCGTCGTCGAGGATGCAGGCCCGCTCGAGCTCAAGGGGATCGACGGCCACCTCCGCGCGTGGCGGGTCATGGACATGCTGGACGGACCGGGTCGCCCCATTGGCCCGCGCGCTCCGCTCGTCGGTCGGGACGCCGAGCTCGACCTCCTCGAGAACACGTTCAACCGCAGCCTGCGCGACCGCCGCGCGCACCTCTTCACGGTCTACGGCGAAGCGGGCGTGGGGAAGAGTCGTCTCACCCGCGAGTTCCTCGACGGCGTGGAGCGGGCGAGCATCCTCATCGGACGCGCGCTGCCTTACGGGGAAGGCGTCACGTACTGGCCGCTCGGCGAGATGGTGAAAGCCGCGGCGGGTATCTCGGACGACGATCCGCTCGAAGAGGCATTCGAGAAGCTCCGCGAGTGCTGTGCGGAGGAGGCGGTCGCAGACGTCCTCGGGCTCGCTGCGGGCCTGATGGAGGCGCTCGAGGGCGAGCGCAGCCCGCAGGAGATTGCCTGGGCGGCGCGCGAGGTGATGCAGGGCATCGCGGACGTCCAGCCGCTCATCCTCCTGTTCGAAGACATCCACTGGGCGGAGCCGCCCCTCCTCGACCTGATCGAGCATCTCGCCGACTGGGTGCGTGCGCCGGTTCTCATCCTGTGCCTGGCTCGGCCCGAGCTTCTGGACGCCCGTCCCGGCTGGGGAGGGGGGCGCGTCCGTTCGACCGCGATCGAGCTCGAGCCGCTGTCCGAGGAGGAGAGCGCCGAGCTCGTGCAGCAGCTCCTCGACCAGCTCGCGGGCGCGTCCGGTGAGCGGCCCGGAGCGCTCCCGCAGGACGCGCTCGACCGCGCCGAGGGGAATCCGCTGTTCGTCGAGGAGACCATCCGGATGTTCCTCGAGAGCGGGACGCGCGACGGCACGGCCGACCGTGTCCCGGACACGCTCCAGGCGCTCATCGCCGCCCGCATCGATCATCTCGCCCCCGACGCAAAGACGCTGCTGCAGCGCGGCTCCGTCGTCGGCCGCGTCTTCTGGAGGGGGGCTCTCGAGTACCTCTCGCCCGACGTCCAGGACCAGGAGGCCCTGATCGACGACCTGCTTCAGCGCGAGTTCCTGCTCCGCGAGCCGCGGTCGTCCATCTCGGGCGAGACTGCCTACCGCTTCAAGCACGCCCTCATCCGCGAGGTCGCCTACACCGGGCTCGCGAAGCTTGCGAGAGCACAGTTCCATGCCCGTTTCGCCGAGTGGCTCGCCGAGCGCACGGGCGAGGAGCTGGTCGAGATCCGGGCGTACCACCTCGATCAGTCCGTCGAGTTCTTGACCGAGCTCGAGGGTGCGCCGCCACGGGAACTCGCGGAGGAGACGGCCGCGGCGCTCCTGAAGGCAGCGAAGCGGGCCATCGCTCGCGAGGCATACGCGAATGCGCGCACGCTCGCGCTCCGCGCACTCGAGCTCCGCCCGACGCTCGACGCCCGGTACGCGGCTGCTCGCGCCGCATGGAGACTGCAGGACTGGGGCGCCGTGCAGATCGAGATGAGCAAGGTGCGCGACCACGCCGCGGAGGAGGGCGACCGGGTGTACGAGGCGCTCGCTCTCACTGCGCTCGGCGAGGCCTCACTCAAGCGTGACGGTGACGCAGCGGGTGCGAGAGAGCTCGTCGATGCAGCTCTCGAGATCCTGCCTCAGGACTCCGATGCGATTGCGCATTTCGACGCCCTGACCGCCCGTGCGGTCATCGCCGTGTGGCTCGGGTCGAGCGAGGACTATGTGCGGTACATGGAGCTCGCGTATGTGAAGGCGCTCGATGTCGGTAGGAAGGATCTCCAGACCATCGCGGCGCAGGCGTTGGCGTCCAGGCACATCGTCCTCCTCGAGCTCGACGAGGCGGAGATCCTGCTCACACGCGCTCTCGAGTTGGCCGGCGAGAGCGGAAGCGTCCGTGCTCGCATCAGTGCGACGCTCTCGTATGCCGGGTTCCTGAGGGTCAAGGGCGAGCTCGATGCCGCCCAGACGATGATGGAAGAGGTGCGCGAGACGGCCGAAGAGCTCGGCCTCGAGCGGTGCTCGCGGCCGCGTTGATGAAGCTCGGCTGGCTTGCGCGCGCGAAGGGTGACCTGAAAGGCTCCGAGAAGCTGTTCCGCGAGGCTTTGCGGATAACCTCGACGCGCGGTGACCGTGGACTCGAGCCGGACTACCAGGCTGCGCTCGCGACGTCGCTCGCCGAGCTCGGCAAGATCGACGAGGCGGAGCGACTCGCGGTCGACGCGCGCGCACACGCCGTGCCAGAGGACACGGGCTTCCACATCTTCGCGCTGACTGCGCTCGCGATGGTGCGGGGTGCGCAGCACCGCGACGACGACGCGGAAAAGCTGTTCCGATCAGCCATCGATCTCGCGCGCGGCTCGAATATGAAGCTCCTCGAGCTGCATCCGCTCGAGCACTACGTCGTGTTCTTGCGGAGCCGCGATCGCGATGACGACGCGGCGCCCTACGACGCCCGGATCGCGGAGCTCGCCCCCGCCGAGCCGTCGAGGACCGAGCGGATCGCCTGACTCGACTCCTCGTCCGGCGACTCCGAGATCACGGTCGCCGGGCGATCGAACGACGCGAGCGCGTCGCGAAGCGGCTCCGCGCGCAACGTCCCGTCACCGTAGGGCAGGTGCTTCGTCTCGTTGCGGTTGGCGAACGCGATGTCCGAGAAGTGGATGTGGAACGGGGCGCCGTCGCCGATCACCTCGTCGGCGAGCTCGAGCGCCTCGCGGAACGGCTCCGGCTCCACGAAAGCTCCGTCGCTCGTCGCGTGCATGTGCGCGAAGTCGAGGACAGGACGCACCCATTCGAGGCGGCGCGAGATCTCGACCACGTCGTCCACCGAGCCGAGGTCGCGAACGCGGCCCATCACCTCGATCCCGAACGGGACGCCACGGCCCTTTCCCTCGAGTCGCTCGCGCAGCATCTCGAGTTGTCCGACGACAGCGTCGATCGCGTCCTCTCTGCTGCGTTCGAGGAGGAAACCCGGGTGGAAGACGACGAGCTCCGCACCACTCGCCGCGACGATGCCGGCGCTTCGGTCCAGCGCCCCCACGGCCGACGTGAACTTCCGCCCACCCGCCTCGAGATGCCCCATGAAGCCGAACAGCGGTGCGTGCACGGACAGCGCGACGTCGTTCTCGCGAGCGAGCTCGCCGAGCCGCTCGGCGAACGGGTAGTCCATCCAGAAGCCGCTCTCGAAGTCGATCTCGCAGGCCGAGTAGCCGCGAGCGAGAAGGAGCTCGACCGCCTTCTCGGGCGACTCGCGAGAGGGCATGCGGGCCGGGCCGACGCGGATCCGCGAAGACACGTCGCGATCGTAGACGGCGCGCCGATGTGATTGCCTACCGGTCGTGAAGGCGAACATGCTCCTCGCGGACTACGCGGTGGTCTCCGACGGAAAGTTGACGATCGTCGGCGGCGGGTGGTCGCAGACGGGTCCCGAGCCCGCGTCCTTCGGGATCGGTCTCCTGATCCAGGTGCCGTGGGACCAGGCGAACACGCGACATTCGTTCTCCGTGGAGCTGCTCGACTCGGACGGCACGCCGGTCGGATTCGAGGATGAGGAGGACTCGGACCAGGTCGTCGCATTCGGCGGCGAGTTCGAGGTAGGTCGCCCTCCCGGGCTGAAGCCGGGGACACCGCTCGACTTTCCGGTCGCGGTCAATTCGACACCGCTCCCGCTCGAGCCCGGCCGCTACGAATGGCGGCTGACGATCGACGGCGCGACGCGCGAGGATTGGACGATGCCGTTCACCGTCCGCACCGAAGAGACCTAGCGCGGTCCGCTCCGTCCGACGGGGTGCCTACGCTCGAAACGTGGCCAACGACCCGTCCCGAATCGACCTGCTCGAGCTCGACATCGACCTTCGCCTCGCCGATCTCTGGCGGGAGGCCGTCGACGTGTCCGACTGGAGCCTCGAGATCGTCGCCGCCTTCATCCGTGCCGCGTACGGCAAGGGCTACTGCGACGCGCTCACGGAGGAGTCGCCAGGATCGCTCTGTGTCGACCACGGGTACCGCATGCCGGACCGGCGAGCCTCGGACTGGGATCGCCCGGAACGCGCCGAGCGGGCCGCCTAGAGGGTTCTCGACGCGGCGACGGGGCTAGACTTCCCCCCGTGGCTCGCGGTCCTGATCGAGCGAGTGCTCATCGAGCTGGAGCCAGCCCGGCGCGGCTCGTCATCGCCCTCTCCGTCGCGGCCGTGCTCGCCGTGTTCTTGCTGTACACGTCGATCGCCGGCGGCGGCAACCCGTCCCTCGCACCGAGCGAGCTCGCGGGGCGCACCGGCACCGTTCAGCTCGCCGGCGTCGTCGTCGGGCCGGTCAGAGGAGACGCCCACGCCGGTGGGCTCCGCTTCGGGCTGAAGGACATCGGCCGAGACACGACCACGGTCGCCGTGCGATACACGGGCTCCGTTCCGGACCTCTTCAAAGTCGGGCGGCATGTGGTCGTCGACGGAGAGCTCCGGCGCGGGACGTTCGTCGCCGAGCCCGGCTCCATGATCACGAAGTGCCCGTCGAAGTACGCGCCGAAGAAGAGCGGCGACTCCGCCTGAGCCGAGCCCGTGCCTGAGCTCGGTCGCGCCGCGCTGCTCGTCACACTCGGCCTGTCTGCCTACGCCGTGATCGCCGGGTCCTACGCCGCCCACCTCGGGCGCCGACGGCTCGCACGCTCCGCCCAGAACGCCCTGGTGGCGTCCTTCGTATCGACGGCAGTTGCGGCGGCGGTGCTCGTGGCGGCGCTTTTGCGCAACGACTTCTCGTTCGAGTACGTCGCCCGGACGACCAGTAGGGCGCTGCCGACGCCCTACACGCTCTCGGCGTTCTGGGGCGGCCAAGAAGGGTCGCTGCTCCTCTGGCTCTTGATCCTGACCGGCTTCGGGGCCGCGGCTGTGAGCATCAACCGTGCATGGGCCCGCGACCTCATCGTCTGGGTCGTCCCGGTGCTCGCGGCGGTCTCGACGTTCTTCGCATTCCTCCTCGTCGCCGTCGCGAGCCCGTTCGTCACCCAGGCCGCACCTGCGGACGGCGCCGGCATGACGCCGAGCCTCCAGAACCCGTACATGCTCGCCCATCCGCCGCTGCTCTATCTCGGCTACGTCGGTCTCACGGTTCCATTCGCGTTCGCGATGGGGGCTCTCCTCTCCGGGAAGCTCGACGAGCGTTGGCTCATCGCGACCCGGCGCTGGACGCTCTTCGCTTGGGCGGCGCTCGGCATCGGGCAGCTGATCGGAAGTCACTGGGCTTACGTCGAGGTGGGCTGGGGCGGCTACTACGCCTGGGATCCGGTGGAGAACGCTGCCCTCATGCCCTGGCTCGCGGCGACCGCGTTCCTGCACTCGGTCATGATCCAGGAAAAGCGCGGGATGCTGAAGATCTGGAACGTCCTGCTCGTCGTCCTTGCGTTCTCACTGGCGCTGTTCGGGACGTTCCTCACGAGATCGGGTGTCGTGAACTCGATCCACTCGTTCACGCAGAGCTCGATAGGCCCGTGGTTCCTCGGCTTCATCGCGGTGGTCGTCGCCGTTTCGCTGGGCGTCGTGCTGTGGCGGCTGCCGCAGCTCCGTTCGCCCACGAAGCTCGAGTCCGCGATCTCGCGCGAGGCCGCGTTCCTCTACAACAATCTTCTGCTTCTGGCCCTGTGCCTCGCGATCCTGTGGGGCGTCGTCTATCCGATGCTCTCGGAGGCCGTCCGCGGCGAGGCCGTCGTCCTCGGCCGCTCGTACTACGACTTCTTCCTCCGTGCGTTCGGCCTGCCTCTCCTGCTGCTCATGGGCATCGGTCCCCTGATCGCGTGGCGCCGCGCATCGCTGAAGAGCCTCGCGACGACGTTTCGCTGGCCCACGGTGGTTGCGCTGTCAACCGGCGCCGTGCTCCTGTTGCTCGGCGCGGGAAGCTCGATCCCTGGGCTCGTCGCGTACACGTTCTCCGCGTTCGTCCTCGCGACGATCGTGATGGAGTTCGCGCGCGGCACGCGCGCGCGGAAAGCGCTCGGTGCATCGTCGTGGCCGAGCGCCTTCACCTCACTCGTGTCCCGGAACCGCCGCCGTTACGGGGGATACGTCGTGCACGCGGCGATCGTGCTCTTCGCGATCGGCGTGGCGGGTTCGAGCGCGTTCGACTCGGTCGCCGAGGCAAAGCTCGCTCGCGGCCAGTCCATGCGTATCGGCGACTACACGCTCGTGTACCGGTCGCTCTCGGAGCGTCAGGCGCCGAATGCCACCGAGATTCGTGCGACGCTGGGCGTCCGCCGCGGCGATCGTGACCTCGGAACGCTCGAGGCCGGGAAGAACGCGTACACGATCGAGCAGCAAGTCTCCAACGAGGTCGGCATCCGGAGCGACAAACTCACCGGTGAGGACCTCTTCGTGATCGCCGAGCAGATCGACCCGAATGGCACCGTCTACTTCCGCGTCTTCGTCAAGCCGCTCGTGAACCTGATCTGGCTGGCCGGGCTCGTCTTTCTCCTCGGCTCGGTCATCACGCTGTGGCCCGACCGTCGCGAGCAGCGCCGCCTCGTTGCCCGCGCCTCTACGGTCGGCTTGCCCGCGACGCGTTGACGCTCGCTCTGGTGCTCGCCGCGGCGCTCGCTGTCGCCTGCGTCGTCGTGGTCGCGCTTCCGTTCTTGCGAGAGCCGGAACCCGAATCGGACTCGCTCGACGACCTCGACGCGGACGAGCGGCGCCGGCTCGAACTGCTGGAGGCGCGAGATCGTGCGCTCGCAGCTCTCAGGGAGCTCGAGTTCGACCATCGCACCGGGACGGTCTCGGACGAGGACTACCGCTCACAGGTCGGCGCGCTCCGCCGCGACGTCGCAAGCACGCTGCAAGCGCTCGAGCGCGACTCCGGGGAGGGTCGACCTGGCGATGAGCGAAACTAGAGGTGATGGGACGGCGGATGCTCGCCCTGGTCGGGCTCGTGCTCTCGCTGGTCGTGGTCGCGCCGGCGGCAGCGGACGACCCCTCGGACGAGAAGGCTTCCGTCGATGCGCGCATCGCGTCGTTGCAGGCCGATATCACCGCGTCCAAGGCCCGTGAAGGCGTCCTCACGTCGCAGCTCTCGGCCGTCGTGGCCGAGCTCGAGGGCGCGCAGTCCGCGGTAGACGAGGCACAGGCAGCCGTAGGAACGCTCGAAGCGGAGTTGAGCTCCGCGCGGACGCGACTCGACGTGCTGACCGAGAGGCTCGATGCACAGACCCGGAAGCTCGAGCGACTACGGAGCGAGTACGAGAAAGCGGTGGCGATTCTCGAGGCACGCGTGCGCGCCGCGTACATCGACGAGCCGCCCGACATGCTCGCATTCCTCGTGTCCGCGTCGAGCTTCGACGAGGTGATCGACAACGTGGAGTTGCTCACCCGCATCGGCCGGCAGGACAAGCGCATCGCACAGCAGGTCGAGCGCGCGCGGGATCGCACTGCGTCAGAGCGCCGTGCAACGATAGTGACAAAGCGTCAACAGGCTGCGGCCGTGGCCGTGATCGCCGACCGAACCGACGAGGCACGCGCCGCGCGGGATCGCCTCGCTGGCGAGCGCGACCGGTTGGCCGCGATGGAGAATCTCAAGCAGATCGCTCTCGCGGAGAGCAGAGAGACGCGCGAGGGGTATCTCGACGAGGTCGATGGCCTGTTGGCCCAGAGCGCTGCGCTCGCAGAGCAGATCCGCGGCGCACAGCAAGGAGCCGGGACGACGGGGAACGGACAACCGTCCGCGGCGGGGCTCATCTGGCCGTGCGACGGGGTCGTCGTCAGCGGATTCGGCATGCGTTGGGGTCGCATGCACGAGGGAATCGACATCGGCTGTGCCTACGGCACCCCGAATGGCGCCGCGGCGTCCGGCACGGTGATCTACGCGGGCTGGCTGGGTGGCTACGGGAATCTCGTCGTGGTGGACCACGGAAACGGGCTCTCGACCGCGTACGCGCACGCCTCATCCATTCTCGTGAGCGTCGGCCAGTCGGTCTCGCAGGGCCAGACGGTCTCGCTCGTCGGCTCCACCGGGCATTCGACGGGACCGCATCTGCACTTCGAGGTCAGGGTCAACGGCGTCGCCGTCGACCCGCTGCCGTATCTCTAGTGCATGAAGCGTGATCTCGAGCGCGGCCGGGCGTTTGCCTCAGGCCGCTTCGGTCGCTGCGCTGGGCAGCGCGATCGAGCTCACGAGGTGCAGGTCGGGGAGCGCCCGCCAGCGTTCCTCGAGGCCGAGTCCGTAGCCCGCGAAGAGCTCGTCCGGCACGGTGAACCCGATGAAGCGCAGCGGCAGCTCCTCGACGAGCCGTCTGTAAGGGCGGTCGAGGAGCGTCACGGCGGCGAGACTCGCCGGCTCGCCAAGACCGAGGGTGCGACAGAGGAAGTGCAGCGTGAGCCCGGTGTCGACGACGTCCTCGACGAGCAGCACGTGACGGCCTTCGAGCGGCGAGTCGACGTCTTTCAGAAGCCGGACTCCACCGTCCTCCCCGTCCGTGTACGGAGCGAGCTCGATGACATCGAGGGTGTGGGGAATGCGAAGCGCTCGCGTCAGGTCGGCGAGGAAGACGACGCTCGACTTCAGTGGAGCCACGAGGATGGGATCGAGACCGTCGTACGCATCGGCGATCTCGGAGCCGAGCTCCGCGACCCGGGCGGCGATCTCCGCCCGCGAGAGGTACACGCCGCCGACCTCGCCGTTCTCGGAGTGATGCGAAAGCGTCACTACGACGCGAGACGCAGCCGATAGCGCTGCGCCAGGCGCTCGATGTCGCGTCGGTAGAAGAGCTTCACTCGGACGTGCGGGTACAGCCGCTGGATCTCGCGCAGCTTGCGGTTCTTGCGGGTCACGAGCGACTGCTTCATCACGGTGACCTCGATGAACAGATTCTGCTCCGGGAGATAGAAGTCCGGCGTGAACGCGCTGACGACACGACCCTCCTCGTCCCGCTCGAGAACGAAGGATTGCGGCTCGTAGTCCCAAGGGATGCCGTAGTAGTCGAGGATCTTCGCGCACTCGACCTCGATACGGTTCGCGAACCGCGGGGGCTCGGATCCACAATATGCCTGGAAAACGGGGCTTTCGTCCCGCACCTGCGCCATTGTGCCAACAGCCTCGGACGACCCCCGAAGGCGCCGTAGACTTCGATCGTGTTCCGGATCGCCCAGTTCTCGGACCTCCACTGCGGCGAGACGTACTTCGAGGCCAGCCTGCTCGAGCGCGCGATCGGCGAGATCAACGAGCTCCAGCCCGACGTGGTTGTGTGCTCAGGCGACCTCACCACTTTCGGGTTCCGACACGAGTACTTGACGGCACGTGAGTACATCGACCGGATCGATTGCGACTCCCTCGTCGTCGTCCCGGGCAACCACGACTCGCGGAACGTCGGCTACGTCCACTTCGAGGAGATGTTCGGAGAGCGGAACTCGGTTCTCAAGAAAGGGCCGGTGGCGATCGTCGCCGTCGACTCGAGTGAGCCCGATCTCGATCACGGCCAGATCGGCCGCGGGCGGTACCGCTGGATCGAGGAGCAGTTCGCGGCGGAGCCTGCGGACATGAAGATCTTCGTCCTCCACCACCATCTGCTCCCTGTGCCCGGAACTGGACGTGAGCGGAACATCGTCTACGACGCCGGCGACGCCATCGAGTGCCTCCAGCGCTCCGGCGTTCGGCTCGTCCTCTCTGGTCACAAGCACGTGCCGTACGTCTGGAGGCTCGAGGACCTCTTCGTCGTGAACGCCGGAACTGTCTCGTCGCTCCGGCTGAGAGGAAACACGCGCCCCTGTTACAACGTGATCGAGATCGACGGCACGCGCGTCGACGTCTGGCGTCGGCATCCGTTCCACGGCCAGGTCAAGCTCGTCTCGTTCGCGCTCGACACGCTCGAGTACGCGAAGTTCACGGGCTCCATCGAAGACGAGGTCACGACTCGAACTTGAAAGCCCTCGCGATCGTCGACGGCGAGCACTACGCCCCCGTCGTGCGTGACGCTCTCGCGGAGTTGCCGTACCAGTTCGTGGCTGCGGTTCTCGTCGGGGGCACCGAGAAGCTGCGTGGCGGGGAGGACTACGGCGTCCCGCTGGACGACGACGTGGAGTCGGCGATCGCGCAACGCGCTCCCGACGTCGTCGTCGATCTCTCCGACGAGCCGGTGCTCGATCCGGTCACGCGCTTCGCACTCGCCAGCCGCGTTCTCGCGCTCGGCGTGCCGTACGTCGGCGCGGACTTCCGCCTCGATCCTCCCGAACTCGCGTCCTTCGAGCTGCCATCGATCGCCGTCGTCGGCACCGGAAAACGCGTCGGCAAGACCGCCGTGACCGGCCATGTGGCCCGCCTGCTCGCGACCGAGCGCCGTGTCGTCGTCGTCGCGATGGGGAGGGGAGGGCCTGCGGAGCCCGAGATCGTGACGGTTCCTCCGACGGTGGAGTCCCTCGTCGAGCTGTCGCGTTCCGGTCGGCACGCGGCATCGGACCACCTGGAGACGGCCGCGCTGGTCGGCGTGGCCACCGTCGGGTGCCGGCGCTGTGGGGGCGGGCTCGCCGGGGGTGTGGCGACCTCGAACGTCGATGAGGGCGCACGCGTCGCCCTCGAGCTCGATCCCGAGCTGGTCGTGTTCGACGGAAGCGGCGCGGCGCTGCCCCCGATAGCGGCCGACCGCACGGTGGTGGTGGTAGGAGGACACCAGGACCCGGCCGTCGTCGCCGGCTACCTCAACACGTACCGGCTGCTCCTCGCAGACGTCGTGGTCGTGACCATGGCCGACGAGTCGGCGGGCTGGCAGGCAGTTCTCGATGCCGTGCGCGCCGTCGTGCGGCCGGGTGTCGATGTCGTCGCGACAACACTCCAGCCGCGACCGCTCGTCGACGTGCGGGGTCGGGAGCTCGCGTACTTCTCTGCCGCGCCGTCGAGCGCGCACGCACGCCTCCGCGCGCATCTCGAGGATGCGCACGGAGCCCGAGTCGTTCATGTCTCCGGGAATCTCGCCGACCGCGATGCGCTGCGTGTGGAGCTCGAAGCGGTCGACCCCGAGGTCTTTTTGGTCGAGTTGAAGGCGGCTGCGATCGACGTCGTCGCCGAAGCAGCGTTCGCCCGCAGTGCCGAGGTCGTGCTCGCCGCGAACGACGTCGTACCCGTCGGACAAATCGCACTTGACGAGCGACTGCTGGAAATGGCCAAATTCGGTTCGTGAGAGAGCGCCGTCACACTCTCCCGCTGCCGCTCGGCGACGAAGTGCCGTTCTCGAAGGGCCTCATGGCACGTGCGCTCGTCGTGACCGGCCTCGATCCGGAGCGGGCGTACCTCATCGCCCGGCGCGCTGACCGCGACCTGGCAGACCGCGGTGCGCTCTCCCTCGACCTCGATCGGCTGGGCGAGCTCGCCGCCGAGCTGATCGGTGAGGAGGAGGCTGCGCGCACGGTTCGGAGGCTGCGTCGAATCGACGCGCTGCAGCAGCTGGACGAGCCGCTGCTCCTGCTCGTCGGTGGCGCGACGGGGACCGGCAAGTCGACGATCGCCACCGAGGCCGCACACCGGCTCGGAATCACCCGCGTGACGTCGACCGACTTCATTCGGCAGACGATGCGAACCTTCTTCTCGAAGGAGTTCATGCCGTCGGTGCACTACTCGAGCTTCGAGGCCCGT
>Ga0157375_10001778_pt1 | contig 18478 bp, 17 predicted proteins | sample M35metaG_FD_115311 | JGI IMG/M metagenome (GOLD analysis project Ga0157375, IMG submission 115311) | Miscanthus rhizosphere microbial communities from Kellogg Biological Station, Michigan, USA - M3-5 metaG | ecosystem: Host-associated > Plants > Roots > Rhizosphere > Soil | place: USA: Michigan... | reverse complement strand
CGATGTTCGTCTCGCCGCGCAGGAACCACAGCAACTCGTGGACGATCGACTTCAGATGCAGCTTCTTCGTCGTGACCAGCGGAAAACCTTCGGCCAGGTCGAAACGCATCTGCCAGCCGAACACCGACAGCGTGCCGGTGCCGGTGCGGTCGGCCTTGTCGACGCCGTGGTCAAGGACGTGCTGCAGAAGTTCCAGATACTGCTTCATGAGGGCTGAGGGCTGAGGGCTGAGGGCTGAGGGCTGAAGTGCGTCGTAAGCTTCCGGGTCTTCGCCAATACGCGGCGCACGCAGTGCCCGCTCGATGGAACGTAGGAGCCTGCGGCCAATGTGAGGCTCGCGTAGTTGAATCGGTGCAAACGATTCGCGAGCTCGAGCTGCGTTTCCAGTTCGGCCAGGGAGCCACAAGCGATAGCGATGAAACGTCGATACTCGGCTCGTGACCGGCGTTCGTGACCCTCAGCAATATTCGACGGAACGGATATTGCGGCGCGACGAATCTGCGAAGACAGACCAAATCGCTCGCTGTCCGGCAACAAGCCGGCAACTGCGTATGCCGCCTCCGCGAGTGACATCGCCTTCTGCCAGACGACCAATTCCCGATAACACGTCGCCATCCCAGCCCTCAGCCCTCAGCCCTCAGCCCTTTCTTGCGCGACATCAACAGCAGCACCACTCCGATTGCAATCAACGGCAACGAGAGTATCTGCCCCATCGTCAACCAGTCGAACGCGACGAAGCCGAGCTGCACATCGGGTTCGCGCACGAACTCCACGCTGAAACGGAAGAGTCCGTATAGCAGGCCAAACAACCCCGACACGGCATAGCGCGGGCGCGGCTTGCGCGAATAGAACCAGAGCACAGCGAACAGCACGATGCCCTCGAGCGCGAATTCGTACAGTTGCGAAGGGTGCCGCGCCTCCTGGTTGAGCTGGCCGTCGAGGTACATGCGGTACAGCTCGTCGCGTGACTTGCCGAGGCTGTCGAGCGCGCGCGGGAAGATCATCCCCCAGGCCGCATCGGTATGCCGGCCCCACAACTCGCCGCCGATGAAGTTGCCCATGCGGCCGAGGCCAAGGCCGATCGGCACCAGCGGCGCGACGAAATCGATCGCGTCGAAAAAGTGGATTTTGTTGCGTCGCGACCAGAGCCAGCCGGCGCCGAGCACGCCGAGCAGGCCGCCGTGGAACGACATGCCGCCTTCCCACACGCGGAACAGCTGCAGCGGATCGTGCAGCATCCAGCCCGGTGAAACATAGAACAGCATGTAGCCGGTGCGTCCGCCGACGATCACGCCGAGCATGACGTAGAACGCCAGATCCGAGAACGCCTCGTGGCTCGCCGCCAGCCGGCCCTGCTTGCGCCGGTACTCGCCGAGATACCACGCTCCGAGAAACGCGAGCAGATACATGATGCCGTACCAATGCACGGCGAGCGGACCGATCGAAAAAGCGATCGGGTTGATGTCGTGGAAATAGGGCATCCGGACGAAATCTGGGCAGGCGGAACCAGGCTATTGTCGCAGATGCCGATGGCGATCCCAATGCCGGCGCTCGAGCGGCAGTGCTGGTCGCGAGCCGCCCGACCCCGCTCGTAGGCTGGTGCGTGCGCCGGCCTCACCGGACAGCTTTGGGTCCCTCGCCTCTAGTCCCTAGTCCCTGGCCCCTGCTCTCAACTCGGCAACACCCGGCAAATGAATCCCTTCAGATAATCCGTCTCCGGAATCGCCGGATGCACGGGATGGTCCGGCGCCTGCTGCAACTGTGCGAGCACCTGCACGCTGCGATCGAGGTGACGCGCTGCCTGCTGCACGGTTTCGAGCAGCGCCGCGCGCGGCATGTGGTACGAGCATGAGCAGGTGATGAGGATACCGTCGCGCGCCAGGATCTGCATCGCCATCTCGTTGATGCGGCGATAGGCAATGCGGCCTTCGGCAAAATCCTTCTTGCGCTTTACGAAGGCCGGCGGATCGAGGATCACGACGTCGAAGCGCTCGCGCGCCTCGCGCAGCGCCTTGAGATGATCGAACGCATCGGCCTTGACCGCCGTGACACGGTCGGCCAACCCGTTGCGCTGCGCGTTGCGCGTGATCGCTTCGACGGCGCTGGCCGACGCATCGACGCAGACGACCTCGCGGGCTCCGTCCGCTGCCGCGCGCAGACCCCATGCGCCGAGATAGCTGAACATGTCGAGCACGCGCAGGTCGCGCACGTACGGGGCCAGCAGGTCGCGATTCGCGCGCTGGTCGTAGAACCAGCCGGTCTTCTGCCCGCCGATCGGATCGATCTCGAACTCCAGGGCGCCTTCGCGCGCGAGAACGGGCTGCTTCAGTTCGCCATAACCGATGTCCGCGTACTCCGGCAGCTGTTCCAGCGCGCGGAATCCGCCGTCGTTCTTCCAGACGATGGCGGTCGGTTTCATGACCTTGACGACGGCCGCGGCGATGTCTTCCTTGAGCCGCTCCATGCCTGCGGTCGTCGCCTGCGCGACGATGACATCGCCGTAGCGGTCCAGCGTAAGGCCCGGCAGGCCGTCGGATTCGCCGAACACGAGGCGGTAATACGGTTCGGCGTACAGCCGTTCGCGCAGTGAAAGCGCAACTTTCAATTTGTGCACGAGCAGCGACCGATCCAGCGCATGCTCGATGCCGCGGTTGACCAGCCGTGCAGCGATCAGCGAGGCGGGATTTGCGTAGCCGATGCCGAGCGACTTGCCGTGCGCATCGACGATGACGCAGATCTCGCCGGGTTCGAAGCCGGTCAGCGGCGAACGCTGCACGTCGACCTCGTTGGAGAACACCCACAGGTGCCCGGCGCGCAGGCGCGTGTCTTCGTTGCGCTTCAGGTACAGGGCCGGATAGGCCACTTCATTCGACATGATGATTCCGACAGGGTGCCGCCTTGCGGATGGTACGGCATGCGCCGTGCCGGCGCTTGGCGGGACCGGCGCCGCCTGCCGATCGGCTTGCGACCCTTCTTGTCGCAAAGGCTGGAAACAGGATCGGCGCATCCCGCTTCTTTTCAACACGGCAACCTGCAGTGCGCTACGCTTGGCGCATGAGCAATCGCCTCGCCGCCGAAACCAGCCCTTACCTGCGCCAGCACGCGGCCAATCCGGTCGCGTGGTGGCCGTGGTCCGATGCCGCGCTTGCCGAGGCACGCGCACAGGACAAACCGATCCTGCTGTCGATCGGGTACAGCGCCTGCCATTGGTGCCACGTCATGGCGCACGAGAGTTTCGAGGACGAGGCGACGGCGCGCGTGATGAACGACCTGTTCGTCAACATCAAGGTCGACCGCGAGGAACGGCCCGACCTCGACAAGATCTATCAGCTTTCGCACCAGGCGCTGACGCAACGCGGCGGCGGGTGGCCCCTGACCGTGTTCCTCGCGCCGGACGATCTCGTGCCGTTCTACGCCGGCACGTATTTTCCGAAGGAGGCGCGCTACGGCATGCCGCCCTTCAGTTACGTGCTCGAGCAGGTGCGCGGCTTCTGGGATTCACGTCGCGCCGATGTGCGCGCGCAGACCAGCGCGCTGCATGAGTTCCTGCAGGGGTACGATCGCGCCGACGCGGATTCCGCCGCAACGCTGAGCGATGCGCCGATCAGGACGGCTGTCGCCCGCTTCGAAGCCGCGTTCGACCCGACGTACGGCGGCCACCGTGGCGCGCCGAAATTTCCACATTGCCCGGAAATGGAATTGCTGCTCGATCTGTCCGAGAGAGCAAAGACGACAAGAGAGAACAATGCTCCTGATCTTCCCTCGCCCCTCGCCCCCTCGCCCCTGCTCATCCTCGAGGTAACGCTTGCGCGCATGGCCGCCGGCGGCATCCACGACCAGATCGGCGGTGGTTTCTGCCGATATAGCGTGGATGAACGCTGGGAGATTCCGCACTTCGAGAAGATGCTGTACGACAACGCACAACTGCTGCCGCTGTATGCGCGGGGTGCGCGCGAATTTGGCGACGAAAGTCATGCAGGCGTGGCTCGCGAACTGCTCGCCTGGCTGATACGCGAGATGACGGAACCTTCGGCACGGGGATCGGGTGGCGGCTTCTACACGGCGCTCGATGCAGACTCCGAGCACGAAGAAGGCAAGTTCTACGTCTGGCAGCGCGACGAAGTCCGCGCCTTGCTGACCGGGCCGGAGTATGCCGCCGCCGAACCGTACTTCGGCTTCGACCGGCCACCGAACTTCGAACACGCGGCATGGAACCCGATCGTTGCCCAGTCGATCGAGCAGGTCGCAAGGTCGCTCGGAGCCGAACCCGCCGAAGTGCGCTCCCGCCTCGCAAGCGCGCGGAAAAAATTGTTCGCGGCCCGATCCACGCGCATCCGGCCCGGGCTCGACGACAAGATCCTGACTTCCTGCAACGCATTGATGATCAGCGGCATCGCCCGGGCCACACGCCATCTCGATGCCGCGCCGTTGATCGGCTTGGCCGACAACGCGCTCGACTTCCTGCACACGGCGGCGTGGCGCGACGGCCGCCTGTATGCCAAGGCAGGCGGCGACTCGGACAGGTTCCCGGCTTTTCTCGACGATCACGCATTCCTGCTGGATGCGCTGCTGGAATGCCTGCAGTGCCGCTGGAGCGATCGCGACATCATCTGGGCGATCCAGCTCGCCGACGCGCTGCTGGAACGCTACGAGGATCGCGCGCACGGCGGCTTCTTCTTCACCGCGCACGATCACGAACGCCTGCCGCAGCGGCCGAAGCCGTGGACCGACGAATCCGTGCCGTGCGGCAACGGCATCGCGGCGCGGGCGTTGCTTCGCCTCGGCCACCTGACCGGCGAAACGCGTTATCTCGACGCGGCCGAACGCACGCTGCTCGCGGCAAATTCCACAATGCAGCAAATGCCGCAGGCCTGCGCGAGCATGCTGCGCGCGCTCCAGGATTTCCTGCACCCGCGCACGCATGTCGTCGTCCGCTACGCCGGCGATGCCGAGGAGACAGCCTGGCGCGCAGCGCCGGACCCTGCCGGCACGGATGGTGTCGACCGCTACTTCATTCCGGAGCTGGCAACCGCTCTGCCCGGAACGCTGGCCGCGCAGGCGCATGCCGCGGGTGGCATGGCATACGTATGCCATGGGACCAGTTGCCTGCCGCCGATTCGCAGCACGAAGGAGCTTGCGGCAACGCTCGCGCGAGCGGATGCCTAGAGCACCACCGGCGCGTCCGCCAGTTCGTTGCGACTGGCCGATCCGTCGTCGGGAAAGTGCCGGGCCAGCACGTCGCTCACGGCGTTGACGCCGTCGATGGCGCCGCGCTCATATTCGCGGGCAGCAAAGCGCTCGCGCATGTGGTCGCAGATCCGCTGCCATTCCTGCTGATCGACGCGTGCCGCGATGCCCCGGTCGGCGACGATTTCGATCGCGTGTTCGGCCTCGAGGACGTAGACCAGAACGCCGCTGTTGTGCTGCGTATCCCAGACGCGTAGCTGCGCGAACACGTCGTGCGCCCGTTCGCGCGCACTGCGGCCGCGCGCCAGGTCACGCCACGGCATCGCCTGCTCGATAGCGAAGCACACCTCGCCTTCGTGGCGTTTTTCGCCCGCGGCGATCGCGTGATGGATCGCGTCGAGCGTCGCCTGCGGGAACAGGCGCCGCACGCTTGCGCTCGCGGCCAGATGTCTGATCCAACGCATGCGTATCTCCTACCAGCTCCCCGACGCGCCGCCGCCGGAGAATCCGCCGCCACCGCCGCTGAATCCCCCGCCGCCGCCCCCGCTCCAGCTGCCGCCACCACCGCCAAAGCCGCCGCCGCCGAATCCTCCCCAGCCGCCGCGGCGGGCAAAGCCACCGCCACCGCCACCGCCGAGCACCCCGAGCAGTGCGCCGAACAGCCCACAACCGATCGCCAGTGCCAGAACGCCGCCGAAAAACATCGCGACCGCGCCGCTGGCCAGGCCGACGATGCCGGCGCGCGGTCCGGCGGGCAGCGCGCCGAACATCGCGCGCAACCAGATCGCGACAAACAAGACCGTCGTGATTGTGTTGAATATGTTGCTGGCGCCGCGCACTCGGCGTTCCTCGACCAAGGGCGGCGGCAGCGGCTCGCCATCAATCAGCTTCGTGAGTGCATCGGTCGCGTCGACGATGCCGCCATAGAAATCGCTGGCGCGGAATTTTGGCGTGATGTATTCCCGAATGATGCGCGCCGTTGCGGCATCGGGAATCGCGCCCTCGAGGCCGCGGCCGACCTCGATGCGCACGCGGTGATCGTTCTTCGCGATGATCAGCAAGACGCCGTCGTCGACGTTCTTGCGGCCGAGCTTCCAGGCGTCGACGACCCGGATGGAATACTGTTCGATTTCCTCGGGCTTGACCGTCGGCACCATCAGCACGGCGAGTTGCGCACCCTTGCGCTGTTCGAGCGTGGCGAGACTGGTTTCGAGCGTCTGCTTCTGCGAGGCGTCGAGCGTGCCAGTGGTGTCGGTCACGCGCGCGGTCAGCGCAGGGACGGGCAATGGCCCGTCGGCCGCTGCGACCGCAAGCGTCAGGCCAACGCCAGCGAGGAAGGCGAGGAGGCGGCGCGAAGTGCGCATGCTCTTTTCGCCCGCTCCATCGCGCTTGCGCCGACGATCACCCGCAAGCGGGAAATTCGGCGGACGCATGCGCACCACCAACTACGGCTTGGTCGGAGCAGGCTGCGCGGGTTTGTTGAAGTCCACGGTCGGCGGGGCCGAGATCGCCTTTTCGTTTTCGACCGAGAAGTTCGCCTTGGTCTTGTAGCCGAACATTTTCGCCGTGAGATTCTGCGGGAAGCTGCGCACGAACGTGTTGTAGTCCTGGACCGACGTCACATACCGATTGCGCGCGACGGCGATGCGGTTTTCCGTGCCCTCGAGCTGGGCCTGGAGATTCTGGAACAGGCCGTCGGCCTTGAGGTTCGGATAGTTCTCGGACACGGCCATGAGGCGCGATAGCGCACTCGACAGTTCGCCCTGCGCCGCCTGGAACTGCTTGACCTTGGCTTCGTCGCTCAGGTCGTCGACGGTCAGCTGAACCTTCCCGACCGATGCGCGTGCTTCGGTGACCTTGGTCAGCACCTCTTCTTCGTGCTGCGCATAGCCCTTGACCGTGTTGACGAGGTTCGGGACCAGGTCGGCGCGGCGCTGGTACTGGTTCAGCACTTCGGACCACGCGGCGGTCACCGCCTCGTCTTTGGACTGGATCGAGTTGTAGCCGCAGCCGCCGAGCAGGACAGCCGCGAGCAGCAACAGGAAGATGCGCTGAATCGTCATGACGGGTGACTCCAGGTTGCTTCGGCGACGAGAATCATACACGCGCCTCGGCGCGTTTGTTCGCCCGCACTAGCCGTCATGCAGTCGCGCAGCCTGATCTTCGGACCGCCTTCGGTAGCGCCGCGCTTTTTCGCGTTTTGCGCGCAGGTTCAACGCTTCGACTACGGCAGAGAACGCCATCGCGAAGTAGATGTAGCCGCGCGGGATGTGGACGTCGATGCCTTCCGCGACGAGCACCACGCCGATCATCATGATGAAAGCGAGCGCGAGCATGCGGATCGTCGGATTGCGGTCGATGAATTCACCGACCGGGTTCGAGGCAAAGATCATCACCAGCACGGCCAGCACGATCGCCGCGACCATGACCGGAATATTGCGCACCATGCCGACCGCGGTGATGACCGAGTCGAGCGAGAACACGATGTCGATGATCGCAATCTGGAGGATGACCATCATGAACCTAGCGGCTGTCGCGTTCTTGTCGGGTTCCTCCGGATCGGAAAAGATCGCGTCGACGATTTCCATCGCCCCCTTGATCAGCAGGAACACGCCGCCGCCGATCATGATGACGTCGCGCAGCGAAATCACCTTGCCCCAAAGCTCGAACAAGCGCAGGTGCGTGTCGTCGAGACGCGCCATTTTCGCCAGCACGACGAGCAGCGCAATGCGCGTCACGCAAGCGAGCGCGAGGCCGAAGCGCCGGGCGTTCGGCCGGAGTTCCTGCGGCAGCCGGCCGACCGCGATCGAAATGAACACGAGGTTGTCCACGCCCAGCACGATCTCGAGCGTGCTCAGCGTGAGCAGCGCGATGAGCAGCTCGAGGCTAGTCATGGCGCATGGCCATGCCGGATTCGAAGTGGTTGGACATCAAACTCGTTGCCAGAGCAGCAGTCCCCAGCATAGCAGCACATTCATCATCAGCAGGAAAACCGCGGCTGAACCGAGGTCCTTGGCCCGGCCGGCCAGCTCGTGAAACTCCGGGCTGACCTTGTCGACCACGGCTTCGACCGCGGAATTGAGCAGTTCGGCCGACAATACCAGGAGAAGGCTGCCGCACAGGATGGCTTTCTCCACCCCGCCGCGGCCCAGCCACAGCCCCAGGGGGAAAAAGATAATGCACAAATATACTTCGAGCCGGAACGACGCCTCGTAGGCCCAGCCGGCGCGCAGGCCCTTGTACGACCAGATCAGCGCCTTGTAGATCTGCTTGGGCCCGCGCGGCTCGGTACTCGGCATGACAACGCTCCCCCGTGAACGTCGCTGTCAGGCGGCGGCAGCGCTTGCGCGGGCCGCCGTGCCGGCCGGTTTCCAGGCGATGTCGAGTTCGCGCGCCGCCTTCACGTCGTCCAGGCGCCGCACCGGCAACGTCATCGGCGCATCCTTCATCGCCTGCGGATTGTCGCGCGCGAGGGCGATCAGGTCGCCCATGACCTCGACGAATTCATCGAGCGTTTCCTTGGCTTCGGTCTCCGTCGGCTCGATCAGCAGGCACTCCGGCACGAGCAACGGGAAATAGTTCGTCGGCGCGTGGATGCCGCGATCGATCAGGCTCTTGGAGAAATCCAGGGCCGTCACGCCGCTGTCCTTCTTCTGCCGGGCCACGGTGACGATGAACTCGTGGCTGGCGCGGCGCTTCGGATAAGCCAGATCAAAGCCTTTCTCGGCCAGGCGCTTTGCCAGGTAGTTCGCGTTGAGGGTGGCGTACTCGCCAACGCGACGCATGCCCTCGCGGCCGAGCAGTCGCGCATAGACATACGCGCGCAGCAGCACCCCGGCGTTGCCGGCGAACGTCGACAGGCGACCGATCGACAGCGGGCAATCCTTCTTGCGCAGCCAGTGGTACACGACGTTTTCAGACGCCACCTTCACCCTAGCCTCTCCCGCCGGCGGGAGAGGGGACAAGGTGCCGTCCGCGTTGCGGACGGCGGCACCGACCATGGGAATCGGGAGGAACGGCCGCAGACGCTCGGAGACGCCGACCGCGCCGGCCCCCGGCCCGCCGCCGCCATGCGGCGTCGAGAACGTCTTGTGCAGATTCATGTGGATCGCGTCGAAACCCATGTCGCCCGGACGCACCTTGCCGAGGATCGCGTTGAGGTTCGCGCCGTCGTAGTAGAGCAGGCCGCCGGCCTCGTGCACGAGTTTGGCAATTTCCACAATGCGGCGTTCGAACACACCGATCGTCGATGGATTCGTCAGCATGATGCCGGCCGTGTTCGGACCGAGCACTTTCTTCAGCGCCTCGACATCGATGTCGCCGTCGCCTTGCGTCGGGATCTCGCGCACGGTGCAGCCGCACATCACGGCGGTGGCCGGATTCGTGCCGTGCGCGGCGTCGGGCACGATGATCTCGGTGCGCGCCAAGTCGCCGCGATGCTTGTGATAGGCCATGATCATCGCCACGCCGGCGAACTCGCCCTGCGCGCCGGCCATCGGCGCCAGCGATACGCCGCCCTTCATGCCGGTGACGTCGGCAAGCATTTCCTGCAGCTCGTGCATGCACGACAGGAATCCCTGCGACAGGGAATCCGGCGCGTACGGATGGCGGGCCAGGAATCCATCGAGCATCGCCAGCGAATTGCACGCGCGCGGGTTGTACTTCATCGTGCACGAACCGAGCGGATAGAACTGCGTGTCGATCGAGAAGTTCTTGCGCGACAGGTTAGTGTAGTGGCGCAGCGCCTGCAGTTCGGACACTTCGGGCAGGCCGATCGGCGTCGTGCGGCGGAACTGATCCGGCAAATCAGCGGGAACTTCGATCGCGGCAGGCAGTTGCGCAGCCGCGGTGCGACCGGGCTGGGAAAGCTCGAAAATCAGCATGGTTCGGTTGTCGAATCAGGAGGAAAACAGGGCGGCGTATGATGCCACAACCCGGCCACAGGGAGGCGGTTTGGAGCCCGCAGGCCGGGGAGCGGGGCTGCGATCCTCGAATGCCGGGCGGCTGCGGCAACTGGCCGTGCGGAATTCCTGACGGGAACGTCAGCGACCGGGCAATCGAGCCGTGCCTCGCGGCCCTTCGCCGCTGTCGAAAAATTTCCGTGGCGGCGTATGATGCCGCACCCTGACCGCGCAAACGGGCCGCGCCGCTTTGCGCGCCCGACTTTCTCTCCCACGAGCACTGCATGATTGAACTGGTCCGCGTCGTCCTGCTTGGCCTGATCGAAGGCATTACCGAATTTTTGCCCATTTCCAGCACGGGTCACCTGCTGGTCGCCGAACACTGGCTCGGCGCGCGCTCGGACACGTTCAACGTCGTCATCCAGGCCGGCGCGATCCTCGCGGTCATGCTGATCTACCGGCAGCGGCTGTGGCAACTCGCGACCGGGCTGCGCGATCCGCAAAACCGCGACTACGCCGCCAAGCTGGCCGTCGCGTTCCTGATCACGGCCGTCCTCGGCATCGTCGTGACCAAACTCGGCTTCAAGCTGCCGGAACGCATCACGCCGGTCGCCTGGGCATTCGTCATTGGCGGTGTGTGGATGATTGCCGCGGAGCACTTCGCGGCGAAGCGTCCCGACAATGCGAAGGTCAGCTGGCTCGTCGCGATTCTCGTCGGCCTTGCACAGATCGTTGCAGCGATTTTCCCCGGCACGTCGCGTTCGGCAGCGACGATTTTCATCGCGATGCTGGCCGGAACGAGCAACCGGCCCGCCGCAACGGAATTCGCGTTTCTCGTCGGCATTCCGACGATGTTCGCGGCCAGCGGCTACGAGTTGCTGAAAGCGGTCAAGGCCGGGGAAGTCCATGAAGACTGGAGCGCGCTGGCGGTGGCCTTTGTCGTGTCAACCGTGACGGCTTTCGCCGCGGTCAAGTGGCTGCTCGGCTACATTCGCAGCCATCGCTTCACGCCATTCGCGATCTATCGCATCGTGCTTGGCGCCGTGCTGCTGCTGTTTATGCCCAACGCCTGAAGGATTCCAAGATGAGCAAACGTTCCCTGGCCTGGACCGCGGCAGTCGCGCTGATCGCCGCAATCGTCAGCACGCTGGCACTCGATCGCGGCATCGCCGAGGCCGTGCGCCACTCGGGGATCGAAAGCGCCGCTATAGTCGTCAAGCTGCGCGAAATCCTCGACTTCTTCACCGGCAGTTCCCTTACACGCGACTACGGCAGCATCGGCCAGGTGCTGCTCGGTGCGACGCTGGTCGTAATCGGTGCGCTGTGGCTGCTCGCGCGCAGGACGAGCTACACGGCACGCGCGCTGATCTTCACCGGGCTCGTGCAGATCGGCACGATCGAGGCAAGTTCGATGTTGAAGGGCATGTTCGGCCGGCTGCGTCCCTTCCAGTTGATCGAGCGCGGCGACTGGAGTCACATCTGGTTCGCCGGCGGCAATTCGTTTCCGTCCGGCCATGTCGCGTTCTTCGGCGGCCTGTTCCTGCCACTGGCCTACCTGTACCCGAAGTACCGTATTCCTCTGCTCGCCGTGCCGGTATTCATCGCGTTCGCGCGCGTCGACGAGAACATGCATTTCCTGTCCGACGTGCTCGGGTCGATCGCGCTCGCGTGCATCGTCACGCTCATCGCCGCGGTCCTTTTTGCCCGCTGGATCCGACCAGCCGCCTCCGCCAAGAGCTGAATGGAGCCTGCCCGCCGCAGTGCGGCAAGCGCCGTGCCTGCCGATGCGCTACGCTTGAACGGATACTCATCCGGACTACCCCATGTCGACCCCCACCCGAGCAGTTTCCCAGACCCGTTCGTTCTCCACGATCTTCCTGATCGAGTTGTGGGAGCGCTTCGGTTACTACGGCATGGCCGCGATCCTCGTGCTGTTCATGGTCGAGAAGATCGGCTTCGGCGACACGCAGGCCAACCTCGTCTGGGGTGCATTCACCGCTTTGGTCTACGCCGCGCCCGCGATCGGCGGCTGGGTCGGCGACAACGTGCTCGGCACGCGCCGCACGATGCCGATCGGCGCGGCGATCCTGTCGATCGGTTACCTGATGCTGTCGATTCCGAGCGACAACCTCTACCTGCTGTATGCGTCGATGGGCGTCATCGTCGTCGGCAACGGGCTGTTCAAGGCCAACGCCGCGAACATGGTCCGCCGCATCTACGAAGGCGACGACGCGAAGATCGACAGCGCGTTCACGATGTACTACATGGCCGTCAATGTCGGCTCGACCGTGTCGATGCTGCTGACGCCGTGGATCAAGGACAACTGGGGCTGGCACGCCGGTTTCGCGGTGTGCTGCTTCGGCCTCATTCTCGGCTTGGCCAACTACGTGCTGATGGTGCGCACGTTGAAAGGCATCGGTTCGCCGCCGGACGAAAACCCGGTGCAGTGGAACAAGTTGGCGATGGTACTCGGCGCCGGCTTCGTACTGTTGTTCGCGGTCGCGTTCGTCATCCAGCACCGCGCGATCGCGGTCACCTGCGTCTACATCGCCGGCATCCTCGTGCTCGGCATCTTCGGCTACATGATAGCCACCGGCGCCAAGAGCGAGCGCGCCGGATTGATCGCCGCGCTGATCCTGATCGTCGAGACGCTGTTGTTCTTCATCTTCTACCAGCAGATGTCGACATCGCTGACGCTGTTCGCGCTGCGCAACGTCGAGTGGCACCAGAGCTTCGGCCTGTTCGACGTGGTCTGGTCGCCGGGGCAGTATCAAGCACTCAATCCGATCTGGATCATGATCCTCTCGCCAATCCTCGCGTACACCTATACGCACCTGGGCAAGACCGGCCGCGACCTGCCGATCGCCGGCAAGTTCGCGATTGGTTTCGCCGTCGTTGCAATCGGCTTCTTCATCTACGGCCTCGGCGCCGGTTCGGCGGTCGCTGGCAAGGTGTCGTCGTGGTACATGATCTGGGGCTATGGCTTCTACTCGCTCGGCGAGTTGCTGGTCAGCGGCCTCGGGCTGGCGATGATGGCGCGCTACGTGCCGGCGCGCATGGGAGGCTTCATGATGGGCGCGTATTTCGTCGCGACCGGCATCTCGCAGTACCTCGGCAGCGTCGTGGCAAACTACGCAAGCATTCCGAGCGACATCACCGATCCGCTCGAAAGCCTGGCGATCTACACAAGCTTGTTCAACAAGCTCGGCTTCGTCGCCATCGGCGGCACCGCGCTGGCGATCGTGCTGCTGCCGTTGATGAAAAAGCTGTCGGCAACGCACAGCGGCCATGCCGACGACGCAGCGGCGGCGGCTGCGCTGCGCACGGTGGCGGTCGAGGAGTAGCACCAGGCAAGCGCGACGCTGTGCCCTTCGACTTCGGCGCTTTGCGCCTACGCTCAGGGCGAACGGAATTAAACAGGGCAAATCGCCAACGGGACCGGTTTCCTAACGGGACGAGAATATAGTCCGTTCGCGTTGAGCGTAGCTCGCGGAGCGAGCGAAGTCGAAACGTCTGCCGAATCGTCCGACTTCTGCGATTTTTTGCGTCACGGCAATGTCTGCGCCGTAGAACCAGCCGCACCACCACGCACAAACTCGCGTATCACGTCGTGCGCCGTTTCCGCTCCCGCGCGCTGCTCGTGCACGCGCAAGGTCAGTTTCTTGCCATCGTCCGACAGCGAATAGTGTTCCTCGATGCTGCCACCCGCGTCGGGATGCGTCTCGATGACCATTTCCGGCGCAGCCCAGCTCAGGTTCACTGTCCCTCCGTAGGCGGCACCGTAGTTGTTCCGGTTGTCGAACCGGTAGGCCGTGCGCTTGCCGTCGGCGGCGACATCGAAGACGACTTCGGATTGGCGAATCGTCAGCGCATGTGCGCTTAGGCGTGGATCGGCGACTGCGGCGATTGCACCGCCGCCGGCCGCACCCGGTGCGGAACCGTTCGAGTGGTGATGGCCGCCGCCACCCATGCCTCCATGCCCACCGCCCATTCCTCCTCCGCCACCGCCGCCCATCCCTCCTCCACCCATGCCGCCCCCACCACCCATACCGTGACCGCCGCCACCGGTGCCGGAGTGGCCGCCACCATGCTGTTGACTTGCGTCCGCGGGGTTTCCGTTCGCCGCCTGGTCGGCGCTGGCGACAACCCAGTCGCCACTGAAATCCATGGGTGTGTCCGCCACGGCCGCTAACGGCAAGGCAGCCAGCAGGCAAAACGAAAGAACAACACGCATCCGCATATCCTGTTATCCACGATGGTCTTCCAACCCGATTATCAACGCACGACTGCGCCCGGCGCCGACCTCCACGGCGAAAAGGGCAGTAACCAAACGTAAGCGGATGCAAAGGCTGTGGCGGCGGCGCGACAATGCCCTGATCGCTGCGTAAACTGGCACTTACCCATGGATTTGCCACGCATGAGCGACGCCAAGATCCTGCTCGCCGACGACGACGAGGAGCTGTGCCAGCTGCTCGCGGATTTTCTCGTCCGCGAGGGCTTCGCCGTGGATCTGGCGCATGACGGCGAGACCACCCTTCGGCTGGCAGCCGAGGGCGGCTACGATGCGCTGATCCTCGACGTCATGCTGCCGCACCGCTCTGGGCTGGACGTGCTGCGCGAACTGCGCCGCAACTCGCAGGTGCCGGTGCTCATGCTGACCGCGCTCGGCGAGGACATCGACCGCATCCTCGGCCTCGAACTCGGCGCCGACGACTACGTGCCCAAGCCGTGCAACCCGCGCGAAATCGCCGCGCGCATGCGCGCGATCCTGCGCCGCACGCGCGGGGACATCGATGGCGCGCGCCTGGAGGACCTCAGTATCGGCCCGGTGCTGCTGCGCTCGGCCTCGCGCAGCGTGGTCGTGCGCGGCGAACCGGTCACGCTCACCGGCACGGAGTTCAACATCCTGGCCGCGCTGATGCGCGACGCCGGCCGCGTCGTCAGCAAGGACACGCTCTCGCAGGCCGTGCTCGGCCGGCCGCTCGGCCCGTTCGACCGCAGTATCGATGTACACATTTCCAAATTGCGCCGCAAGCTCGGGCCGGCCGCCGACGGCGATTCGCTGATCAACACGATCCATCGCGGCGGCTACCTGTTCCGCGTCGTCAAGGAATCCTGAAATGGCCGCAAGCGTCCGACAAGACCGCGATCGCGCTGCGCTTCCGGCTGGCGCAGCCTTTCGGAACGGGCGCGCCCGGGATGACGGAGCGCGCTGATGCGGCGACTTTTCTGGCGCATCTTCGCCCTGTTCTGGGCCTCCAGCGTCGTGCTGATCGTCGCGATCGCGTGGATCACCTCGAGTAATTTCGAGAACGAGAAAATCCCGGGTCTTGGAATCACGCGCCTGGAATCGGTGTTGAACGAACACCTGCGCAAGGCATCGCACACGCTGCGCGACGGAGGAGTCGCCGGGCTGCGCAGCATGCTCTCGCAGGCGCTCGACTTCGGCCGCATCTCGGTCTACGTGCTCGATGCCGACAAGAAGGACCTGCTCGGCCGCGAAGTACCGCCCGAGACGATCGCGGCCGCCGATCACGCCATCGCCGATACCCAGGGATTGTCGGCTAACCGCATGCGACTGCGCGTGCTTACCGCGGCAGATGGCACAAAGTACACGGCGATCGCGCGCTTCGAAGGACCGACGCCGCTGCGCCTGCTCTATCGTCACCCGAACACGTTCTGGATGCACGTCGGCCTGGCGATGGCGATCAGCGCCTGCTTCGCGCTGCTGCTGGCCGCCTACATCACCGCGCCGCTGGCGCGCATCCGCGCGAGTGCGCGCCGCGTTGCGCGCGGCGACCTGTCGGCGCACATCGGCGACTTGCGTTTCGGGCGCAGCGCCGAAATCCTCGCTCTGGCCAGCGAATTCGATCAGATGACCGCGCGCCTGCGCGATCTGGTCGAAGGCCAGCGCCGCCTGATCCGCGATGTGTCGCACGAAATGCGCTCGCCGCTGTCGCGCATGCGCATCGCGCTGGAGCTGGCGCGCGCCAACGTCAAGGAAGGTCTGGCCCAGCCCGTTGGCGCGATGCTGGAGCCGGTCACGGCCGGGCGCGGACCGGATGCCGCGCAGAATTTTCCCGGCACAGCGGCGGTGGACCAGCTTGATCGCATCGAACGCGAAGCCGAGCGGCTCGAAGAAATGATTGCCCAGGCAATCCAGCTGACGCGCATGGAAACGACGACACCGTCAAAAGTCGAAGATGTCGCGCTGGACCAGCTGATCGCCGACATCGCCAGCGATGCGGCGTTCGAAGCCCAGGCACGTCCGTGTGCACTGCATATCGCCCAGAACGAACCGCTGGTGGTGCGCGCCGAGGCCGATCTCGTCGCCAGCGCGATCGAGAACGTCGTGCGCAATGCGGTCAAGTACACGGCCGCCGATTCGACCGTCGGCATCCGCCTCGATCGTGTCGAAGGCCAGGCCCGCGTTCGCGTGCGCGATTGCGGACCCGGTGTCCCCGCGGGCGATTGTGCCCGGATCTTCGAGCCCTACTTCCGCACCGACGTAGCGCGCCAGCGCAAGAGCGGCGGCAGCGGGCTGGGGCTGGCGATCGCAAAGCGCGCGATCGAGCGCCAGGGCGGCCGCATACATGCGAGCAACGCCGAGGGTGGCGGTCTCGAAGTGGAAATCCTGCTGCCGCTGGCTTGACCGCTCCGACAGACCTCTGCGACGCGCGCGACAGCGGCACGCACGGTGGTTCCGAGCCAGCATTGCGCGGCGGCGGGCATGCGTCGATACTGCCATCGGCGCATCGCATCTGCAGTCGAGCGCGGGCCGCACGGGGAGATGGTCATGGCGACAACCGCACGCACGTTACGCAGCGCCGGCGAGCGCCGGTTTTTTGCCTGGGGCACCGCCCTCATCGTCCTGATCGCATTCGGCGGATTCGCGCGCACCTACTACCTGAAGGTCGCGTTCGGTACGCCGCCGCTGAGCACGCTCGTCCACACGCATGCGGCCGTAATGACAGCGTGGGTAATCCTGTTCGTGGCGCAGACGCGTCTCGTCGCCGCACAGCGCACGGACCTGCACCGCCGCCTCGGCGTATTCGGCGCGATCCTGCTTGTGGCGATCATCGTGACCGGAGTGGTCACCGCGATCGAGTCGGCCCGTCGCGGCCTGACGCCAACGGACATGCCGCCACTGATGTTCCTGGTGATTCCGCTTGGCACCGTCGTCGTCTTCGCCGTGCTCGCAGGCGCCGCGATCTGGTATCGACGCCGCAGCGACTTTCACAAACGCCTGATGCTGCTCGCCACGCTGACCATCCTCACGCCGGCGATCGCGCGCATCCCGTGGGAACCATTTCGCATGATGGGTCCTCCCCTGTTTCTCGCCGTGACCGACATCTGCGTAGTGGCCTTCGTCGCGTACGACACTTGGAAAAACCGCCGGCTGCATCCGGCATTCCTCTGGGGAACGCTGTTCTTCCTCGTATCGCAGCCGTTGCGCATCCTGCTCGCGCACACGGCGGCGTGGAACCAGTTTGCGACTTGGCTGACGTCCTGACTGAAGCATGCGCTACGTCGGACGCATTACTGATTGGAATGACGAAAAGGGCTTCGGCTTTGTTGCTCCAAATGGTGGTGGTGACCGAGCCTTCGTGCACATCAAAGCCTTCGAGCGTGTCTCAAGACGCCCTGTCGGTGGCCAGCTCATATCCTACGAGTTGGCGACAGATGAAAAAGGACGGTTCAGGGCCTTGGGAATTCGGTTCGTTGCGCTGAGACCAAAGAAAGAGTCTTCCAGTCGGGCCTGGCCAAGGAAAACCATCGGGGCGGGATTCCTGGTCTTGCTGGCGCTCGCTTGGCTTTCCTCAAGAATGCCGCTCGCAGTGTTTCTAGCTTACGCAGGCGCCAGCCTTATTGCGTTCATTCTCTATGGAGCCGACAAGTCCGCGGCCGAAAATAATCGATGGCGCACGCCAGAGAGCACATTGCATGTCGTTGCGCTATTGGGAGGCTGGCCGGGGGCCCTGATCGCGCAAGGCATTTTTCGTCACAAGTCAAAGAAGGCGGAGTTCCAAACCATCTTCTGGACAACGGTTGTGCTCAACTGCGCAGCGCTTCTATGGTTGCTGGAAAGCGGCAAGGCGGTTGTAGTCGATCGAGCAATTTTTGGGCCCTGAGCCAACCGCTTGCTCAACGCGACCGTGATGTGTCGTGGCGATGACTCAGCATTCGGCGCAGTTCCCGTACCCCTTCCTCACGCCAGAAACCGCACCCGCCCGGTCTTGATCTGGTAAATCGCGCCCACCAAGGTCAGGCGGTCTTCTTTCACACGCGCCTTGCCTTCAGGCGAGCTGCGAATCTGCTTCATGGTCCAGCGCACATTCGCTTCGATGCCCTGCGACAGCAGCAAGTCCGGTGCGAGTTTTTGATTCAAT
>Ga0157375_10001773_pt1 | contig 18526 bp, 10 predicted proteins | sample M35metaG_FD_115311 | JGI IMG/M metagenome (GOLD analysis project Ga0157375, IMG submission 115311) | Miscanthus rhizosphere microbial communities from Kellogg Biological Station, Michigan, USA - M3-5 metaG | ecosystem: Host-associated > Plants > Roots > Rhizosphere > Soil | place: USA: Michigan... | reverse complement strand
GCCGATCCCGTCACCCACCACATGGCGGGGTTCGGGCTGCGCAGGCTCTCCCAGACGCCCAGTGTCCGCGAGCGGCTGGTCGCGATGAGCGCCAGATTCATCAGCACCAGCGTGGTGAACGTGAGAGCGCGCGCGTCGGCTTCACCCTGCCCTCGCGTGTATGCCACTGCAAAAATCGCCAAAGAAATCGCCAGCATTCCGGCGCCCTGCAGGACGCCCATCCCTACAAACCGGCGCTGAAACAGGCTCTCCGTCGAAGAACGCGGCCCCCGCCGCATGATGCCGGCTTCTTCCCTCTCCGCCTCGAAGACGATGGAGCAAGACGGATCAATGATCAGTTCCAAAAACGCAATGTGTACCGGCCCCAGAATCAGCGGCCAACCCAGCAGCACCGGCAGAAACGACAGCCCAGCGATGGGAACGTGGATGGCGATAATGTACGCCATGGCCTTCTTCAAGTTATCGAACACGCGCCGGCCCATGCGCACGGCTTTCACAATGGATGAGAAGTCGTCGTCGAGCAGCACCAGATCGGCCGCTTCCCGCGCTACGTCGGTGCCGCGGGCTCCCATGGCGATGCCGATATTCGCTGCCTGCAGCGCCGGAGCGTCGTTGACGCCGTCGCCGGTCATCGCCACGATCTCGCCATTGGCCTTCAGCGCCTCCACCAGACGCAGCTTTTGCTCCGGGACAGCGCGCGCGAAGATGCTGATTGCAGGAATTTGCTCGCGCAGCGCCGCCTCGTCCATTGCGTTTAGCTCCGGCCCGGTGATGATTCCCGACGTTTCGTCCAGTCCCGCCTGGCGCGCAATGCTACGAGCCGTTTCCGCGTAATCGCCGGTAATCATCACCACCCGAATGCCCGCTTCGCGGCACTCCCGCACCGCATCCCGAACCGCCGGCCGCAACGGATCGGCTAGAGCGATTAAGCCCAAGAACTCGAAAGTGAAATCGTGTTGATCGCCGGGCAGATGCTGCAAACTGAAATGCGATCTGGCGACGCCCAGCACGCGGAGACCTTCGGAAGCCAGGCCGGTCGCGGCGGCCAACACCGCCGTCACCTCCGCATCCGGCAGATGACACAGATCGGCGATGGCTTCCGGCGCGCCCTTAGCGGCGATGATATAGTCGGCGCCGTCGGGTGAGCGCCATACCTGCGATATCGCGAGCAAATGTTGTGCCAGCGGATACTGGCGCACCAATGACCAATCGCCGTGCAAGTGCTCCGTGCCCGATAGCGTTCGTTCCCCCAATCGCTGAATCGCCAGATCCATGGGATCGTGCGCCTCCACCTGCGTCGAGAGAATCGCGAATTCGAGCAGATCGTGCCATTGCTCCGGCAGCGCATCGGGAGTGGCCGCAGTGGAGACATCCAACAATTCCTCGCCCTCAAAAAGGCGTGTGACTTCCATTTGATTGCGGGTTAGCGTCCCGGTTTTGTCCACGCACAGCACCGTGGTCGCGCCCAGCATCTCGATAGCCGGCATATTGCGAGTGAGCACCCGCACACGCGACATTCGCCACGCGCCTAGGGCCATGAACACCGTGAGCACCACCGGCAGTTCTTCCGGCAAGACCGACATCGCCATGGTCAGCGCCGCGAGGAATCCACGCAGCCAGTCCCCACGCGCGATGCCGTAGATCACCGCCAGCAACACGCACAGCGACAATCCCGCCGCGGCCATGACCCGAACTACGCGGCGCGTGTCGAGTTGAACCAGACTCGCCTCAGAGGCTATGCCTTGCAGGGTCGTTCCGATTTTGCCGAGCTCTGTCGTGAACCCGGTAGCGAGTACGCGAGCCATGCCCGCGCCGTTCACCATCAAGGTTCCCGAGTAAACGAAAGGCAAGTCGTCGCCACTGGGGACATCCATGCCGCGATCGGTATCGGTGCCTCCGTCCGCCGCGGCCTGCTTGCGCACCGGCACCGACTCGCCAGTTAACAAGGACTCATCTACCGCGAGATTCGTCGCCGAGAACAACACCGCATCCGCCGGTACGCGGTCGCCTTCGGAGAGCACCAGAATGTCGCCAGGCACCACTTCGCGTCCGGCGATGCGCTGTCGCTGCCCGTCGCGAATCACCAGCGCGCGTGGACTGGACAGATCGCGCAAAGCTTCGAGCGCCCGTTCGGTCTTCCGCTGCTGATAAATCTCGATACCGATCACCAGCGTCACGAACACTGACAGTACCAGCGCCTCGCGAACATCGCCCAGCAGAAAATAAATCGCGGAGCAGGCCACCAGCAGCAACAGCATCGGCTCGCGCAGGATTTCGCCCGCTATACGCAACAGGTTTTTGGGCTTGGAAGAAGGAAGCTCGTTAAATCCGGATTCGCGGAGCCGTTTGGCCGCCTCCTGCCCGGATAAACCAGCGACTGCGGCAGGCACAGGACTCACACGAGTCCAGTCTACATTACTTGCGGCGCATCGCCAGTTGCAGATTCGAAGTAATCCGCTTGTAGCCGTAACCCACGTGCATAGGGAGCGGCTTGGGGCCCGTCGTCTTGTAGGCTTCGCGCAGGTCGGATTGCTCCATCCAGCGGAAGCTGCCGTAGGGCTGGTTGTAATCCCCATAAAGCTGCACCTTCCACTGATCGGTCGCGAACTTCTTGTAGGAGAGCCCGGAGTCATCCTGCAAAATCGCATCGCTATTTCGCAGCAGTGCATCGACGATCATGGAGAATCCTGCGTTATGCGGCATGTAAGATGTCGCCTTCAACATGGAGACGGTTCCGGTGAGTCGCGAAAGATACAACTGGAACGGAGTGTTCTCCCGCATCCGGTCGTTCGAAAGATTCACCGAGAAATAGAACAGGTGGTGAACCGACGAATCGGCATCGTTTTGGAATTCGATTTCAACGCCCTTGTTCCCGTAGCGCGTTGACGCATGGTAATCCCGCCCGCGATCAATCACTTGACCGGTCTCATCCAGGCGCACATAGCGGAAACCGACGATGGTGTGGCCTGAGCGCACCAGCAGTTGCATGATCGGCACTAGCAGACCGTCGGTGACCTGGCCGCGGAATTGGTGGTCCATTTGCCGCGTGATAAAAAAGCTGCGGCCCAGCTCCGACGCCATGGTTGCGCGAACGGCGCTCAGGTACGCGGGCGTCTGCTTCGCTGCGATCTGGCGCGCGGTGGGCAAAGTGCCGGCCGGCTCCAGCGCCACCATTACATAGAGCGGATTGTGGGGAAAGTAGAGCGTGGCGGTCAGGGAGTCTGGGCCGCTGAATGGGTAGAAGACGGTGGCGTTCTGGAGCGACGGAGCGCTCAGTTCATCCGCCTGAAACTTGCGCAGCCCGGGAAGCTGATCCCGCTCCGCTCCCTGCCAGTCGGCATCAACGATGCGGCGGTGCTGTTTCCAGACTTCATTTTTCTCCAGTGCGGCGTAGGGGCTGCCGGGTGTTCCCGGCATGCCGGCCAGGAATCGCGCGACATCGTTTGCTTCGCGCGAGTGCGGGACAAGGTCCCGCGGCTGCTCCTTCGGCAAGCTCTCCGCGGCGGCAACCTGCCGGGGCGCACTACAACCGCTGAATAACAATGCCAGGGTGAGAATGCAGAGGGCGAGCAGACGGCGGCGCAACATAGTGGAGGAATCGGCAGAATAGCAGATTTTGGACAGGAACCGGAGGATAAAGAAATAATCTTAATAAAAGGTGCGCGCCTAACGGCCCGAAGCCGCCCGGTCGGCGCCTCCACAGGTGGTGCGCCGACCGGTTTTTCGCGCTAGATCCTATTTCGTTTCGGCGGGAGTGGACGCCGCGGGGCCGTCGCCCATGATCAACAACACGGTATCGCCTTCCTTCGCGCCGTCGTAGTGGATCTGTTTGCCGAAGTGTTTCACGAAGCTGCCAGTCGGAACGGGCGTAGTATGATCCGGATCGTACTTAGCTCCGGTACCTACCCACCAGGTTCCCGAAAGAACTTGTATGTAGCGGTCATTCTGATGGAAGTGCGGGCGGCTGGAGTGACCCGCGTGCCACTTGGTCAGCACCGCGTAAAAGCCCGGCTTGCTGGGGTCGCCGGCCACAACATAGGTGGCGGAACCGGATTCGCTCTCTTTCCACTTGATATCTTTCGGCAATTGGATGTTGATCGCCGCGGGGTTCAGTGGCGCGGGAGTCATTTCGGCAGCAATGACCGATCCGATCCAAACGAAGCTGGCTACTAAGAACGCGCTCACGACAAGTCGTCGCAACATCAAGGAACTGGACATGTTTCTCTCCTCTATTTTCAAAACCTCAGACTCCGGTAATTTATCACATTGCGTCGCTGGACGCAGCGGAAGTAGGCAGCCACATAAGCAGGCAGCCACATAAACAGGCAACGACGTAAGCAGGCAACGACGTAAGGCAACCCTGGTCGCATTGCGTTTCGCCGCGAGTTACAATAGGCGCCAAGTGCATCGCGCCACGGAGGGCGTTGTCGGATGAAAATCATTAGCGTTTCCCTCGCCGGCTGTTTAGCGGCAGCGGCGGCGATGGCTGCCAGCAACGGCGTCACGTTCAATAAAGACGTTCTTCCCGTCCTGCAAAAGAATTGCCAGGAATGCCACCGACCCGGTGAAGTCGCGCCCATGTCGCTGCTGACTTATGCGGAGGCGCGTCCGTGGGCGAAGGCGCTCAAGGCCGCCGTGGTCACGCAGATGATGCCGCCGTGGTTCGCCGATCCGAAATACGGGCACTTCGCGAATGACCGCCGCTTGAGCCCTGAAGAGATCGCGGTCATCTCGGCGTGGGCCGATAACGGTGCGCCCGAAGGCGCCGCGAAGGACAAGCCGCTCGCAAAGGTGTTCCCCGAAGGCTGGCGAATCAAACCCGACATGGTGGTGGAAATGCCGTCGGCGTTTCCGATCCCGGCCAAGGGCACCATCAATTATCAGTTCATCCGCGTCAAAGGCAACATCACGGAAGATACCTGGGTGGAGGCGGCGGAGATGCGGCCCAGCAATCCCAAGGTTCTGCATCACGGCAAAGTTTGGGTGCTGCCTCCGGGGTCGCACTGGATGGAAGGCGCCGTTCTGGGCCAGCCTTACGAAGATCAAGAGACCGGTGGGAACAGTCCGCTGGAAGGCAACGATATTCTTGGCAAATACAACCCGGGACTAGGCGCGCAGTATTTCGACATCGGCGGCGCTGCGAAGATGATTCCCAAAGGCTCCGATTTCGTGTTCGAGCTGCATTACACCGCATCGGGCGTGCCCACGTCGGATATTTCGAAGCTTGGTCTGGTGGTGGCAAAGTCGCGGCCCGCGGTTCGCTACTACCTTTCGCCCGGTACCCCGTCGGCATGGAACCTGGTAATCCCGGCGGGCGACGGAAACGCGGAAGTGGTGGCCGAAAGCACCGTGGGCGTGGATGCCAGGCTTACCTACATCCAGCCGCACATGCACCTGCGCGCCAAAGATTACGAACTCAGACTGATCTATCCCACCGGCGAATCGCAAATCGTCTTCAAGGGCAAGTGGGACTTCAACTGGCAGTTGGGTTACACCTTGAAGGAGCCTATCGTGCTGCCCAAAGGCACGCGCATCGTCACCGTCGTGCACTACGACAATTCGCCCAATAACAAATTCAACCCCGATGCCCATAAGACCGTGTTCTGGGGTCTGCAGAACTGGGACGAAATGCAATCCAGTTTCCTGGGCTTTCTGATTCCCGCCGATACCAATGTCAGCCGGGTGCTGAAGCCGTCTGGAGCGAGCTTGCAAGCGCGCCCCGCTGCGGGTGCGGGACCCACGCTGAGCATGGTGGACCTGCCGCAGTAGTTGGTTGGGCTTTACTGGCGTTCCGACAATAATACGTTCCTCGCGCTCTTCAGAGCATTGCGAAGGTCTTGCCGCGCGTCGTGCCAATAGCGCGAAAATACCATGCTGCGCTTGCGATCCACGTAGAAGGCGAGCGCACCGGCAACCGCGAATCCTGCCATGAGCGCCCCCAGCAGTTTGGGATCTGTGAGTAAACGCTGCACGGCGGAGAGCAGCGGGGTCCACTGCATGGTGACCGCATCGTAAATCAGTGTTCCCGCATTCTTCAGAACGAGCCAGAGATTACGGCGGGAACCCACGTCCGGAGGAACGGATGCAGCCAGGACCACGGCCAGGCAGCTGAGCACGTAGATGTAGTAGGCGATGCGCCCGATGAGCACCGTGCCGTGGGCTTTCTGAAGGTCAGTTCCGCTGCGGGCGTAGGCTCCATCAAGGGCTGATTTTAGGGCCTGAGCACGAACGATAAGTGCTTCGTTTTGCTGAGGATCATTACTAGGAGTAAATGTAACACTAGCAGCCGGAGCCAGAGTCCCAGGCGCGTAACCGTCGGTACCGTGGGCGATTCGCTCGAGCGCACTGAGATGAATCGGCGGCGGTGTTCCCGCCTTCTGGTCGACCCACAGTTCTTGCATGTTGCGCGGCTTCCAACGGTAGAAGACGCCCAGGCCAGCTCGTGAATCGTACATCTTGTCATCTACGTTGCCGTGTTCCCAGTAAATCTTCCGGTCGTCGGAGAGAATGCGTAAGCCGTTCTGCTGTGCCTTTCGCATCATCCAGTCGAGCGTCACCAGCGACATCCCTTGCTTGGTGTAACCGCCGCCGACATTGGAGTGCACGCCCGCAAACCAGACTTGTTCGACATTGGGTTTGGCCTCCCATAACACCGGGCCGAAAGCGGCGCGCGCCTCATCGATGCTGAGGGCGTGAATCGCCTGGTCGACTTTGTCGCTCAGGATCCGGTCGGGAAACTTGAAGCGATGGAACACCGCGTTGATCACGTCGCTGGTGTGGAACGGGCCGCCGACGGCATCTACCGTGTCCCAAACGCCGATGAAGCGGATCCGAACGACACCGGGAACACTGTGAGCTTCCCTGAAATCCTCGATCGCGTCGGAATCCGGGCGGCGCAGGCGAAGGCCGACAAGAATCTGGTTGAGAACGTTCCCGAGCCAAGTTCTATAAGACCGGCGATAGGTGCTGTAGGCCCTCCGGACCGCCTTGCGCATGGCATCCGTAGTCAGCAGCTTCTCGCGGTCGAGGACTCCACACTTGGCGATTAAGCCCGCGAGCGTGCGCACCGTGAAGGCGCCCCGGCTAAAGCCAAACAGGTAGATGCGATCGGCGGGCGTTGTGCTATCGCCAGGATCGTAGACGCGCACCAGATCCATATACAGGTTGCGGACATTCTTTGCGAGGCCGAAGCCGAACGCGCCGCCCAGAAGTTTCAACGGCAGGAAGGTTTCCGTACCGACTCCGTCGTCATAGAAGGCGACCTGCGGGTCGAGGTTCGGATCGATGCGATGGCCGTTGAGGTCTATCGCCTCAAACATTTTGAAAACGTTGGTGCCGCGGTCCTTGATGGCGGAGTTGCCAGTTCCATCCGAACAGATGATGATGTTCTTGGGCATACCCGAACGTTTTTATCACACACCGAGGTATGTTTAGGACGTCTAGTACGGGAGTTGTTGACTTGAAGGCGCAAATCGCCGGACGGGGCAGGTGATTGCGCGCCCGCTCGACGAGTTCTTGTGCGCGTCTTTGCCTTCTTGCGGCTCTATCTCATGGCGAGACAGCGGAGGACTTGAGAGTAAGACTCAAGTCCTCAGTCGCGGCACCCGCTTTTTCAGAACGACAGCTTCAGGGCCAATTGGATCACGCGGGGCGTGAAGCCAAGATTGGTGGCCGTGATCTGGCCGAATGCGCCCGCGTTGGTCGGAATGCCCTCTGGTTTCTTGCTGACCGTCCAACCGTTGATGGCTGAGTTTGGAAGCGAGAAGTTCGGGGTGTTGGTGATGTTGTAAGCCTCGGCGCGGAACGACAGCCGGACCTTTTCCGTCAAGGTGAAGTCCTTGAAAATCGAGAAGTCCAGACTTCTCCATTGTGGTCCGAGGCATTGGGCGCGCCCTTCATTTCCAGCGAAGCCGATAGGCTGCTGTTGGAAGGCATTTAGATTGATCCAGTTGCGAATAGACTGGTTCGACGCCTGGCAGGATTGGCCGGAAACCTGATTGGGTCGGTCCGCTGTGATATTCGGCAGATTGATTAAATTCTGGTTGTCGGTGACTGTGTACGGCTCACCCGACTGCCAGAAAGCGATCGCGTTCACCTGCCAGCCGGCGATGGCTTGCCTGGTGAAACCCGTGGCTCCCTTGCCGAACGGTAGTTCGTAATTCACGCGCATGGTGAATTTGTGCTTAAAGCCGATGGTGGAGTTACCCCAATCGTAACCGCGATTCGTGATGACTAACCCAATCGGGTCCGCGCCGCCGAGGTCGGTTAAGCTGGTCAGATTGCGGGCGAACACATAGTTGGCGTTCACCGTCAACCCCTTCGAATAGCGCCGCTCAAAGATGAACTGCGCCGCGTTATACTCGCTGGCTCCGCCCGTACCGTAAAGCGTGATCCCGGTTATGTTGGGTAGTACCCCAAAGCGAACGTATCCTGGCGTTACGGCAGTTCCCGATGGAGCCGGCAAGTTTGCGTTCGGTGCATATTGCAGGTGACGCCCCAGTTCGCCGACATACGCCGCCGTGAAAACATTCGCGCCGAGTTGCTTCTGGATGGTGAAGTTCCACTGCATGACTTTCGCGCCCGGATAATAATTGGATTTGGCGCTTAAGGACGAGTTCAAACCGCCGGCAACCCGCCCCAGCAACTGGGAGATATTGGGCGGCACGATCGGAGGCGGGCCTTGCGACAATTTACCGACACCCGCCGGACACACCGACCCTCCGGGCAACGCCGCAGGATTGCAGGTGAAGCTCACCGTCACGAAGGGCGGGTTGGGAAGGTTCAGCGCGCCCGCGGCATAATCCTGGGCGAAGTAGCTCACGCCGAAACCTCCGCGAAATACGAAGCCCTTACCAGCGCTGTACGCGTAGCCGAATCGCGGTTGGAACTGTTTCCAGTTGGGCTCCACGCAGGCTACGCCGCTGATGCAAAATGTGTTGGTGTCGAGCTGATAATTGGAGCGCTGACCGGTTGCGCTTGTCAGTTGACCGATGTGATCCCAGCGCAGGCCCAGATTCAGCGTCAGTTTGCGAGTGGCATGCCAGTCATCCTGGATGAAAATATGGGGTTCCCAGGTCCGGTAGTACTGAAACTGATACGGATACTGCCGCGTGATAGTCGTTGGGACGCCCAGCAGGAAGTTCGCCAGACTATTGGGCGGCGCCCCCGCCGTCGACGAGCTAAACACATAATTGCCTGTGCCGTTCTGGATTTGATAGTACTGCTCCTGCCGCCGGATCATGCCCGCGCCGATTTTGACGTTGTGGGAGCCATGGGTCCACGTTACCGCTCCCTCTTCTTGGAAAACGTTGTTAATCTCATAAATCGGCACGGACGTGCAGTCACCCAAGGTATTGCAGCTTCCCGTCCCCTGGTAGCCGGCGATGGTAGTGTTCATCAAGCCCGAAACGTATTGATTTACGTTGGCCCCGGGGATGCCGAACAGATTCGACAGGTTGGTGCCTTGATTGGCGGAGAGAGTCGCGATATTCAGCCGCGTGAAGCCGGCCTTCAGTTCGGTTACTAGTGTCGGGCTGAAGATGTGAATGAAATCCAGCATGTATGCCTGCGAATCTTCAGTCGAGTTCCCCGGATAAATGCCGTTACCCGGGTTGACCGTCAGACTGCCGATCTTCACTTGCGGATAAAGAGTTGGATATACCGTTGTCGTCGGATTGTACGTGAAACGGCCAAACATGCTGTCTCTGTCGGAAAAACGGTGATCGATTCGAGCATCAATCGTCTTGGCGAAATACTGGTTGTTCACGTTGCCCGAGTAATTGGCCGTGGGAGGCGCGCCTGGAATGTTTGCCGCCGGGAAAAGCGCGAGGTACTTGAGTGCGACGGGGTCAATCTGAGAAAACGGAATGATCCCTGAAGCAGGAACGTCTTTGCAGGTAATCCCATTTTTATTACATACGTCCGAGAAGTTGCCAGGATTTGCCAGCTCAAAAGCAGTCGGTGCCGCCAGTAAGCCAGTATTCTTGCCCTGGATGATTCTTAAGTTCTCAATGTCGGCGAAGAAAAAGGTGTTGTTCTTCCTGATGGGCCCCCCCAGGCTGCCTCCAAACTGGTTTTGCCGGAACTCCGCGCGTGCAATACCCGCACTGTTCGCAAAAAAGTCATTGGCGTTCAGTTTGTCATTACGGAAGTATTCGTACGCGCCTCCATGGAATGTGTTGGTGCCCGACTTCGTGATCAGATTGATCACCGCGCCGCCCGCCCTGCCTTCTTCGGCCGGGAAGGAGTTGGTGTCTATCTTCACTTCTTGGACCGAGTCGATCGAAGGCCGGAATAGAATCGAGAACTGTTCGCGCTCGTTGTTGTCCATGCCATCCACCAGGTGGTTGTTGAAGGTCTCATTCTGGCCGTTGGCGACGACCGCTGAAGTCTGCCGGCGGTCATCGGGACGCGTGCCGCTGAGAATGGAGTTGGCTGGTCCGGCAGCGGCGCCGGGCGCGGTCTCGACGAGCGTAATGTAATTGCGGCCGTTCAGCGGAAGATCCTGCACGGACTGCGCGGAAACGGTATCGCGCAACGTGGAACTGTCAGTCTGAAGGGCGGGGGAGATTGCCGTCACCTCGACGACCTGGTTGGTCTCACCGATTTGCAGCGCGGCGTCTACGCGGGCGCGATCGCCGGAGACCAAAGTCACGTTAGTGACCGATTTCTTGAAACTGGGCGCCTCGACGGTAACGCTATATTGGCCGGACGGAAGAAGGTTGAAGACATATTCCCCCGACCCGTTCGTCTGCAAGGTTCGGGAAACGGACGTCGCAAGGTTTACAACCGTGACCTTTGCGTTGGGCACGACGGCGCCTGCGGCATCGGTGACGGTACCCAATATGTCGGCGGTGTTGAGCTGAGCGGCGGCCGGAATGGCAACCAGCAAAGTAACGATCAACGCAAAAGCCCAGAGTGTAACCAGTAGACGGTGTCTCATATACCCCTTTCGATAGCCGAAGAGCCAGCAAATCCGACTGCCGGATAGTATATACGGATTACCTCCCGAGGTAAACCGGTCCTGCCCATTAATTTATTGCAATGCAAACTCCCGCATGTCCAGGAATTCTCAGCCTATTGCGCGAGACCCATACCGTCGCCGAGCCGCAGACTGCGCCCGGTTGGTTATCCCGGCGGGCCGCTGTGACCGGATGCCCGCTAGACTAGTTTTTGTGCGCGTCTTGATTTCGGCTGGGGAGGCTTCGGGGGACCTGTACGCTTCGCGACTGGTGGCTGCGCTGAAGGCGCGCCATCCCCAAGCTGAATTCTTTGGATGCGCCGGGCCGCGGATGCAGGCAGCAGGCGTTGAGGCAGCGGTGGACGCGCGCTCGCTCGCGGTGGTCGGGATCGTCGAGGTGCTGGGCCACATACCGCGCATCTATGGCGAATTCCGGAAGCTGGTCCGGGCAGCGAAGACCCGGCGCCCGGACCTGGCAATTCTGACGGACTCGCCCGACTTCCACCTGCGCCTGGCGAAAAAACTGCACGCGCTGGGAGTACCGGTGGTGTACCTTATCGCTCCGCAGGCGTGGGCCTGGAGGCAGGGCCGGGTGAAAGTGATGCGGCGAACACTAACGCGGCTACTATGCATTTTTCCGTTCGAGGAGCAGTTTTTTCAGAAGCAAGGGGTGCCCACGACCTTCATCGGACACCCGCTGGCGCGAATCGTGAAGCCGTCGCTGACGCGCGCTGAGTTCCTGGAAAAATACGCGCTCGCGCCGGACGACCGGATGGTGGTGCTGCTGCCGGGAAGCCGCCACGGCGAGGTCGCGCGCCACATGCCGTACCTGATCGACGCCGTCAAACGGATACAATCGGTCGCACGGATGCAGGCCGAAGGGAAAATGCGATTTATTTTAGCGCTCCCGGGCGGTTTCGAGGCCAAACACACAACTTTTTGGGAACCGGCGCGCGCGGCGTCCATCCAAGTGATAGAAGGGTTCACCTGGGATTGCCTTGCCTACGCGGAGATCGCCTTGGCGGCGAGCGGTACGGTAACCATCGAGGCAGCGCTACTCGGTACGCCCATGGTGACCTTTTACCGCGTAAACGCGTTAAGTTGGAGATTGGGGCGCCGGTTGGTTAAGGCGCCATTCCTGTCGATGGTGAACCTGGTGGCCGGGCGGAGGGTGGCGGTGGAGTTGATCCAGAGCGAAATGACGGGAGAACGGATCGCGGCGGAGGCCCTGCGGTTGCTGAATGACGACGGCGCACGGCGCAAGATGACAGCCGATCTCGAGGAAGTGAAGCAAAAGCTTTGGAGCGAGCGTGACCCCATGGAAGTGGCGGCTGAGTGCGTGGAACATCTGTTAGGGACACCCGTGCGATTTTAGTGGAAAATGGAAGCAGGCGATTGGAATTGCGCAATGAAGTTACCTAAAGTTTCCGGGATGGTGCTGGTTGCGGTCGTCTCGGCGGTCATGGGCTTGGCCCAGGATCGTCAGCAGGCGCGCGCGCGAATCGATGTGCAGAAGGTTGCGCTGGACGCGCAGATCAATCCCACCGCGCAAACCCTCAATGCGACAGCGAAGATCACCTTCATTCCGCTGGACAATACTTCGACCGTCACCTTCGAATTGAATAACGCGCTGAACTTGATGCGGGTCACCGATTTGGAAGGCCGGCAGGTTACGGCATCCCGCTTTGGCGAAGACATGAGCGTGCGGCTCAGCCTGCCGCAGCCGTTGCCGAAGGGCCAACCCGCGACGCTGACTTTCGTGTACGAAGGGAAGCTGACGGGACAGGAAGAATCGCCGGTATTCGGTATCAAATTCGCTGCGATCACAGCGGATGGTGCTTACCTTATGTACCCGTCGCGCTGGTTCCCAGTGAGCGACTATACAGTGGATCGCTTCGCTTCGGATTTCCGGGTGACGGTGCCGGACGGCTACCGGGTGATCGCGAGCGGCACCGGCCAAGTGGACGCGAATGCGCCGGCGGGTATGCACGCGGAGCGCTATCAGTTCGAGCAGGCGTCCTTCCCGGGCAGCATCGCGATCGTTCGCGGGGATCCCACCACGGTTTCAGCGGACGGCGTGACGACCAAATTTTACATGCGGAAAGCCGCGGCCATGGCGCAGGCTTACGGCGCTGAAATTGCCAGGGCCATGACGTTCTTCACGGGAACCTTTGGTTTGCCGGCGCGGAAAGACTTGACCGTGATTGAGACCGAGGACGGCGCGCCCAACGGCTATGATGCTCCCGGATTGATTTTCTTCGCGCCGAAGGCCATGGGCCAGCAGGTCAATATGAAACTGGTGGCCAATGAGGTATCGCGGCAGTGGTGGGGCGCTCTGGTTTCGCCGGCGACGCGCAATCATATGTGGATTGAAAACGGCTTGGCGCGCTACTCAGAAGTCCTCTACCTGGAACACGTGAATGGCCCGAGCGCGCTCGACGCCGAGATCCACGATACCTATGTGGAGGCGCTTACGGTGGATCAACCGCCGCTGATTCAATCGGCGCGGCTGGAGGATTATTCACCTGAATTCTGGGCATCTACAGCCAGCAAAGGGGCGGCGGTTGTGAACATGCTGCGGCTGATTGCGGGCGAAGACAATTTCATGAAGATCCTCAAGGCGTTGCCGGAGCGGTACGGATGGAAGAGCGTGAATACCGAGGAGTTCCGCAAGATCTCTGAGGAGTTCGCCGGACAAATGCTGCGAGGTTTCTTCGTGCAATGGATTGAATCCAGCGGTGCGCCTGAATTCAAGCTGGAATATACCGTATTCCGCACGCAGAAGGGCTTCCGCGTGATGGGCAAGGTCTCGCAGGATCTGGATACTTTCCGCATGCCCGTAAAGCTACACGTCGAGACTGAAGGCAATCCGGAGGAGAAGACCATCGAAGTGGTGGGCACATCTTCGGAGTTCGCGATGGAGACGTTCGGCAAGCCTAAGGTAGTAACGCTCGATCCCAAGCAACAAGTGCTGCGCTTCGACAATGTCATGCGGGTCGCGGTGGCGATCCGGCGCGGCGAGCAGTTCGCCGAAGTGAGCGAATTCCAGGAAGCCTTGAAGGAATATCAGAAGGCTATCGACGTGAAGCGCAACAGCTCGCTGGCGCACTATCGCGTGGCCGAGCTGTTCTTCCTGCAGAACAATTATCAATCCGCCGCCAATGGCTTCCGCGAAGTGCTGAACGGCGATCTGGATCCCAAGTGGACCGAAGTCTGGGCGCACATCAACCTGGGGAAGATTTTCGACGTCACGGATCAGCGCGATCGCGCGGTCAACGAATATCGCCAGGCACTGCGCACCAAGGACGACACGCAGGGTGCGCTCGAATTAGCCGGCAAATATATTAACGAAAAGTACGTGCGCCCGCCGACCACGAACTAGCGCCGATACGCGGCAATGTAGCCCACACATGAACGCCAGATAGGACTTGCGGCGCGTGGATCGTTACCGCGTCTGCCCCAAAAGCCCGTTGACCCCGGCGCGCTGTTGCAGGGCGAAGGCAGAGACGCGGCTTGGCTCAACCGATCGATCCCTTCGGCGATAAAGGGACAGCTTTCTCTCCGTTTCGGGCAGCGGGATCAGCTGGTACCGCTCATCGAGATAACGCTTTGCCCAGGTGAAGATATGAGGGTCGGATTCTCGCTCCCGTAACCAGGACAGCGGCGAGGTTACATAAACCACGTATTCGGGCTGTGCGGTCTCGATTTCGCGGATCATTTCGTCTTGCATCTGTCGCGCATAGGGCTGCGCTTCCATCAACCCGTACGCGTAAATGTAGCCAGTAGCAGAGTGGCGTTGCGAGTAGAAATAGATCTCGGGCTCCGAACCCAGAACGGCGATTCTGGCGTCGGGAGAACTGTGCTCGCGTAAGTAACGCGCAAGCGGAATTGCCTCCTGAAAAGGGTTCGCCCCAAAGCTAGTAACGGCAGCCTGCTGTGGAGTGAGCCGGCGAAAATAATCCGCATTCCAGATCGCGGGTAAGGCACACGCGACGCTGAGAACGACGATTGCGAATCGCGGCCTTCCCTGGCTGATCCAATTTGTAACGGCGGCCGCACACAATAGCGCCAGTGCAGGCAGGAGCATGACAAAGTAGTGGCTGCGAAAATAGAGTCCGGCCGAAACCGCCGCAGCGGAGGCCAGCAACCAACCGCCAAGAAGGAACTTTGTGGGACGGGAACCGGTCATGAGGCCAGCCACCGCCATCCCCCACAGCAAAAGCGCCGGACCTGCAACTTGAGGCAGCATTCCTAGGAGCTTTACCAGGCCCATTCCGGGAGCGATCAGCGACCCGTATTGACTGCCATACGACACCGTCCAAAACCAGAACTTCTCGAAGACATGCGCTCTCGCCAACACCAGGCAGGTGCCCGCAAAGGGCGCCGCCGCGGCGGCCGTGAAGATGAAGATCGCCGTCCAACGAGCGCGTTTCGCAATCAGGTATACAAGGCCGAATACAACGAAGGCTGCCCCAGGCTGCTTCATGAGAAACGTGGCGCCCATGCAAAATCCGCTGGCGGCCAGGAGCCAGTTGCGGCTTTCCCGTGACTCCAGCAACAGCCAGAACCCCGCGACGGCCATCAGCATGACAAAATGCGAGGCATTGGCGGTCAATCCCAAAACGTTCGGCATGCAAGAGAGCACGGCGTAAACGATTCCGGCACACACGCCGCCGGTTCCACCGAATAAGCGCTTGCCTAGAAGCGCCACCAAAACGATGGTTGCCAGATTCGCCAGCAGCAATCCAAGATGGACAGCCTGGACCGATTCTCCGAACACCGCAAAGACTGCCGCATAAGCCGCGTAGGTCCCAGGCAGCTTCATGTTGTAGGCAAGTTTGTAAGGCGGGATGCCCGCCAACATGAGCTGGCCGGCGTAGGCGTATTCTCCCTCGTCCCGGTCGAGAGGTCGATCGAGCAAACTTAAACGAATCGCGCAGACCGCCCCCAGCACCAAGAGAAACAGTATTCGCCGCCAAGAACAATTTCGGACTACGAATCCCATTCCTACCTTTCGGCCAAAAATGGACGCACCTATAGCGTCTCCAGGCGGATACGCGCGTCGTAAAGCCTTTCCGAGCGATGGTGCGGCTATCACGAATCCGCAGCGATTCGGCAGCGATTCGCAGCGGCAGATTAGCTTCCGAGCCGCTTGCCGACGTTCCGTGTCCAGTCGGGGCCCCTACGAGCCGTCATTAACCCCTGAGACTCTTCGCTGATCGCGCTGCGCGCTCAGCTACCAAGCCCGCACGACCCAGTAGGTACGTACGCGAGAGGGATGGCGTTTGAGGTGCGCCATTTCTCCCCATTGATCCAGCGCTGGCGGCGTTGCCTAGGTATTTCTACCACCCTCGCGGCCGGGGCGCCCAATGGGTGGGCCCGACACTGGCTTGAACTTACCGCATGCTTTCGGAAAGTGCCGAAGGTCGAAGCGCGAAGTGACGGATGGCGCGTGAAATAAAAGTTAGAGCTGCATGGTCTTGACGGGTTGCTTGAGGATCAACGTCACCGCCGTGGCCTCCTGCACTTCTTCGACCGTGGTATCGGGGGCGATCTCTTCGAGCACCAAGCCCTCGGGCGTCACTTTAATCACGGCTAGTTCGGTGACAACGGTATCGACAACCTTGATGCCGGTAAGCGGCAGTGTGCACTTGGGCAGGATCTTTGGCGCTCCGTTCTTGGTCGTGTGCTCCATAGCAATGATGACGCGACGGCCGCTGGCGACCAGATCCATCGCGCCTCCCATGCCTTTGACCATTTTGCCGGGGATCATCCAATTGGCGAGATCGCCGTTTTCGTCGACCTCCATCGCGCCCAGAACGCTGAGGTCAATGTGACGGCCACGGATCATGGCGAAAGAATCGGCGCTCGAGAAATACGACGTGCCGGGCAGTTCGGTGACGGTTTCCTTGCCGGCGTTGATGATGTCGGAATCCTCGCAACCTTCCTCGGGATAAGGCCCCACGCCCAACATGCCGTTTTCCGATTGCAGCGTGACATCGATGTGGGACGGCACATAGTTCGATACCATCGTCGGGATGCCGATGCCGAGGTTGACGTAGAAGCCGTCACGAAGCTCCTGCGCGATACGGCGCGCGATGCGCTCGCGTTTCTGCTGATCCGTCAGGCGCGCGGCAGCAGCGCTCATTTGGCCTGCTCCTGAGTGGGCTGATTACGAACGGTCCTGCGCTCGATGCGTTTTTCGAAGCGCTCGCCCACTACCAGGCGATGGACGTAGATACCGGGAGTGACGATGTGGTCGGGATCAATTTCGCCGGGTTCGACCAGTTGTTCGATTTCGGCGATGGTAATGGCGGCTGCCGTCGCCATGATGGGATTGAAATTGCGGGCAGCCTTGCGGTAGACCAGGTTGCCGAGGCGGTCGCCTTTCCAGGCTTTGATGATGGCGTAATCGGCGGTGAGGGCGCGCTCCAGAATAAACTGGCGGCCATCGAATTCGCGCACCTCTTTGCCGTCGGCCACCATCGTGCCGACGCCCGTAGGAGTGAAGAAAGCCGGGATGCCGGCGCCGCCCGCGCGGATCGCCTCCGCAAGCGTGCCTTGCGGCATGAGCTTCAGCGGCAGCGTGCCGGCGAGCACCAGTTTCTCCAACAATCGGTTTTCGCCAACGTAGCTGCCGGTATGCGATGCGATCTGGCCGGCGTCGAGCAAGCTCCCGGTTCCGTAGCCGTCGATGCCGACGTTGTTGGCGATGGTGCGGAGATTCTTGACGCCCTTGCGCACCAGCGCGGCGATGAGATTTTCGGGGATACCGCAGAGTCCGAAGCCGCCGAACATGATGGTGGCGCCATCGTGGATATCTGCGACCGCTTCGTCCGCGGTGGCGACGATTTTATTCACAGTTCACTAGTATAGCGGTGCAGGAATTTGCGCCGTGCGACTTTCGAATGCCTGCGAAGATTACTTCCTTCGGACGTAGTCGCGGTCGCCTTCCGTCCAATGCTCAATCATGCTGCTGACGGCGCCACTGGCATCGCGAACGAAATCCACGCCAGTTCCTTCCATCGTGAAGCTGCTCTCCGAGTGCGCGACCAGCGGGATCTTTCCATTCCCGGTGTCGATCATGAGACGGCTCCCGACCAAGGAGATGGTTGCGATAGGGAATCCAGGCATCTCGTAGCGACCGGTGTATTGGGCCAGGACTGCGGCCGAAACATTGGTTTCCTCCCCGCTTTTGCCGACCAGGTGCGGCGTGTCGCGCTCGTTTTCACACACATACTCGATCAGATCCCCATCCGGGATCAACTCGTACTCCAGGGAAAGCGTCCACGGCCTGGTGTATGCCTTCGAATCGTCGAACGTCACCTGGAGATCCATGTGGCCAACGTCACGGCGGCGGTAGCGCTCCGTCAAGCGCAATGCTTCGGTGTGGGGATGTCCGGCGAGATCGAGTGCGGTTTTGTCGTTATAGCCAGCGGTGGTCGCGACCAGTGTTTCTCCCTCCCAATGGGCAACTGAGTAACCCATCCAGGTCGGATTCGGATCTTTGGGCAGCCCACGGCCGTCGGTGAACAACTGGCGGCACATTGTCTGATATTCGTAAAG
>Ga0157375_10001771_pt1 | contig 18534 bp, 13 predicted proteins | sample M35metaG_FD_115311 | JGI IMG/M metagenome (GOLD analysis project Ga0157375, IMG submission 115311) | Miscanthus rhizosphere microbial communities from Kellogg Biological Station, Michigan, USA - M3-5 metaG | ecosystem: Host-associated > Plants > Roots > Rhizosphere > Soil | place: USA: Michigan... | reverse complement strand
TAACCCGGCAGGACGCCGGGTTAGCCGCCCCGCGCCATGGATGGCGCGTGGCGGCGGCCCACGGATTCAAGCCGGAGTGAGGGAACACCGAGCCTAAGCGAGGTGCCGAGTGGTGGGGCGAAGCGTTTTTGGTTACTTTTTGCGCTCTTCAAAAAGTGACCCGCTGTAAGAGCGGAACCCTAAGTAGCCGTTACCGCAGCAATGGATATGTACACCGACAAACCGCCATCGCCGGCAAGCCGGCTCCTACAGTTTGTGCCAGGCCTTAGATACGACGCCGGCGATTGAGCTGCGGAATGGCAGTCTCAGGCACTTCCACCCGCTGCACCTGCGCCACCGTGCAAGCCGCCAATTGCGCCAGCGTCGGCTGGCTGAACAAGGTACGCGCATCCACCTCCAACCCCGCCTTGCGCAAGCGGGCCACCAAGTTCACCGCCAGCAACGAATGCCCACCCAACTCGAAGAAGTGGTCATGCCGCCCCACCCGCTCCAGCTTCAGGACATCGGCCCAGATGCCCGCCATCAAGGTTTCCACCTCGCCAACCGGCGCTTCATAAACCCGGCTGAGCACCGACTCCAACCCCGGCTCCGGCAGGGCCTTGCGGTCCAGCTTGCCCGCCGGATTCAGTGGCAGCGCCTCGAGCTGCACAAACGCCGCCGGCACCATGTACTCGGGCAACTGCGCCAGCACATGTGTGCGCAACGCCTCCAACGTCGGCGCCTCCCCTCGCACGGTGAAATACGCCACCAGGCGCTCATCCCGAATCAACACCGCCACCTCGCGCAACGCCGGGTGCGCCGCCAACCGTGACTCGATTTCCCCCAGCTCCAAACGCACCCCACGCAGCTTGACCTGGAAGTCATTGCGCCCAAGGAATTCGAGGTTGCCATCCGGCAGATAACGCACCAGGTCGCCGGTGCGATACAGGCGATCACCCTCGACAAACGGGCTGTCGATAAAGCGCTCGGCCGTCATCTGCGCCAACCCCAGGTAACCACGGGCAACCCCTACCCCACCAATGTGCAGTTGGCCGCTGACGCCCATCGGCACTGGCGCATCGTGCTCATCGAGCACATACAGGCGCGTGTTGTCTATCGCCCGGCCAATCGGCAACTGCAACGCCGGCACCGGCGCACCGGGCTCCAGCGTCCACGCGCTGCTGTCCACCGTGGCCTCGGTCGGGCCGTAGACGTTATGCAAACGCACGTTGGGCAAGCGGGCCTGCACGCCTCGGGCCAGGGCTTCGGTGAGTTCGCCACCGCCACACAGCACGTCGGTGAGACTGGTGCACAGGGCCGACTCCTCCAGCTCAAGGAACTGCTGCAACATCGCCGGCACAAACTTGATCACCGTGATCTGCTGCTCGCGAATAACCTGTGCCAGGTAAGCCGGCTCGCGGTGGCCGTCGGGCCGCGCCAGCACCAGGCGCATACCGTTGGTGAGCGGCCAGAACAGCTCCCACACCGAACCGTCGAAGCTGAACGGCGCACGCTGCAACAACGCCCCGCCTTCAGCGTTCGGGCACAGCCGGGAGCCCCAGTGCATCAGGTTACCCAAGCCGCGATGCTCGATCATCACGCCCTTGGGCGTGCCGGTGGAGCCGGAGGTGTACATCACGTATGCCAGGTTGGCGACGCTCAGGCCCGGCACCAACGGGTTGCCGCTGGGCGCCTGGCTCCAGGCGCAGTGGTCGAAGTCGATGACCGGAATCGATACGTCACCCGTAAGGTCACGAGTCGCCGCGTGCACCAGCAGCGCCACCGGCTGGCTGTCTTGCAGCATGTAGGCGAGCCGCTCGCGTGGGTAGCCCGGGTCCAGCGGCACATAGGCGCCGCCCGCCTTGAGGATGGCCAGCAAGCCCACCACCAGGTCCAGCCCGCGTTCGACGCACAGCGCCACCCGCGCGTCCGGCTGCACACCGCGCTCGCGCAGGTAGAAGGCGAGCCGGTTCGCGCGCTCGTTGAGTTCGCGATAGGTGAGCTGCCGCTCGCCGGCCTGCACGGCAATGGCGTGGGGAGTATGCCGCGCATGGGCTTCGAACAGCGCTTGCACGGTGAGGGTGTCGGGGTAGTCAGTCTCGGTGGCGTTGAAGTCCAGCAGCAGGGTGTTCAGTTCACCGGCGGGCAGCACCGGCACCTCGCGCAATGGCGTTTGCGGCGCTTGCTCCAGTGCGTCCGCCAGGTGGATCAGCACGGTTTCCAGATAGTCCAGCAGGCGCTCGGCCCCCACCTTGCGCGGGGCCTTGGCCTTGATCAGGAAGCCACTGGCGGTGTCGTCCACGGTGAGCATCAGCGGGTAGCTGAGGATGTCTTCGCTGCTGATCAAGGCGATGCCCGGCACCAGGGTCAGGTCGCGCTCGGCGTCGGTATGGCGGTAGTTGAGCAAGCTGTTGAACAGCGGCGAGGCGCTGCTGCAACGCTGGGCCAGGGCCAGGGACGCCTGCTCGTGGACCAGCAACGCGCTGAGCCGCGCGTGGGTGTCGCGCAGTGCATCGACCACGCTCTGGCCGGCCAACCGCAAGCGCAAGGGCAAGGTGTTGATGAACATGCCCAGGGCGCGGTCGGCGCCCTCACCCGCCTGCAAGCGGCCGAGCAACACGGTGCCGAACACCACGTCGTCACGACTGCTGACCCGGCCGAGTACTTGGGCCCAGGCCAGGTGGAACAGGCTGGCGACGCTGACCCCCAGGCCACGCGCCTGGGTACGCAAGCGCTGATTGAGCTGATCGCTCAATGGGTGTTCAGCCTCTTCGGTCTGTGCCCGATCCGCCTGGCGCTCCTGCAAGCCAAACGCCAGGGTCGGCTCGTCCACGTCCCCCAGCTGCTCGCGGAAAAACCCCTCGTGCGCCGCTTGCCGGGCCGGTGAGCGGGCCTGCACCACCACGTTGCGATACGGCACCGGCGCCGGCAGCTGCGCCTGCTGGCCCAGCAAGTGGGCACGGATTTCCTGCATCAGGATCGTGGTGGACGTGGCGTCATTGACCAAATGGTGGAAGCGCAGCCGCGCGACCCAGCGTTGCGCGTGGGGTTCTTCAGCGTAGTCCAAGGCCATCAGCGGCGCCTGGCGCAAGTCCAGCGGCGCTGGGTGTTCGCCCATGGGTTCGACGCGCAACTGCGCGGTGCGCCACACCACTTGCATCGGTTGTTCGAGCGCGTCCCAGACCAGGCTGGTGCGCAGGATATCGTGGCGGTTGATCACCTGTTGCAGGGCTTGCGCAAAAGCCTCCAACTGGTCGCGGCGGGCAAAGCTGAACAGGGCTTGCTGCTGATACGGGTCGTGTTCATCGGTGATGTGGTGGTAGAGCAAGCCTTCCTGCAACGGGGCCAGTGGGTAGATGTCTTGTATGTTTTCCGCACCACCGGGAATGCTCGCGACAATGCGCGCCAGGCTGGCAGGGTCCGGGCCGGCCAGTTCGGTTGCCTCCACGTCGCCGGCCGCACTCGCCGCTGCCAACGCCGCCAGGGTCGGCTGGCCGAACAGCACCTGCACATCGGCGCGCAGCCCGACTTGGCGCATGCGCTGCACCATTTGCACCGCCAGCAACGAATGCCCGCCCAGCTCGAAGAAATGGTCATGACGACCGATCTGCTGAACCTGCAACAGCTCGGCCCAGATCTCTGCCAGCAGGGTTTCCACGCCGGGGAGCGGCTCTTCATACCGGCGGGTGACGAAGGCCTCCTGGGTCGGCGCCGGCAGGGCCTTGCGGTCGAGCTTGCCGTTGGCGGTCAGCGGCAGCGTATCGAGTGCCATGTAGGCCGCCGGCAGCATGTAGTCCGGCAACGTGCCCTGCAAATGAGCTCGCAGGGCTTCGATGGCCACCGGTTCACGCGGGACGAACCAGGCCAGCAGTTGACCGTCGCGGTACTGCACCACGGCTTCCTGGACCTGGAGATGGGTCGTCAGGGCCGATTCGATTTCGCCCAGCTCGATTCGCACCCCACGGATTTTCACCTGGTCATCGTTGCGCCCCAGGTAGTCGAGGTTGCCGTCGGGCAGCCAGCGCGCCAGGTCGCCGGTGCGGTACATGCGGCCCTCGTTGAAGGGGTCGTCGAGGAAGCGCTCGGCGCTGAGTTCGGGGCGGTTCAGGTAACCCCGCGCCACCCCCTTGCCGCCTACGTAGAGTTCCCCCGCCGCGCCGAGCGGCACCGGGCGCTGTTGCTCGTCGAGCAGGTACACCCGGGCATTGGCGATCGGCCCGCCAATGTGCAACGGCCGGCCGATGTCCACGCGGCCCGACGTCGCGACCACCGTGGCCTCGGTGGGCCCATAGTTGTTGATCACATCAAACGTCTGCGCCCGAGTGAACGCACGCAGGCGATCACCGCCGATCAGCAACGTGTGCAGGGTCGGGTGTTCCAGGCGCTGGCTGAAGGCGTACTCGGCCACGGGCGTGGGCAGGAAGCACACGTGCAGCGGCTGCGCTTGCCACCAGCTCAGCAGCGCGTCGATGTCTTCTGCGCCCTCGTGGGCGGGTGGCAGGTGCAACGTCGCGCCCACGCACAGCGCCGGCCAGACTTCCCAAGCCATCGCGTCAAAGCCGAACCCGGCGACGCTGGCGGTGTGGCTGCCGGCGTGCAGGTGGAACGCCTGGCAGTGCCAGTCCACCAGGTTCGACACGGTGTGGTGCTCGACCATCACGCCCTTGGGCAAGCCCGTGGAGCCCGAGGTGTAGATCACATAGGCCAGGTTGGACGAGGTGACGGCCACCCGGGGGTTGCTGCCCAGGTGGAAGGTCGGGCGGTCCAGTTCGATCACCGGCACGTTCGATGCCGGCAGCCGGTGCAGCAGGTCGTGCTGGGTCAGCACCACCACCGGGGCACTGTCTTGCACCAGGTAATTCAGGCGCTCGGCCGGATGCGCCGGGTCCACCGGCACATAGCAGGCGCCGGACTTGAGAATCGCCAGCAACCCCACCAGGGTTTCCAGGCTGCGCCGGGCCAGGATCACCACGCGGTCATCCGGTTTCACGCCGTGTTCCAGCAGGCGATGGGCCAACGCATTGGCTTGTTGATTGAGCTGGGCGTAGGTCAGGTTCCGGCCCTGGTAAATCGCCGCGATGGCCTCCGGTGTACGGGCCGCCTGGGCCTCGATACGCCCGTGCAGGGTCTGGGATTCACTGTTGGGTTGGGCGGTGGCGTTCCACCGTTGCAGCAGCGCCTGTTCAGCAGGCGTCACGAGGGAGAATTCGCCGACTTTCAACCCGGTGTCTTCCAGCCCCTGTTCCAGCAACCAGGTAAAGCGCTGCGCCAGTGCCTGGACTTCGTCGTGCTGCAAATAGGCTTCGTTGTAAACGCAATGCAGGCACGCGGTGTCCTGGTAGCGGTTGCTGCGCAAGTGGATGGCGAGGGGCAGCGGCTCATGCAGGTTGGACACCTTGACCGCCCGCGCCTGGACCTGGCCGTAGCGCAGGTCATGGTCGTCCTGCTCGAACGACACCGACAGGTCGAACAACTGGCCGCGATCAGCACGGCGCAGGCCCAGTTCGCGGTTCATCTCGCTCAAGGGAAAGCGCTGGTGGCGGAAGTCCTGCTTGAGCTGGTCACGCACACCGCGCACCAGGGCGCTGAACGGCAGCGCTTCGCTGAACTGAAAACGCACCGCACTGACCTGGGTGAACAACCCGACGGTGGAACGGAACCGTGCGTTGGAGCGATTGAGGATTGGCAACCCCACTGCCCACTCATCGCGCTGGTGAGTACGGGTGAAATACACGTACATCGCCGCCAGCAGCACATGGAACGCCGACGCCTGGTAACGGTTGGCCACGTGCTCCATGCGGTCGAGCAAGGCCACGGGAAACGCTTGCACGAGGGTATTACTGGCGGTTTGCGCGCTGTGCCGGGGTGTGAGCAACGGCTCCGGCAGCGCCTGGTACTTGCCCAGCCAATAGGCACGGTCACGGGCGTAGCGTGGCGACTGATGATAACGCTGGTCGGCCTCGATAAAGTCGACATAGGACGGCGCCAGCGGCTCGGGTTGCCGCCCGTGCTCCAGGTCGGTGTACAAGCGGGCCAGGGATTGCAGCATTTGGCCGAAGCCCCAGCCGTCGAGGATCAGGTGGTGGGCTTGCGTGCCCAGGCGATAGTGGTTGTCGTCGAGCTTGACCAGGAAAAACCGGAACAGCGGCTCTCCCTCCATGGTATACGGCCGGGCCATATGCGCCTGCATCAAGGCCTGGGCGGCGGCCGACGGGTCGGGCAGCGCGGAAAAATCATGCAGGGCCACTTCGACCGGCAATTCGCTGACGAAGGTTTGCCGGGGCAGGCCATCGGCATCGCTGTGCAATTGGGTACGCAAGGCGTCGTGCTTGGCGACCAACTGCTCGATGGCGCGCTGAATCCGATCAGGCACCACCGCGCCGGCGAAATCGACATAACCGCCGATGTTGTACAGCGGTGAGTCGCCTGCACGCAGTTGGTCGAGCCAGATGTCCTGTTGCGCAGCGGTGAGGGGGAAGCTGGCCGGCAGGCTGGGGAAATGCTTCATAAGATCCTTCTCATGGGGGGCAGGCACTGGCCGCGCAGGGAGGCCGAAATTGCCGGATTTGAGCATGGGGGTGGGGGACTGTCTGTCACCCGAAACCCGGACACCCAAACGGATGGAAACGGGGCCTGCTGATGGTTCACTGCTGAATCGATTAAATGAGTGTAGGAAATTGGCTATATCTGGCCGATGTCACCTTTACCAAATTTGCCCCACATATAATTTTTTACTTTATTTTTCATATAGTTAAAAAACTCTAAATACCCTGAGTGAAATTTCTTCGGCGGAATAGGCCGTCAGAAACGTCGAATTAATGACGATGTTTTTATGGCAGCTTGTGTCCCACGTTCCCGCTACATACGTAGGACAAATCCCCTGGCTAAATGACATCTCGAGCGCCGACTCACGTTCATGAGGAACGGATCGACCCCGCAGAGGCCCAGGGAGTCCGTTGACGGTGTACGACTTCAAGGATGAGATGGCTATGAGTTTGACGCGCAGCATCAACAACACGGAAAGCCCGCATTTCTACGCCGAAATGGGCGAGTTGATTTCCACCAGCGGCCACGAGGAATTTGCCAGCAAGATGCTGCACCTCGTGGACAAATGGGTGCCGATTCACCTGGTGGACTTGAGTGAATGGACCCTCGACGAACCTCGCGACAGCGCGCTCGACATCAAGCTGCTGGGCAGTGCGGGCCTGAACAAGGACCTGCCGACGTCCCAGACACTGCATTCGCTCAACGACCACCCGCTGCTGCGGGAAATGCTCGGCATGCAGGACCCGCTGCTGATCCAGATGAAGGCCAAGGCCAAGAGCACGCACCTGCGCGGCACGTCGCACCAGTGCAACCTGGTGTCACGCCAGGGCAACCGGCGCTGTGTGATTTCGCTGTACCGTTTGCCGGGCCAGCGCGGATTTTCCCTGGCGGAACTGTCGTTTCTCAAGAGCCTGTCGGAGACGCTGTTGCCGTTGATGGAGCGCCACGCACAGATCCTGCGTCAGGCGCCGCCCGCCTCCACTGAACCTGCGCACCGCTTGCTGGAACAGTCACAGTTGCAACGTGAGTTCTACAAACGCTTGTCCCTCAGCGACATCACCCTGTCGGCCCGGGAGCAGGAAGTGTGCCTGGGCTTGCTGACCGGCGGCACCGTGCCGCAAATGGCGGAAAAACTCAGCGTGAAAAACAGCTCGATCGAGACCTACCTCAAGCGCGCCGCCGCCAAGTTGGGCGTGAGCGGCCGCCATGGCCTGGCCAAATGGATGGTGGGCGCCTGATGAACAGACTGACCCTTACCGGCGTTGGCCTGGCCTGGATGCTTGGCGGCTGTTCGTTGATCCCCGAGTACCAGCGCCCCGAGGCGCCGGTGCCGGCACAGTTCCCGCAGAATGGCATTTACCGCCTGGCGCAGGCTGGCACCGTGGCAATCACGCCGGACTGGCGACAACTGTTCCACGACCCGGCCCTGCAGCAGTTGATCGGCGACGCATTGGCCAATAACCGCGACCTGCGGGTGGCAGCGCTGAATGTGGAGGCCTTCCAGGCGCAATACCGCATCCAGCGTGCGGACCTGTTCCCGGCGGTGTCTGCCACGGGGGCCGGCAAACGCCAGCGGCTGCCGGGCGACGTCACCGGCACCGGCAAACCCGCGATCACCTCCAACTACTCCGCCACCCTGGGCATCAGCGCGTATGAGCTGGACCTGTTCGGCCGCGTGCGCAGCCTCAGTGAACAGGCGATGCTCACCTACCTGGGCACCGAAGAGGCACGCCGCAGTGCGCAATTGAGCCTGGTGGCCAACGTCGCCAATGCCTACCTGACCTGGCGCGCTGATCAGGAACTGCTGGCCCTGGCCCAGCAGACGCTGGTCGCCAACGATCACAGCTGGCAGCTGACCCGCCGCAGCAAAAGCGCCGGCAAAGCCTCGGCGCTGGATGCAGTGCAAGCCCGCACCGCGGTCGAGAGCACCCGTACCAGCGTGGCCCGTTATGAACGCCAAGTGGCCCAGGACCTCAACAGCCTCGCGCTGCTGGTTGGCGGCCCGGTGGATGAACGCCTGCCGTCACGCCCGCTGGCCGACGACCTGGTGGCACGCGTGCCGGCCGGCCTGCCGTCGGACCTGCTGCGACGGCGCCCGGACATCCTGCAAGCCGAATACCAGCTGCAGGCCGCCAACGCGAACATCGGCGCCGCCCGGGCAGCATTCTTCCCGTCGATCAGCCTGACCGCCAACGCCGGCAGCACCAGCAACGAACTGTCGGGGCTGTTCAAGGGCGGTGCGGGCACCTGGACATTCCAGCCGCAGATCAACCTGCCGATCTTCAACGCCGGCAGCCTGCGCGCCAGCCTCGACTACGCGAAGCTGCAAAAAGACATCGGCGTGGCGCAGTACGAAAAGTCCATCCAGACCGCCTTCCAGGAAGTCGCCGACGGCCTCGCTGCGCGCCAGACCTTCAACGACCAGTTGGCCGCGCAACGTGATTTCGTCGCCGCCAACCAGGCCTACGACCTGGCGCAGCACCGCTACCGCAGCGGCGTCGACAGCAACCTGACGTTCCTCGATGCGCAGCGGTCGCTGTTCGCCTCCCAGCAGGCGCTGATCGTCGACCGGCTGGCGCAACTGGTGGCGGAGGTGAACCTGTACACGGCGCTGGGCGGCGCCTGGGATGTCAGCGCAAACCCGACTGCCGCAGCCGATACTCCCCCGGCGTCACCTGCGCATAACGAAGGAAAAACCGGCTGAAATAGGCCGGGTCCTTGAACCCCAGCTGGTAGCAGATTTCGTTGGCCGAGCTGCCGGTAAACAGCAGCAGGCGCTTGGCTTCCTGCATCACCCGTTCCAGGATCAAGCGCTTGGACGGCAGGTCGGCCAGGCGTCGGCAGACCTCATTGAGGCGCGCCTCGGTCACGCCGATCCCCTCGGCGTAGCGCGCCAGCGGCCAGTGCTCCAGGTAATGGGCCTCGATCAGTTCGTTGAAGCGATGAAAGATGCGCAGGTCTTCGTGCCGCGTCGGGCGTGACGGCAAGGAATGGGCGCACAGGCGCAGCAGGCGAAGCATGATCAGCCGCGTGAGGCTGTCCAGCGCGGCGGCGCGCCCGGGCCGCTGGGCGTTGATCTCGTCGTTCAAGTCTTCGAACAGCGCATCCAGCCCCTGGTCGCCGGCGGTCAACGCCACACAAGCGGCGCCGGAGGCCAGGCTGGGGTCGGCGTCGATCAAGGCCCACACCAATTGCTGGCGCACCGTCAGCACGTGGCCGTCGGCGTCCGCTTCGGTGACGAAGGCGTGGGGCACCGTGGGCGGTGTGAGGAAAAACATCGGCCCCGATTCCACGTACTGGCGGTCATCCAGATACACCCGCACCGCGCCACTCTTCACGTAATGCACCTGGAAAAACCGGTCATGCCGGTGCACGGGCATGTTGCGCCCGAAAAAACCCGCCAGGTTGCCGAGCTTGTCGTAATGCACCTCGGCGTCGCTGTAACGCTGGTCGTAGACCTGCCCGATGTTGATGTTGGGAATAGGCTGCACGCTGCCCCCTTGTTGTTATTGGAGTGCGCCTGGATTTTGCCATGCTTGACGGTTGTTAACATATTAATTATAACGTTAACACATTAACGAACTGCCTATGCAGCAGTCGCCACCGCCAGGAGAAACGCATGAGCCGTACCCTGCATGATGTTGCCAGCGGCACCCTGTTCGGCGTTGCGCTGAACTACCAGGGCCTGCTGGACCAGCATCTCGCCGCCTTCCAGCAGGCGCCCTACCAGAAGCCGCCCACCCAGCCGGTGCTGTTTATCAAGACCCCGAATACGCGCAACGAGCACGCTGGTGTGGTGTTGCAACCCCAGGGCAAGCGCCTGCAACCCGGCCCGGCGCTGGGTGTGGTGATCGGCGAACGCGCCAGCCGTGTCAGCCTGGAAAATGCCATGGCCCATGTGGCCGGCTATGTGGTGGTCAACGAGTTCAGCCTGCCGGAAGACAGCTACTACCGCCCTGCCGTCAAAGCCAAATGCCGCGATGGGTTCTGCGCGTTGGGGCCGCAACTGGTTCCACGTGATCAGGTGGCAAACGCCAATCAGTTGAGCCTGAAACTGTGGGTCAACGGTGAACTGCGCCAGGAAAACTCCACCGCGAATTGGGTGCGAGACATCCCGCAGTTGATCGCCGAAATCAGCGAATTCATGACCCTGCACCCTGGCGACGTGCTGATCACCGGCACGCCCGAAGGCCGCGTGGATGTAGTGCCGGGCGACAGGGTTGACGTCGAGATCAGCGGCGTAGGTCGCCTGACCAACCAGATCCAGGCGGAGACCCCAGCATGAAACACGCCCGCATTCGCTATGAACATGAAATCCATGCCGTGACGGTCGAGGCCGACAACGCCGTGCGCCTGAGCGACGGGCGCCTGCTCGCCGAGGACCAGGTCGAGTGGCTACCACCGGCCACCGGCAGCATGTTCGCCCTGGGCTTGAACTACGCCGACCACGCCGCCGAACTGGCCTTCACCCCACCGACAGAACCGCTGGTCTTCATCAAGTCCGTCGGCACCTACACCGGCCACCGCCAGGTCACCTGGCGCCCGGACAACGTTGCCTACATGCACTACGAGTGCGAGCTGGTGGCGGTCATCGGCAAGGCCGCGCGCAACGTCAAGCGTGCCGACGCCCTGGACTACCTGGCCGGCTACACCGTGTGCAACGACTACGCGATCCGCGACTACCTGGAAAACTACTACCGCCCCAACCTGCGCGTGAAAAACCGCGACGCCACCACCCCGGTCGGCCCGTGGATCGTCGACGTGGCGGATGTGCCCGACGCGAGCAACCTGACCCTGCGCACCTGGATCAACGGTGAGCTGCGCCAGGAGGGCAGCACCCGCGACATGATTTTCGATATCCCCTACCTCATCGAATACCTGTCGAGCTTCATGACCCTGCAACCCGGCGACATGATCGCCACCGGCACCCCCGAAGGCCTGGCCGATGTGGTGCCCGGCGATGAAGTGGTGGTGGAAGTCGAAGGCGTGGGCCGCCTGGTCAACCGAATTGTCAGCGAGGCGGACTTTTTCTCCGCCCGGAAAGAGGCGTGAGCGACATGATCAAACACTGGATCAACGGCCGCGAGGTCGAGAGCAAAGACGTATTCATCAACTACAACCCGGCCACCGGCGAAGCCATTGGTGAGGTAGCCAGCGGCGGCGCAGAAGAAGTCGCCCAAGCGGTCGCCGCCGCCAAGAATGCGTTCCCCAAGTGGGCCAACACCCCGGCCAAGGAACGCGCACGCCTGATGCGCAAGCTCGGTGAACTGATCGAGCAGAACGTGCCACACCTGGCCGAACTGGAAACCCTCGACACCGGCCTGCCGATCCACCAGACCAGGAACGTGCTGATCCCCCGTGCTTCGCACAACTTCGATTTCTTCGCCGAAGTCTGCACACGCATGGACGGCCACAGCTACCCGGTGGATGACCAGATGCTCAACTACACCCTCTACCAACCGGTAGGCGTGTGCGGGTTGGTATCGCCGTGGAACGTGCCGTTCATGACCGCCACCTGGAAGACCGCGCCATGCCTGGCCCTGGGCAACACGGCGGTGTTGAAGATGTCGGAACTGTCACCACTGACTGCCAACGAACTGGGGCGCCTGGCGGTGGAAGCCGGGATTCCCAACGGCGTGCTCAACGTGATCCAGGGCTACGGCGCCACGGCCGGTGATGCGCTGGTGCGTCACCCCGACGTGCGGGCGATTTCCTTTACCGGCGGCACCGCCACCGGCAAGAAGATCATGCAGACCGCCGGCTTGAAGAAGTACTCCATGGAACTGGGCGGCAAGTCGCCGGTGCTGATCTTCGAAGACGCCGACCTGGAACGCGCCCTCGACGCGGCACTGTTCACCATCTTCTCCTTGAATGGCGAGCGCTGCACCGCGGGCAGCCGCATTTTCATCCAGGAAAGCGTCTACCCGCAGTTCGTCGCCGAATTTGCCGCCCGCGCCAAACGCTTGATCGTCGGCGACCCGCAAGACCCGAACACCCAGGTCGGCTCGATGATCACCCAGGCGCATTACGACAAGGTCACCGGCTACATCAAGATCGGCCTCGAAGAAGGCGCCACCCTGCTCGCCGGTGGCCTGGAGCGCCCGGCCAACCTGCCGGCGCATCTGAGCCGTGGTCAGTTCATCCAGCCGACCGTATTTGCCGACGTGAACAACAAGATGCGCATCGCCCAGGAAGAAATCTTCGGCCCAGTGGTGTGCCTGATCCCGTTCAAGGACGAGGCCGAAGCCTTGCAACTGGCCAACGACACCGAATACGGCCTGGCCTCCTACATCTGGACCCAGGACATCGGCAAGGCCCACCGCCTGGCGCGCGGAATCGAAGCCGGCATGGTATTTATCAACAGCCAGAACGTGCGCGACCTGCGCCAGCCGTTTGGTGGGGTCAAGGGCTCCGGCACCGGCCGTGAGGGTGGGCAATACAGCTTCGAAGTGTTTGCCGAGATCAAGAACGTGTGCATTTCCATGGGCAGCCATCACATCCCGCGGTGGGGGGTATAACCCGGCTCCCACAAGGATCTCATTACCATCACAAGAATAATTATTCAGGAGAATCATCATGGGCGAAGTGGTCCTGGCGGCGAAGATCTGCCACGTACCGTCGATGTACCTGTCGGAACTGCCCGGCAAGCATCACGGCTGTCGCGAAGCGGCGATTGCCGGGCACAAGGAGATCGGCCGGCGTGCCCGTGAGCTGGGCGCCGACACCGCCGTGGTGTTCGACGTGCACTGGCTGGTCAACAGCGGTTACCACGTCAACTGCGGCGCGCAGTTCCAGGGCACCTACACCAGCAACGAGCTGCCGCACTTCATCAAGAACATGGAGTACGCCTACCCCGGCTGCCCCGAGCTGGGCGAGTTGATCGCCGCCGAAGCCAACGAAGCCGGCGTGCGCAGCATGGCCCACAACATCCCGAGCCTGGAGCTGGAATACGGCACCCTGGTGCCCATGCGCTACATGCACATGGGCGTGCCGGAAGATGAAAAATTCAAGGTCATCTCCATCGCCGCCTGGTGCGCCTGGCATCGCCTGGAAGACAGCTTTGCGTTTGGCGCCGCCGTGCGCCGGGCCATCGAGAAGAGTGATCGCAAGGTGCTGGTGCTGGCTTCCGGTTCCTTGTCCCACCGTTTCTCGGACGACCGCCAGGCCGAAGCGAACATCCATAACTGGACCCGCGAATTCGACAAGCAGGTGGACCTGCACGTGGTGGAAATGTGGAAGCAAGGCCGCTTCAAAGAGTTCTGCGCCATGCTGCCCGACTACGCCGAGCACTGCTTCGGCGAGGGCAAGATGCACGACACCGCCATGCTTCTGGGGCTGCTCGGCGGGCCGGATTATGCCAAGCCGGCCGAGATCATCACGCCGCCGTTCGGCAGCTCGGGCACCGGCCAGATCAACGCGATTTTCCCGCTGTAACCCTGGGAGAAACCCATGCCGCACTTTATCGCCGAGTACACCGACAACATCGAACCACAGGCCGACCTGCCCGGCCTGTTTGACAAGGTCCACCGCGTGCTGGGGGACAGTGGCGTGTTCCCCCTGGGCGGCATCCGCAGCCGTGGCGTGCGCCTGGACACCTGGCGCATGGCCGATGGCAAACACGACTACGCCTTCGTGCACATGACCCTCAAGGTCGGCCACGGCCGCGACCTGCCCACGCGCCAGGCGGTGGCCGAGGCGTTGTTTGCGGTGATCATCACGCACTTCGCTGAACTCCAGGCACAACGCTTACTCGCGCTGTCGTTCGAGATGGTCGAGCTGCACCCGCAGCTCAACTTCAAGCAGAACAATGTGCACGCCTTCCTGAGCCAACACACCCCCTTGTAGGAACTGGCTTGTTGTGGCGAGGGCGCTTGTCGAATCGTCGAACCGTCCCGTTCGACAGCGCAGCTGGAGCCGGCTTTTTGGGGGCGCTTCGCCCCCCAGCGCAAGCAAGCTTGCTCGCCACAACAAGCCAGCCCCTACAGGGATTTATATCCACGGCCTCTCAGACAAAAAGTACAACATCATGAGCACAGCCCACACCACGGCCAGCCGCGTGCTGGCCGAGCACGACCGCACCCATCGTTTAGTCACCTGGCGCCTGATGCCCCTGTTGCTGGTGTGCTACCTGTTCGCCCATCTGGACCGCATCAACATCGGCTTTGCCAAGATGCAGATGAGCAGCGACCTGCACTTCAGCGACACGGTCTACGGCTTTGGCGCCGGCCTGTTCTTTATCGCCTACGCACTGTTCGGCGTGCCCAGCAACCTGGCGCTGGACCGCGTCGGGCCGAGGCGCTGGATCGCCAGCCTGATGGTGGTGTGGGGCCTGTTGTCCACCGGCATGCTGTGGGTGGAAAGCGCCCGTGGCTTCTATGTGCTGCGCTTTTTGCTGGGGGTGGCCGAGGCCGGGTTTTTCCCGGGGATCCTGGTGTACCTCAACCGCTGGTACCCGGCTCGCCGCCGCGCCCAGGTCACCGCCTTGTTCGCCATCGCCGTGCCCATGGCCGGCGTGCTGGGCGGGCCGTTGTCCGGGGCGATCCTCGAACACTTCCATGACGTCGCAGGCCTGCGCGGCTGGCAGTGGATGTTCCTGATCGAAGGCCTGCCAGTGGTGTTGCTGGGGCTGGTGGTGCTCAAGGGGTTGCCGGACAGTTTCGATTCGGTGCACTGGCTGACCGCCGAGCAAAAGCGGCAACTGAGTATCCAACTGCGCAGCGAAGAACAGCGCAAGACCATCACCTCGTTCGGCGGCATCCTGCGCGACCCCCAGGTGTGGCTGCTGGTGGCGGTGTATTTCGCGGTGATGCTGGCGGTGAACACCCTGGCGTTCTGGATGCCCACCCTGATCCACGGCGCCGGCATCGGCCGCGACAGCCAGGTGGGCCTGCTCAGCGCGGTGCCGTACCTGGCCGGGTGTTTCTTCATGATCGGTTGCGGGCGTTCGTCCGACCGCCATCGTGAACGTCGCTGGCACCTGTGCGTGCCGTTGCTGATGGCCGCCGTCGGCATCGCCGTGGCCGGCCTGGCACCGCACAACCCACTGCTGGTGATGGCCGGGCTGGTGGTGGCCGGCATGGGCGCCAGCGCCGCATTGCCGATGTTCTGGCAACTGCCCCCGGCGTTTCTATCGGACACCACCCAGGCGGCCGGCATCGCCATGATCAGCTCGTTCGGCAGCGTCGCCGCGTTCCTCGCGCCCTACCTGATCGGCTGGATGCGCGACGCCACCCAGAGCGCCAGCCTGGCCCTCTACGTACTCGCCCTGTTTATCGCCCTCGGCGGCCTGCTGGTGCTGCGCACCCACGCCGCCATCGTCAACCCACACTAAGGACCGTCGCCATGCTCGACTCCCCGCAAATCCTCGCCGCCGCTGCCCACCTGGACCGCGCCGAACGCAGCCGCGAACAGGTGCGCCAGTTTTCCCTCGACTACCCCGGAATCACGATCGAGGACGCCTACGCAATCCAGCGTGCCTGGGTCGCGCAGAAGATCAAGGACGGGCGCACGTTGAAGGGCCACAAGATCGGCCTGACCTCGCGAGCCATGCAAGTGTCGTCGAACATCACCGAACCGGATTACGGCGCGTTGCTCGACGACATGTTCTTCGACGAAGGCAGCGACATTCCCTTCGAACGCTTCATCGTGCCAAGGGTGGAAGTGGAGCTGGCGTTCATTCTCGGCAAACCGCTCAAGGGCCCTAACTGCACCGTGTTCGATGTGCTCGACGCCACCGAATGGGTGATCCCCGCACTGGAGATCATTGACGCGCGCATCCAGCAGGTCGACCCCCACACCCACGCCACGCGCAAGGTGTTCGACACCATTTCCGACAACGCCGCCAATGCCGGCGTGGTGCTGGGCGGCCGTGCGGTACGACCCACCGAGATCGACCTGCGCAAGGTACCGGCCGTGCTGTACCGCAATGGTGTGATCGAGGAATCCGGGGTGTCGGCGGCGGTGCTTAACCACCCGGCCAAGGGCGTGGCCTGGCTGGCGAACAAGCTGGCGCCCTATGACGTGACCCTGCTGCCAGGGCAGGTGATTCTCGGCGGTTCTTTCACCCGCCCGGTCGCAGCCCGCCCAGGCGACACCTTCCACGTCGACTACGACCAGCTCGGCTCGATTGCCTGCCGCTTCGTCTGAACCCAGGAGGTTTGCCATGGACATGCCCATCAACCGCTTCAAACAACGCCTGCACAACGGTGAGGTGCAGATAGGCCTGTGGCTCGGCCTCGCCGATGCGTACTGCGCGGAGTTGGCCGCCAACGCCGGTTTCGACTGGCTGCTGATCGACGGCGAACACGCGCCCAATCAGCTGCCAGGCCTGCTCGCCCAGTTGCAGGCCGTGGCGCCCTACCCCAGCCAGGCGCTGATTCGCCCGGTGATCGGCGACAGTGCGCTGATCAAGCAACTGCTGGACATCGGCGCCCGGACCCTGCTGGTGCCCATGGTCGAAAGCGCCGCTCAGGCCCGCGAACTGGTGCGCGCCATGCGTTACCCGCCCCAGGGGATTCGAGGGGTGGGCAGTGCCCTGGCGCGGGCTTCACGCTGGAACAGCATCCCGGGTTACCTCGACCTGGCGGATCAGCAGATGTGCCTGCTGGTGCAGATCGAAAACCGCGAAGGCCTGGCGAATCTGGAGGAGATTGCTGCCGTGGACGGCGTGGACGGCGTGTTCATCGGCCCGGCGGATTTGAGTGCGTCGATGGGGCACCGGGGTAATCCGGGGCATCCCGAGGTGCAGGCGGCGATTGAAGACGCCATCGGTCGCATCGTGCAGTCGGGCAAGGCGGCGGGGATCCTCAGTGCCGATGAAAGCCTGGCGCGGCGCTACATTGAGTTGGGAGCGACGTTTGTGGCAGTGGGTGTGGACACCACGGTGTTGATGCGCGGGTTGCAGGCGCTGGCAGGGAAATTCAAGGGCACTCCCGAGGCCACCTACGCAGGCAGCGTGTACTGAATCACCCCCTGTAGAAGCCCGGCTTGCCGGCGATGGCGATCTTGAGGGCGCCATCGCCGGCAAGCCAGGCTCCTACAGGGGTGGGTAGTGTTGCTTCAGCGCTTGAGGTTGATGTTTTTCAGGTCATCCAGCAGGCCCAGCAGGGTCTGCAACTTCGCTTCGCCCAACTGATCCTGCAAACGCTGGTAGTTGCCTTCCATGCATTGGCTCATGGACTCAAAACTCGCCTTGCCCTTGTCGGCCAAGGTCACCAGCACGCGGCGCTGGTCTTGCTCGGCCTTGCGCCGGTGCACCATGCCGGCGGTTTCCATGCGTACCAGCACGCCGGTCATGCTCGGCTTGAGGATGCAGGCCAGTTCGGCCAACTGGTAAATCTCCAGCTCACCGTGTTGTTCAAGGATGCGGATGATGCGCCATTGCTGTTCGGTCAGGCCGTGTTCGTTCAGGGACGGGCGGAAAAAACTCATCGCGGCCTCACGTGCTTGCAGCAAGGCCAGGGTCAGGGACTGTCGAGGTTTGGGCATAGGGATCAGGGTCACGGGGTATTTAGTTAATAATTTAACGAAACTCTAGCATTCCCTGCCCGCGAGCGCGCTATAACTTGTCTGTCGCTGCGTCTCTGGCGCGCTGAATCAAAAGCCTGGGCAGGCAGGATCAAGACTTCCCTCCCGCCAGGGCCCCTAATGGAGGCATCCGCTTTAGAGCCTTCCTTCACTTTTTCAGGCTGCGCCATGATCAACATCGAAACCCCCACGTATTACACCGCCACCAAGAAATACAACCTCAGCTTCCCCACCCTGGAACAGGACATCGACGCCGATGTAGTGGTGATCGGCGGCGGTTTCTCCGGCATCAACACGGCCCTGGAACTCGCGGAAAAAGGCATCACCAACATCGTGGTGCTCGAAGCGCGTTACCTGGGCTTTGGCGGCACCGGTCGCAATGGCGGGCAGATCATGGCGGGCATCGGCCATGACCTGGAGAAGATCAAGAAGGACGTCGGCGAAGACGGCCTGCGCCAGGTGTTCGAGATCAGCGACCTGGGC
>Ga0157375_10001766_pt1 | contig 18557 bp, 16 predicted proteins | sample M35metaG_FD_115311 | JGI IMG/M metagenome (GOLD analysis project Ga0157375, IMG submission 115311) | Miscanthus rhizosphere microbial communities from Kellogg Biological Station, Michigan, USA - M3-5 metaG | ecosystem: Host-associated > Plants > Roots > Rhizosphere > Soil | place: USA: Michigan... | reverse complement strand
CGTCAAGATGAGATTTTGACCGCCCGCCAGAGTTATGCCATTTGCTCCCAAATTCCAAAGTTGCTGGTCACAACCACTAGTTCCAGTATCGCAATACGTCGCTGTCACACCAGAGCTGCCCGGAGCGGGGCCCACGATGACTTTGATGTGCTTAACGGTGACTTGGGCGTTGGCTGCTATAGGCGCGAGCAGTACCAGTGCAAGAATGAATGAAAGCGCCAAAACCCCGCGAGCTACGTTATTCCTTCCATGATTCATACAGAATCCTCCTTACTCTTACTCTTGTTGGATTCGCTGTGATCAATCGAAACGTTCACGAAACAGGTTTTCTGCAGAGAGTGGGCAAAATATCGTCGTTAAGTTTTTTTGTCATCCCTTTTCGTCATCGGGATTGTGATTTCTTGCAACCGGCGCCCTCCACCTGTCAACCATTCACGAATTTCAGTGGGATGGAAGTTGCAAGAGATGGACATAGGGAACGTCCTGGCGAATTCAAACCGCCACGACGAGAACAGCAGCTTCGACAGGGGCGTATCCCGTGTTTGTACTTGACATAAGAAGTTCCATGTAGAGAATCGCTTTGTTCGGCATCTCTCATGCTGCTAACGGCTCCAAATGGGACTCGAAGGGCGGTAGCATGCGCTTCTGAAGACTGCACGATAGACTCATCGTCCTGTATTCGTTGATTCGCCCTGATTGTAAATCTCCTGCCTGCTTGCGCTTATCCAGCTCTTTTTTGTTCATCATTTTTCACTTGCCGGCCTCGTCATTCACTTGCCGGTATCGCCGACCGAACTCCGAGTGCTATTGAGGTAAGCGGATGAAAGCTGTAATCCTTGCGGGGGGCATGGGGACCCGGATCAGTGAGGAAACAACGGTGCGCCCGAAGCCCATGGTCGAGATCGGTGGCAGGCCGATACTCTGGCACATCATGAAAATTTATTCCGCTCACGGCATTAATGATTTCGTCGTGTGTCTGGGTTACAAGGGCTACATGATCAAGGAATACTTCGCCAATTACTTTCTGCACATGTCGGACGTTACGTTTGACATGCACTACAACCAGATGCAGATCCATGAAAATAAGGCGGAGCCCTGGCGCGTTACGCTCGTGGACACGGGCGATTCCACGATGACGGGTGGACGTCTCAAACGCGTGAAGAGATATCTGACCGACGAAAACTTCTGCCTGACTTATGGTGATGGCGTGGGGGATGTGGACATCACAAAACTGCTCGTCTTTCATCATGAACAGAAAACGCTCGCCACCATGACCGCGACTCAGCCGCCTGGACGCTTCGGCGCAATTACGATAGATGGGCGTAAAGTCGCGGGATTTCAAGAAAAACCCTCGGGCGACGGCGCCTGGATTAACGGCGGCTTTTTTGTGCTTTCGCCCAAAGTCATTGATTACATCGAGAGCGATAGCACGCTGTGGGAGCGTGAGCCAATGGAGCGTCTGGCGAAAGATGGAGAGATGTCCGTGTACAGGCATGCCGGCTTTTGGCAGCCGATGGACACGTTGCGGGACAAGAATTACCTCGAAGACCTCTGGGTGTCGGGCAAAGCACCCTGGAAAACATGGTGAATGCGGGATTCTGGAAAGCCAAGACCGTCCTCGTCACCGGGCACACTGGGTTCAAGGGCGGTTGGCTCTCCTTGTGGTTGCAGCGCCTTGAGGCAACTGTCGTGGGTTATGCACTGGACGCTAACACCACGCCCAGCCTTTTCCGCGCAGCGCGTGTCGATCAAGGCATGCACAGCATCATTGGTGACGTGTGTGACCCGGTGCGGCTGGAGGCTGTACTATCGGATCATCGTCCTGAAGTCATTTTCCACATGGCCGCGCAGCCCCTGGTGCGTTACTCGTATGCCCACCCCGTCGAAACCTACGCCACGAACGTCATGGGAACAGCGCATCTACTCGAGGCAGTTCGAAAAACTCCGGGGGTCAGAGTCGTCGTCGTTGTGACAAGCGACAAGTGCTATGAAAATCGCGAGTGGCTTTGGGGCTATCGTGAAAACGACGCACTGGGTGGATACGACCCGTACAGCAGCAGCAAGGCGGGCGCTGAACTTGTGACCGCGGCGTACCGGACTTCTTTTTTTCATTCTTCCGAATACGCGAGGCACGGTGTAGCGGTGGCATCAGCTCGCGCGGGGAACGTCATCGGCGGTGGCGACTGGGCCGAAGACCGGTTAGTACCCGACTTTTTCCGCGCGACTCAGCGGGGCGAACCCCTGTTCGTGCGCAATCCATCCGCTGTGCGTCCCTGGCAGCATGTGCTGGAGCCTGTTGCGGGCTATCTGTTGCTGGCGCAGAAGCTGTGGACCGAAGGACCTGACCATAGCGAGGCATGGAACTTCGGCCCCAATGACGAAAGCGCGCAAAGCGTGGAGACCGTCGTGAGAACTCTTTCGAGGCTCTGGGGCGGCGAGGCACGATGGCACTCGGATGCTTCGGCCACCCATCCCCATGAGACCCGTTACCTCAAACTCGATTGCTCGAAGGCGAAGACTAAACTCGGCTGGCATCCGCGCTGGAATTTGCAAACCGCTTTAGCATCAACCGCCGCCTGGTACAAAGCCCACCAGGCCGGGACCGATATGCGGACTTTCAGTGTGAATCAGATTTGCAATTACACCGAGCGAGTCACGCAATGAGGCGTGTTATGTCCGAACCCCTGAACGAAGCCCAACTCCGGGAGGAAATCCTCGCGCTTGTTGGCCGCTACTCTGAGATCGTGCACGCGCAAAAACCATTTGTCCCCGGCAAGTCGGTGATCCCGGCATCTGGGAAAGTCGTAGGTTCCAATGAACTCAAATTGATGGTCGAGGCCTCCCTCGACGGATGGCTCACGACCGGGCGGTTCAACACGGCCTTTGAGAGACGCCTGGCACAGTTTTTGGGAGTAAAGCACGTTATCACTGCTAACTCCGGTTCATCGGCTAACTTGCTTGCATTCTCCGCGCTGACGTCGCCTCAGCTCGGCGAGCGCGCCATCAAACCGGGTGACGAAGTGATTTCCGTTGCCGCGGGGTTTCCGACGACAGTTAATCCGATTCTATTGTGGGGAATGGTTCCGGTTTTCGTCGACGTGCACATTCCCACCTACAACATCGACCCTACGCTTGTCGAAGCCGCGATCTCAGAAAAGACCAGAGCGATCATGCTGGCCCACACGCTGGGAAATCCATACAACCTTTCGGAAATCACACGCATCGCAAAAAAGTTCAATTTGTGGTTGATCGAGGACTGCTGCGATGCCCTCGGATCGACCTATAGCGACGCCGGCAACCCACGCCTGGTGGGAACCTTCGGAGACATCGGAACCCTTAGCTTTTATCCGGCGCACCACATTACGATGGGCGAAGGCGGGGCCGTATTCACGAACAACTCTGAACTGAAGCGTATTATCGAATCATTCCGCGATTGGGGCCGTGATTGCTACTGCGCTCCCGGCAAGGAAAACACGTGCGGCAAGCGCTTCAACTGGCAGTTGGGCGACCTGCCGCAGGGTTACGACCACAAATATACCTACTCGCATATCGGCTTTAATCTGGCGATTACGGACATGCAAGCCGCTTGCGCCCTCGCTCAAATGGATCGTCTCAACGGGTTCATCACCGCGCGCAAGCAGAACTTCGCATGGCTGAAGAACCGTTTGAAATCCGTGGAGGATTTTTTGATTCTGCCCGATGCCACCCCGGGATCGGACCCATCGTGGTTTGGCTTTCCAGTGACATTGAAGGACTCTGCGCGAACGCAAAGAGTTGAACTTCTCAAGTATCTCGATCAGTACAAGATCGGCACGCGCCTTTTGTTCGCCGGCAACCTCACTCGGCAGCCATCAATGACAGGTCGGCACTACCGCGTGTCAGGCGAGCTCAAGAATACGGATCGGATCATGAACGATACATTCTGGCTCGGCGTCTATCCCGGTCTCACTGAAGAAATGCTGCAGTACCTCGCTGACAAAATCGAGACTTACTTCCTCGCCAATTCGTAGCCATGCCCCGCCTTTGTTCCGAGGACCTGAGTCACGTTTTGAGTCATACCGAGAGCCTGTGGGGAGATCTGCGAGGACAGTGTTTGTTCCTGACCGGGGGTACCGGGTTCGTGGGTACATGGATGCTGGAGACTTTGCTATTCGCCCACGACAAGCTTGATCTGCACGTCAATGTGGTGGTGCTCACGCGGGATCCAGCGAGATTTCGCGAGAATGCGCCGCACCTCGCCGGCCATTCCGCGGTGCGGCTGCTTGGCGGAAATATCACTGGATTCGAATTTCCGGAGGGCGACTATCCATTCGTCATACACGCCGCGACCGAGGCCTCTTTTGCCGCAGATTCGCGTCGCCCGCTCGGGACATTCACGACAGATGTCGACGGGACGCGCCGTGTACTTGAATTTGCTCGCACGCATGGCGCTCGACGGTTTCTGTTCACGAGTTCCGGCGCTGTATATGGCAAACAACCATCGGACATGACCCACATCCCGGAAGAGTACGTGGGCGCGCCATCGACCACCGACGTTGCCTCAGCTTATGGCCAGGCGAAGCGTTCCTCGGAATTCATGTGCGTGATGTATGGGCGCGCGTACGCGTTCGATGCAATCATCGCCCGGCTCTTTGCCTTCGTGGGACCGCTGCTGCCGCTCGATGCACACTATGCCGTTGGCAATTTCATTCGCGATGCTCTCCGCGGAGGCCCAGTGCGAATCGCCGGCGATGGAACGCCCTACCGCTCGTATCTGTACGCTGCGGATCTGGCGATCTGGTTGTGGACGCTGCTGTTTCGCGGCCAGGCCGCGTACCCGTATAACGTGGGATCACATCACGACATGACCATCGAAGATCTCGCGCGGACCGTCGTACAGGTTGCCGCCCCTGGAGCATCAATTGAAATCGCGCATCGAGCCAATCGAGAGGCGCCGCCACTCCGCTATGTTCCTCGCGTCCATCGCGCTCAAAATGAGCTCGGGTTATGCATAACCGTTCCGCCGGAAGAGGGTATTCGGCGAACCGCAGAATGGCATCGCATTCGCCTGAATTTGGGCCAACTGACCGGCATTTGAACAGGACAGGATTCGAAATGCCTATGCTAAGTATCGTTACCGGAACATTCAACGAAGCGGAAAACGTTGGCGAGTTGCATGAGAGAATCTCGCGCATCATCTCGGACCAGCTCGCGCACTACGAGTTCGAGATCATCTTTATCGACAATGCGTCTACCGACAACACCGTCGATAAGCTGAAAAGTATCGCGAGACTGGACCCACGCGTAAAGATCATCGTCAACAACCGCAATTTTGGAGCGGTTCGATCCGGATACCACGTCTTGCTGCAGGCAAAGGGAGCAGCGGTTATCGGCATGGCATCGGATCTGCAAGATCCACCGGAACTGATCCCGCACTTCATCAAAAAGTGGGAGGAAGGTCATAAGATCGTCCTTGCCCAGAAAACGAATAGTGAAGAGTCTGCGATATTTTTTCTGGTGCGAAGAACGTACTACAGCATCGTCAATTGGCTTGCCGACATCGAGCTCGTGAAGAACGTGACGGGATTCGGGCTTTACGATCGGTCCGTCGTGGAAGATGTACGCCGTATCAACGATCCGTATCCGTATCTTCGGGGTCTGGTCTGCGATCTCGGATACTCCAGAGCGTTGATCCCGTTTACCCAGCCCACCAGGAAACGTGGAATCACTTCGAACAATTTCTATTCGCTCTGGGATATGGCGATGCTTGGTATCACCAACCATTCAAAGGTTCCACTGAGGCTGGCGACATTTGTCGGGCTCGGTGTCGCCGCAGGTAGCTTTCTCGTGGCAATGGTCTACTTGATCTACAAGCTGCTTTACTGGAACAACTTCAGTGCTGGACAAGCACCGTTAGTCATCGGAATGTTTTTCGTCGGTGCTATCCAACTTGCCTTTATTGGGTTACTCGGGGAATACATCGGTGCAATTCACACGCACGTCCTGCATCGGCCACCGGTAATCGAGAGAGAAAGAGTCAACTTCGACTGATCGCACATCGATCACCTCGCTCACAAATATGCGCGTCGCTGATTACATAGCAAAGAGACTGACTGCACTCGGAGTAGACACCTGTTTCATGGTTACCGGCGGTGGGGCCATGCACTTGAATGATGCTTTCGGCGCAGAGCCTGGCTTTCGCAAGGTTTTCTGCCACCATGAACAAGCTGTAAGCATCGCCGCAGAGGCCTACGCGAGAATTGCGGGCCGTCCCGCGCTCGTTAATGTCACGTCGGGCCCAGGTGGAATCAACGCGTTGAATGGTGTGTTTGGCGCCTACACCGATTCGATTCCGATGATTATTGTTTCCGGACAGGTTAAGCGCGAAACGCTGCTGGCTCTGTCTCCGGTTGAAGGCCTGCGGCAATTGGGTGACCAGGAAGTGGCTATCACCTATATGGTTCGCCCGATCACAAAATGGTGTCATCTGGTTCAGTCGCCGGAAGAGATTCCCGAAGTGATAGATCGCGCTTTCAGAGAGGCCGTTACCGGACGCCAGGGCCCTGTTTGGATTGATGTCCCCGTCGATATTCAAGGGGCGGAAGCGCCCGATGCGATGCCATCTGATCCTCCAGGTAACGTTCTTTCGGAACCGGCAGGTCCGGATCTCGATTGCTTGCGCGCTGTGCTGAATGAATTGGGGAATGCCCGCCGTCCTGTGATACTCGCCGGAACTGGTGTGCGGTTAGCGGGGGCGGAGCAGGAATTCAAGCGTCTCATCGATAAACTGGGTATCCCGGTCACCACGGCCTGGACACACGACATCATCTTCGACGAGCACCCGTTATTTGCGGGACGCCCCGGAACAATCGGTACCCGCGCCGGTAATTTTGTCGTCCAGAATTCAGATTGTGTGCTCATCCTGGGATCGCGTCTGAACATTCGTCAAATAAGCTACAACTGGTCCAGCTTCGCACGCAGTGCTCGCAAGATCTGGGTCGATATCGACCCTGCTGAATTTGCTAAGCCGTTTGTTAAACCAGATCTTGCAATCTGCTCGGATCTGAAAGTGTTCATGCGGCAATTGCTGGAAGCCTCCAGGGACTGGACTCCGCGGCATCGCACCTGGTTGCGTTGGTGCCGAGACATACAGACGCGGTACACACCGAAGATTTCAGATTATTTTTCCAGGGAAGCAATCAATCCGTATCACTTCGTTGCCGAGTTGTTCGAACAACTTCAATCGGGCGACATCGTGGCATGTGGCGATGCGACTGCCACTATTGTTCCGTTTCAGATTGGCAAGTTACGTCCCGGCATGCGACTGTTCAGCAACTCGGGTTGCGCTTCCATGGGATACGATCTGCCCGCTGCAATCGGCGCAGCAATCGCTGAGCCGAATGCCCGCGTGATCTGCCTCGCTGGTGATGGCAGCGTCATGCTCAATATTCAAGAATTGCAGACGTTGCGTTCCCTCAACTTGAACGTGAAGGTGTTTATTCTCGACAACGACGGATACCTTTCCATCAAGCAAACGCAGCGCAATTTCTTCGGGCGTGAGTGCGGAAGCTCGAGGACGTCAGGCCTGACCTTCCCAGATTTCCAACGACTCGGACAGGGATTCGACTTGCCATCGACAAGGTTGCGTCGAGATCACTGGAAGGTTGACCTTTCGGAATTTCTGGCGCAAAAGGGGCCGGCAATCTGTACCGTTCCGCTCGATGTTCATCAGGAGTTCGAGCCCCGTCTGAAATCCAAAATGGTAGATGGTGTCATCCGGACACCGGAGCTCGATGACATGTTTCCTTTTCTCGACCGCGCAGAGCTAGAGGCTGTGCGGCAAAGCGCGTTGCAAATCGAATAGTGATCGAGGTGTCAGAATGAGTCTTCAACAGCATCGTGAGATTTTCGAGAACTTGTTCGTACTCGAACTGGCGAACAATCATTGGGGGAATCTCGATCGCGGCCTAAAAATCATCCGGGATCACGCGATGGTGGTTCGCTATAACAACGTCCGCGCGGCGATCAAACTTCAGTTCCGCGACCTGGATACTTTCATACATCCTGACTTTCGAGGTAATGGACACCTGCGCTATGTCAAGAAGACAGAGGCGACGAAGCTGTCCCGTGATGAATTTGCAGCAATGATCCAGGAGATCAAGAACTGTTCATGCATCCCGATGGCGACACCCTTCGACGAAGCCTCGGTCGACCTATGCGAGCGTTTCGATCTTCCGATCATCAAAGTGGCCAGCTCTGACAGCAATGACTGGGCTCTCCTGGAGAGGATCGCCGCCACACGCCGTCCCGTCATCGCCTCTACCGGCGGTGCATCGGAAAAGGACATTGATGACCTTGTCGCTTTCTTTGAGAAGCGGGACATACCACTTGCCCTTAACCATTGCGTGTCGTTGTATCCAAGCGAGGACAACGAGCTCAGTCTCGATCAGATCGACTACTTCAGGCGTCGCTATCCTGAACACATTATCGGCCTCTCCACGCACGAGTATAACGACTGGACTTCGTCGATGTTGATTTCCTATGCGAAGGGGGCACGGACCTGGGAGCGTCACATTGATATCGATTACGAAGGCGTTGAGGTTTCCCCGTACTGCTCTATTCCACAACAGATCGACCAGTGGTTCAGGTCTTTTCATAAGGCGGTGGACATGTGTGGTGGCGTAAGCGGCTCCCGCCGCATTATTTCCCGCAAAGAGACCGAATATCTCGACGCTCTCGTCCGCGGCACCTACGCGAAGCGCGACCTGCCGGCGGGACATGTGATCTCTAAGTTTACTTTCGACAACGATTTTTATCTGGCGATCCCGCTTCGGAGAGGTCAATTGTCATGCCGTGAGTTAATGGGTGGGCGACACCTTACTCAACCCATCAAAGCACACACGCCTTTGACGATCGATTCGATTGACGGTCCGTACCAGGAGAACCCGGAACTTCGAAAACAGATCATGGAGCGTGGTCTGTAGTCCTTCCGATCAGACAATGCAGGGAACGCTGAGACAGCACGCGCAACAGGAGGTAACTGGACTTGGACAATGAAATCAACCGGCTGATCCTTGACACGAAGGTCCCGGCGCCGCTCAAATCGCCCGTTGTCATCTACGGTGCGGGCAGCGCCGGGGCTGCCGTATGCACTCACCTTACCGCTGTCGGTTACCAGGTGAGCGCATTTTTGGATGCGAATGCGAAGCCCGGGCAGCAGCGGCTGGGTCTCCCGGTGCAAAAGCCACAGGAGTGGCTAAAGGTCAACAAGCCGAATGAATTCGACGTCGTCGTAGGCATACACAACTTCGCTGTGGACATGGTTCCATTGCTCACCGATATCGCCCGCATGGGATTTGCGCGTGTGGTGAACATCGTCGAATACCAGAATCTGTTTCCCGATGATCGAGGATTCCGTTATTGGCTCGCTCCACGCACGTTTTACAGGCCCTTTTTGCAAGACTTCGAGCGTCTGTCCGCGGCGCTTGCGGACGATGAAAGCCGGGCCTGGCTAAAGTCCTTGCTCCTGCTCCGTTTGACGGGAGATTATGCCGCGCTTCCAGCTCATACTCCTCAGGAACAGTACGGCCCGAAGGCACTTCCGCGTTGGCCAAATCCGATGCGATTCATTGATTGCGGCGCCTTCACCGGCGATACCATCGAACATTTCGCACGCGGAGATTACCGCTTCGACGCGATCGCAGCCTTCGAACCGGATCCCGCAAACTTCGGGCCGTTGCGCTCCCGTGCGACCGCACATGGCCCCGCGGCGTGTTTTCCCTGCGGTGTCGGCGCCTCCACTTCGATTGTCCGATTTCAATCGGGGGCGGGTATGGGTAGTCGTAGTTCGCCGGACGGTGATTCGTTCATACAATTGGTCGCCATCGATGACGCACTCGGAAACTTCGGACCCACGCTTATCAAAATGGACGTCGAAGGCGCGGAGATCGACGCATTGTGGGGAGCGAAAAAAACGATTGAGACGTACCGGCCGGGTCTCGCCATCTGCATCTACCACCAACCTGCTCATCTGTGGCAGATCCCATTACTCATACAAAGTTGGAACCTCGGGTACCGTCTGTTTATTCGGGGCCATGGAGGTAATGGCTTTGACCTGGTTATGTACGCGATTCCAGGTTCGATGCTGTGAGAAACGTACCGGGCGCGCCGGATGCCAAGACGGCCGTGCGCGCCTGTCCGATATGCACAGGACGGACAGCGCATGTTTTGCACCATCAGCGTTTCGCTCTCCCAGAGCAATCGCCGCTGCCCAGCGCCTACGATGTTGTCGCTTGCGATGACTGCTCTTTCGTTTATGCCGACACATCGGGCCGGCAGGAGGATTACGACCGGTACTACGAGACTTTTTCGAAGTATGAAGACCCCAACGTTGCAACCGGCGGCGGCGACTGGGAATGGGATCGACAGAGACTGGATGTGACGGCCGCTCGGCTTGCCGATGAGCTGGCCGCTCGGAAAGACGCGCGCATTCTGGACATCGGCTGCGCCGGCGGTGGCCTTCTAAAGGCCTTGCGCCAGAGAGGCTTTATCAATCTGACCGGAATGGATCCGTCTTCCGTATGTGTGGAGAGAGTGCGCGCAGAGGGCATGACAGGTGTCCAGGGAAGATTGTCCGATCTCCTGCATGTCCGGGAACTCGGGACATACGATGCCATTGTACTGTCCCACGTACTAGAACACGTTCTGGATGTTCGTGAAACGATGACCGCCTTGCACGGTCTGATTGATGCTGCCGGCATCATGTACGTCGAGGTGCCGGACGCTGCCCGATATGTTCAGCATCCGTTCGTGCCTTTCTATTACTTCGACACGGAACACATCAACCACTTCGATACTTCGAGCCTCTCCAACCTCGCTGCAATGAGTCGCTTTCGCGTCGCCAATAGTGGCCAGAAGGAATTGGCCGTTGGTGAGCAGCAGCTTTACCCGGCGGTATGGTCTGTTTTCACTCCGACGGAAATCGGCAGCGCAATCACTCCCTCCACCGGCTTACGCGAGCGGGTTCTCGCTTACGTCGAACAATCATCCGCAAGGAATGACTATGCTGCTCTTGAACGTCTCGCTGTTGAACAGCGTTCAATCGCACTATGGGGCGCCGGCTCTCATTCGCAACGACTTCTCAGGGAGTCGGCGCTGGGACGCTGCCGCATCGTCGCCGTGGTGGACCGCGACCGCGTCAAGCAGGGGCAAAAATTCGCCGGCGTGGAGATTCAAAGCCCTGAAGCTGGGCTTTGTGGTCTTGGCCCCGATGTGGTTATGGTCATTGCATCTGTGTGGCATGCGAAGGACATCGCCGGAGATCTGGCCCGCCTCGGAATCAAAAACGAGTTCATTGTTGCGAATTGATGCAGGATCCAGCCTAACCTAAACTTCCCGGCTCAGCTAAAAGTGACTTTAGTTTTTGATCTCGACGGCACGATCGTCAATTCCTCGGCTGATGTTCTCGCCTCATTGGAGTTCGCCTTGCTATCGACCAATCTTGTTCCAACTCGTCGGCTGGACCGCACCTTGATCGGACCGCCACTTGCACAAATGGTGCGCGATGTATTGGAAAATCCCTCGGACGACGATGTAACGCGTGCCGTTGCTGCCTTCCGCAAACACTACGATAACAGCGAATATCCGGACACAGAACTCTATCCAGGCGTTAGAGAACTACTTGACGCCGCGGTCGCGCACGGGGCGACTCTCCTCATCGCCACAAATAAACCGAGGAACGCGACCATGATGATCCTTGATCGATTGGATGTCCGGGACGCGTTTGCCGGTATCGTTTGTTCCGGGGATGGCTTGGCAACGGACAAGACGGGCATGGTCGCCGAATTGCTTCGACAAAACGCCTGCATCACTGAGGGAGGCTGGATGATCGGTGATGCTGTCGCCGACATTCAGGCCGGCAAGGCTCTTGGTCTAAAAACGGTCGCACATCTGGGAGGGTATTCAGCACCGCACTTATTACTTGCGGCGGAGCCCGATATTGCCGTTGAACGCATGGAACAGGTGCTACCGATTTTATCTTCTGAACTTGCGCGAAAAGAATGAGTGATGCCTCGACAGGTCTGGCGGAACTAATTCGTCGTGTCGAGGGTTACATCGAGACGCCGACTCAAACGCTGCCGGAGGAGGTATTCCTGTTCATCAGCCGAATCTCGCCTTTGGTCAATGTCGATTTGTTGATTCAGGACGACCGAGGACGGACACTCCTGACCTGGCGGAGCGATCGCTTCTTCGGCCCCGGATGGCACGTGCCAGGCGGCATAATCCGGCACAAAGAAACAGCCGCCGATCGCATACGCGCGGTAGCGAAGCTCGAACTGGCGGCATCCATCACATTCGAACCAGCGCCAATACTCGTCCATGAGAGCATCAGGCCGGATCAGCGCGACCGCGCTCACGCCATTTCCCTTCTTTACAGGTGCCGACTGGCAAGTGATTTGAATGAGCTGTCGCAATTCACACCGGGAGCTCCATTACCAGACCAATGGCAATGGCACGAGAGATGTCCTGAGAACTTGATTCCGGAGCAGCGCGCCTATTGTCCGTTCATCGGTTGAAGATGCCTCGCGCGTTTATTGGCTCCCTCACCAAGCACATTCCCCCCGGCCAGCTAGGCCGCTACCTGGCGGTAGGCATCTGGAACACGGCGTTCGCCTACGGATGCTTCGCTCTGTTCACGGCCGTTCTCGATCGTTATATCCCCGCCAGTTACATGGTCGGCACCCTACTTGCATCTATTCTGAATATTACAGTGTCCTACCTTGGCTATAAGTGGTTCGTGTTCAAGACCAAGCGAAACTATCTCAAAGAATGGGCACGATGTCTGATGGTTTACAGTAGCGGAATCATATTAGGTCTGGCCTTGATGCCCCCGACTGTCTTCGTTGTAAGTACCGTCACGCGCAATCCAAACGCTGCGCCGTACCTAGCGGGTGGATTGCTTGTCGGCCTGCAGGCGGTGCTCAGTTTCCTCGGACACAAGAAGTTTACGTTTAGGAACGTCAGTGCAGCAGGTGCGGAAACTGAAGGGCGAATTCATCATTCGTGACGCGGCTCTCACTCGAACCGCTCATAACGTCTCCGCTACATTCCCCAGCTGACCCCTTATTGTAGAAATCCGCTTTAGTCCGCGCCGTACCTCCCACGCTAACTCGAAACCTCTTCGCTGCCTCCGCGTGCAGCCACTCGCCTGGAATCTTCCAATCAATCGTGCTTTTCCGTCGTCGTCGAGAGTTCAGTCATGGCGGTTCTGATGAACGCCGAGGCGCGGCATTACTCCTGCTCTCGAGTGAAGTGATAAACCCGGTAGCGCCCACAGGTGAACGCTGAATTGTCTCGGAACTGATCCGGCCACATGACCTGGGACTCGGGCCGCAAAATATACCAGGATATATTGTGCCGGGCGGCAAAGGATTTCAGATCGGCAGCAGTGCTCATCTGTTTGAAAGATGACAAATCATTCAATCGATCACGTAAGCGGTCTCCCTCAACACCAAAGAAATTTTTGATTGCAAAACTTTGCCGTTCGGACAAACCAGTGACTGCGAAATGGAAGTCTTCCTCAGAATCTTGCAGGATTTCCTCGCTGCGACTGTGGCTTCTAACAAACGTCGCTGCTCCGACCAGACACTCAGGCACTCCATTGAATTCCTCAAAGCGGACGAGGCCCCTGACTGGAAATGTCTGAAGGTTCTGCGAGAAAACTAAGGGAGTAGCCAGAGCCATAAAAGCAAAGGTCGCCAGAACTCCTCGGCTGAGTCCACTTTTAGGCAATTTGTCGCCGAAGGCCAAGAAGTAGGCGGCTCCTGCAGTCCAGGCGACAACCGAAAAAAAGGCCCATACCAATGGGCGATTCAGAAATTCATCCTTCGTTCCGATGCCATGTGGGTCCATAGCGAGTCCGAGTGACATCGTCAGATAGTTGCCCACGATCAGCGCCGGGAACAATAGAATTGGCGCGGGCGCCCGCCTCTTCATCCATAGGCCAACGGAGGGTGTGATAAGCGTCCACGCTCCGAAGGTGCATAACGACAACATTCCTACTGCGTATACGGCTCTTAGTAGTCTTGTATACCCGTATCCGAACATCACGCGAGTGAAGAACGATTTAACCGTTCCGGGATCGAAATCAGTCAGGAGCTGAGAAATATACTCACCGCCCGAACTGCCATCGAGGCGAAGCGTTGGAACAAAACTGACACGCTGCGACAGAGTCACCACTGCAACGAAGAGAGTGGCCAGTATGACACCGGTCAACACCCGCCATCGCGTCCTCACGCCCGCAAAAAAAAGGCATGGATAGATCAGGAACAGGAAGGCATTTGCGACAAATATCTGCGCTTTGTAAAAGACAGTCAGGCCGGCAAGGATATAGGCAATCAGGATTGAGGAATGCTTCCTTTTTACGCAGCCATCGAACATCATCATCCAGGCGATTGCCATACCAGCGACACCGTACAGTCCACCCGGGTTCACTTGTTGTAAGAAGTTATAACTGAGGTAGCGATTTGCCAAGCCCTGCTGATACGCATCCGGGAGTAACACGACGGCTCCTGTAGCGGCAAGTGCCGGCCACGCTCCCCAGATTGAGGATGCAAAGGAATAGGCCGCCAGCCCGATCAGTACGATGCCGAACGGCAAATGGAAACCGGCGAATACGTCATAAGCAGTAGCGCCGGTTAGCAGAGAGACCGCTGCGGTAGAAGCGTAAGGAGCGTAGTGATAGAAGCGCAAAGGCTCGCCGGCCATTTGAATATCAGATAAGGACGCAAACCCGTGGGACTGTGCAAACGCGCTAATGTACCGGACGTGAACGAATAAGTCTTGCCATAAATGGAACGTTACAGTCTGTCCGTCGGTTCGCGGTGGAGCAAGGGCATCAGCGCACCAAAACGTCGCGCCCACCATGGAGAGAGCTGCAGAGAGCAGCTGAGGAATGCGGTGTGGGCTTTGTTGTTCCTCGATTTCCGCTGGAAGCACTACAACCGTAACAGCAGCAAACAATGACAACGCGACGAGGTCCACCATGAGACCGAAGGGCGAGGCCAGAATAACCACAAACAACGCTGTATTGAATAGAAGATATCCGCCCAGCAACCTCAGCGGTGCGCCGCCAGCCCGCTGGATCCACAGTGGGAGGATCCGCAGAAAAAGCCGACCGTATACCCAGCACAGCACGGTATAGAGCAGGAAACCTGCTGCCGCCGCTAGGGACAAACGTCCTGTAACCCGCTCCTGCCAAATCGTCATGAATGCAACGAGCAGAGAAATAAATATCCAGCTGTCCGTTGTCGGACGAAGGACGACGCTCAGCCGTTGACGTGACAATAGTGACATTCACGCTCCTCAAAATACCGGCCGTCGTGATTACATACGATGATCTGTCGATCATGCTTCCGTATCATGACGGACAGCGACTCATTGTACCGCAGGGTTTGCAGTGACAGCGGGCGCCAGCAACGTGCTCGCCCAACCGGAAATACGCAATTCACCCTATGCCGCGCGCGGAGACTCTCGCCGTACTCTGATTAGGACTTCCGGCCGTCTTTGAACAGCAAGTTGCCGTGATCCGCCACATTCTCATCGCTGAAAGTGTAATGGCTCAGCTCCTGGGCTTTATTCTCGTCGCCACTCTTCTGACAGCGCGGCCACGTTCGATCGCTAACCGTCTGCTCGCCGCTGCCCTCCTCTGTGTGGTCTTCCGGCAGTTTGTTCTGGTGTTGACGATGTTTAGCGCGATCGCATCGTTCCCTATGTTGTTTCGGATGTCGTTTCCGTTCCAGTTGCTGGCGATTCCTGCGTTCTACCTGTACGCCGTCGCTCTCACGACACCGGATTTCAGGATCGAGCGCAAGCATGCCGTACATCTTTTGCCGTTTGCGGTGGGCGTGGTCTGGTATGGGGCTGTTTTAGTTTGGGGAGGCCCGTCGCCGTTCGAACTGGGGACTGCCCTCGACCGCGAACTCTATGCGCGAACAGTTGTGAAGCTGCTGGTGATGATTCCATACCTGATCCTGGTCCGAAGACAGGTGCAGACGTTCGCGCGGGAGGTGAAGCAGCATGTTTCCGATACAAGTCCGTTCCGGCTGAACTGGCTGCGCACCCTTCTTGTCCTGGCTGGCGCCTCCGTGGCCGTGGATGTTCTCGATGTGGCCACAGGGCCGTCGATTCCATTGTGGTATCTCACTCCGGGCGTGTCGCTGATCTCCTTGATTGTGCTTTCCTACCTGTCCATGCGCGTGTCTCCAATATTTACTTCTGAAGTCCACCGGAAGCAGGAAGAGTCTGTTCCGGACGTCGTCCTGCCCCAGGCGGAAGCCGAGGAAGTCCCCATCGATGCCAGCCCCGGCCGGCTACCCGACGCTGAACTGGAGAAACAGAAAGAACGTTTAACCGGCATCGTCGTCGCTAAATCTCTCTATCTCAATCCCGACCTTCGTCTCTCGGATCTCGCGGACGCGATGGGCGTTCGACCGTATCGAGTCTCCCAGATTTTGAACCAGGGGCTACATACGTCCTTCTACGATCTCATCAATCAGTACCGCATCGAGAAAGCCCAGGAATTATTGACTTCACCGGCCGCAGACCGCCTGAATCTGCTCGGTGTCGCCATGGAGAGCGGATTTCGATCGAAATCCGTCTTCAACGAAGTGTTCAAAAAAACGACAGGGAAAACTCCATCGCAGTATCGCGACGGGAAGACGTCCGAATCGTCTGATTCGGTCAACCGAATTGCCCGGTCCGGGCGATAAGTCCCTGCAATTCCGGCATGTTTGGGCAAAGGAGTTCAAACATGTTTACGCGGATTTCGGATACACGCCCTCGCTGTCTGGAAACTCTGGTTCTTGATGACGACTCCCATTGGCGGCAACTTGTCGCCCTCAATCTGGAAACCCGCCTGGGCACAATGCCCTTTCTTGCGGCGGATGGAAAGGAAGCTCTGGAAATCATGTCCGAGCGCCCCATTGACGTCGTGATCTGCGACCTTCAGATGCCCGGAATGGACGGCCTTCAATTCCTGGAAAAGGCGCGAAAGGAATGTTCCAGGACGCAGGTGATCCTGGTTTCCGGCGACTTTAAGGCTTTTCCTACCCCGACCCGGGAACTGATCGATAAGGGCGCACTCGCGACAATTCCGAAAACGGAGATTTGTTCCACGCTGATCGATGTGCTCCAGGTCCTACAGGAGATGCCCGAACAGAGGGCGCAGATGCCGGACTGGTGCACACGAACATACAAGGAGTGGTTCAGCGTCAATTAGCGGCGCCCGGAAAGAAGAATTACCATTCCAAGTACGAGGTGTTGCCAATATCGGAGCTGAGAACAAACGTGCCGACACTGAAAAAGCTCGTCAAGGCATCGGTCCGGCGCGCGAAGGAAAGAAACGGAATCGTGAACTGAACCGACGGTCATTCTCGAGTCCATGCAGCAGCGACCCGCCATTATCGAGGCTACGAAAAACTTTGAAGCGTGGCTTGCGCGGCGCACTACGATCGTCCCCGGCGATCTGAAATTCAAGCACGATCAGATGAGCGCAGACGTGTTTCTCTTCATGCGCGCCACGTTCTACCGCTGGATCCAGCGATGGCAGGTGGACTGCCCGGCCGCGGCGCAGAGCCCCTCTGTGCTCGCGGTTGGTGACCTGCATATTCAGAACTTCGGCACGTGGCGTGATGCCGAAGGACGCCTTATCTGGGGCATCAACGATTTTGACGAGGCCTGGCCGCTGCCGTATCTCCAGGACCTCCTCCGTCTGGCGACCAGCGTGCACCTGCTCGCAGCACAGGGACATCTCGACATTCAAACTCGCGAGGCCTGCTCCCTGTTACTCGAGGGTTACCGGGAGCGGCTCGAGCGGGGCGGTTTGCCGTTCGTCCTCGGAGAACGCCACGAAACGTTAAGGCGCCTTGCTCTCGGTGATTTGAAGGAGCCGCGGACATTCTGGGAGAGACTGAACGGTCAGCCGCTGCTCCGAGGAAAAGAAATGAAGGACGTACCGGGTATTCTGCGCCGCGCATTGCCGGATCGGGATTTGACTCCTTCCTTTCATCAACGAAGGAGTGGCCTGGGATCACTGGGGCGTCAACGCTTCGTCGCGCTCGCGCAGTGGCGGGGTGGATTTGTTGCCCGTGAGGCAAAAGCACGGGTAGCCAGCGCGGTGAGCTGGGCGACCAACGCTTCACCCCGAAGCTACGCTGAAAAGCTCGCGAAAACAGCGGTGCACGTTCCAGACCCTTTTCTTCACTTCTCGAGCAAATGGATCCTTCGACGGCTTGCGCCGGACTGTTCCCGCATTGAGCTGCGCGGGCTGCCCAGCACAGCCGATGCAGAGCAGGTGCTCCGTGCGATGGGCGCCGAAACAGCCAATGTTCATGTCCCGACGGCGACGCGAGCGTTAAAGCGTGACGTTGCGAAACGGACCGCGCGCTGGTTGCATGCCCAGGCGGAAGTGATGGCCGCGGCAGTCCTCGAAGACTGGAAAAAGTGGCGCGAGAACAACTAGCCGCGGATCACACGGAGTTCGCCGGTACGCGCGCGAAGGACCATGCGAGTCATTCGTG
>Ga0157375_10001765_pt1 | contig 18561 bp, 12 predicted proteins | sample M35metaG_FD_115311 | JGI IMG/M metagenome (GOLD analysis project Ga0157375, IMG submission 115311) | Miscanthus rhizosphere microbial communities from Kellogg Biological Station, Michigan, USA - M3-5 metaG | ecosystem: Host-associated > Plants > Roots > Rhizosphere > Soil | place: USA: Michigan... | reverse complement strand
TGTCGATCGCGACGAGGGTCCGCCTACGCTCAATCAGCTCGCCGACGACCTCGTGCTGGACCGCTCGGGACTCGGGCATTCGCTTCGCCCGCTTGAGCGCGAGGGTCTAATCCGGCTTGAAAAAAACAGCCGCGACCGGCGCAGCACCCTGGTGGCACTCACAGATCAAGGCCGGGAACGCTACGAATACGCCTACACACTCTGGCAGAAGGCTCAAGACCGGTACGCCTCCGTTGTCGGTGAAGCCCAAGCCAACGAGCTTCGGCAACGCCTACTCGAGATCGGACACGGCGACCAACTGACTTAGCGACAAGATTCCGCCTAACAATCCGCGCCCTTCGGTGCGCCATGCCTCAAGGCTCGCGCGGCCTTGCCAGTAAACCTCTTCGGCTATTCAGTTGTGCTGCAACGTATTTCGCATTCGCAGGCAGGGAATCGGCTATCTTCTCTTCGACCGTTGGCTCGGGTTTATCGGAAGTATCTTGTTGCTATGGTTCGAACACCAGCAGCGGTTTGCCCCCGTGTGCGGGAGCTTCAGCCAAATAGACGGCTTCGCTGAACTTTTCGACGGGAATCGGCTGGCCCTCCGGCACGCGCAGCGCGCCGCTTTCGGCGAGCTGAAGTGTCCGGTCGATCGCTGCGGCCATCCGATCCTTCGGCGTCTCGGTGAACCAGCGGAACAGCCAGAACCCCCGAACGGTCTTGGTTTCATAGATCAGTGAGCGCGCGAAGACGGGGATGGTGAGTTTGTCGGGATCGGTTTGGCGGTGCGTGGACAGCGCACCGTAGACGACCAGCTCACCGTGCGGTGCCAGCGCACGCGACACGTCCGCACCGACCTGACCGCTGACACAGTCGATCGCCTTGGACACGCCGTCGTGGCCGGCTATCTCGGCCACCCGTTCGAGCAGGTCCTCATCCTCCGTGCAGATCACCGCGGTGCCCCCCAACGCGAGTATGTCCTCGACAGCAGATCGACGGCGGACGACGTTGAGGGTCTTGAAACCGACGTGCGCGCCGAGCTGGATGACCGACTGGCCCACGGTTGAACCAGCCGCGGTCTGCAAGAGCCATTCACCCGCTCGAACATCGAGTTCATCACCGGTCAAGATCACGGCGGTGAGCGGATTGCTGAGCATCTGGGCGGCCGTGGAATTGCTCATGCCGGCAGGAACAGGCAAGACCTGCCCGGCATCGGCAACGACATACTCCTGCCACGTGCCCCTGACTCCGACCGTGATGACGCGTTGCCCGACGGTCAGACCGTCTACGCCGCTGCCGAGTTCGTCGATCATACCGACGGATTCGATTCCGGGCACGGTGGGGAACTCCGGGGTGAATCCGTATCTGCCGCGGATGGTATGCAGATCGCTGGCATGGACAGGTACAGCTGCCACCCGGATCCGGACCTGGTCGGGACCGGGCTCCGGAATCGGGCGGGTCTGCAGGTGCAGAACCTCGGACGGTTCGCCTAACGTGTCGGCGACGACAGACCGCATGGTCCTCATCTTCCTGACGCTCCTTCGGTCGGATCCAGATCTCACAGCGGTTCGGTGTGCATAGCGTCCGGCCCCCGCCCTTCGACGGCGACGATTCGGAGCAGCGCGGCCCAATTCCAGCCGTACTAGCTCTAATGCTGCCACCACGGCGTGGTTGTTGGCGAGGAGTTGGAATACGACGGGATCGAATATCCTGCTTTACCGGTAAACCACTACGTCTTCATGTGGTGAATCAGGCCGATCCTTCACTTGTCCGCCCCAGCCCGTTGGCGCGAATGACCTGGAATCGTTTGCCCACCTGTATATTTCGTAGTTCGGGTGCGATCCGCGTCGGCCATTCCGTCTCAAACTAATTGGCGCTCGAAAGTGCTTCCATTGGTACGCGCCGTCAGCGTGGCTGCACGCGGCTGCCGCTCACGACGGATGCGCGGCGTAGCTGCCGGAAACTCGCGGTACTACTTGTCGTCATCGTCATCGTTGGAGGCGAAGTAGCGATCAACGAAGTCGTTGTAGAAAGTAATTCACGGGATGTCGTAGACGGCGGCTCTGAAGTACCGCGACCATTGCTTCGTCGTTTTTCGAGATGATCGAAGTATGTGCATCGTTCAAGATCTCGGTAGTAAGCCATCGATTACGCCCCCGCTTGTGACTCGAGTGGCTGCGAGCCTAACCCGTCCTCGCTACTGGCTGCCGGGTCACCGCGCCAGCATGCAGATTCGTCACGGGTGCGAACCTATTCCTTGCCGCGATACTCGAACACCTTGAACGAGAACCAGCCGGCCTCGCGGGCGCCGCCAAGGACCACTTCACCTGCCCAGCGCCGCCAGTCATCAGTCCATTCCACCTGCCGAATACGGCGGAATCGAATATGGCGGGTTACCACTAGAAGTTTCCGTTCCCATCTGATCATCAGGAGCTGCTTCTCCTCGGTGTGGCCGTCGCAGATGGCCTGAATCGCCTACGACCGTTCTCATTTCGATGAATCAGCGCCTGCCCACCGTCGTCCTGAGTTGGTCGCTCACGTCTCTGCGCGCTAGAACAGTTCCGGCGTCATCGGTGGCACGTCATCGAGAAATGCACTCACTACCGGCACCAGCAACTGCGACTCCCCCGAGAGACCAATGTGCGACATCGCCGGCAGAACCATCAAACGCGCGGCCGGAACCTCCTGCAACACTCCTGACGCCGCTGCCTCCTCATCGCCTCCACCGCGCAGCTTGAACATCGCCAGCGCATGTTCAAGCTTCACGCCGTCCGCATCTCCGACGATGACCATCGTCTTCGCGGAGTGGGCTTGACCCCGTTTGGTGGACACACGGTCAGGCGGCTTGTGCCGTCTGAGTGAGTCGGTTCTCGAACTCGACGGGGCAAATCATACCTAGCGATGAGTCGCGCCTGCGTCGGTTGTAGACGCGCTCGATCCAGTCGCCGACCGCGACTTTGGCGGCGGCCTTGGTTGGCCACACGTAGCGGTCGTAGAACTCGACTTTCAGTGTCGCCCAAAAAGATTCCTGCTGAGAGTTGTCCCAACACACTCCTGTACGGCCAACCGAGCGGGCCAGGTTGTGCTCGCGGGCGAACCGCGCGAGCTGCGCCGAGGTGTACTGACAGCCGCGATCAGCGTGCATCACAACCTGCCCAGCGAGCTCGCCGCGCATCGCCACGGCCATCTCCAGGGCGGCCTGGACCAGATCGGTGTGCAGGTAATCGTCGATGGCCCAGCCGATTACCCGGCGTGAGCAGCCATCGCGGACGGCACACAAATACAGCCAGCCCTCACCAGTACCCAGATAAGTGATGTCCGAGGTCCACACCCGGTTGAGTATCCCGGTGTCGAAACGGCGCTTGACCAGGTCTTTAGGTACCGCAGCATCCAGGTCAACCACCGTGGTGGCCGGCGTAAACCGGCGGGGACAGACCCCGGCCAATCCCTGGCGGCGCAGCGAGGCCGCCACCGTTTTGCGTGACACCTGCTCACCGTCGTCGCGTAGATCGGCCAAAATGCGTGGGGCGCCGTACACACCGTCAGAAGCAGCGTGGAACTTCGCGACCTTGGCGTCCAGCTCGGCGCGGCGCTGCTGGGCCAGGGTCGGCCCGCAATCGCGGGATTTGCGCCACTTGTAGTACCCCGAGCGCGACACCTCCAGCAGCTCGCACATCCGCTCAACCGGGTAGGTGGCCTTCTCCGCCTCGATCACCCGGTAGGCTTCTACCGGTTGTGTTCGGAGACGAAGAAGGCCGCGGCTTTTTTCAAAAACTCACGGTCCAAACGTAATTCGGCATTTTCACGGCGCAGGCGCTCCAGCTCGGCGCGCTCATCAGCATCCAACACCGCGCCAGTATCACCAGCCGACAAGGCCTGGCGTTGGAGGCGCACCCAACGCCCGAGCACTTGTTCTCCGACACCAATCTCGGCCGCCACATGAGCCACCGGACGGCCGGTCTCAATCACCAGGCGGGCAGCCTGCTCCCGAAACTCCGGGGTGTACTTGCGACGCTTGCCCGACATACGGACATCCTTCCCGCGGGACCAGCAGTCCCACCAGTCAGGTGTCCACCATTAGGGGTCAACCCCGGGAGATCGAACGCATCTCCTCGTCGGTGATGTCCTGATCGTCGATGTTCAAGTTCTTCATCTTCGAGGTAGGCGTCGAACGCCTTGGCGTTCGGCGTGTGCTTCTTGAACGCCGTCTCGACGGACGTAGCGGCGAATGCTTCGGCGCTCAATCCCCCGATGGCTTCGAACACTGACGGGTACCAGCCGTCCTTGCGGAAGGTGGCCGACATTGAGACCAGCTTGCTCACGAGCGATGGGTGACGGATCGCGAGCTGCAGTGCTACCCCGCCTCCTTGCGAGTAGCCCATCACATTCGCGCACTCCACCTCCAAAGTGCGCAGCAACGCCGCGGCACAGCGAATTGCTCGTACGACATCTGCCGCGAGGTATCCGGGGTACGGCCGTGCCCTTGTTGATCGAACACGATCACGGCACGCTCGCGCGCGAATGTGTCCGCCCACGCTTTCATCGAGTCGGTGGCCATAAACGCCCCGGGGATCAACAGCAACGGAGGCTTCGAGGTGCCGAGCTCGCCGTACACCTCGTAATAGAGATTTAGCCCGTTAATCGGCAGGTAACCACCGCGCGAAGGCTTCGTTCGCATCACTACTACCTTCCAACTCGTATCGCGATCGCTACTTCCTGCAACCAACACAGCCAACTGCTTGACGTGCGCATTCCTAGTGCGGTCAACACAGCTTTCCGCAACAGACGCCGAGTGACTTTCGTTCGCATCGAGTAGGTCAGGGGTTCGAATCCCCTTAGCTCCACCAAGTTCTTCGCGTTGCTAGGTCACTGTTCGAACGGCCCTCAGGCCGAACCGGCGGCGCGGCATTCTGTCACTGCATCAGCAAAGTTTTTTCGTTTCGTGATTGTTTGCCGGTTGGGGCTACAAGCATTGTCACTTGATCAGGCCGCTCCCTAGAATTCTCGGGCCTGGACCCATCGGGGCCCGAGCAGGCGCTTGTGGCGTTCGTTGGGCGGTTTATACTTTTCGCAGCTATCTGTGCGCTGGCGACCTGCGGACGTTGACACTGCGGTCGCGAATCAGGGGGATGTCTCATACTTGGCAACAGCCTGCTAGGTTGACCGCCATGCTTCTGATCAGGACCCGTCGGCAAACGAGAATGGTCTGACGATTTGTGGGAGGTCCCATCGTGACTGAAAACCTCGCACGTGGTTTTGCGGTCCGATTGCGCATCTGTCGCTGGACTGCGCCAGCGGTGGCGGTGGACTCAGGTCCCCAGCACAATCGCGGGGTGCGCAGCTACGGATGGCAGGGCCGACGGCATGCTTTATCGGCCGTCGCAATTCATGATGCACATCTACACAGCGCACGGAACCGGCGTCGGCTGGCTGTCCCGCTTGCTTGGCCCGCGGCGTGAGCCCTTGCCACCAATTCGAACCAAGTCCTGCGAATCGCACGCTGAGGAGAGGTAACCCGACGTGGATCATGTACGCGTGACTCCCGTTGCTGTCATCGGAATGGCCTGCAGGCTTCCAGGGGGGATCGATTCACCCGAGCAGCTATGGGAAGCCTTGATTCAAGGCGAAGACCTGGTCACCGAGATTCCCGCCGACCGATGGGATGTCGACGATCACTACGACCCTGAGCCTGGCGTGCCGGGCCGGTCGCCCTGTAAGTGGGGTGCATTCCTGGACGACGTCGCCGGCTTCGATTCCGACTTCTTTGGTATCAGCGAGCGGGAGGCGACCGCGATGGATCCGCAGCACCGCCTATTGCTCGAAACCTCTTGGGAGGCCATGGAGCACGCCGGCTTCAGTCCAGAGGCGCTGGCCGGCTCGCTGACTGGCGTGTTCGTGGGGTTGACGGTAAACGACTACCAATTGTTGGCCGCCGACACGGACGCGATGGAGGGGCCGTACGGAGTCACCGGCGCCAATTTCAGTGTCGCCTCCGGGCGGATCGCATACGCCCTTGGGGTCCATGGTCCCGCGATGACGATCGATACCGCGTGCTCATCCGGTCTGCTCGCAATTCATATGGCCTGTCGCAGCCTGAACGACGGTGAAAGCGACCTTGTCCTCGCGGGCGGCGCCAACGTGGTGATGGACCCGCGCAGGTACGCGGGCGGGTCCGCAGCGGGCATGCTGTCTCCCACCGGACGGTGCCATGCGTTCGACGTGGCAGCGGACGGATTCGTATCTGGCGACGGTTGTGCAGTGGTATTGCTCAAGCGGTTGCCGGATGCGTTGCGTGACGGCGACCGGATTCTCGCTGTAGTGCGTGGGACGGCCGCGAATCAGGACGGCCGCACCGAGACGATCACGACACCGTCGATGAACGCGCAGACCACGGTGTACCGGAAGGCGTTGGCTACGGCGGGCGTCGAGCCCCGAAGCGTCGGCATGGTCGAGGCGCATGGCCCCGGAACCCCTGTGGGTGATCCCATCGAATACGCAAGCCTTGCCAACGTATACGGCATCGACGGGCCCTGTGCGCTGGGATCGGTCAAGACCAACCTCGGACATACCCAGTCGGCCGCCGGAGCGGTTGGGCTGGTCAAGGCGATCCTCGCGCTGCAGCATGGTGTCGTTCCGCAGAATCTGCACTTCACCCGTTTGCCTGACGACCTTGCCGCAATCGACACGAAACTGTTTGTGCCGCAGGAGAACACGCCATGGCCGACGAACGGCCAACATCCGCGACGGGCGGCGGTCTCGTCGAATGGAATGTCCGGAACAAACGTGCACGCCATTGTCGAACTACATCCCGAGACCACGGCTGAACACGGCGGACAGCAAGTACCGGCCGAGGGATCCGCGCCCATCGGGCCGCTGCTGTTCGCGCTGTCGTCCACATCCCGTGACGAGCTGCGCCGGACCTCGGGCCGGCTGGCCGCGTGGCTGCAATCAAAGGGGAGCGGTGTGGCGTTGTCCGATCTGGGCTACACCCTGGCCCGCCGTCGAGCGCACCGCCCAGTGCGGACGGCCGTGATGGCCAGCAGCCTCGATGAATTGACCGAGGGGTTGCGGGAGGTCGCCGATGGTGAAACTCCATATCAAGCCGCGGTCGGACGGGACGACCGCGGACCGGTGTGGGTGTTCTCCGGCCAGGGTTCGCAGTGGGCCCGGATGGGCGCTGAGTTGCTTGCGACCGAACCAGTATTCGCTGCGACGGTCGCGGAAGCGGAGCCGATGATCGCCCGAGAATCCGGGTTCTCGGTGACCGAGGCGATTTCGGCGCTCGAGACGGTCACAGGCATCGAACGGATCCAACCTGCCATATTCACCATGCAGGTCGCGCTGGCGGCCACGATGAAGTCATACGGTGTGCAGCCGGGCGCGGTGATCGGCCACTCAATGGGCGAGGCCGCCGCGGCCGTCGTGGCAGGAGCGCTATCGCTGGAAGACGGGGTTCGCGTCATCTGCCGCCGCTCGCGCCTGATGTCAACCGTCGCCGGTTCCGGAGCGATGGCCTCGGTGGAACTACCTGCACCGCAGGTGATTTCGGAGTTGATATCGCGCCGCGTCAGCGACGTGGTGGTGGCAGTGGTGGCCTCGCCGGAGTCCACGGTGATCGGCGGCGCGACGCAGACGGTTCGCGATCTCGTCGCATCGTGGGAACAGCGCGATGTGATGGCACGCGAGGTGGCCGTCGACGTCGCATCACACTCGCCCCAGGTCGATTCGATCCTCGACGAGCTGACGGACGTACTGGCAGAGCTCAACCCGATGACACCGGAGATTCCGTACTACTCCGCGACCTCGTTCGACCCGCGAGAGCACCCGGTGTGCGATGCCTATTACTGGGTGGACAACTTGCGTCATACGGTGCGCTTCGCCGCGGCCATGCAGGCTGCGCTGGAGGACGGCTACCGCGTCTTCGCGGAGTTGGCACCCCATCCTCTGCTCACCCACGCCGTCGGCCAGACAGCGCGAGGCATCGGCATCCCGCTGGCTGCCCTCGCTGCCATGCGGCGAGAGCAGGAGCTGCCCCACGGACTGCTCGATTTCCTGGCCGATCTTCACAACGCAGGGGCTGCGGTCGATTTCTCCGTGCTGTACCCAGGTGGGCGGCTGGTGGACGCGCCGCTCCCGACCTGGACGCACCGTCCGCTGTTGTTGTCTCGGGATGGTCAGGATTCCCGGGCGCAGGGCGCTCGCACCGTTTCGGTGCATCCCTTGATGGGCCCGCATGTGCAGTTGAACGAGGAGCCGGAGCGTCATGCCTGGCAGGCCGAGGTCGGAACCGCGGCACAGCCCTGGCTCGACGACCACCAGATACACAACGCCGCCGCGCTTCCTGGGGCGGCCTATTGCGAGATGGCCTTGACGGCGGCCGGCACGGTGCTCGGCCAGGACTCTGAAGTCCGCGACATCAACTTTGAGCAGATGCTGCTGCTGGACGAGGAGACACTGGTCGGCGCCATCGCGACGGTGGAGGGCCCCGGTGTCGTCACATTCGTGATGGACACCGTCGAGGACGGGGAACACGCGCGACGCGCCACCGCGGTCCTGCACGCTGTCGAGGACGTCGAACTTCGCCCTGCGCACGACATGGTCGCACTGCTGGCGGCACATCCGTGCCGCGTTGAAGGGGATCAGATTCGGCATTGGATGGCCAAGCGCGGCATTCGATTCGGTCCGGCGTTCACTGGTCTGACCGCCGCGTATACCTCCGAAGGAAGTGGCGCGACCGCGCTCGCAGAGGTGGCGCTCCCCGCATCGATTCGTTCCCAGCAGATCGGCTACCGCGTTCATCCGGCGCTGCTGGATGCATGCTTTCAATCGGTGGCCGCTCACCCCAGTGTCGGCGAGGTCGCCAATGGCGGCATGTTGTTGCCGCTGGGCGTCCGTCAGCTACGCGCCTACGGTCCCACCCGCAACGCGCGGTACTGCTATTCGCGGGTGACCGAAGCAGGTGCCGCAGGCGTCGAGTCCGACCTCGACGTCCTGGACGAGCATGGGCAAGTCCTGCTTACTGTCCGTGGCCTCAAGATGGGCACCGGCGTCTCCCAAGCCAGCGAACGCGATCGCGTGCTCGGCGAGCGATTGCTGACCATCGATTGGGAGCACCGCGAATTGCCCGAGGTGGCGGATGCCCACCCTGGCGCCTGGCTGCTCATCAGCACGTCTGCGACCGCAGATGCGGTGGCAACCAAGCTGGCCGACGCGTTGAAAGTCAGTGGCGCGCAATGCACGCCGATGTCTTGGCCGCAGCGTGCAGACCATCAGAACAACGCTGAACGGCTTCGGGATCACCTCGCTACCGATGGATTCGACGGGGTGGTCGTTGTGACGGGTCCGAGAAACGGCAGCCTGGACGACGAACTTGCGGTCCGTGGCGGCGAGTATGTGCGTCATCTCGTGCGGATCGTCCGCGAGTTGCCGGAACTCACTGGCGAACCGCGCCTGTACCTCGTGACCAGTGACGCTCAGACGGTGCTGGCCGGCGAGCGAGCCAATCTGGAGCAGCCGGGACTGCGAGGCTTGATGCGGGTGATCGGCACCGAACACCCGCAGCTTCGCGCCACCCAGATCGACATTGACGAGTACACCGACGGCGAACAGCTCGCACAGCAACTGCTCGCGCGGTCCGAGGAAGACGAGACCGCATGGCGAAATGGGCAGTGGTACACGGCGCGTCTGAGCGCCGCTCCGCTGCGCGCTGAGGAGCGGCGAACGGCCGAGGTCGATTACGAGCGCAACGGTGCGCGCCTGCAGATTCGCACTCCTGGTGACCTCGAGTCGATGGAACTCGTTGCGTTCGAACGAGTTTCACCAGGACCGGGGCAGATCGAAGTAGCAGTAACCGCATCCAGCCTCAATTTCGCCGATGTCCTCATCGCGTTCGGTCGGTACCCCACCTTCGAAGGCCGGCTGCCGGAGATGGGGACCGACTTCGCCGGCGTGGTGACCGCGGTCGGGCCGGGCGTGAAAGATCATAAGGTCGGTGACCATGTCGGAGGCCTATCCGCCAACGGGTGCTGGAGTACCTTCGTCACCTGCGATGCCAACCTTGCGGTCAAGTTGCCGGCGGGGCTGACCGACGCCCAGGCGGCTGCGACGACCACGGTGTACGCAACCGCCTGGTATGGCCTGCACGACCTGGCCAGGATCAGGCGCGGCGATCGGGTGCTGATCCACTCCGCGACTGGTGGAGTGGGTCAGGCGGCGATCGCGATAGCCCGTACGGTGGGAGCGGAGGTCTTCGCCACGGCGGGCAGTGAGCAGCGTCGACAACTGTTGCGCGACATGGGTATCGAGCACGTGTACGACTCGCGCAACACCGAGTTCGCCGACGCGATTCGCCGTGACACCGACGGATACGGCGTTGACATCGTGCTCAACTCGGTAACTGGCGCAGCTCAGCGTGCCGGGCTGGAACTGTTGGCGCTCGGCGGGCGGTTCGTCGAGATCGGCAAACGCGACATCTACGGCGACACCAAACTGGGACTCTTTCCCTTCCGTCGCAACCTCGCCTTCTACGGCGTCGACTTGGCGTTGATGTCCGTCAGTCACCCACATCAGGTCAAAAGCCTGCTGAAAAATGTGTACGGGCTCACCGCGGATGGGTCGCTGCCGATGCCGGAAAGCACTCATTACCCGCTTGCCGACGCCGCCACCGCAATCCGAGTCGTGGGCGGGGCTCAGCACACCGGCAAAGTCGTGCTGGATATCCCGCGTGGTGGGCACAGCTGCGTGGTGGTGCCGCCCGAGCAAGCTCTGGTATTCCGCGGCGACGGCGCCTACATCATCACTGGCGGCCTCGGCGGCCTGGGACTCTTCCTCGCCGAGAAGATGGCCTCGGCCGGCTGTGGGCGGATCGTGCTGACCTCCCGCTCACAACCAAATGACAAGGCGCTGGAGACGATCCATCTCATTCGAGCGATGGGTGCCGACATCGTCGTCGAGTGCGGTGACATCGCTGCTCCCGGAACTGCGAAGCGGTTGGTGGCAGTGGCGACTGGCACGGGACTTCCGTTGCGGGGCGTCTTGCACGCGGCCGCAGTGGTCGAAGACGCCACGCTGGAGAACATCACGGACGAGCTCATCGAGCGCGACTGGGCTCCGAAAGTCAACGGGGCGTGGAACCTGCACACGGCGACGGCAGCACAGCCACTCGATTGGTTCTGCTCGTTCTCCTCGGTGGTCGCTCTCGTGGGCTCGCCTGGCCAGGGTGCGTACGCCGCGGCCAACAGCTGGCTGGATGCCTTCACCAAATGGCGACGGGCTCAGGGCCTTCCGGCTACGGCGATAGCCTGGGGAGCCTGGGCCGAGATCGGGCGTGCCACGGCGGTGGCCGAAGCTGCCGAAACCGTGATCACTCCTGACGAGGGTGCGTACGCGTTTGAGGCGCTGCTGCGCCACGACCGCGCCTACACCGGATACGCGCCGCTAACCGGGACGCCGTGGTTCGACGCTCTCGCGCAACGCAGCCGGTTCGCTGAGCGGTTCCAATCCACCGGCCAAAGTTCAATGGACACAAGTAAACTGCTCGACGAGCTGAACGGGCTGCCGCAGGACGAGTGGCCCATGCGGCTCCGGTGTTTGATCTCCGACCAGGTTAGCGTGATCTTGCGCCGCACCATCGACCCGGACCGGCCCCTCTCCGAATACGGTCTTGACTCGCTCGGGAACCTCGAACTTCGCACCCACATCAAGTCCGAAACCGGGATCCACATCACGTCCGCGGATATCACCACCATTCAGGGTTTGGCGGGGCTGCTGTGCGAAAAGCTGGCGTCCCCACAAGCCGCCTCAAAACCGTCCTGACGTCGAAATGTCCGCTGAACCACAGGTATTCGAGGGAAGGAGAAGGATTGTACATCGGAGGTGGATCGGCGGGAGTCGGCCTGGTCACCGGGAGAGTGGAGAACTGGGAGCCGGGCTCGGGATCGGTCGTGTCATGGCATGCATCACCGGCATCGCGCGCGAAAGCCCTGCAAGCGCCCGTGAGTCCGGTGCCGATCGGATACATGCAAGCGGGTCATCTGCGTGGTTTTTGCGAATTCGCAGAGCGTGGGTTCGACTATTCGCGAGTAGTGATGGGTTCATGGGATGTACCCGGGTGGTGCGACATCCGTACGATGAGTTTCGTCATCAACGCACATCTTCGTCGTCATGAAACGTATCGCAGCTGGTTCGACTACAAAGATCACAAGAACATCGTTCGCCATACGATCGCCGCCCCGCGCGATATCGAATTCGTTCCGACCAAACACGGTCAGATGACGCCCGCCGAATGGCACGAACTACTACTGTCGACCCCCGATCCGCTGAATTGGGATTGCTTCAGCTTCGGCGTTATCCAGCACGAAGATCACTTCGCCTTCTATGTGATTGTCGATCACCTCCACACCGACCCGGCGTTGATTACCGCACTGTACGCAGAGATCGTGACGATGTACCGTGCCCTGGTGGCTGGCGGAGCACCGCTTTCGCTGGGGCCGACTGGCAGTCACGACGACTTCTGCGTACGGGAAAGGCAGTACACGTCCGATCTGAGCGTGGATTCCCCACAGGTCCGAAAGTGGATTGAATTCGCCGAGAAGAACGGTGGAACCCTACCGGACTTCCCCTTGCCACTTGGTGATCAATCGATTCCCTGTGGCGGCGACATGGTTGTCGAAAAGTTCATGGATCCGGAACAGACAGCCCAATTCGAAGCGCGCTGCGCGGAGGCGGGTATCCGGTTCAGCGGTGGTTTGTTCGGCTGTGCGGCTCTCGCGCATCACGAGTTGACCGGCGCGGACACATATTACGGACTCACGCCCATCGACAAGCGCAGGAGTCCAGCGGAGTACATGACGATGGGCTGGTTCACCGGTATTGTTCCGATCACCGTTCCTATCGACCCAACGTCATTCGAGGAGACTGCTCGCGCCACGCAGGCTTCGTTTGATGCCAACGCGGACCTCGCGAACGTGCCATTTGATCACGTATTGGAGCTCGCGCCGTGGCTGAGTAGGTATGGCCCGGAGTACACGATGATGAACTACATGGATGCCGGTCTTCCTCCGCTTTCAGCTGTCGTCGCTTCCGCAATGAAGGGAGCGAATGTGACCGCCTATATCGACGGCAGGACACCGGCCTTCCTCTATTCCTCGTTGATTCGTCTCTTCGATGAGGTCTCGCTGATGGTGTCGTTCTCCAACAATCCGGTCGCGCGCGAATCGGTGAACCGTTACGTCGAGGTTCTGAAGTCCGTATTCGTTCGAGTGGCCGAGGGCGACGACGTGATGGAGCCTCTCCGCAATGTCGTTTGAGGCTCTCTATGAAGATTGAAGATTGAGGCGCATCGAGGATGGGCAAGAGTGGGGTAGCCCGCGGCGGCGAAGGCATCTTCCAGCGGCTAGCCAATGTGGTTGTGCGGTGGCCCCTGCTCGTCATCGCGGTCTGGATCGCGCTCGCAGTCGGCCCATTGCTGGCTTTTCCGCCATTGGCGGAAATCACTGCACGCCAGCAGGTAGCCCAGCTGCCCGACGACGCCCCCGTGATGGTCACGGCCAAGGAGATGACGCAGGCCTACCACGAGACAGGTTCGGACAATGTTGTCTTGGTCGTCCTGACCAACGAACAGGGGCTGGGACCCGCCGACGAGGCGACGTACCGCACACTCGTCGGCAAGCTGCGAGAGGACACCGCCGACGTCAAGTCGGTGCAGGACTTCCTCGAAACTCCGCCCGTGCGGGAGGTGCTGCAGAGCAAGGACAACAAAGCCTGGAGTCTGCCTGTCACCCTCGTCGGCGCGATGGGGTCACCCGAAGGCCGCATCGCGTACGACCGTGTCGCTGACATCGTCAAGAAGACGGTCGCCCGCTCTACCCTGACCGCTAACGTCACTGGGCCCGCGGCAACCGTCAGCGATATGGCCGCTGTCGGTGAGCGAGATCTGCATCTGATCGAGTTCGGGACCGCATTCCTGGTGCTTCTGATCCTGCTGATCGTCTACCGAAACGTGATCACCATGCTGTTGCCGTTGATCACGATCGTCATATCGCTCTGCACAGCGCAGGGGGTGTTGGCCAGTCTTGCCGAGATGGGTCTGCACATTTCACCCCAGACTCTGATCCTCATGAGCGTCGTAATGATCGGCGCAGGAGTGGATTACGCCGTCTTTCTGATCAGCCGCTACCACGACTACGTACGGCAGGGGATGGATTCGAAGGAAGCCGTAAAGAGGGCTCTGACATCCATCGGCAAAGTGATCGCTGCGTCGGCCGCCACCGTGGCGGTCACCTTCGTCGCGATGATATTTGCGAAACTGCCGGTGTTCACAACGGTGGGCCCGGCAATCTCCCTCTCGATCGTTGTGGGATTCGTTGCCGCGGTGACGCTTCTTCCCGCCATCATCGTGCTCGCCGGACCACGTGGCTGGATCAAGCCGAGACGCGCTCTCACCAATCAGTTCTGGCGTCGTTCGGGGATACGCATCGTACGTCGCCCGGCGCTTCATTTGGTAGGCAGTCTGATACTGCTCATCTTCCTTGCCTCCTCTGCGAGCTTGGTGCGCTATAACTACGACGATCGCAAGACACTGCCCGGTGACGTCGAGAGCGTCATCGGATATAACGCGATGGCCCGGCATTTCCCGCTGGACTCGCTGATGCCGCAGTTCCTGTTCGTTCAATCGCCACACGACCTCCGGTCACCGCAAGCCCTCGCCGACCTCGAGCAGATGGCAAGGCGCGTAAGCCAAGTGCCCGACGTTGGGCTTGTCCGGGGCATCACCCGCCCGACTGGAGAGCCTTTCGAACAAGCGAAGGCGACGTATCAAGCGGGTGAGGTGGGGAACAAGCTGAACGAGGGCTCCCAACTGATTCAGGCTCATAACCAAGACCTCAACACGCTGACCGACGGTGCCAACACCCTCGCCGACAGCCTTGGGCAGGTCAGAGGTCAGGTCACTTCGGCCATGGCTACCGTTACGGTCCTGGTCGATGCGCTGACATCGGTGGAGGACCAAATGGGCGGGGAAAAGACGCTCAAGGACATCGACAACGCGGCAAAGCTCATCGCTGGCATGCGATCGCTCGGCGATGCGATCGGCCTGAACTTCGCGAACCTCAGACAGAGCTTCGACTGGGCAGGCCCCGTGCTGACGGCACTTGATGGCAGCCCGACCTGCGGCCTCGATCCGTCGTGCCGCAATTCGCGTGAGGAATTGCGGCAGCTCGTAACCGCCCGCGACGACGGGAGTTTCGACAGGGTCGCCGACCTGGGGCGAGAGTTGCAGTCGACGCAGGACGGTCAGACCCTCGACGCAACCGTGACGCGTCTCCGCGGCGTGCTGACCACCGCCACCGAGGCCGTGCAAAAAATGGGGCTGGACCAGCCTGGTGGCCTGCAGAATCGCCTGGCCCAACTGCAACAAGGCGCCAACGCCCTCGCCGACGGTAGCCGGAAATTGGCGGAAGGTGTGCAACTCCTCGTCGACCAGACCAGACAACTGGGCTCAGGTCTCGGTGACGCCTCGGCATTTCTATTGGCCATGAAAAATGACGCCCAGGCGCCGTCGATGGCAGGCTTTTACGTTCCGCCGCAACTGTTGACCGAGGACACCTTCAAGAAGGCGGCCGCCTCTTTCGTTTCGGCAGACGGGCATTCGGTCCGTTATCTCGTACAGACAACCTTGGACCCGTTCAGCACGGCTGCGATGGACCAGACCAATTCGATCGAAGCCGCAGCACGCAGCGCCCAACCGAACACCGCCCTGGCCGACGCGAAGATATCAATGGCCGGGGTGTCCACGATCCTTCGAGACACCCGCGACTACTACCACAACGACTTCCAATTCTTCGTCGTTGCCACCATCCTTATGGTGCTGCTGATCATGATGATGCTCCTGCGTGCGATCGTCGCGCCGCTGTATCTCATCGGTTCGGTGTTGATTTCGTACTTTTCGGCGCTTGGCCTGGGTGTCCTGGTGTTTCAAGAACTTTTGGGTCAAGAACTGCACTGGAGTGTTCCGGGGCTCACCTTCATCCTCTTGGTGGCGGTCGGCGCCGATTACAACTTGCTGCTCATCTCCCGGATCCGTGACGAGTCGCCCCACGGCATACGGATCGGGGTGATTCGTACCGTGGCCGCGACCGGCGGCGTCATTACGTCGGCGGGGCTCATCTTCGCGGCTTCGATGCTCGGTCTGATGTTCGCCAGCATCACCACGATGCTCCAGGCCGGCTTCGTGATAGGCGTGGGGATTCTTCTCGATACATTCTTGGTCCGCACCGTGACCGTGCCCGCGATGGCGGTCATGGTCGGCCGAGCCAACTGGTGGCCGTATCGATGGTGGCCCGCGGCCTGGTCACGGCGCCAGCGTGCGCGGCGGGCCAAGAGACATCGCCGAAGGGACGGCGACCCAATCATTGACGAGGTCTACCCGGACCTATCGGAGACGGTCAATGGGCAACACAGTCACCGCCGCGGCAACTCCCACAACGAGGGCAGCACAGGGCCGATCGCCGCGCAGGATGACCAATCCGGCATGGCCACAGACATTCTCGATGACATGACAGAATCCGAAATGTCGTCCGACGCCGAATCACTCCGACAAGTTGAGGTGCGCCGATGAGGTTTGTCCTTGCTGTCCATGGAACTCGGGGCGATGTCGAGCCGTGCGCAGCGGTTGGTCTGGAACTGCAGCGCCGCGACCATGACGTGCACATGGCCGTCGCTCCGAACATGGTGGACTTCGTCGAGTCGGCAGGCCTCGCTGCCGTCCGGTACGGGCCGGACTCGCAAGAGCAGCTCAGCGCGGCCTCGGATTTCATCCGCAACGTCATGAAGATTCAGCATCCGAACAACATCGTGCGTGCGATCAAAGACATCTACGCCCAGGGCTGGGCGGAGATGAGCGGCACGCTGACGTCCTTGGCCGGTGGTGCCGACTTGCTGTTCACCGGGCACACGTACCAAGGAGTCGCACTTAACGTCGCTGAGTACCACGACATTCCATTGGCCGCGCTGCATTACTTCCCGGTGCGGGCCAACGGCCACCTCGGCATCGCATCGCTACCGGCGATACCTCCGTTTACACGCTCTGCGATGAAGACGGCGTGGTGGCTGTACTGGCGGATCACAAAGGAGGCTGAAGACTCTCAGCGCCGTGAACTTGGCCTGCCGAAGGCGGCGATCTCGTCCGCACAGCGGATGGCGGCACGTGAATCGCTCGAGATCCAGGCCTACGACGAGGTGTGCTTCCCCGGCCTCGCGGCGGAGTGGCGGAACCGGCGGCCCTTCGTCGGCGCGCTGACGATGCAGTTGCCGACCGATGCCGACGACGACGTGGCGGCCTGGAGCGCCGCTGGCACGGCGCCGATCTACTTCAGCTTCGGCAGCACGCCTGTCCTGTCCCCGGCTGAGACGGTCGCCATGATCGGCGCGGCGTGCGCGGAGCTGGGCGAACGGGCGTTGATTTACTGCGGCGCCGGCGACTTCGACGGCATCCGGCCTCCCGCGCACGTCAAACTTGTGGGCCCGGTGAACTATGCGACCATCTTCCCGATGTGCCGGGCGGTCGTGCATCACGGCGGCGCGGGCACCACCGCCGCAGGCCTACGAGCGGGAAAGCCGACGCTGATCCTCTGGGATGTAGCCGATCAGCCTATTTGGGCGGCTGCGGTCAAGCGCCTGAAAATTGGTACTGCGAGGCGTTTCTCAGCGGCAAACCGCCAAACACTCGTCGCAGACCTCCGCGCCATCCGCGAGCCGAGATGCGAAAGACAAGCGCGCGAAATCGCAGGTCGGATGACCAAACCCGATACTGCCGTCGGCATGGCCGCCGACCTCCTGGTGAAGGCCGCGCATCCCAGCGGCACAACACAACCGGCGACGACAAGGTAGCGGGGCCGTCGTGTGGGGCATGGTATTGGCGATAGCGCTCATCGCGGCGTTGGATCCGATGCGTCTCGGGATCGCCTTCGTCTTGATATCGCAGCGGCAGCCCGTGCGCTGTTTGTTGGCGTACTGGCTCGGCGCCATGGTATCGGCGATCGCTACTGCCGCTGTTCTGCTGACAGTGCTACGCAAACTGGCGCCGGTGCTCGCCGATCATGTCGCTGCCCTGACCACGAGCTCCGCGGCCGGATACATTCAAATCGCAGTTGGACTTGTCGCGTTGCCGCTCGCCGTGCTTGTCGCGAGGGGCGTGTTTCCCCGGCAGCGATCGCTGGAAATGGCCGGCGCTTCTTCGGCTTTGCCGGAGCGACCCGCGACGCCGTCTGCAGTCGCGCGACTGTCGTCGTTCGCCGAAAATGGGTGGGACAACCGGGCGTATTGGCTGGCGTTCGTGGCGGGAACCGTTACGGCAACGCCGCCCATCGAGTACCTCGTGGTAATCGTCGCCATCCTGGGTTCGCGCGCCGCGCTCGGCATACAGTTCGGCGCGGCACTCATCTTCATCGTTGTAGCGTTGGCGGCCATCGAGATTCCGCTTCTCAGCTGTCTGGCGACGCCGGCGAGAAGCCAAGCGCTGATGCTTCGACTACATGACTGGGTGCGCGCCCGCACGCGGCCCATCCTTGCAGTCCTCTTCGC
>Ga0157375_10001764_pt1 | contig 18566 bp, 24 predicted proteins | sample M35metaG_FD_115311 | JGI IMG/M metagenome (GOLD analysis project Ga0157375, IMG submission 115311) | Miscanthus rhizosphere microbial communities from Kellogg Biological Station, Michigan, USA - M3-5 metaG | ecosystem: Host-associated > Plants > Roots > Rhizosphere > Soil | place: USA: Michigan... | reverse complement strand
ATCCAGACAGTCGACGGCGTGTTGCTGACGGCGGATGCAAGGGTTTTAGTCAAAGACCAGGTCCAGGCAAAGGACAACGGTATCTACGTTGTGCCCCCTGGCGGTGCCTGGAAGCGCGCCCAGGACGCAGATGCCAGTGTGGAAGTAACGCCGGGGCTATTTGTCAGCGTTGAGAAGGGCACAGCTAATGGCGACAGTGTTTGGCAGTTGGTCACGGATGCCCCCATCGTCCTGGGCACCACGCCGCTGACGTTTGAGGTCGTCGCGGGCCGCACGGGGATTGTGGCGGGCACCTACCGTAGTTTGACTGTAGATAAGCTTGGTCGCGTGATTGCGGGAACGAATCCGACAACGTTGGCTGGCGCCGGCATTACTGATGCCGTAAGTTCAAATAACGATGTTGCCATTGTCGGGAAAGTTTCCGATTTAAGTAGTGCGCGGTTTATTAACGGGAACCCGACTACTACGGACTTGCCTACTGGAATACAGTATTTTTCTGGTATTCGCGCCAAGTACAATGGCGGCAAGCTTGGGTTTGACTTCGGTTGCTCAATGACTGGTCGTAGGTCATTTGGGCGTTTGACCTTGGCGGACGGCACTGGAGAATGGTTTGAGTATTATACGACCGCAAACTTTAACCCATCCGACTACATGCCTAAAAATGGCGGGCCTTATGCTCCTAAGCTTTACGGGTTGTCTTTTAACTCTGAGGTGGGCGGTTATAATGAGCAGGGTGGCTATATAGGTTGGGGTTCGGCAGGCACAGGGACGGCGCAATTTATTTGCAATAAGGGAGGCGGCACCACAGGTGGCTTCGTTTGGGGAACGGTTGCGGCTGACAATAAAACTGTCGGTCCGATGATGTCTTATAGCGCCGATGGCGCCCTAGCTGTCCCGAAATCGTTGTCTGTACCTGCTATTGCAGGCAACACGACTGTTTGGGATCAGCCCGCCGGATACGCAGGTGCCTATATCGCAAACTGCGCATACGTTGTTGCTGCTGTTCAATACAAGATAGGTGGAAACAATTGTTTTGAGGCTGGGTTTATTGGCGGGGATGTTGCCGCCCCTTATATGAAAAATGTCAATGGGACAGTTGTTCGCCTTCAGGTGGACCGTCCTAAAGATACGGCGCTATTGGCTACGAATGGGTGGAGCAAAAACGCGGATACGGGAGAAATAATTCAATGGTTGGAATACAGTCTTGGCGACTTTGGTCAGACTACTTTGATAAATGTCACTTGGCCTTTTCGATTCCCTAATCAGTTTCTGAATGCAAGGGTTAGCTTCAAACTTGCGGCCAATGCTCAGTGCGGTACTCAGGGGTCGTATTCACTCGCTACTGTGGATGGTTGTACGTTACGAATCGAGGAATGGGCAGGGGTAGTGCAAACCGGGCTTGTTGTAGTGGTAGAGGCCAGAGGATTTTAATAAGTGAATATATTTTATAGCGCAAAAGATAATACGTTCTTCAATGAAGTATTCCACGGCACTCGGACTATTCAGGTTCCTGATCCGAAATGGGAGAGGCCAACCATTCCAATCCAAGACCCAACATGGAATCGCCCCAATATTCAGGTTGAAAACCCGGATTGGAGTGAGGGCGATACGTTGACGCCTGAAACCATTTGGGTTCCTGACATTGATGCAGTAGCCCCAATGATTGAGGTGCCGGATGACAGCGCTTCTCCCCCGTTGATTGTTGTGCCCAACCCTAAGTGTTTGCTCCCCCCGGAATCCGAACTGGTGGACGTTCCCCAGGAAGAACATGACGAAATTTACCGGGTGCTTTCTCTGGGTGGGTCGATCCTTGTACCTGGCAAAAATGGGCGTCCGAGTACCGCACCAGCGCCGCCGCCTACGGTAGAGGATCTGAAAAACCGCGAGCGGGCCATCCGCGACAGGGCGTTGCTGCTCACCGACCCGCTGATCGCCCGCCACCGCGACGAGCTGGAGGCCGATCGCCCGACAACCCTCACTGCCGAGCAGTACAAGCAGTTGCAGGGCTACCGGCAAGATCTACGTGACTGGCCCGAATCGGAGCATTTCCCGGCAGTCGAGTACAGGCCCGAGCAACCCGCGTGGTTGGCCGACCACCTCCAGTAACACACTCGCACCTGTACCCCGCCTCTCTACAAGCCCGCGCGCTCGCCCAACCGGCGCGCGCGCGGCAGCCTGTGCACTGTCATTCCATCACAGCGCAGGCAACCACCCATGGCCGGTTCAGATTATCTACACGGCGTGCGGGTCCTCGAACTCAACGACGGCACCCGCCCCATTCGCACCATCCCCACCGCAGTCATCGGCCTGGTTTGCACGGCTGAAGATGCGGACCCGCTCGCTTTCCCGCTGGACACCCCGGTACTGCTGACCAGCGTGCAAAGCGCCATCGCCAAAGCCGGTGTCAAAGGCACCCTGGCCAGCAGCCTGCAAGCCATCGCAGACCAGACCAAGCCCTACACCATCGTCGTGCGGGTCAAGGAAGGCGCAGACGAAGCCGCAACCACCAGCGCACTGATCGGCACCACCACCGCTGACGGCAAATACACCGGCATGAAAGCCCTACTGGCCGCCAAATCTCGCGTGGGCATGACGCCACGCATCATCGGCGTACCTGGTTATGACAGCCAGCCGGTAGCCACCGCCCTCGTATCGATTCTTCAGGACCTGCGAGCCTTCGGCTATGTGAGCGCCTGGAACTGCAAAACCAAGGAAGAGGTGGTCGCCTACCGCGAAAACTTCGGTGCCCGTGAGCTGATGCTGATCTGGCCGGACTTCCTCAACTGGGACACCGTCACCAACAAGACCGTCACCGCCTATGCCACGGCTCGCGCCCTGGGCCTGCGGGCGAAGATCGATCAGGAAACCGGCTGGCACAAGACCCTCTCCAACGTCGCCGTCAACGGTGTGACCGGCATCAGTGCCGACGTGTTCTGGGATCTGCAAAACCCCGCCACCGACGCCAACTACCTCAACAGTAATGAGGTCACCACCCTCATCAACGAAGGCGGCTTCCGCTTCTGGGGTAGCCGTACGTGCAGCGCAGATCCGCTGTTCGCGTTTGAAAACTACACCCGTACCGCCCAGATCATCGCCGACACCATGGCCGAGGCGCACATGTGGGCCATGGACAAGCCCATGCACGCCTCCCTGGTCAAAGACATCATCAACGGGATCAACGCCAAGTTCCGCGAACTGGTCAACCAGGGCTACCTGATCGGCGGCAGCTGCTGGTACCCGGAAGACGTCAACGACAAGGACACCCTCAAGGCCGGCAAGCTGACCCTCGACTACGACTACACCCCGGTGCCGCCGCTGGAAGACCTCACCCTGCGCCAACGCATCACCGACCGCTACCTGATGCAGTTCGCTGCCGCAATCGCTGCTTAAACCGGGCCTCCCCGCGAGGGGAGCTAACCCCGTGCCATAACCCCGGAGATTCCCGCCATGGCAATGCCTCTCAAACTGAAAAACATGAACCTGTTCAACGACGGCGGCAGCTACCAGGGCAAGGTCAAAACCGTCACCCTGCCCGCTCTGGGCCGCAAGATGGAAGCGTGGCGCGCCGCCGGCATGAATGGCCCGGTCAAGGCTGACCTGGGCATGTCTGATGACGGTATCCAGATGGAATGGAAGCTGGGCGGCCTGGACCTGATCGTGCTCAAGCAGTTCGGCGCGGTTAACGCCTCCGGTATTGCTCTGCGCTTCGCCGGTGCCTTCCAGCAGGACGACACCGGCCAAATCAGTGCCGTAGAGGTAACTGTTCGCGGCCGTCACGAAACCATTGAAATGGGTGACGCCACACCAGGTGAAGACACCGAGCACTCCATCACCACCACTTGCAGCTACTACAAGCTGACCGTCGACAACGAAGACATCATCGAAATCGACCTGCTCAACTTCATCGAGAAGGTCGGCGGCGTCGACATGCTGGAGAAACAGCGTAGCGCCATCGGCCTCTGATACCCGTCCTCGATCGATAACCACCTACCCTCAGCACCAGGAGCTCTACCCATGAAAGACGAAGCCACCGAACAAGCCGAAGTAAAACCATTGGCCGACGACAACACCGTCATCCTCGACACGCCTATCCGCCGTGGCATCACCAGCATCGACAGCATCACACTGCGCAAACCCAACTCGGGCGAGCTGCGCGGCGTGAGCCTGGCAGAGCTGCTGAATATGGACGTCAACAGCCTGGTCAAAGTGGTTCCGCGCATCAGCACCCCAACCCTCACCGCCGTCGAAGTGACGTCGATGGACCCGGCCGACCTGTTCGCACTCGGCACCAAGGTGTCTGGTTTTTTGCTACAGAAATCGATGAAGACGGACGCATCCCTCGTTGCGTAGAGGACGCCATGGCCGACTTGGCCGTGGTTTTTCACTGGGCGCCGGCTGACATGGATCAGTTGGGCTTGAAGGAACTGATGGACTGGCGCGAGCGCGCCAGGGTGCGGAGCTCCACCGATGGCAAATGATCTGAAACTTCAGGTGCTGCTCAGTACCATCGACAAAGCTACCCGCCCCCTGAAGCACATCAGCGAAGGGGGCGTCCAGACCGCACGCGCCCTCAAGGACGCTCGCGACCGCCTGAAAGAACTCACTTCCCAACAGAAAGACGTCAGCGCATGGCGGGCTCAGCGTGCCGCAGCTGAGCAAACCGGCGCGTCTCTCACCGCAGCACGGAACCGCGTCAAAACCCTGAGTCAGGAACTCGCTGCCACCGACGCGCCGACCAGGGCAATGACCCGAAGCTTCCAGGCAGCGGTGCGTGAGGCCACGCGGCTAAAGCAGCAGCACCAACAACAGAGCGTGCAACTGCAAGGGCTGCGCTCAAAGCTCTACGACGCGGGCATCAGCACCACAAACCTTGGCACCCACGAGCGCCAGCTGCGCGAGCAGATCAACGCCACCAACGCCAGCATCAGTTTGCAGGGTAAGCGCATGGCCGAGCTGAGCGCCCAGCACAAGCGGGCGGCGTTGGCTCGCAGCCAGATGGAGAAATCCCAGCGCGCCGCCGGCAATCTCGCCGTGAACGGCGCCGCCGGCCTGGGTGTTGGCTATGCAGCCAGCCGTCCCATCGCCGCCGCAGTGAAGGCCTTTGCGCCCAATGAGGATTCCGCCACACAGCTCAAGGTGTCGATGATGGACGACACCGGCAAGGTCTCGGAGGACTTCCAGAAGATCACCGACCTGGCCACCAAACTCGGTGACCGCTTGCCCGGTACTACGGCTGACTTCCAGAACATGATGACCATGCTTCGGCGGCAAGGCCTGAGTGCACAAAGCATCCTCGGGGGTACCGGTGAAGCTGCCGCATACCTGGGCGTCCAGTTGAAGATGGAGGCCACGGAAGCGGCAGAGTTTGCCGCCAAAATGCAGGACGCAACACGCACCACCGAAAAAGACATGATGGGCCTGATGGACACGATCCAGCGCGGGTTCTATGCCGGTGTGGACCCCGGCAACATGCTCCAGGGCTTCAGCAAGATCGCCCCGGTCATGGATGTGATCAAGAAGTCAGGGATCGATGCCGCGAAAGAGCTGGCGCCACTGTTGATCATGATGGACCAGGCCGGCATGGAGGGTGGTTCAGCCGGCAACGCGTTCCGCAAAATTTTCCAGGCAGGTTTAGACAAGGATAAGGTCGACAAGGCCAATAAAATTGCGGCGGGTGCTAACAAAGGCGTATCGCTCAAATTCACGAATGCTGACGGTAATTTCGCTGGCCTGGAGAACCTGTACGCCCAGGTGGAAAAGCTCAAAGTTCTGAATGACACCGACCGCACAGCTGTAATCAGCAAGCTCTTTGGGGATGACGCTGAAACGCTCACCACCCTGAATACGATGATGAACAAGGGTCTAGCCGGGTATAAGGAGGTCCAGCAGAAGCTACAAACACAGGCCGATCTGCGTACCCGAGTCAACGAGCAACTCAGCACCCTCACCAACATCATGGAAGCCGCAGAGGGCAGTTTCACCAATGCCATGGCAGAGTTCGGTGCAGCGGTAGCGCCGGAACTCAAGGATCTGATTAACACGCTGGGGGAGATCGCGAATAGCGTTGGCACCTGGGCCAGGGAGAATCCCAAATTGGCCGGTGGCATGGTCAAGGTCGTGGCCGCGATTGCTGCGCTGGCATTCGTGTTTGGTGGCCTGGCACTAACCATGGCGAGCATGCTGGGCCCGTTCGCAGTGCTGCGATACGGCATGACCATGTTCGGTCTTCAGGGTGGCGGCATCACCAGTATGCTCGGCCGACTGATGCCAACACTGACCGGGCTGGCCCGTAACGTTTTCCCCATGTTTGCCCAGGGCGTTCGTATGCTCGCTACGACAATGGGCGGCGCACTGTTGACCGCTTTGCGCACCGTAGGTATTGCACTTTGGGGCCTAGCAGCAAACCCGATTGTCTTGATCATTGCCGCTGTCGTTGCCGCGCTGGCTGGTGGCGCCTATCTGATTTACAAGAACTGGGACGCTGTGAAGAACTACTTCGCCAACGCCTGGACCGAGATCAAGGCGGGTTTTGACGGAGGCATCGGCGGCATCATCACCACTTTGGTCAACTTCAGCCCGCTCGGCCTTGTGTACCAGGCATTTGCCGGCGTGCTGAGTTATCTGGGCATCGATCTGCCAAGCCGCTTCACCGAGTTCGGCAGCATGATCGTCAACGGCTTGGTCAACGGCCTCACGGCCGGCCTGGGTGCCGTCAAAGACGCCATCAGCTCGATCGGCGACAGCAGCATTGGTTGGTTCAAGGAAAAGCTCGGAATCCACAGCCCGTCGCGCGTGTTCGCGGAGTTGGGCGGGTTCACCATGGCCGGGCTTACCCAGGGCCTTGAAGGTGGGCAGAAAGGACCGTTGAACGCGCTGACCAGCATGAGCAAGCAACTGACAGCGGCAGGCACCTTAGCCCTGGGCGCCACGGCTATGCCGGCGTTCGCCGTGGACAACACGCCGCCAATCAGCAGCTCGCCCGCAGCCGCTGTTTACGACAGCCACGACACCTACCAATTCACAATTGAAGCGGGGCCAGGCACCGACATGCAGAGCCTGGAAAAGAGCGTGCGCGCGATCATGGCCCGCATCGAAAACGAAAAAAAGGCGCGCCAGCGCAGCAAACTTTCTGACCTGGAATAACCACCATGATGATGGCCCTCGGCATGTTCGTGTTCAGCCTCAGAACCGCCGCTTACCAGGAACTGCAACGCCAAACCGATTGGCGCCATGCCAGCAACAGCCGTATCGGCGCCGCTCCCGCGCGGCAGTTCGTTGGTCGTGGTGAAGACGCTATCACCCTCCCCGGCATCATCTTCCCCGAGTTAGCCGGCACCGCCCTAAGCCTCGACGCCATACGGCTGATGGCGAATACCGGTAAGGCATGGCCGATGGTCGAGGGCACGGGGAGGATTTACGGCCTGTGGGTCATCGACAGCCTGAGCGAAACCAAGACCATTTTTTTCGACGACGGCACCCCACGGCGCATTGAATTCACGCTGAGCCTGAAGCGCACCGACGACGACCGCATCGACCTGCTCGGCGCTGGTACCAGCGTTGGCCTCAACATCCTGCGAGGTCTGCTGTGATCGACTCCGTCATATCCAAGGTCACCGGCTACCTGCGCAACACAGCCGAACGTTACGTCCGAGACGCGGCCTATCCGGTGCCGGCCTTCCGGCTAACCGTCGACGGCCTGGACATCGCTCAACTGATCAGTCCGCGGCTGATGAGCCTGGAGCTGACCGACAACCGCGGCGTTGAGGCCGACCAACTCAGCATCACCCTCAGCGACCACGACGGCCTGCTGTCGATCCCGCCCAAGGGCGCAGTGCTGCGACTGTGGCTGGGTTGGAGCGACACCGGCCTGGTGGACAAAGGCACCTACACGGTCGACGAAACTGAACACAGCGGTGCGCCGGACGTACTCAGCATCCGCGCTCGATCGGCAGACCTGCGCAAAGGCCTCAAAACCAAACGCGAACGCAGCTGGAGCAACACCACCCTCGGCGACGTCCTGGGCGATATCGCCATCGGCAACGGCCTGACCGCCACCATAGCCGGCGGGCTGGACGGTTTGCCCATCCTGCAACTCGACCAGGCCAACGAGTCCGACGCCAACCTGATCAGCCGCCTGGGCGAAGAGTTTGACGCAGTGGCCAGCGTCAAAGCCGGGTGCCTGCTATGCCTGCCAGCGGGCGGCGGCAAGACGGCCAGCGGTCTGGATCTGCCGCACATCATTCTTACCCGTGCCGACGGCGACCAGCACCGGTACCTGCAAGCCGACCGCGACAGCTACGACGGCGTACGCGCCTATTACTACGACGTGAACAGCGCCAAGAAACAGGAAGCCATTGCCGGCGGCGGTGACAACCTCAAAGACCTGCGACACACGTATAGCGACCAACAGTCAGCCCTGCGCGCCGCCCGTGCGGAGTTTCGGCGTCTGCAACGCGGCAGCGCCACCCTCAGCTACAACCTGGCAATGGGCCGGCCGGATCTGATCCCCGAACTGACGTACACGCTCCAGGGCGTGAAGGCGGAAATCGACGAGATCATCTGGTACGGCGGCAACGTGCAGCACAGCCTGAGTGCGGATGGAGGCTACACCGTCAGCCTGGAGCTGGAGAGCAAGCTGCCGGAGGACAACGTTGAAGATCTGGCGGAGGAGAACAAGGGCGATTACACGGGGATCATCGCGTACTACCGCGACCAGAAAACAGGAAAGGAAAAAACTATTACAGCAGGAAGTCAGAGTAAACCGAAACGGTTGAAGTGGTTGTATGCCAGCGATAAAACTGCTCGGAGAGCAGTAGATAGAGAATGGAAAAAAATGCAGCTTTGAGCCCATAAGAATAAGTAGAGAAAAATTTCTTAGCTTTTTAACTGCTTTTAAATTCCTGAGCTAGCATTCACCCCGACTCTTTTAAAAAAGAAGAGCATAAAAACTGCCCTCACTGTAAAGCATACGAGACACTATCATGACTAAACCTCATAACCACGGACGCTTACACCTAATTTCCGGTGCCTTATACGCAATATGGCTTACTGGATGCAGTAGCGTTGTGCCTGGCCCCGCGCCTGACGGAGCAAAACTCGACCCACAGCTGGCTATAATTCCGCTTACTACACCTGTCCCGATACGCACAATTGAAACATTCGACAAGAAAACTAACAAGCGCATCGACACTGACATATTAACAATGAAATCCTCCGACATCAGAAAAAGGCTAACCAACTATGAGACTTTTACCACAATACAGAAACGGGATACATCAGGAGGTTTCACTTACGTAGGAAACAGTGTAAAGGCGGCAAAGGGAACATACAGAATCACATTCGACTATACAAACTCCCGCACTCAAGAAATTGAATTTGACGGCGCAAAAAAAGCCTACGGCCAAGTCGGAGTTGGATTAAGAATTACAGCAGAAGTCACGACTCTTACAAATGATGTAGATATTGGAGGATTAATGCCATTAGGGATTGCATTCAAAGACAATAAAGTAAGTGGAAGCCTTCGATTCAAAGCCTTTGGACTCAGTAACGACAAAGTAGCCTCCCTGATTCCTGCGGATGTCCAAGGATTGGATGTATCTGGGATTCAGAAAGCATTCGAAGCTGCCGCCACAGTAAGACTACTGATTAGTCTTGACGAAACAACGCTCGAACCAAACCTCATTGGCGTTACAGGGGTATCCGTTAGCGAATCTCAGAATGCTTTGGAGGCCGCTAAATCCCAGCTTTCAAAATCGCCTTAATTGGCTATCGAGTAATATGTAGACCCCGAAACTTATTCGGGGTCTGCTTTTTTATTCAGATGCGTGTGTGAATACCTCTAACAATCGTAATACGTCATTTTTCCGCTGAGGGCTTATGACCCTGAACATCGCCAGCAACATAACTTCCTGATCGCTCAGACGGTTCGCATCCACGACTGACATATTGCTTTCCGACACATCGCTGTTCTCGACCATGCGAATACTCCTTTCACACGAGACCGGTACCCGGCGCCACCATGGCGCCTTAGAGGCTTACCGGGGAACAGCTAATTTCCATCACGTATCGCAGTGTCATCGGACAGCAAGCAAATAAATTATGTTTTTTGTTACGTCATTGCGCTGGCTTGAACGGGGGCAGTGTCATGTACACGCCGTTCTCACCCCAGCCTTGCAAGTTGCCCTTAGCATCAACAACGTAATGCTCGTTGAGGTCGCTTTCGGGATCGTCAAGACGCAACCCGCCATCCGGCAGTTTCTTACCGACATAGTGCTCCGTATTTTTCCCTCCGCTGGGAAAGACAGAGTCGATCGCATACTTATCGTTCTGCTTGTACAAGATCATCACGTGCCCCAATGCTCCGTCTCGCAACCAGCTACCAATCCTGTTTGGGTAAGCCTTCAGATCTAACGTTTGCAGGATTTGGTACTCCTTCGCGCTCAACCCTATAAGAGATGTCCGATAGTCGGGATCGAAACTAGCATTGGCCCAGTACGTTTTTTCGGTCTGGCCTTCCACGCGGAACCCGATGAAAGTTTTATCGGCTTTAAATTCGGTATCCGCGCGAATTGCTCTTCCCACTTCAGCAAGTTCAGTTTCATTAAGCCGGCGGGGCAGCAGGACCTCAACTTTACGAGGGCGCCCCTCGCGAAACTCATCCTGGGTGATGGTGTATGTGGAGGGTAAAACGGAGCTTTGCGCAGGTTTCTCCGCAGGCGGCAACTTGTCGGCAGGCTTGTCCTTATCACCACCTGAACACATCGAGACAGCTCCAGCGATGATGACCAGGAGGATCAGAAGTCCGAATACCTGCTGTCCGACTGTCGCTCCGGGATTTTTTACACCACAGCTTGGGCAGACCTTTGCAGTGGCATCCACCGTGTGCTTACACGACTTACAAGGCTTGAACGCCATTCCTCTACTCCTTTAACTTCCATGAAAAAGCCGACCTTCTTGGTCGGCGTGTCAAATCCAATTACCTCAATCAACCAGCACTGTTCAGTTGCCGGCCTTCTTACCGCTCGTATTCGCGACGCTTGCGAATGCTGAAGCCATCCGTAACAGAACCTGCCGATCAGCATCAGTCACTTGTTCATACACCCCAACGAATTCCAGTAACTCCGCGGGAATGCAATCGGCAGCCTGGGGCTTACGTACGCCAGTAACCACATAAAGAATATCGACGCCTTTCTCCGCTACCGCTGCAAGGTAGTTAGCGTCCGGGCTTCGGTCGCCTTTTTCATAGTTGTACTGGCTATTTTTGGAAGCCCCAGCAACGGCTGAAAATTCAGTCTGGCTGAACCCCAAACGTTCCCTTTCCTCTTTGAGGCGGTCACCAATTCCCACATTCGTCTCCATCAATACTTGACGATCCCACAAACATGGGAAATACTTCGTTCGTTATCACACGAAACCACACGAAACGAGACTATGCCGAACGCATCCCCCATCGAGCAAGCATGCCAAGAGGCCCGTGACCGTCTCGCACGACTCGGGATCTCGGCCAAGGACTGGGCCGAAGAACACGAATTCAACCCTTCTACGGTTTACGCGGTTTTGAACGGACAGAAAAAGTGCTTGCGTGGTGAAGCTCACCGTGCGGCCGTGCTGCTCGGTATCAAAGACGGCGTGATCACAAACTAGGGCCTCTGGCTCCAGAGGGATACCAGAAGATGAAACGCCCAGTTCTAGACAGCAGAAAGAGCGTGGTCATGGCCGTCATCGGTGCCTACCCAGGTGGCCGGGAATATGCCTCGGCAGACCTCGGCATGCCGCTGAAGAAGTTCGACAACCAAGCCTACGAGAACGCCGGCAGCCGCCCGCTGACCGACGAACACATCCACCGTCTGGAGCAAGTCGCCGGCACCACGTTCCTGGCTGATTACATCGCCTCTATGTACGGCGGCATGTTCGTACCGCTGAGTCTCCCGGAGACCCTGGACAATGTGGAGTTGTACAGCCGCTCGCTCAAGGCCTCGGCCAAACGGGGCAAGGTCGATCAGATCATGTCTGCGGCTCTGGACGATGGTGTCATCGAAAAGCGTGAAGCCGACGCGATCATCGCCGCCCTGATTACATACATGTCCGCTCGCTACGCCGAGGTGTTTGCGACCATCCAGCTGTACAGCCAGGGAGCTGTTTAGTGAGCACTTACAAACTGGTCTGCCCCCACTGCCATGGCCGGATGCGCATCCGCACCAGCGAAGGCCAACACATTTTCCTGCGCATCACCTACATGCAGTGCACCAACGAGGCCTGCGGCTGGTCGGTGCGTGCTGAGTTTCAAATGACTCACGAACTGAGCCCCAGCGGCATGCCCAACCCGGCTGTAAAGCTGCCAATTGCGGACGTGGTCATTCGTCGCCAGGCAATGAAAACAGCCAACGATCAACCCGATCTGTTGGATCAGCTGGAAATAGAGGCCACTACCGTATGAAAACCATCACCCTGACTACCAATCCCACCAGCGACTATCGTGCTGCGATGCAACAAGCGGCAGTGGCCTACCTCTACCGCCACCGTTGTGAGCATCTGGCCGGTGATAGCCAGTTGCTCAACAACTGCGTCCGATACCTGACGCTGTCGCTTGAGGTCCCACAGCACCTGGTGCAACGCATTGCGGAACTGGCCGTCGCTGAGTTTGAAAGCATGACCTGCAATCGTGTTGCATGGCTTGGCGTGCATCCGAACAGTGGCCCGTACCGACCGATCATTTGGCTGCTCGATAACTGCACCCAACAGCGACACCCCGTTTCAGCACGCCTGCTCCCGACACGCCTTCTGCTGACTCGTAACCTCCCGCACTAACCCGAAACCACTCCCTGATGGATGCCCGCACCGCGTGGGTAGGGGAAATTTGCAACTTACTGGTGGCCGAAATGAGCAAAATCACCATAAAACTGGAGCTGGACGAACAGCAGGCGCAGCAATACCTGTTGTGGCTGACCACTCAGTACGAAGTCACCATGGCTGATATTTGGTACTCCGATCGCTACCGGAATGTGCCGAGTGGCCAGCGGGCACCGAAGGTGCTTGAGGACTTGCCCTACTTGGCAGGCATCTGCAAGACGCGCAGCGAGCTGAAAAAGCAGCTCGTCGTGGCTGTTGCGGAGCATGCGCAGTGAATCGCAAGCCCATGGAGCAACAGATCCGCGCTGATGTACTTCAGCGCCTGGAGTCTGACTACGGCCTACAGCACATGGTCGGCACGCATTACATGCGCAAGGGCACCTGCCCGCAGTGCAACCAGAAACGCCTGTTTTCCCGATACGATGAACCTTGGTTCATCCGCTGTGGCCGCGAGGAAAAATGTCGGTACATGGCACCGACCAAAGAGCTGTACCCGGATCTGTTCGACGACTGGAGCAAGCGTGCACCGGCCACCAGTGATCAGCCCGCCGCCAGTGCAAAAGCCTACTTGTCATTTGCCCGTGGCTTTCGCGTGGAACTGCTTGAAGGCTGGTACACGCAGGAAAGCTATTTCGACCGCGATCTGAACATCGGCTCAGCAACCGTCCGCTTTCCCCTGGAGCATGGCGGGTACTGGGAGCGCTTGATTGACCAGCCTTCCCGCTTCGGCAAGAAGAAGGCCCGCTTCCAGCCTCTGAAGAGCTACAAGGGCTATTGGTGGTGCCCACCATGCCTGGACCTGTTGGAGGTTGATGAACTGTGGATTGTTGAGGGCATCTTCGATGCTATCGCACTCATTCAAAACGGTATCTCAGCCGTGGCCGCCCTTTCGTCAAACGCCTTTCCAGAGGAATCGCTGAAGGCGCTGATCATGGCTCGCGGCGGTAAAACACCCAAATTGGTTTGGGCCCTGGACAACGAGCCAGGCGCTCACAAATACACATGCAGCTGGGTAAAACGTGCACGTGAACTCGGCTTTACCTGCGACGCCGCCCAGGTACCGCAGCCGGATGCACGCAAGGTCGACTGGAACGATCTACATCAACGCTGGGCATTTATTGACGATGAAAAAACCCGTGCAGAGCGTATCGAAAAAGACTTGAAGGAAGCCCGCCATCAGGGCGCCTTGCTGATCGCCGAGAGTGCCAGCGACAAGGCCTTGCTCATGTACCAGTGGCGTGAACGGGAGGAGTTTCACTTCTGTTTCGACTCTCGCCTGTATTGGTGGAAATTGGATCTCGCGAAATACAACAGCGCCAAACAAGCGCTGGAGAAAAGCGATGACCAGGAAGCCCAGGTGCTGAACGAAAAGCAGCTCCGAGAGAAGGCGCTAAACGTGGCCGGCTGCGTCGTCGAAATCGCCAACTGCTACCCCAAAGCCCTCTATTTCCAACGCAACGAGATCACCGACGAGTCTTGGTACTTCTTCCGCGTCGACTTCCCGCACGACGGTGGCTCTGTGAAAAACACCTTCACCGGTGGCCAGGTCGCCGCCGCCAGCGAATTCAAAAAAAGACTTCTCGGCATGGGCGCCGGGGCCGTGTTCACCGGCAGCGGACAACAGTTGGACAAACTCATGAAAGACCAGCTTTTCGGCATCAAGACCGTTCAAACCATCGACTACGTGGGCTACAGCAAGGAATACCGCTGCTACGTATTCAACGACGTCGCCGTCCGCGAGGGCCAGGTCATCCACATCAACGAAGAAGAGTTTTTTGAGATGGGCAAGCTGAAACTCAAGACCCTGCAAAAGGGCGTGAAGATCGATCTGGAGAAGGACGGTAAAACCTACGATCCGCAGTGGCTGGGCCTCCTGTGGCAGTGCTTTGGCGCGCAGGGCATCGTTGCACTGACTTTCTGGTTTGGCTCACTGTTCGCCGAACAGATCCGCGCCCGATACCAGTCGTTTCCCTTCCTTGAGGCCACGGGTGAAGCGGGCGCCGGTAAGACCACCTTGCTCACCCTCCTGTGGAAACTGGCAGGCCGGGACGGTTACGAAGGGTTCGACCCGTCCAAATCCACCAAGGCCGGCCGCAGCCGCTTGATGGGCCAGGTCTCCGGCATGCCCATTGTGCTGCTGGAATCGGACCGCAGCGGCGACGACAAGGCCCACGCCAAGACCTTTGAATGGGACGAACTCAAGGACTACTACGGCGGCGGCACTCTCGCGACCAAGGGCGTTAAAACCGCCGGCAACGAGACCTATGAGCCCCCTTTTCGCGGCACGATCGCCATCAGCCAGAACGCCCCTGTCGTGGCGTCTGAAGCGATCATGACCCGGATCGTGAAACTGCATTTTGTGCGTCCGAACGTGACGCCTGAGAGCCGTGCGGCAGCAGACCGGCTGAACGCCCTGGAAGGTTCGACACTCAGCAATTTTGTTCTACAGGCCGTTCGCAAAGAGCTGGAAGTGATGGACCTGTTCGCCCAGCGCATCCCAGGCTACGAGGCGAAGTTGCGCAACCTGCATTCCCATTGCTTCGCCTGCAACACCCCGTTTAACGACGAGCAAAGCGAATGTCAGCACTGCGGCAACAAGCTGCGCGGTTACATCCGCGTGGAACGGATCAACAAAAATCACGCCCAGTTGCTCGCCCTGCTCGACTGCCTGTGCATGGTAGTGCCGCTCACTGAACAACAGATAAGCCATACCCGCACACAGATTATTCGCATGGCGATCGAACGCCAGTCGTCAATCAGCTCTGACCACCCTGTGGTGGCTGAATTCTGGGAAGTGTACGAGTACCTCGAAGGTCTCGACGCCGACGGCCCGGTGGTCAATCACAGCAAGAAAGACAACATCATCGCCATCAACCTCAACGACTTTGTGAAGTGCGCAGCCGAACATCGCCAGAAGATCGCCGACGTCAGCGAGCTGCGCGAGCGCTTGAAGGACTCACGCTCCCGAAAGCTGCTCGACGTCAACAAATCCACTGACAGCGCGGTACGCGCTTACCAGGCCAAGACCAGCAACGCAGTCATCACCAAACAACCCATTGTGAAGTGCTGGCACTTCCAGGCCTGACCAATCAACAGCAACACCCGCCAGGCGCTGCAACGCCGGCCACCACCCAAAGGAGAAGCACCATGCACGTACAAGTCATCACCGGTGACGGTCGAGAGGGGGAAACCAGCCGCCTCCGGCATCTGAAAGAGCTGAAGGCCTGGTTCAACGAGTCCGGAAAAATTATTCACGCCGAAGCCTACGACCCCGCTGGGTTAGTGGCGATCCTTGAGGTTCGGGCGGTAAGCGACAAAGAAATCCTGGTGCTGGAGTGCAGCCGGGAACAGATCCAGGCAGTCCTGGAATGGCAGTCAGCAACTGATGAGGTTGTTGAGTTTGAAAACCTGCTGCTGCACCTGGTGCGCAAGCAAAACCCAACCGGCGGAAGCCGTTAAGAAGGTGGTGTCGAGGGGCTGCAACCCCTCGACACCGACCACCCAAAGGAGAAGCACCATGCAAGTGAATCAACCCCAAGGCGGCACCGCAAAGGCTACCACAACCCCGTTGGCTATCGGCGACACGGTCAGCTACGTTGAAATGAGCGGTGGCGGTCGGGAATATCGTTTGAGCGCTCGTAAAGGCGTGATCGTCGCCATCGAAGGCAATGTTGCAACCCTGCGTGCCGGGAACGGCCGTAGTGTCACACAACCACTCCACAAGCTGACTCCAGACGGCCAGCCCAATGCACTGACGCGCATGCTCATGGGAGGGAACTGATGGACCCAATACTCCGAACCCGCCCCGCTATGGCCAGCCACCGGTTGGACTTGCCCAGCCGCTGCGACATCTGTGGCAAGGCACGCTCCACCCGCAAGCACGGCACCTGTAGCCGTATCCGTCAGCAGAGCAAATCGGCGGAATGGGCTGCATTCATGGCCGAGCGCGAAACAGCCAAACAAAACAAAACGCGTCGATACGCGCGCTGATACCCAACACAAGCGGGACACGGGGAGCTGCAACTCCCCTACCGCCAGAAAGGAGAAGCACCATGCATATTGAGAAACGTAGTGAAGATGAACAGGCCACGGTCATCCACTGGAAGGTATTCGCTTACGCCGAACTCGATGCCAACGATGCCTTTCCAGGCTTTCCGGGAGACGAAACATGACGGTCTTCCTAATGCTGTATCTGTGCGCAGATGCAACGCGCACGGATTGCCAGGTGATAAGGGTAGAGAGTTGGACAGGGCCTTACGCCTATGAGCGGTGCATTGATGTCGCTCATGAACTAACCGAGGAACTGACTGCGCTCAACCGCGAACGACACCGGTTCGTGTGTGAGATCCAAGTCGACGGGGCGAAACCCGCAGAACGTAAGGCTCAGCCAGCGCTCATTCATCAATCGTTTCAGATGTGAGGGGTTCATCATGAACACAGCCTTTATCCTGATGGCCCAATACGACGGCCAGGCAATCATTTCGCTGGAGCAGGTTTGCCGGGACTACTTCACCCACCTGACGCCGGAAATGTTCCAGCGCAAGGTGATGAGTGGCCAGATCAAGATCCCCATCACACGCCTGGAGCCGAGCCAGAAGTCAGCGAAAGGCGTCCACCTCACTGACCTGGCCACGTATCTGGATCTACAGCGCGCCGCGGCGGTTAAAGAGCACAACCAGCTCAACGGGTTAAAACACGCCTTTTAAGCCACTTCTGTGATGCGGCGCCCAGTTGGACGGGCGCCCTCAGGATTTTCTCGTGCCACTCCCAGCCCACATAGCGGTCACCCTTGCCGCGCAGGTGGGTGTATCGACGCATCGAATTCCAATCCCGGTGGCCAGAAACACTTGCCACACGCGGAATGTCCCAGTCCATCTCAAACAGGCGGCTGACGCCTTCATGTCGAAGGTCGTGAAAGTGCAAGTTCGCGATGTTCAAAAATTTGCAGGCTTTCGCCCAGGACGTGGAGATGGATTCAGGGCTGTAAGGGAAGATGTCTTCGCCAGCCTTTGGCATTGTTTTGAGGATCTGCCACGCCTCGTCTGGCAGGTAGCACCAAACGTCGTTGCCGATCTTCTGCCCAGGGTTCTTCATATCGCGCACCAGCACCCGCTGGCCAGGTTCATCGACGTCCGCCCAACGAATTCGGGTTATTTCATCCAGCCGGCGCGTGGAGAACAGGGCAAAACCCACGACCTTCAGCATATTAGTGACGCTTGGGCGCCTGGCCTGCATGGCTTCGTAATGCGTCAGCACCTTGCCCAGCTCGTCCAACGTCGGCCGGCGGTCACGCTCGCGGCTCTTGAGGTTGTAGCCCAGTTTCCGTAGCACTCGTCGGGCGCCGCTCATCGCGAGTGGATCGACCTGATACCCCCATGCGTCTTTGGCAATCGCCAGAACAGCACCGAGGTGCGCCAGGTCGTTGCCAGCGGTCTGTGGCTGGACTCCGCCGCCCTCCTTGCTCATCCGCCAAAGAGCAAAGTTGACCAGGCATTGGGTATTGATGTCGGTATCGTTCAGCTTGCCGATGTCCATCTTGCCGATGGCTTCGAGTGTGGCCTTTTTGGTTTTGCCCAACGGCCGGGCCTTTTCCACTTCTCGCAGGTACTGTTCGATCATTTCCTTGACTGTGACGCCCTTGCGGTTCGCCCCCTCGATCGCACCTGGCTCATCCAGCTCCGGCTCGCGCTTACGCGCCCAGGCCTGGGCGGCCTGTT
>Ga0157375_10001761_pt1 | contig 18567 bp, 17 predicted proteins | sample M35metaG_FD_115311 | JGI IMG/M metagenome (GOLD analysis project Ga0157375, IMG submission 115311) | Miscanthus rhizosphere microbial communities from Kellogg Biological Station, Michigan, USA - M3-5 metaG | ecosystem: Host-associated > Plants > Roots > Rhizosphere > Soil | place: USA: Michigan... | reverse complement strand
TGGTCGCCGTTCAGCACCAGCTTAAAGATCGCGCCGAAGCCGCCGAAAGTGGCTCCCGCCTGGGTGCGATTGTCGGTGTCGGCCGTATCATCAAAGTAGAATTCGGTGAAATTCGAACACGGCCGGAACTGGCCGTTTTCGGGACGCTTGAAGGGAGTGGCGTGTTTCGCCCGCGCGGCCGCAGTGGCATTGAACACGGCTGTGCCGTCGACAGCCGTATCGTGGACGGTCACCCAGTTGGTGCTGAACACGATCCCGTAGGTGTGCATGTCCTGGACATCCTGCGAGAGGATGTGCGCATCAGCACTGGCAAAGAAATCGAAAAAAATCGGACGTGCGGGATCCGCGTGGGAGGTCAATTGCAGTGCTTGCAGTTTGCCACCCTTCTTAAGGTCGGAAATATCGGCGGGCAGGAACCGATAAATGTAGCTGTTGGGTCTCTTGGCGAAGTTATTAACTGTTCCGGTACTGCCGCCGATATCTTCGACCAGGATGAGCCGGCCCTGTGGATCGGACTGAATGCCTTCGAAGCCGCCCATTCCGAAAATCCCGTCGAGTCTTTCGACCTTGGAGGGAACATCCAGCGTGCCTTGTAGCACCCCGCCGTTTAACGAGGCCTCGGTCGTGTACAGCATCCTTTGCGAAAACGGGTACCAGGTGCTGCCATCGATGTTCGGCAGGGGCTGGCCAAGTGCGTCCTGGTCGGCCATCAACGTGACGCGGTGAGCACCATCTGCATCCAGGTTGATCCTGGTGATGTAGCCGTGGGTATGGCCACTATCCAGCCCGAGTTCGTGACCTTGGAACAGAAAGTGGGTGCCGTAGTTGTAATTGGGGTCGGCGCCCTTCTGGCCCTTGAGGACCAGGTAAGTATTCTTGTCGGGCTCGGTCTTGGTGGCTTCAACCCGGCTGCCCGCCGCGGTAGGAACCATAGTCCCGTTGTTATCGTATCCGTAGAACGTGACCGTGGCACTGGGATTCTCGAGAGCGTTGGCGCCCTGGGCCACGATGGTTTCAAAAAGTTCCGGGGAAAGAACGTTGGGATATACCGTGCCCGGCACTTTTGGATTCGCGGATGGCACGTTGGTCGGAAGCGGATCGGCGGCGAAAGCGCCAGCCGCCAGGAACAGGGGAAGCACGTAGTACGTGTAACGCAGTTGCATTGATTCCTCGTGAATTGGATTTGACTTCAGCGGGGAGTGTAGCAACGGCGGATTTCTACACAATGGCGGGACGGTTAACTTCGGTTAACGAACGTTGTGCGACGCGTTCGCATGCCCGCTGTAAAAATTGCGGCGAGCCATACGACTCGCCGCTATCCTCCGAGTTGCGGGTCTATGCCCAGCTTGATGTCGTCAGCGAGAGTCTAGCAATCAGGAATTTCTAGACGATGGCAGGATGATCAACTTCTGCTTACGGAAGCTGCGCGGGCGCGTTCACGTGGACCAGGTCGATGTTGTTCTCCTGACAAATGTACTCCAGGAGTTCCGTGTTTTGCTGGAGTCGCGCCCGGCCGGTGGTGGTAAACGGCTTGGTATACGCGCCCGGATCGTCGATGGTGACATCGATCGTCATGTTCCCCAGATCGGTGCGGGTGTAGCGTTCGATGGTGTGCAGTTTCTCGGTGTGCGGGTGGCCCAGATAGTCGAACCAGAACTTGTCGTTGAAACCCACGGAATCAACAACCAACGTGTCCTTATCCCAGGTCCCGGTGGAATGCCCATACCAGGTCGGATCCGGATCATCTGGATGCTTGCCGTTCATGAAGATCTGCCGGAAGCTGTGGATGTTCCCTTCAAACAGGATGAAGTAATGCGTGGAAGTCTGCACGATCCGCCAGGGATACGGAGCACCGCGCGGAACGCCGGTCGGCAGGCAATTGGCTTCCGGATCGTCCTGCGATTTCCGCGTCTTCATCAGAGCCTCGGCCCAAGGCTGCATGACCAGCTGCTCGCCCGGCTTCAGCCCCTTGGAGATGTCACCTGAATTGCTGCCGCTGCCCATCCAGGCGCCCGATAGATCCGGCGTTCCGTCGGCCATGCGAGGTGCTGGTCCGGTGGGTCCGGCTGGACCACCTCGTCCTTTTCCGCCGCCCTTCGGAGCGTTGGCTGGCGCCGGAGCTTGAGCGACGATGAGAGAAACCGCACCCAGAATCGCAGCGACAATGTAGCCGGCGATAAAATACCTCTTCATGTGCCTTACTTCACATCCGGCGGAGGCGGGGCGGCCATGAAGGTCAGCTTCGTCCCGTCGGATTTCTGGATGGTGTCCGCACTGGCAGTGGCCGTGCCGTCTTTGGCCTGGGACGCGACCACGACAACGATATCGCCTTCCTTGAGCGAATGCCGGGTCCAGCCGTTGCGCTGCATCATGTTCGGACTGGCGAGTTCCAGGTTCCAATTCGCCACTTTGCCATTCGGCCCGGTCACGTCGAGGTAAAAGTGGGCGTGCGGATTGGTCCATTCGAACTTCGTCACGACGCCTTTCAACTCGACCTTCTTGGTCGAATCATACTCGGCTGCAAAGGAGTGATGTGCGGCCATCGGCAAGCCCATCAGCAGCAATCCGGCACCTGCCATTACGATGCTCGGCATGAATTTCAAAGCCACACACCTCCAGTAGCGCATTTTTTCACATCGGGGCAAGGCGCGCAATGTTGCGAGTGCGCGGGCTTTCTAAACAAAGCCGATGGCTCGGCCGCCCACACCGACGCCGAACCACAACACCAGCGACAGCAGCGCGACCAGCCAGCCCAGCAGCATCGGGCGCTTGTCCTCGTCCTGATGGCTGATCCAGCGGAACAGCGTGAACTGGAAGATGATGGCCGGGAAGAGGACCGCCATCTTAAACTTGAATCCGTCGTTCACGAAACACTTCATGGCTTCCGACTGGAACAGCATGAAGCCGGTGGCCAGCATAGTAAGTAGACCCCAGGTCATGTAGGGCTCCAGGTTCTTGGCCAGCACGGATACCGGCTGCTTCCTCATACCCAGGCCCAGCATCCGCAGATCGATGATCACGATCGCGCCGAACATCATGGTCAGCGCCAAAATATGGATGGTTTCGATTACAGGAAAAGCCCAAACCGTGCCCGCGATCGCCTGGCCCAGCCAGCTCTTCTCATTCCATTCGAAAAACCACTTGGAAGATTCCCACATGCGTCAGAAATTGTAGGCGGTGGTGCGCCCCGCGATGATCACGATACCCCAGCTGATCAGGGAGATCCAGCCCGCCAGTTTCGCGGCGCGGGGAGGATTTTCCGACCATTCCCATTCATGCATGTTGCGGTAGATTTTCGACGAGTGGAAGATCAGGACGTTTAATCCAGCCAGGAATAGGAACAACACTTTCAGGCGGAACCAGACGCTGTTGTAGCACTTGACGGGCTCCGACCACAGCAGCAGCATCCCGGTGACGATCATCATCAGGAATCCCGCGGTGATCCAGGGGATGAGCTGATGAAATACGTCGGAAGCCGACTCTTTCTTGAAGATCAGCCCCATCATGCGGAGATCGGAAATGGCGATGGTTCCAGCCGAGACGCTGATGCCCAGCAGATGGCCGCCTTCGAGCAGAGGAAACGCAAGAATCGATTCGCGGATCGATATGCTGAACGACGTCTCCTGCACCCAATTAGCAATTTCAAGAAGAGACATGGAAAGAAACAACCTCTAGCACGTGGAGCATGCGGGCAACTTGTGTCCGGTCCGGCTTTTCAGAATACACAACCCGTTCGAGGCCTGTCAAATTTACCGTAAGCATCGCTTATCATAAAAGTTTCCCAGCATGCCTTCAGCGAAACCGATCGGCTACAAACAATCCGGCGTGAACATCGACGAAGCCGACCGCGCCGTCGCGTCCATCCGCACCATGGCCCGCGGCACCTTTAGCCCCGCGGTGCTGACCGATATCGGCAGCTTCGGCGGCGGTTACCTGTTGAAGGGCTACAAAGACCCTGTGCTGGTGTCGTCGGCCGATGGAGTCGGCACCAAGCTCAAGCTGGCCTTCATGACCGGCGAGCATTCGACGGTCGGCGAAGACCTGGTCAACCATTGCGTGAACGATATCGCGGTGCAGGGCGCGATCCCCCTATTTTTTCTCGACTACTTCGCGGTGGGAAAACTCGATGCCAAGGTCGCGGCGCGAGTTGTTTCCGGAATGGCGCGCGGCTGCCGTAATAACAAATGCGCGCTCATCGGAGGCGAAACCGCGGAAATGCCGGGTATGTACGCGCCCGGCGAATACGATCTCGCGGGATTCATCGTCGGCGTGGTCGAGCGCAAGAAAATGCTTACCGGCAAGACCATTCGCGCCGGTGATGTTTTGATCGGACTGCCGTCAACGGGTCTGCACACGAATGGCTACTCGCTCGCGCGGAAATTGCTGTTTGAAGTCGCGGGTCACCGGGCCGACACGCGAATCACGGAACTCGGCGGCTCGCTGGCTCAGGAGTTGATGAAAGTTCATCGCAGCTACCTGAAGCCGTTGCGCGCGCTGCACGACGGCGGAATCCTCAAAGGCGCGGCGCACATCACCGGCGGCGGAATCACCGACAATACACCGCGCGTTCTTCCCAAAGGCTTGGGCGTGCGCATCGACGTCGGCTCGTGGCCGGTGCTGCCTATGTTCCAATTGCTGCGGAAGATCGGAAACATTCCCGAGCAGGACTGGCGCCGGACCTTCAACCTCGGCATCGGCATGATCCTGGTGGTTTCCAAGCGCGATTTGCCAGACGCCACCAAGATGCTCAAGAAACTGCGCGAGCGCTGGTATCAGATCGGCGAAGTGGTGCGCGGCGACGGAGTCATTTACAGATGAGCAAACGGCTCGGAATCCTGATTTCCGGGCGAGGGTCGAACTTCCTGGCGATCGCCGATGCGATCGCGCATCATTCGTTGGACGCAGAGATCGCCGTGGTGATTTCCAATCGTCCGGATGCGCCCGGAATCGTCGCGGCTCAGGAGCGCGGCCTGCACGCGCTCACGCTGCCTTCGAAAAGCCTGGACCGGGAAGTCTACGATCGCCAATTGACCGACGAACTGCGCAAGAACCGTGTGGATCTCGTGTGCCTGGCCGGATACATGCGGATCCTGAGCGGCCACTTCATTCGTGAGTTTCACCAGCGGATCCTGAATATCCATCCCTCGCTACTTCCTGCGTTCCCCGGGCTCGACGCGCAGCACCAGGCCGTCGACCATGGCGTCAAGTTTTCCGGCTGCACGGTGCACTTCGTCGAAGAGGGGCTGGATTCCGGCCCCATCGTCTCGCAAGCGGTCGTGCCGGTGCTCCCTGAGGACACAGCGGAATCGCTTTCCGCGCGGATTCTCAAAGAAGAACATAGGATCTATCCGGAGGCAATCGGATTGGTGTTATCGGGGCAATACCGGATAGAGGGGCGACGCGTGATCGCGAAGTGAGAATAGCTCGCCTCAGTCGACACTACTCCCCTTAAAGGGGATTAGGGGACTGGTGCAACTGGTCTTCGCTTTCACGCATGACTACAGTCCACTACAGGCGGTGGTGTCCCCCCCAGAGCCCCTTGAGGATCGAATTCCCGCCGGAATTGTTGCATGATGTCCGGCTTGAGCCTGCTCAGCCGGCGCGCCGTTTCCCCTTGCGATGGATCCCGCGTCTCAACCGGGTGGTGAATCAGTCCAGCGGTCTGCTGTTTGGTGTGCGCCATGAAGATGAAGTGCGGGTACTGACTGCGCGGGCTTCCGACGGTCTGGCGCCGGTCGGTACATTCGTGTGCCGGGCGCGCGGCGAGGTATTTCTCACCGACGATGACCTGGCCAATTTCGAAAAACATCAGGGAGTTCTCGCTTTGGTCGTTGCGGGCGGACGGGCGGGCTTCTTCGTGCGCGAGCCCGACGGAAGCGTGCAGGCGATCCGCAGTCATGAGGAGTTTCGGGTCGCCGACGCTGCCTCCCGGCCGGTTCTAGGCGGAGTCCAAGCTGCGGACGAACTGCCCAGTCCGTCTGGCAATTGGTGGCGGGCCGCCCAAACATGGAAGCGCGTGGGAGCGTCCGCCGTGTTATTGGCGATTCCCGCGGCGGCGTTCGCCTACTTGCGCCCCATGCTTCCCCAGCTTCCGATCGCACTGGCGATCCGGGAAGAAGCGGGTCAACTCGTGATTGGCTGGAACGCGGGTGCACTGGCCGAAGGTAGCCGTCTGGAGATTCAGGACGGAAGTGAGCGCACCATTCTGATGCTTCCTGCCAACGCATCCAGCGCGACCTACGGACGGCAGGGCAATGACGTCGAGGTGCGCCTCTCGACGGACACCCGGATGGGCGGAGCCCACTGGGAGGCGGCACGCTTCGCCAGTAAGACTCCCCGCCCGGCGACGGCATGGAGCGCTCTCGAAGAAAGGATCGGCGCGTTGACACTCGAAGCGCAGGAATTGCGCCGTTCGCTCGCGGCCGGGCAAACTCGGACCACGGAGTTGGGAGTGAAGTTGGCGGCAGCTATACGAGAACCGTAAAGGCGTTCTCGGCGCGCTGCACGGGCCTGTAGAGGGTGTCGCGTTCCACCGGCTGGCGTCCTGCCTCGCTGATCAGACGCATCAGTTCACCGCGGCGCAGGTTTTGACTGGTGGTCGCACCGGCGTCGTGATAGATCCGCTCTTCCACCAGCGTTCCGTCGAGATCGTCCGCGCCGAAGCGCTGCGCGATCTGGGCGATCCGCGGCGTCATCATCACCCAGTAGGCTTTGATGTGCGAGATATTGTCCAGCATCAGACGCGAGACCGCGATCTCGCGAATATCGTCGAACCCGGTCGTTTTTGAAATATGATCGAGCGCGGTATTGTCGGGATGGAAGGCCAACGGGATAAACGTCTGGAACCCGTGCGTTTCATCCTGAAGCTCGCGCAGGCGGAGCAGATGATCCAGGCGATCTTCCGCAGTCTCGATGTGCCCGTACAGCATGGTGCAGTTGGAATGCAGGCCCATCTGGTGCGCGATGCGAGCCGTGTCGATCCACTGCTGGCCGGTCAGCTTGTGATCGCAGATGATGCGCCGCACGCGATCGTGGAAAATTTCGGCGCCGCCACCGGGCAGGGAATCCATGCCGGCATCTTTTAGGCGTTGAAGCACTTCGCGCTCGCTAATTTTGCCGCGCTGCGCGAAATACCCGATCTCGACCATGGTGAACGCTTTCAAGTGCACTTGCGGAAAGCGCGTCTTAAGGCCGCGCAGCATCTGGCAGTACCAGTCGAGTGTCAGCTCGGGATGCAGGCCGCCCACGATATGGAATTCGGTGACCGCTTCGCTGTAGCCTTCACCCGCTTTGTGCCAGATCTCCTCCAGCGACATGGTGTACGCCTTGGGATCGCGTTTCTGCTTACCGAACGCGCACAGCTTGCAACTGGCCACGCACACATCGGTTGGGTTGATGTGGCGGTTCACGTTGAAGAACGTCTGATTGCCGTGGATGCGCTCGCGGACCTGGTTCGCCAGCCAGCCGACCCCCAGGAGATCCGGGGTGCGGTAAATGGTCAAGCCGTCCTGGTAGGACAGCCGCTCGCCAGCCTCAACCTTGGTGCGGATCGCTACGAGGCGAGGGTCTTCAAATACAGGTATCATTCTGAATACACAGCGGAATATACAGGGTATCAAACCGATGACATCGGATGAGTGGAGCATCGACCAATCCCGCGGAGCCCTGGAGCTCGGCACGCAGATCGGTGTCTATCGCATTGAGGCTCCATTAGGCGAGGGCGGCATGGGCACGGTCTACCGTGCGCTGGACACGAAGCTCAACCGTCCCGTGGCGATCAAGGTTCTATCCGACCGCCTCGCCGACGCCCCCGCCCGCCGGCGTTTCCAGCGGGAAGCCCAGATGGCGTCGTCGCTCAACCATCCGCACCTGGTTACGGTCTACGACGTTGGCGAATTTGACGGACGCCAATACCTGGTTACAGAGTTCGTCGACGGCGGAACGCTGCGGGATTGGGCCAAGGCTGAAAAGCGCACGTGGCGCCAGATTGTCGAGCTGCTGACAGGTGTGGCCGATGGACTCGCTGCCGCGCATACGGCCGGGATCCTGCATCGCGATATCAAGCCTGCCAACATCCTGGTGGCCAAGAACGGTTATGCCAAACTGGCCGACTTCGGACTAGCCAAACTTACCGAAAACGACGAGAGCCACGAGATCGATGCTACGCGTACCCTGACGGAAGCCCAAACGCGTCCTGGGATGGTCGTGGGCACCGTCGCCTACATGTCGCCGGAGCAAGCTTCGGGTAATCCACTCGATGCCCGGAGCGATATCTTCTCGTTCGGTATCGTGCTCTACGAGTTGCTTGCCGGAAAGCGGCCGTTCGCGGGTGCCACGGAGCTCGAAGTGCTGAAGACCATCATCCATGGTCATCCGGAGCCGCTTACTGCGGACGTTCCCCAGCCCGTTCGGGGCGTGGTCGAAAAAGCCCTGGAGAAAGATCCGGCCGAGCGCTACCAGTCCATGCGGGAGATGGTCGTCGATCTTCGGCGGGTCGCGCGACACTCCGGGGAGACCACCGCAACAGTGTCCACGAAGCCCGTTGCGCCGGCTCCCAAGAAGCGGACGGCGTATTTCGCGGCGGGGTTCGGCTTCGCTGCACTTCTGCTTCTAGGGGGCGCCTACAATTACTTCTATTCATCGGCATCGACCGTTGGCGGGCCGTCGGAATGGACGCAGCTCACCAACTTCAGCGATTCTGCCTTAGCTCCCACGCTGTCGCCGGACGGGCGCATGGTCGCCTTTTTCCGTGGCGGCCCTGCCTTTCTGGGCCCGGGTCAGATTTACGTCAAAGCGCTTCCCGATGGTGAAGCAGTCAAGCTTACGGATGGGCCGGGACCACGATACGCGCCCGTATTTAGTCCCGATGGCACGCGAGTAGCGTTTACCTGGCGTCCAGACCGCTCATGGGATACGTGGACTGTTCCCGTAACCGGGGGGGAACCGACGCGGTTCTTGCCCAACGCTGCTGGTCTCACCTGGATAGGCGACGGAAGGGTGTTGTTTTCCGAAATCATGGGCGCAGGCCTGCACATGGGGATCGTAACCTCTACCGAAAGCCGCGCGGCGGAACGTCAGATCTATTTTCCTCCTCACGAGCGCGCCATGGCGCATTACTCCTACGCCTCGCCGGACCGAAAATCGGCACTGGTTGTTGAAATGGACCGTACCGCGACCTGGCTGCCCTGCCGGCTCTTGCCGCTGGATGGAACCTCCCCTGGCAGACAAGTTGGTCCACCCGGCAATTGCACCGCCGCAGGTTGGTCTCCGGATGGAAAATGGATGTACTTTAGCGCTTCGGTCGAAGGCGGTGCGAATTCGGATCCGACCCAGCTGTTTGGAAGCTGGCACTTGTGGCGGCAGCGGTTCCCCGACGGGACGCCTGAACAGATCACCTTTGGCCCCACCGAGGAGGAAGGCCTCGCAGTCGCGCCAGATGGCCGATCCTTGATCACCTCGGTCGGCATTCGCCGCAGCGAGATATGGATTCACGACCCGGGCGGCGACCGGCCCCTTTCTCCGGAGGGATTCACCTTCCGCCCGGTGATGGCCACGTCCACCAAGCGTGTGTACTACCTCATGCGGAAAAAGTCGGTCAGCGAACTGTGGTCGGTCGAGCCTTCTTCCGGGAAGACGGAGCAGTTGCTGCCGGGTTCGTCCGTTGACGACTACGACATTTCCCCTGATGAAGGGGAGGTGGCCTATACCACGCGAAGCGGCGGAGAGTCGCAGATTTGGCTGGCATCTCTCGATCGCAGTTCGCCTCCACAAAAGGTGATCGGCGCCGGTGACCAGGTATCCTTTGGCGCGAAGGGAGAGTTGGTCTACCGGGGATTGGAGGAAAAACAGAATTTCCTCTATCGGATCAAGAAAGACGGCAGCGGGCGGGAGCGGATCAGTAACGCTAATATCCTCCAAAAGGTTTCCGTTTCTCCCGGCGGCGACTGGGTGGTCGCCGGCCTTAGCGTGCCTGGTGAGCAGCCCGGCGTCGCGGCTGTTTCTGTACGCACTGGCGAGATCGTAAGAATCTGTACCTATGAATGTCCCTCGTGGTGGTCTCCCGATGGAAAGATTTTCTATATCACCACGGAAAGGGCCGCCAGCACAGCCGGACGCACGATTGCGATTCCTCTAGCCCCCAGCAAAGTTTTGCCGGAATTGCCCAAGGCTGGCATCGCTTCGCGCGCCGATCGCCTGGAAATCCCCGGCATCAAGCAAATCAGTTCGGGCGATGTAAGCGCTGGAAACGACCCTTCGATTTACGTTTACACCAAGCGGGACTTCCAGGGCAATCTATTTCGGATACCGCTGCACTAATATATCGGCGGCCCAGAATACGAAAAAGATCACGCTGACGTAGCCGTTCATGGTGAAGAAGGCAGCATCGATGCGGGATAAATCATCCGCTCGTACCAGGCGGTGTTCCCACAGCAAAAGCCCCGCCACGGCGACGATTCCGGCGCCAGCCGTCAGCCCCAGTCCGAATGCCCGGATCAGGGCCACCAGGCACACCAGCATTCCCAGGTGCAGCAGGCGGGCGAACCATAACGCTCCCGAGATGCCCAGCCGCCGCGGGATACTGTACAGCCCCGATTGCACATCGAAGGCGTAATCCTGGCAAGCATAGATGATGTCGAATCCAGCGGTCCACAGCGTGACCGCGGCGGTCAGCCATAGGATCCGCGGATCGAGCGAGCCGCGCATCGCAATCCATGCCGCGGCCGGGGCGATCCCCAGGGAAAATCCCAGCACCAGATGCGCTAGCGAGGTGAAGCGCTTGGTGAAGGAGTAAAACATCACGATCCCCAGCGCCGCGGGCGCCAGCTTCAGGCACAACGAATTCAATCCAGCCGCTGCCAGGAAAAATATTACGGCCCAGAACACGATGAAGCCCCATGCGAATCTCCGCGAGAGTAATCCAGCAGGAAGATGCCGCGCCTTGGTGCGGGGATTGCGCGAATCGATGTCGGCGTCCAGGACGCGATTGAACGCCATGGCGACAGACCGGGCGGCGACCATAGCGAGAACGATCCACGCCAGCTTGGCCCATAGCAGTTCGCGCGGGAATCCAGCGTCGCGCCAAGCCAGCAGCGCTCCGGTTAGAGCGAAGGGCAGGGCGAAGACCGAGTGCTCGAACTTGATCATCTCGAGCGTGAGGCGAATTCGCTTAAGAAACTTGGGCAATCAGCTACTATTCTAATGTGATGAAGCCACTGGCCGTGTTCGCGGCGGCCCTTTTGCTCCTGTGCGGCTGCAGTTCCAAGACATCCGACGTCGACGGCCTGAACACCACTGAGATCACCTTTCCCAACGGCCAGACCGTGGTCGCCGAGACCATGCTGCGGGACGTCGACCAGATGCGCGGCATGATGTTCCGCGATTCGCTAGCCAAGGATCGCGGCATGCTATTCGTGCATCGCAAGGAGGACAATGTTCCCTACTGGATGTATCAGGTCCGCATTCCCCTGGATATTATCTGGCTGGATCAGCAGCGGCGCATCGTCGAGATCGCGGCGAACACCCCGGCGTGCACCTCCAAGTCTTCGCGCGATTGCCCCAGCTACGGCGGGCATGAGAAGGCTCGCTATGTGCTGGAGCTGGCGGGAGGCGGAGCCGTGCTGTACGGCCTCAAAGTCGGCGATACGCTCAGCTTTTAATCGCGCAAAACGGAGCGCTCCGCGCCCTTTGCGCTCTGAGTTTCTGATCCGCGTTCATTTGCGTTTATTCGCGGCTGTTACTCGGGCAGCCAGGTATTTACGGATAGCGCTATCCAGCGAAGGCATCGGCGCGATTCCCAGCGCTTCGATCCCCGCATTGCTCAGCGCCGAGTACTTGGGCCGCCGCGCGGGCGTGCGAAATTCGCGCTCGTTGGTAGGCTTGAGCGGCGGATTCAACCCCGCGGCTGCAAAGATTTTGGCCGCCCAGTCGAACCAGGAGATCGGTGTGCCTCCGCCGATATGGAAAATCCCGTGTGCACCGCGTTCCACCAAATCTGCCGTTCGTGTCGCCAGCGCCGGCGCATAAGTCGGCGACGCGACGTGATCCTCCACCACGCGTATCGGAGTGCTCTGAGCGGCGTTCTGCGCTGCGAGCCGCAGCATCAGCTCAACGAAGTTGCCCCGTGCGGTATCCATTCCGCCGGGTCCGAAAACGCCGGACGTGCGGACAATCAGTGGACGATCCAGATACGCCCGGGCGTATAACTCGCCGGCGAGCTTCGAAACGGCGTAAGCGCCTACCGGCCGCGTCGGATCTTCTTCGCGATACGCCCGGCCGGCCTGGCCGTCGAAGACGTAATCGGTGGAGAAATGGACCAGCTGCGCATCGGTGTTGCGGCAGGCGATCGCCAGATTGCGCACGGCCAGCGCGTTCACCTGGAACGCAGCCAGCGGCTCCGTCTCGGCCAAATCCACCTGGTTGTAGGCCGCCGCATTGATGACCAGGGCAGGGTCGACGCCGGCAACAGTTCGCTCTACCGCGGCCGCGTCGGTGATATCCACCAGGGAGCGATCGAAACAGGCGACTTCGTAACCGCGCGCGGTGAACTCGGATTTCAGCTCGACGCCCAGTTGTCCACGGCTGCCAAACAGCGCGATTCTCTTCACGCTATCGCCAGTGGCTCATCGCCAATTGAGCGCCGCCCACAGCAGCAGGCCGACCGCGCCGGGAAGCAGCAGTTCCGGCCAGTTGCGGCGAAGGAAGCGAGCCAGGGGACGTGCGGTCTTAGGCGCCGGTTCCTCGCCTTGGGCGGGAGTCATGGATGCCGCCAGCCGCGTGCGCAGCGCCGAGGGCAGGCCCTGCAAGGCGCGCAGGATTTCCTTACGCCCGCGCCGGTCGGCGATCAGAATGGTGGCGGAATTAAAGCCGTTGGTGGATTCTTCCAGCTCTTTTCGCAGACGCTGCGGGACTTCGCTGACCGAGCGGTACACGCGAGTGCGGCCGCCCTTGGCTATGAAGATGGTGGAGGTTTTTACGGTCACTCGGTGCATCGCCGTTTCTCCCGGGCGCTTAATTCTCCGCCGGAATCGCCTTGACGACGCGTTCCATCGGACCGGCCGTCTTGGCCGGTACGCGAACCACGGAGTCTACTGCGGCATTCTTCAGCGTCACTTCGATAAATCCCAGGGCAGCCTTCGAAAGAGCCTTGTCCTTCCTATAGATTAACGCAAGCTGCCGCACCATCGGGTCGGGACCCAGAGAAACCGCGGCTAATTTCCCCGAAGCAACTTCATCGCGGCAGTGGGTTCCGGCCAGGAAGCTGATCCCCAGTCCCGCCAGGACAAAGCGCTTGATCATCTCAGTGGAATCCAGCTCCATCGAGGAGTTAATGTCGTCTTCCACCGGCTCCAGCCACACCGAAAGGCGCCGTCGCGTCGTGCCGGTTTTGGGCATCAGCAACGGGAACCCGACCAAATCGCTGGGGAGGATCTCCGGTCTGCGGGCCAGCGGATGATTTGCGGGCATCAGCGCCTTAATTTCGTCGGAGTGAATTTTGACCACCTGCAAACGCTTCTCGGCCACCGGCAACTGCGTGATGCCGAAATCCGCCTGGTTATCGAGCACCGCCTCCACCACACGGGCGCCGTAGGAGCGGTCCACCTGGATCTGAACGTTGGGGAACTGCTTCTTGAACTCCGAGAACACCAGGGGGAGCACGTAAATGCAGGTCGCTTCGTTAGCCGCGATCAGCAATTCTCCGCGCGGCACGCGCTCCAGCTCATTGATCAAGTCCTGGGCGCGTCGGCGCAGCGCGAGGATCTGCTCGGCAAAGTCGGCGAAAATATGCCCGGCCGGCGTAATGGCGATCTTGGTCCCCAGGCGCTCAAAGAGCGGAGCGTTCAGTTCCTGTTCCAGCTGACGGACTTGAGCGCTCACGGCGGGCTGCGTGCGAAAACACGACTGCGCGGCTTTGGAGAAGCTCTTCAGCCGGACAATCTCCAAAAATGTGTGGAGCTGATCGAGGTCCATGGAAACCCAACTCCCTGTATCGGGAGTCTGATCCTGATGCTTAAAGCTATACTAACATTGCGTGTATGCCGCGATGGGCCAGAGCAGTTTAAGGTACCACATACCGGCTGGATGGATACTAGCCGTTCTCGCGTTTGCGCCGCAAACCCTTGCTGCTCAAAGTGTTGCGAATGTGTTGCTGGTGGTCAACGATGCCTCGCGGTTATCCCGCGACATAGGCCAGTACTACGCGAGCCGGCGAGGCGTGCCGCCCAAGAATATTTGCCACATCCGGACCGCTGAAACCGAGGCAATCCAGCGGGCAGTATACGACCGCGAAATCGCTGGCGCTATCGGCGCTTGCCTTAAGCGGAATCAGCTCATCGAGCAGGTTCTGTACATTGTGACGACGGGCGGCGTTCCGCTGAAAATTCCCGGAAGCGGTGAGTTGACCGGGGACTACGCCGCTGTCGACAGCGAGCTGACGTTGCTGTACTCCGATTTGAAGCAGGGGAAAGGGCACCCCATCGCGGGTCCGCTTCCCAACCCATTTTTTAGCAAACGTGATGCGAAATTCGCTCATCCCGAGTTCCCCATGTACCTGGTGACACGCCTGGCCGCCTACGATCTGGAGGGGGTAAAGGCGATCATCGATCGCAGTATTCATGCGGCCAATCAAGGGAAATTCGTTCTCGATATGGAGTCTTCAGAAGTCAAGGAAGGCAATACCTGGCTGCGACAAGCCGCGAACCTCCTGCCCAAAGACCGCGTCATCTTCGACGAGTCGGAAAAAGTGATTTATGACCAGACCGACGTGATCGGATACGCAGGCTGGGGCTCGAACGATCACAGCCGGCATAAGCGATTCTTGGGCTTCCATTGGCTTCCGGGCGCCATTGCAATGGAGTTCGTCTCTACCGATGGCCGCACGTTTCAACGCCCTCCCGCTGACTGGAACATCAGCGATTGGAAGTCCCAGAAGCTGTGGTTTGCCGGAAGCCCGCAAAGCCTCACCGCGGATTACTTGCTCGAAGGCGCCACCGCAGCCACCGGTCACGTGGATGAACCGTACCTCGGCTTCACTCCGCATCCTGAGTTTTTGCTGCCGGCGTATTATTCGGGCCGCAACCTTGCCGAGAGTTATTACCTGTCGATCCGCGCGTTGAGCTGGCAGAATATTGTGATCGGAGATCCGCTATGCTCGCTCGGTCCGCCGGGACGCTGAAGGAGAGTTCCTGAGCTCCTTCAAACCTCGAAGTTTTAAACCCCTGTTCCGGAATCCACATCTGGCCACTATCGCCGGGAATTTCTGGCGTCGTCCCGATAGCGAGCTGCAATGGCCGGTCGAAACGGTGGTCTATCAGACCGAGCCCGACGTTCGTGTGCTGATCCATTCGCAGCGCCCCCTGGAAAACTCAAAAAGAGGCACGCCTAAAGGCGAGCTGGTCCTGGTGCACGGCCTGGAAGGATCGAGCGCCTCAGGGTATGCCCGCAGCATGGTCCATGCCGCTCTGGGGCGGGGCTGGGTGACCCACCGCTTCAACATGCGCGGGTGCGGAGGTGCCGACGAACTGGCAGTCAGCGGATACCACGCCGGCCAGACCAGCGATCTGCTGGCATTCCTGCGCGATCGCCGCCGGGCCAGTTCCTTGCCGCTATTCGTGATCGGATTCTCTCTGGGCGGCAATGTGACCCTCAAACTGGCGGGAGAACTCTCGGACGGCGCGCGAGACTTGCTGGCGGGAGTGTGCGCTGTGTCGACGCCCATCGACCTCGCGGCATCCGTCGCGGCCCTGGGACGACCCCAGAATTTCATTTACCAGGGACGGTTCCTGGACCGGCTGAAAGATCGCATCCGGCGTAAGAATCGCCACGCTCCGCACGTCTACACTCTGGAACACTTGACCAAGATCAAGAGCATCCAGGATTTCGACGACCATTACACCGCCCGGCTGTTCGGTTTTGGTACCGCGGCCAATTATTTCCGCACGCAGTCTTCGAACCAGTTCCTGGAGCACATCCGGGTACCCACGCTGCTGGTCCAATCCAAGGATGATCCCCTGGTCCCCTTCCGGATGTATGACCATCCGGCGATCGGGGCCAATCCGTGCATAACCCTGCTGGCAGTGGAGCATGGCGGCCATCTAGGATTTCTGGCGCGCGGAAAACCCCGATTCTGGCTGGACCAGACCGTTTTGGATTGGGCGGAAGGGAACTTACCCCTGCCGAACGACGTATCCTAGGATTACACCGTGAAATCCAATGCTTCCTTCTTCGAGGCCGCCCGGGTTGCCCTGGATTCGCTGCGCGGCAGCAAGCTGCGCAGTTTCCTGACGTTATTGGGGATTATTCTATCCACGACCACCCTGATTTCCGTCATGTCCGTGATCCACGGAATGGACGTCGTGGTGGCCACCAGCGCCTCGACCATGGGGACCGAAGGGTTCCGCGTACTGCGCTTCGCCTTCATCAATAACTGGGATCCCAAGAAGTTTCTGGAGTACCAGCGCAAGAATCCCGAGCTATCGCTGGAAGAATACGCATTCCTCAAAAGCCGCGTCACGCTGGTGAAAGAAATGAGTCCGTCGTCCCAGCGCGGCGTCAAGGTGACATTTGAAGGTGACCTGGCCGATGGGGTCGCGCTGATTTCCTTCAACTCGACGGGAGCTGCGTTAAGCAATACCGAGATCGACACGGGCCGTATGTTCACGGAGACCGAAGACAATCGCCACATGGACGTGGTGGTGCTGGGCGCCGATCTTAAGAACCGATTCTTCCCCAACGTGGATCCCATCGGCAAGACGGTCCAAGTGGACGGTCGGCCGTTTCAAGTGGTGGGAGTGGCGAAGTCCAAGGGGAGCGTGTTCGGGCAGTCCCAGGACAATTTCGTATCCATCCCCATCCAGACTCATGTGAAGATCTACGGAGCTCGGAGCGGTCTGCAATACAATTTTTCGGCTATCAGCAAGGACCGGATGACGGAAGCGGAAGACGAGATTCGCGTGCTGCTGCGCGCTTCCCGGCACCTGCGTCCGGACCAGGACGATACCTTCATGATCATTTCCTCGGACACGCTGATCGCGGCATGGAATAGCTTGACCGGGGCGATTGCCGCGGCGGCCATTGGCATCGTCAGCGTGTTCATGGTGGTGGGCGGAGTGGTGATCATGAACATCATGCTGGCGGTGGTGAGCGAGCGCACGCGCGAGATCGGCGTACGCAAGAGCGTCGGCGCGCGCCGCCAGGACATCCTGAATCAGTTTCTGGTGGAATCCTCCACGCTGTCGGGCATCGGTGGATTGATCGGCGTCACCATTTCCTGGCTGATTGCGCTGATCGTCCGCAGCACCACGCTGGTTCCCATGGAGACTCCGCTCAACGGCGTCATCATCGGCGTGACTCTGTCGGTAGTCGTGGGGCTGTTCTTCGGGATTTATCCGGCGCGGCGAGCCTCCCGGCTCGACCCGATTGTGGCCTTGCGGTCGGAAAGCTAACCTCGACACTCTCATGAATCTGCTGATATCGGTGATCGGGTTGGCGCTCGCGACGCTCCGCGAAAACAAGGTGCGCTCGTTCCTGACGCTGCTGGGCGTGATGATCGGCACGGGCACCATCATTGGCGTGGGATCCATTTTGACCGGCCTGGACGGCGCCGTGACGGGGGCGATCCGGAGCCTGGGGACCAATACAGCCATCGTCATGAAAATCGGGCCGAGCTTCGGCGGCGGACGCACGCCGGAGCAGCGGATGCGCCGTCCGCTGACCTATGACAACGTCCTGGCGATCGAGGATCGATGCCCGGCCGTGGAGCACGTCAGCCCGATTCTGCAGCCGCCCAACGGAATCTTTCGGGCGCGCTACAAGGGCAATGACGCGTTCCAGCTGCAGATGTTCGGCACCTCCGAATATTACGCTACGGCGGGCCAGGCCGACATGAACACAGGCCGCTTTTTCACCGACTCCGAAGACCGCCATCGCATGTCCGTGACGGTGATCGGCCAGGACATTTACAAGCAGCTTTTCGGCAAGGAAGACGCGATCGGGAAAATCATTCTGGTGGCCGGCCATGAGCTGGAAGTGATCGGCGTGATGAATCCGCCCGCGACCGCTTTACCGGGCCAGAACGATACTCGCGTCATCATCCCGTACTTCAGCATGCGTAAGCTTTTTCCCACCGCTCAGGAACACCAGCTTATGGTGCAGGCCAAGGACGGGAAACTCGCTGTAGCCATCGACGAGATGCGTTCCGTGTTGCGTCAGGAACGCCGCGTCGCCTTGAATAAGCCCGACAATTTCGACATCTCGACCGCGGATCAATTGGTGGACCAGTTCCGTTCCGTCACCTCGGTGGTGGCGCTGGTCATGGTGGTGCTCAGCTCCATCGGACTGCTGGTGGGCGGCATCGGCGTAATGAATATCATGCTGGTTTCCGTGACCGAGCGCACGCGGGAAATCGGAGTACGCAAGGCCATCGGCGCGCGCCGGGGCGATATCATCATTCAATTCCTGACCGAGGCCGTGGTGCTCACTGGACTGGGCGGGCTGATCGGCATGCTCTTCGGCTGGGCGGTTTCGATGATCACCCGCTTCTTCTTGCCAAACGTGCCGACGCTGGTGCCA
>Ga0157375_10001756_pt1 | contig 18597 bp, 18 predicted proteins | sample M35metaG_FD_115311 | JGI IMG/M metagenome (GOLD analysis project Ga0157375, IMG submission 115311) | Miscanthus rhizosphere microbial communities from Kellogg Biological Station, Michigan, USA - M3-5 metaG | ecosystem: Host-associated > Plants > Roots > Rhizosphere > Soil | place: USA: Michigan... | reverse complement strand
GGTTGCGGTCGAGGAGTCGATGGCGTGTGGCATCGGGGTCTGCATGACCTGCGTCATGCCGGTGACCGGCAACGACGGGATGACCCGCATGGTCCGCTCGTGCGTCGAGGGCCCGGTCTTCCGCGGTGACCGGATCCGTTGGGACGCCTTCCGCGACGGATGGTGCCAGGTCCCCGAGGACGCCCACGGTGCGGCCGCGACGAGGGGCCACTGATGGCCCGGGAGGCAACGACGGTGACCAGGACTCATCCAAGCGGTAGCGATACCCCCCTGAGCGAAACGACGCTGAGCGAAACGACCATGAGCGAAACGAACAACCTGGTCGACATGAGCGTCGACCTCTCCGGGATGCGGCTGCCCAACCCGTTGATGACTGCCTCGGGCTGCGCCGCGAACGGCAAGGAGCTGCACCGCTTCTTCGACATCGCCGAGCTGGGTGCCTTTGTCACCAAGACCGTGCTGGCCGATCCCCGCTCCGGTCGCGGCACTCCCCGCATGGCTGAGACGCCGAGCGGGATGCTCAACTCGATCGGCTTGCAGGGACCGGGGATCACCGCCTTTGTCCAGAACGACCTGGTGTGGCTCAAGTCGGTCGGGGCGCGCGTGCTTGTATCCATCGCCGGCAACACCGTCGGCGAGTTCGCCGACGTGGCCGCGGTGTTGCGCGGGTCGCCGGCGTTCGACGCCGTCGTCGGCGTCGAGGTCAACATCTCCTGCCCCAACGTCGCGAACCGCGGAATGGTCTTCGCCTGCGACCCGCTGTCCTCGGCCAAGGTCATCGCACTGGTGCGCCAGAAGCTCCCGCGTGACATCCCCATCTTCGCCAAGCTCAGTCCGGACGTGACCGACATCGTGGAGATCGCCGGTGCCTGCGTGAAGGCCGGTGCGGACGGGCTGACGATGATCAACACCTTGCTGGGGATGGTCATCGACACGGACCTGCTGCGTCCCCAGGTCGCCGGCGTCACCGGTGGACTGTCCGGGCCGGCCATCCGCCCGGTGGCCGTACGCGCCATCTGGCAGGTACGGGCCGCCATGATCGAGGGCCGCATCCCCGCTGTCCCGATCATCGGCGTCGGGGGAGTGCGCACCGGTGACGACGCCTTGCAGCTCGTCGCCGCCGGCGCGAGTGCGATCCAGGTCGGAACCGCGATCTTCAACGACCCGAGCGCTCCCGTCCGGGTCAACCGTGAGCTGGCAGCAGCCCTGCAGGACAAGGGATTCGACCGGTTCACCGACGCCGTGGGAATCGCGCACACGAGACTGTCGCCGGGGCGATGACGTCAACGATGCCTGCAGCGATGACGATGCCCTTTGGCGCCCGGCTGCGTGTCGCCATGGACGAGCTCGGCCCGCTCTGTGCCGGCATCGACCCCCACCCCGGTCTGCTCGCGCACTGGGGCCTGGACCAGAGCGTCCAGGGCCTGGAGAGGTTCGCCATGACCTGCGTGGAGGCCTTCGCCGGGACGGTGGCCGTGGTCAAACCACAGTCGGCGTTCTTCGAGCGGTTCGGCGCCGCGGGGGTCGCCGTGCTCGAGCGGACGCTGTGCGGCCTGCGCGAGGCCGGCACCCTCTCGCTGCTCGACGTCAAGCGGGGCGACATCGGCTCGACCATGACTGCCTATGCCCACGCCTACCTCTCGCAGGACAGCCCGCTGCGGGCAGACGCCATCACGGTCAGCCCCTTTCTCGGCTTCGAGTCCCTGCGCCCAGCCCTGGATCTGGCTCACGGATGCGGTCGGGGCCTGTTCGTCCTGGCTCTCACGTCGAACCGCGAGGGGGCACAGGTGCAGCACGCAACACACGACGGCCGCACCGTGGCCGCCAGCATCGTGGACGGCGTGACCACCCAGAACGCGGCCGAGGCCGGCGCAGGAGTGCTCGGCAGCGTCGGGATGGTCATCGGCGCCACCGTCGGCGAAGCGGTCCAGAAGCTCGGTCTGGACCTGGGCGCGGCCAACGCGCCCCTGCTCGCACCCGGCGTGGGTGCCCAGGGCGCGACCGCGGACGACCTGCGCACCGTGTTCGGCCCGGCATTGGGCAACGTCCTGGCCAGCAGTAGTCGCGAGATCCTTGGAGCCGGCCCTGACGGCGCGGCGCTGAGAGCTGCGGCACGGCATACGGCACAGCAGCTGAACGTCATCCTGGGCCGCTGAGGAGACCCCTCGTTGCGAGGCCCCGCCCCGACTCGCTAGGTTCGGGGACCACGGGCCATCCGTGGCCTGAGCCGGCCGGCATGACCCGCACTTATCTGCACTGATCCGATTTCGTCCCTACGAGGAGACTGACTGTGGCACTTCCCCAGCTGACCCCTGAGCAGCGCGCCGACGCTCTAGCAAAGTCGGCGGTCGCTCGTCGTGAGCGGGCGGCAGTCAAGAACCGCCTCAAGTACGCACAGGGCCTGCTGTCCGAGGTCATCGCCGATGGCAAGAACAATGACATCGTCGGCAAGATGAAGGTCTCGGCGCTGCTGGAGTCGATGCCCGGCGTCGGCCGCATCCGGGCCCGCCAGATCATGGACGAGGTCGGTATCTCCGAGACCCGACGGGTCCGTGGTCTGGGCAACAACCAGATCGCCGCGCTGATCGAGCGCTTCGAGCAGGCCTGACCGGCGAACATGGCGTCCCTCAGGAGCCGGCTGGTGGTTCTGGCAGGCCCGACCGCCGTGGGGAAGGGAACCGTGGCGGCCTACGTTCGCAAGAACTTCCCTGACGTCTGGCTGTCGGTGTCGATGACCACCCGCAAACCACGTCCCGACGAGATCGACGGCATTCACTACCATTTCGTGGACGACCAGGAGTTTGAGCGGATGCGTGAGGCGGGGGAGTTCCTGGAATGGGCAGTCGTCCATGGGCGCGCCAAGTACGGGACGCCGCGAGGACCGGTCGAAGAGACCCTCGCCTCGGGGCGCAAAGCCCTGCTCGAGATTGACCTGCAGGGTGCGCGCCAGGTCCGGCAGCGCATTCCGGAGGCGCTGTTCGTCTTCCTTGCCCCTCCGGACTGGGCCGAGCTGGTCCGTCGACTGGTCGGGCGCGGCACCGAGTCCGAGGAGGAACGGGGCGTGCGGCTGACCACTGCCCAGCTGGAGCTGGCGGCCCAGGATGAGTTCGATGTCACCATCGTGAACGACGATGTTCAGCGGGCGAGCGAAGAACTCGTATCATTGATACGCGCCTGATCCTTGTTCGCGCGCCGCTAGTTGCTGCATTCATGTTCTCACCGACGAATCGAGATTGACCGTGTCAGGTACCCAGGCCGCCCCTGAGGGCATCACCAACCCGCCGATCGACGACCTGCTCAAGGTGGCCGACTCCAAGTACTCCCTGGTCATCTACTCGGCCAAGCGCGCGCGCCAGATCAACGCGTACTACTCCCAGCTCTCCGAGGGCCTTCTGGAGTATGTCGGCCCGCTCGTCGAGACCAAGGTCAACGAGAAGCCGATGTCGATCGCGTTGCGTGAGATCAACCAGGGCCTGCTCACCTCTCAGCCGACCGACGGCTGAGTGAGACACCCAGACAAGACACAGACGCAACGCTCGCGCGGCGACAGATGACACGCCAACAGGTGATCCTTGGGGTCACCGGCGGCATCGCGGCCTACAAGGCCTGCTCGTTGCTGCGACTTCTCACCGAGAGCGGGCATGACGTGACCGTCGTTCCCACTGCGGCCGCCCTCAGGTTCGTCGGGGCGCCCACGTGGGCGGCGCTGTCGGGCAAGCCCGTCTCGACCGATGTCTGGGCCGACGTCCACAATGTGCCGCACGTGCGCCTGGGTCAGCATGCCGACCTGGTCCTCGTGGCGCCGGCGACCGCACATCTGCTGGCCAGGGCTGCGCACGGCCTGGCCGACGACCTGCTGACGAACACGCTTCTGACTGCTCGCTGTCCGGTGGTGCTCGCCCCGGCGATGCACACCGAGATGTGGGAGCATCCGGCCACTGTGGCCAACGTCGCGACCCTGCGTTCGCGCGGCGTGCACGTGATCGACCCGGCGGTGGGGCGACTCACCGGCGAGGACACCGGCCAGGGCCGGCTGCCCGAGCCCGAGGAGATCTTCGCCGTATGCCGTGAGCTCCTCTCCCGCTCAGATGGCGGCGGCCTGGCTGGCCGGCGGGTCGTCGTCAGCGCGGGCGGCACCCGAGAGCCGCTGGACCCGGTCCGATACCTGGGAAACCGGTCCTCGGGCAAGCAGGGCTACGCTCTGGCCGCGGTGGCGCTCGCGCGGGGCGCAGAGGTCACCCTGGTCTCAGCGAACGTGATGCTGCCTGTCCCCGAGGGGGTGACGCTGGTGCCGGTGCACACCGCAGTGGAGCTCGGTGAGGCGGTGACGAAGGCGGCCCAGGAGTCCGATGTCGTCGTGATGGCCGCTGCCGTGGCGGACTTCCGGCCGGCGCACTACACCGATGTCAAGATCAAGAAGTCTTACGCCGAACCTGACCCGGCTGACGACCCGGTGCCCGATGGCGAGCCAGGCCAGTCGGCTTTCACGATCGAGCTGGTCCGCAACCCCGATGTCCTCGCCGAGCTGGTCCGGTCCAGAGGATCAGCAGTGTCACCGTTGATCGTGGGCTTCGCGGCCGAGACCGGCGATGCCGGGCACACCGTTCTCGACCACGCCCGGGACAAGCTGAGGCGCAAGGGCTGCGACGTGCTCGTGGCCAACGAGGTGGGTGTGGACAAGACCTTCGGGCAGGACACCAACACCGTCCACATCCTGCGACGCGGCGTGGATGCCGTGACACAGGCCGGCCCGGCACCCAAGGACGCCGTGGCCGCCACGGTGTGGGATGTCATACAGGATGTCCTGTCCGCGGGATAACCTTCTTCGAAGTCATCAGTCAGCAGCCGCTGCAAACATGGAGGCACTCACTTGTCCGCACGCCTATTCACATCCGAGTCGGTCACCGAGGGCCACCCTGACAAGATCTGCGACCAGATCAGCGACTCGATCCTCGATGCCTTGTTGACCGAGGACAAGCACAGCCGTGTGGCTGTGGAGACCTTGGTCACCACCGGTCTGGTCCACGTCGCCGGTGAGGTCGACACGACCGGCTACGTCGACATTCCCCGGATCGTGCGCGAGACGATCCTGAAGATCGGCTACGACTCGTCGGCCAAGGGCTTCGACGGCCGGTCGTGCGGTGTCTCGGTCTCGATCGGCCAGCAGTCACAGGACATCGCCCAGGGTGTCGACACGGCCTACGAGAACCGCGCGGGTGGCGTCGACCCGATGGACAAGCAGGGTGCCGGCGATCAGGGCCTGATGTTCGGCTACGCCTGCGAGGACACCCCTGAGCTGATGCCGCTGCCGATCCACCTGGCCCACCGTCTTGCGGAGCGTCTGTCCGAGGTGCGCAAGTCCGGCGAGATCGCCTACCTGCGTCCTGACGGCAAGACCCAGGTCACCATCTCCTACGACGGCGACAAGGCGGTCAGGCTCGACACCGTCGTCCTGTCGACCCAGCACGCCGCTGACATCTCGCTCAAGGGTCTGCTCGAGCCGGACATCGCCAACCACGTCATCAAGCCCGTCCTGGACGAGCTGGCCGCTGTCGGCACGGACCTGGACATCTCCGACTACCGGATGCTGATCAACCCGACCGGCCGCTTCGAGATCGGTGGCCCGATGGGTGACGCCGGCCTGACCGGACGCAAGATCATCGTCGACACCTACGGCGGCACGGCCCGGCACGGCGGCGGGGCGTTTTCCGGCAAGGACCCGAGCAAGGTGGACCGCTCGGCGGCATACGCCATGCGCTGGGTGGCCAAGAACGTCGTTGCCGCGGGTCTGGCCCGTCGCTGCGAGGTCCAGGTGGCCTACGCCATCGGCAAGGCCCAGCCCGTGGGCCTCTACGTCGAGACCTTCGGCACCGAGACCGTTGACGTCGACAGGATCCAGAACGCGATCCCCAAGGTGTTCGACCTGCGTCCCGCCGCGATCATCGAGGACCTCGACCTGTTGCGCCCGATCTACACCCCAACGGCCGCCTACGGCCACTTCGGCCGCACCAGCGCCGAGGGCGTCGAGAACTGCTTCACCTGGGAGCGCACCGACCGCATCGAGCAGCTGCGGGTTGCCGTCGCCGGCTGAGGCTCTCCAGGATCGGCTCTGCCTAATCTGCCTAATCTGCTTGGTCTGCTTGGTCTGCTTGGTCGGTGGAGCCCGGCGCAGTGACGTCGGTGCGATGAGGTAGACCTTGGGCCATGCAGAACAAGGGGCAGAACGAGGCGACGGACGGGCTGGGCGAGCAGCTCTCGCTCGTTCGTGCCGTCGCCTCTGCCCGAGGGCGTTCCAGGCTCCTGCCCGCGGTGCACGAGGCCGCCGAGGTCGACCCGGTCGCGCTCGTCCTCGTCGATGTCGGGCTGCCGCATCTGGACCGACCCTTCGAGTACCTCGTGCCCGTCACGATGGCCGACCTGGCCGTGCCGGGGGCGCGAGTTCGGGTGCGCTTTGCCGGTCAGGACGTCGACGGGTTCGTCCTTGAGCGACGGGCCACTGCCGTGCACGAGGGCAAGCTGGCGCCGCTGCGCCGTGTGGTCAGCCCCGAGGTGGTGCTGACGCCCAGGGTGTTGACCCTGTGCCAGGAGGTAGCCGCACGCTATGCCGGGACGCTGGGTGACGTGCTCCGGCTCGCGGTCCCACCGCGCCACGCCACGGCCGAGAAGAACCTCCCGGGCGCTGAGGAGAAGCAGGCGCCGGTGAGACAGGCGGTGACGAGTCCCTCGCCCGGTCCCTGGGCCCGCTATCCGGCTGGTGGGTCGTTCCTGCGCCACGTCGCCTCGGGTGACGCTCCCGCGGCGTCGTGGCTGGCTCTGCCCGGCCAGCAGGCAGAGGAAGACTGGCCGGCCGCCATGGCGGTGGCGGCCACCACCTCGCTGGCCGCAGGTCGCGGTGCCCTGATCGTTGTTCCCGACCACCGCGACGTCGATCGGGTCGACGCGGCCCTTCAGTCGCTGCTCGGAGCCGGCCAGCACGTCCGCCTCACAGCCGGACAGGGTCCGCAGGCGCGCTACACGGCCTGGTTGAAGGTGCTGCGCGGCCATGTGCGGTGCGTCGTGGGGACAAGGGCCGCGATGTTTGCGCCGGTGCGCGACCTGGGTCTGGTGGCCTGGTGGGACGACGGTGACGACGTGCTCGTCGAGCAGCGCGCGCCATACCCGGCGGTGCGCGAGGTTCTTCGCACCCGGGCGAGGCTCGAGGGCGCCGCTTTGCTGACGGGGGGTTTTGCGCGCACGACCTCCGTTCAGCAGTGGGTCGAGTCGGGCGAGGTGCGTTCTGTCGTCGCCGAGGCAGCCGTGCGTCGCCTTGCCGCGCCACGCGTGGTCGTGGCGGGGGAGGGGACGGATGCCGAACGTGACGGTCCGTCTGCCCATGCGCACCTGCCTTCGGCCGCGTGGCGGGCGGCGAAGAGCGCGCTGCTGCTCGGGCCCGTTCTCATCCAGGTCCCGCGCCGTGGCTACCTGCCGTCCTTGTCCTGCCAGACCTGCCGCGAGCCGGCACGCTGCGGGCGCTGCCACGGCCCGTTGGCGCTGGACGCCGGCGACGCGGCGCCGACGTGTCGCTGGTGTGGGTCGGTCGCCACTGCGTTCGAATGCAGCAGCTGTGGTGGACACAGGGTGCGATCGAGCGTGGTGGGCGCCCGCCGAACCGCTGAGGAGCTCGGCCGGACGTTTCCGGGAGTGCCGGTCCACACATCGGGTGCGGGCGACGTGCTGGCCTCGGTCTCGGGCCAGCCCAGCCTGGTCATTGCCACGCCCGGAGCCGAGCCGGTGGCCGAGAACGGTTACGCCGCAACGCTGTTGCTCGATGCGTGGGCGTCCATGGACCGACCGACGCTCGATGCGTCCGAGGAGGCCTTGCGTCGATGGCTGGGGGCAGCGGCGCTCACTCGGGGCGCGGCCGACGGGGGGGTGGCGGTGCTCTGTGGTGCGCCGACGCATACGACGTTGCCGCTGGTCGAGGCACTGGTGCGATGGGACCCGGAGTGGTTCGTCGCGCGCGAGCTCGCCGAGCGGGTCGAGCTCTCGCTTCCGCCGACCGTTCGGATGGCCCGGCTGGTGGGCCCCCGGGTCGCCGTCCAGCGCGCGGTCGAGCTGGCTGGCCTGCCCGACTCCGTTGAGCGGCTCGGGCCCTTGCCCTGGGCGCCAGTGGGCGCTGCAGCCGGCACCGGCGCCCCTGTTACGGGTGGCGAACCGCCACCCAGGGTCCAGCTCCTGCTGCGTACGTCGCTGGACGACGGCCCGGCACTGACGGCGGCGCTGACGCACATGAAGGCCGTCCGCAGCGCGCACAAGGAACGAGAGCCGGTCGGGGTTCGAGTCGACCCGATGGATGGGCTCGGCTGAGGACGCCTTGATGCATCCCAATTTGGCACCATAGCGAGCACCCAGATCGCGGTCCGTCCGACCTTGACTAACCGCCTGCCTGCGGTTCGATCTGTCGTCGCGAGGACCGCCCGCCCGGGGCCACGGCTGAAGCAGCAGGGGCGCGGATCGATAGAGTCGCTGACATGGCTCACATGGCTCCTCCGTCCGAATCCCGACTGTCCGACCCGGCTCGCGCCGGCTCCACCGAGCTGTCCGACAGAGACCTCGTCTCACGCAGGGTCGACGCCGTGGTCTTCGACCTCGGCAATGTCCTGATCACCTGGGACCCGCACCCAGCCATCACCAAGGCTGTTGGGGCGGAGCAGGCAACGCGCTTCCTGGCCGACAAGGAGTTCGACTTCGCGGCCTGGAACCACCAGCAGGACGCCGGCCGCTCGTGGGACGAGGGTGAAGAGGCAGCGGTGACATCTCACCCGCACTGGGAGCCCGCCATCCGTGGATACCGTGAGAACTTCCCCCACTCGCTCGTCGGAGCGATCGAGGACACCGTCCAGATTCTGGTTGAGCTGCACGCGGCCGGCATACCGCTCTTTGCGCTGACCAACTGGTCCGAAGAGCTGTTCCCGACGGCTCTGAAGCGTTTCGACTACCTGGACATCTTTGACGACATCATCGTCTCTGGCGAGGAACACGTCGCGAAGCCCGACCCCAAGATCTTCGAGATCCTGCAGGAGCGCATCGGCCACAGTCTGCACGACTGCATCTTCATCGACGACAGCCTGGCCAACATCAAGGCTGCCGCCGTGGCCGGCCTGGATGCCATCCTGTTCACCGACACCGGTCATCTTCGCGAGGATCTGGCGTTGCGTGGCCTGCCGCTGTCGCCCGCATAGACTGGACGCTCCCAGCGCACCCGACGGCAAGGAACACACTCGTGTCGATCAAGGACATCCGGATCTTCGGTGACCCCGTGCTGCGCACCAAAGCCATCGAGGTCGTCGACTTCGACAAGGAGCTTCGCCAGCTGGTCAAGGACCTGACCGACACGATGGTGGACGCCCCAGGTGCCGGCCTGGCGGCTCCCCAGATCGGCGTCGGCCTGCGAGTTTTCACCTATCACATCGACGACGAGCTGGGTCATCTGATCAACCCCAGCCTGGACCTGTCGTCGGAGATGCAGGAGGGCGAGGAGGGCTGCCTGTCCTTCCCGGGCATCTTCTTTGACACCCCGCGTGCACTGCGCCTCGTGGCCAAGGGTTTCAACCAGTATGGCGAGCCGGTCATCATTGAGGGCTCGGAGCTGATGGCCCGCTGCATCCAGCACGAGACCGACCACCTGGACGGCATCCTGTTCATCGACCGCATGGACAAGGCCCAGCGCAAGGAGGCCATGAAGGCGATCCGCGACGCCGAATGGGCCGGTCAGGTGGCCCCGACCATCAAGGTCAGCCCCCATGCGACGTTCGGCCTGGGCCGCTGACCTAGTGCGGCTCGTCTTTGCCGGCACCCCGGAAGCGGCAGTGCCCAGCCTTGATGCGCTGTCCGGCTCGTCGCACGAGGTGGTCGCGGTCCTGACGCGCCCTGACGCTCCGGCGGGACGTGGCCGGTCGTTGTCAGCCTCGCCGGTCAAGGAACGGGCGCTGGAGCTGGGGCTCGAGGTCCTCACGCCGGCTCGGCCGGGAGATCCGCAGCTCCTGGGCCGGCTGCGCGAGCTGGCTCCGGACGCCTGCCCGGTTGTGGCCTACGGCGCCTTGATCCCGTCGTCCGCGTTGAGCATTCCCGCGTATGGCTGGGTCAACCTGCACTTCTCCCTGTTGCCCGCCTGGCGAGGCGCGGCGCCCGTCCAGCACGCGATCATGGCAGGCGACGAGGTCACCGGAGCCACGACCTTCCTGCTCGAGCCCGGCCTCGACACCGGCCCGATCCTGGGTGTGATGACCGAGGTGATCAAGCCCACCGACACCTCGGGAGATCTGCTCGTCCGGCTCGCCCAGGCAGGCGCCGGCTTGCTGGTGGCCACACTTGACGCACTTGAGGCGGGTGACCTCCACCCCGTCGCACAACCCGCCGAAGGGGTCTCGCTGGCGCCGAAGATCCGCGTCTCGGACGCCCGGGTGTCCTGGGGCACACCGGCATGGGTTGTTGACCGCCACATTCGGGGCTGCACTCCTGAGCCCGGTGCCTGGACGACCTTCCGGGGTGAGCGGCTGAAGCTCCACCCCGTCACGTCGGCTCCGGTTGCTCTTGTGAACGGGAACGAGAACGGCGCGCCAAGTGCGGTTGTCGCGCAGGGCGCGGTGATCGCGCCCGGCGAGGTCGCCGCGACCAAGCGTGCAGTCTGGGTGGGCACCGCCTCCGGCACGGTTCAGCTCGGCACCGTTCAGCCACACGGCAAGAAACCCATGCCCGCCGCGGACTGGGCGCGAGGTGTCCGGATCGAGCCAGGAGAGAGGTTTGCCGATGTCTGACCAGCGCCCCGACGACTCCGGGCGACACACCGACAGCTCGCAAGAGCCGCGGCGCGACGCCGCCGGTCGGCAGCGACCCGTGCGCAAACATGGCAACCTCGAGCGTTCCGTGACACGCCCCGCAGACAGGTCGCGCTCCACAGACCCCGCCCGGCTGGCGGCATACACCGTTCTGCGAGCTGTCGCCGACGGCGCCTACGCCAATCTCGAGCTGCCGAAAGAGCTGCGGGACAAGGGCATTCACGGCCGCGACGCTGCCTTCGCCACCGAGCTCACCTACGGGGCAACACGACTTCGTGGTCTCTACGACCCGATTATCGCGGCGGCGGCCGGCCGCCCCATCGTCAACATCGACGCCAACGTCCTGGACACGCTGCGGCTCGGCGCACATCAGGTGCTCGGGATGCGGGTCGCCGCCCACGCCGCTGTCGACCAGACCGTCGGGCTGGCCCGGCTGGTCAACGGAGCCAGCGCCGGCGGGTTCGTCAACGCGGTCATGCGCCGCATCAGTGAGAAGGACCTCGACACCTGGATCGCGCAGGTCGTGCCCGCCGACGACCCGACTGCCGCTCTGGCGACCCTGCACAGCCACCCGGAGTGGATCGTCCGGGCCCTGCGGGCGGCCCTGATCGGGCATGGGGCCTCGACCGCCGAGACGCTGGACGCCGACCTCGAGGCTCTGCTCGTCAGCAACAATGCGGCGGCCAAGGTCTCCCTGGTGGCACGCCCGGGCCTGTGCGACGTCGAGGAGCTGACCCGCGCCGGTGCGGCGCCGTCCCTGTTGTCGCGCGTGGGCGCAGTCCTCGACTCGGGCGACCCAGGCTCGATCTCGGCGGTCCGCTCCGGACGCGCCGCGGTTCAGGACGAGGGCTCGCAGCTGGTTGCCCTCGCCGTGGCGACCGCCGAGGTGACCACCGGCTCAGAGCACGAGAAGTGGCTGGACCTGTGCGCGGGGCCGGGCGGCAAGACCGCACTCCTGGCGACCTTGGGCTCACAGCGCGGCGCGACGTTGTTCGCCAACGAGATCAGTGAGCACCGCACCGACCTGGTGCGCCAGACTCTCGACGCGGCCATCGACTCCGGCATCGAGGTGATGATCGGCACGGGTGACGGCCGTGAGATCGGCGAGGACGAGCCCGAGACCTACGACCGGGTGCTGGTCGACGCGCCATGCACCGGTCTGGGTGCGCTGCGCCGACGGCCCGAGGCCCGATGGCGCCGAACCACGGCAGACCTGGCCGAGCTCGGCGTCCTGCAACGGGAGCTGCTGGTCTCTGCGATCGAGGCCACCCGGCCCGGCGGGGTCATCGGCTACGCGACGTGCAGCCCTCACCTGGCTGAGACCCGGTTCGTCGTCTCTGACGTCACCAAGAGGCGTCAGGACGTCGATGTCGTGGATGCCCGCGACCTGTTCCTGGACGCCGACGGCCAACGCCTCGAGCACCTCGGCGAGGGACCCTTCGTCCAGCTCTGGCCCCACGTGCACGGCACAGATGCGATGTTCTTCGCCCTGCTGCGCAAACGTGCGTAGCACCAACACCTCACGTCACCTAGGGTTCGGACGTGCAGATCTCACCCAGCATCCTCGCCTCCGACTTCACCAACCTCGAGAGCGAGCTCAAACGGATCGCCAATGCCGACTGGGCCCATGTCGACGTGATGGATGCCCACTTCGTGCCCAACCTGACCCTCGGCCTGCCGGTCGTCGAGGCCCTGGCCCGAGTCAGCCCTCTCCCGCTGGACTGTCACCTCATGATCGACGACCCCGACCGGTGGGCGCCGAGGTACGCCGAGGCCGGTGCTTCGAGCGTGACCTTTCACATCGAGGCAGCTCGCGAGCCCACATCGCTGGCTCGCAACCTGCGTGCCCTGGGCGTCCGCACCGGTATGGCGCTCAAGCCGGGCACCCCTTTTACTCCCTACGCCGACCTGCTGCCCGAGCTGGACATGGTCCTGGTCATGACGGTCGAGCCGGGATTCGGTGGTCAGTCGTTCATGGCCGACCAGCTGCCCAAGGTGCGTGAGGTCCGTCAGGCGGTGGCCAGGTGCGGCGGCGAGATCTGGGTGCAGGTCGACGGGGGAGTCTCGGCCACCACCATCGAGGCGTGCGCCGAGGCAGGGGCGGACGTCTTCGTCGCCGGGTCAGCCGTCTTCGGCGCGGAGGATGCGGCAGCGGCGGTGGACCAGCTGCGCGCCTTGGTCGCGCGGCATTCCCCTGCGGGATGATCCGCAGGGCGTGGGCCGCTGCGGCACGACCGGCGGCAGGCCGCGCAGCTCGGCGCGAAGGACCGTCTCGGCGAACGTGATGACGTGCCCGTCTCGGGTGCCGGGGGCGCTCACGCCAAGGCCGCATTCCGTCGGCTGGTCATCGCAGTGACATACTGACCTCACGTGCTCCGTGATCGGTGTAACTCCGAACCGGCGGTGAAAGTCCGCGACCCGACCGCATCCAGTGGCCGGTGAACCTGGTGAAACTCCTGGGCCGACGGTGAAAGTCCGGATGAGAGGTAGCAACAGCGGCGCCTGTCAGCTGACCCCATTGGGGTCGGCGGCGGGTCAGTCGTGGTGACCTGAGGTCATTGGCGTTTTGTGGACCCACCTGGGTCTGCCGCATCCTGCCATGACCCGCTGGTCACCGTTCGCGCCCCGGAGCTCGCCCGAACAGGACTCGAGCACGAGGGGCAGGGCATGGCAGACCACGAGGTCGATGCACCAGGGCATGCGCGCGATGTCGCGCTCATGCGTCGCGCCCTGGAGCTGGCTGCCCGCGGACCTCTGGGCGACCCCAACCCGCGTGTGGGTGCGCTCATCCTCGATCACCACGGCACGGTTGTCGGCGAAGGGTTCCATGCGGGTGCCGGCACGCCCCATGCGGAGATCATGGCGTTGCGCCTGGCCGGCGCGGCGGCCAGGGCCGGCACGGCAGTGGTCACCCTCGAACCGTGTGCGCACACCGGGCTGACCGGTCCCTGCAGCCTGGCGCTGATCGAGGCCGGCGTGTCCCGGGTCGTCTTCGCCCAGTCCGACCCGAACCCCTCAGCACGTGGTGGGAGGGCAGTTCTGGAGGCTTCCGGCATCAAGACGACAGCCGGTGTACTGGCGGAGGAGTCGACCGCACTCAACGACGCCTGGACCTTCTCCTTCGTGCACGGCCGGCCCAAGGTGACGTGGAAGTTCGCAGCCACCCTCGATGGCCGTTCGGCGGCGGCTGACGGCAGTAGCCGATGGGTCACCGGCCCCCTGGCACGGGCCGATGTCCACCAGCTGCGGGCAGAGTGCGATGCCATCCTGGTGGGCACCGGGACGGTGATCGCCGACGACCCGGCGCTGACCGTGCGCGGGCCGGACGGAACGGCATCCGGCCGGCAGCCATTACGTGCGGTCATGGGGCTGCGGCCGGTCCCGGACTCCGCGCGTGTGCTGGACCCTGGAGCGAGGACACTCCAGCTGGCCACCCACGACCCGGTTGAGGCACTCAAGTCCTTGGGCGAGCACGAGATTCACCACGTCTGGCTCGAGGGCGGGCCGACGGTGGCCGCCGCGTTCCTGGGGGCCGGCCTCGTGGACGAGGTCATCGCCTACCTCGCCCCCGCCCTGCTCGGCGCAGGCGTGCCGGCGGTGGGGGACCTCGGAATACAGACCATCGACCAGGCACTGCGGCTCGTGCCGCACGAGGTCACCACGATCGGACCTGACATCAGGATCCGCGCCAGCATCGCCAAGCCCAGCAACATCCTCATGACCAACAGCGAAGGACTCTGATGTTCACTGGAATTGTCGAGGAGCTCGGCGAGATCGTCGCCATCGAGCGCGGTACTGACTCGGCGGTGCTCACGGTGCGTGGCCCACTCGTGACCAGCGACGCCACAGCGGGTGCGTCCATCGCGGTCAACGGCGTCTGCCTGACCGTGGTCGAACATGACGGCCAGACCTTCTCGGTGGATGTGATGGCCGAGACCCTGAACCGCAGCAGCCTGGGCAGTCTGCGGGCCGGCAGCGAGGTCAACCTCGAACGCGCGATGGCAGCCAGCGCCCGGTTCGGCGGCCACATCGTCCAGGGCCACGTCGACGGCACGGCCCACATCCTGGCGCGCCTGCCTGGCGAGAACTGGGAGGTCGTGCAGCTCACCCTGCCGCCAGAGGTCTCCCGCTACGTCGTCGAGAAGGGCTCGATCACCGTCGACGGGATCTCACTGACCGTCTCGGCCATCACCGACGACACCTTCTCGGTCTCACTGATTCCCACCACCCTCGACCGGACCACGTTGGGACACAAGGCAGTCGGCGACCCTGTCAACCTCGAGGTCGACGTCATCGCCAAGTATGTCGAGCGGCTGCTCACCCACTCTGGTACCAACGGGGAGCCCACCAGATGAGCCTGCTCGAGCGACTTTTCGACGCCCAGCTGAGCATCGCCGGCCAGCCGATCCTGTGGCGCGAGATCGTCGGGAACGCCTTCGGGTTCGCCTCGGCGATCGGCGGGCTCAGACGGCGGGTCTGGGCATGGCCCGTGGGGATCATCGGCAACCTGCTGCTGTTCACCGTCTTCTTCGGGGTGGCCTTCGTCAACCCCCAGCACGAGACGCTCTACGGCCAGGCCGGTCGGCAGGTCTTCTTCGTCATCACCAGCCTGTATGGCTGGTGGCGGTGGAGCCGGATCAGTGCGCAGCGCGCGGCCGATGCCCCCGCGATCACCCCGCGTTGGGCGACCGCTACAGAAAGACTGCAGTACCTCGCGGGGTGGGTCTGTGGCGTGATCCTGACGCAGTGGGTGTTCGCGCAGATCGGTGCCGGCTTTCCCGCCCCACGCTGGTACTACTGGTGCGACGCCTGGATCTTCGTCGGCTCGATGGTCGCGACCTACGCCATGGCCCAGGGCTGGAACGACTTCTGGCTGGCGTGGATCGCCGTTGACCTGGTTGGCGTCCCCCTGCTGGTCCACTCGCACTTCTACCCCTCGGCCGTGCTGTTCGCCATCTACGGCGGGCTGGTCATCTACGGCTTCTTCGTCTGGCTCAAGGCCTCGCGCATCGAGGTCCCTGACCGTCGAGTCCCTGACAGTGAACCTATGGAGGTGCCGGCATGAGAGCAGGGCTGTCCACGATCGAAGAGGCGTTCGAGGCACTGCGGGCCGGCCTGCCGGTCCTGGTGACCGACGACGAGGACCGCGAGAACGAGGGTGACGTCATCCTGGCGGCGGCGACTGCCACGGCGGAGTGGATGGCCTGGACCATCCGCTACACCTCCGGCTTCATCTGCGTACCGATGCCCGAGACCCGTGCGGATCGCCTGGAACTGCCCCCGATGGTGGCGGACAACCGCGACCCTCGTCGCACGGCCTACACCGTGACCGTGGACGCCGCCGAGGGTGTCACCACGGGCATCAGCGCCGCGGACCGTGCCCACACGGTTCGCCTGCTGGCGCAAGAGGGCACGATGGCTTCGGACTTCGTCCGCCCGGGTCACGTCGTCCCCCTGCGCGCCAGGGAGGGCGGGGTACTCGAACGTGGCGGGCACACCGAGGCGGCGGTGGACCTGTGCCGCCTCGCCGGACTTGCGCCGGTGGGCGCGATCGGCGAGCTCGTCCATGACGACGGCTCGATGATGCGTCTGCCGGCCGTCCTCGGGCTGGGTGCCCGTTACAACCTGCCGGTCGTCACCATCGCGGCGCTGATCGCCTGGCGTCAGCGCCACGACCGCATCGAGCGCCTTGCAGAGACCTGGCTGCCGACCGAGCACGGCGTATTCCGCGTGGTCGGCTATCGCGACCTGCTGACCGGTGACGAGCACCTTGCGCTAGTCAGTCCCAAGGGTCTGCCGGGCCGAGCACCGTTGGCACGACTGCATTCTGAGTGCCTCACCGGAGACGTGTTCGCCTCCCAGCGCTGCGACTGCGGGGGGCAGCTGGAGCGCTCCCTGGAGCGGGTCGGCGCGGAGGGCGGCGTGGTGGTCTATCTGCGCGGCCACGAGGGCCGGGGGGTCGGACTGCTCAGCAAGCTGCAGGCCTATGCGCTGCAGGACACCGGCTTTGACACCGTCGATGCGCAGACCGAGCTGGGGCTGCCGATCGACGCGCGCGAGTACGCGGCAGGCGCGGCGATCCTGGCCGACCTCGACATCGCCTCGGTGCGGCTGCTGACGAACAACCCGATGAAGGTCAACGCCTTGCGCGAGTACGGCATCGAGGTCGCCGCTGTCGAACGCCTGAGCATGGTGCCGGGTGCGCACAACCAGGTCTATCTGCGCACCAAGCGCGATCGCATGGGCCACGACCTGATTCTCGACGAGCACGACAAGGGTGCATCGGCGTGAAGCGCGGTTCTCCCAGCCAACAGGTCGACGGCAGCGGTCTGAGCGTCGCCATCGTCGCGGCCTCCTGGCACTCGACGGTGATGGACGGGCTGATCGACGGCGCCCGCCGTGGTCTGGCCGACGCGGGCGTCCTGTCCGTCAAGCTGGTCCGGGTGCCGGGAGCCTTCGAGCTGCCCGTTGCCTGTGCGCGCCTGGCGCCCTCGTACGACGCCGTGGTCGCTCTCGGCGTGGTGATCCGGGGTGGCACACCGCACTTCGACTACATCTGCCAAGCCGCCACGATGGGCGTGACCGACGTCAGCGTCCGGTCCGGCACCCCGGTGGGCTTCGGCGTCCTCACCTGTGACGACGAAGAACAGGCCCTCGACCGCGCCGGGCTCGAGGACTCGAGTGAGGACAAGGGCCACGAGGCGGCCACCGCAGCGGTGGCGACCGCGGTCATATTGCGTGACCTGCAGGCGTGAGACACGTAATCTGCACTGGTGACTGACAACGCGATGCGCCGCGCCCTGGCTCGTGTCCGTGAAGGCAAGGCTCTCGACGAGGGCGAGGCGCTGGTGCTGCTCGGCGCCCGGGGCGCCGACCTCGACGAGCTGCTCGGGTCCTCCACCCGTGTCCGCGATGCCGCGATGGTCGCGGCCGGCCGACCCGGGGTCGTGACGTACTCCCGCAAGGTCTTCATCCCGCTGACCCGTCTGTGCCGAGACCGTTGCCACTACTGCACCTTCGTGACCGTCCCGCACCATCTCCCCGCGGCATACCTCTCGCCTGACGAGGTGCTGGACATTGCCCGCGCGGGCGCCGCGCAGGGCTGCAAGGAGGCGCTGTTCACCCTCGGTGACCGCCCCGAGGACCGCTGGCCGCAGGCCCGCGAGTGGCTCGACGCTCACGGCTATGACGACACGCTGGCCTACGTCCGGGCGATGGCCATCCGGGTCCTTGAGGAGACCGGTCTGCTGCCGCACCTGAACCCCGGCGTCATGTCGTGGTCAGACCTTCAGCGGCTCAAGCCAGTAGCCCCGTCGATGGGCATGATGCTCGAGACGACGTCGCGGCGCCTCTTCGAGGAGCCCGGGCAGGCGCACTTCGGCTCTCCCGACAAGGACCCAGCGGTTCGGCTGCGGGTGCTCGAGGACGCAGGCCGGGTGGGCGTCCCGTTCACCACCGGCATCCTGGTCGGCATCGGCGAGACGGCGGCCGAGCGGCTCGACTCGATCCTGACGATCCGGCATGTCGCCCGCGAGTACGGCTCGGTCCAGGAGTGCATCGTCCAGAACTTCCGGTCCAAGGACGACACGGCAATGCGCGCCACGCCGGACCTCGGTGAGGAGGAGTACCTCGCCACGATTGCCGTGACCAGGCTCCTGCTTGGGCCCTCGGTCAGTGTGCAGGTGCCGCCGAACCTGTCCGAACCGCAACAGATCCCGCGCCTCCTCGCTGCCGGCGTCGACGACTGGGGCGGCGTCTCGCCGGTCACCCCGGACCACGT
>Ga0157375_10001752_pt1 | contig 18624 bp, 11 predicted proteins | sample M35metaG_FD_115311 | JGI IMG/M metagenome (GOLD analysis project Ga0157375, IMG submission 115311) | Miscanthus rhizosphere microbial communities from Kellogg Biological Station, Michigan, USA - M3-5 metaG | ecosystem: Host-associated > Plants > Roots > Rhizosphere > Soil | place: USA: Michigan... | reverse complement strand
GAACTCAAAACGCTCGTCCAGTGGAGTGGCATTGACCGGGAATTTCGAGAAGGCGATAGCGGTTGCCAGGGTAATGTCCGAGAAGGTCGGGGCATCGCCGCCGAGCAGCCATTCGCGGCCGTCTGACAGATGACGATTGACCAGTGCGGCGTGAGCCAAAGCTTCCTTACGGCAGTGTTCGCCCCAAGCTTCATTCTTGGTCAGTTCTAGCTTGAAGCCGAGGCCGGTGTGCAACACGTGGAACGCTGTAACGATGCGGTACAGGATGTGCACCCACACCCGGTTATCCCACATGTTATCCAGACCCTGTTCCAGTGCGGTCTCTCCCATGATCTTGCGACCGGGATACTCTTGGTCAAGATAACGAACGATGGCAGCCGTTTCGGAAATGTAGCTACCGTCAGCCAGTTGAAGGGTGGGAGTTTCGCCCCACGGGTTCATATTCAAATGACGCCAGCCACGCTGTTCTCCTACAGGGGACATGTCATAGATGGTCTCGGCAAATTGGTCAGCGATGCCCTTTTCGTGCATGAACAGACGCAGACGCTGTGGGTTCGGAAAGGCCGAAGGCGAAGTGAAAAGCTGAAGTTTAGTAGTCATGGTCGATCCTACAGGTTGGTGGTTGAGATACCTAACTAACATTAGGTAGGCAAACCTTAGCGAACGATTCGATGGGTGTCAACACCTATCTAACGATTGTTAGGTGAAAGTTTTTTGATGGGAATTTTCTGGCTGCATTGGTTCGATTGAGGTGAATCGCTCGCTTCACCGGGAAAGGGCGGGCAACGTAACATCGGTCGCGAGGCTCACTCGCGTTATCCCAGTTGCGTAACTGCATGGACTTGACCACCCACCGCAATCCTCAACAAGAGCACCTTGCTCACGCCGTCGTCCTAAGATGAATTCGTCAAGGCGTGTCTACCGGACGGTGATCTATTTGAATCATTTTCGATGATTATTCGACAGTCAGCTATTGGCCGATTCTGTTGAAAAAGTCGGACTTTCAGATCGCCTGAACTCAGGCGCGACCACCACCGGAGAACCTACTCACCACATTGAGTGGCTTCTCGGCCCTTCGTTGACCTTTGCTGCTCTGTTAGTGGGTTAGTTTGAGGTTTTTTGCTTGGTGCAGGCGCACCTATCCCGTGACTGGTGGCCCTTGAGATGAAAATTTGGCCAGCCGTCGCAAGTTCTGCACCGCAGCGGCCAGCGTGAATTCATCGGACGCGCCACTCATGCCACGTAGTCGCAAGCGATCCAATTTCAGGATGCGCTTGAGGTGGGCAAACAGCATTTCGACCTTTTTACGTTCGTGGCGAGAGCGCTGATACGCCGGCGTCGCTGCGATGCGTCGAGCCACATCACGAGCGGCTTCATGGACGCTGCGGACGATCTTACGAATCGAAGTGTTCGGGAAGCACTTGGCTTTCATCGGACACGTAGCACAGTCGGTCTGTCTGGATCGGAAGATGATGGTGTTGGCTTTGGTGACGTGCGAACGCTCGTTCTTGAAGGCTCGCCATTCGCTGCGTAATACGTTGCCGGCTGGGCAGCGATATTCCTCGGCCTCTTCATTCCAGTGGAAATCGTTACTCGAAAAGCTGTCGTTCTTGCGCTCAGTTTTGTCCCACACCGGCACATGCGGTTCGATGTCTTTTTCCTCCACCATCCAGGCCAGCATCGGCGCTGTACCGTAAGCGGTGTCGCCAATGAGGCGCTCTGGCTTGATGTCGAACTGCGCTTCAACCCGGTCGATCATGGTCTTGGTGCTCTCGACTTCTGCGGTTCGATGAGCCGGTGTGGGTTCCACATCCATGATCACGCCGTGCTCGGTATCGATCAGATAATTCGTGGAGTAAGCGTAGAAAGCTGGGCCGCCTGGAGCAGCGGTCCAGCGAGCCTGAGGATCAGTCAGCGACAGGCGCTTCGGTAGCGTTTCGGCCAGAGCCTCTTCATCGAGTGCCTCAAGGTACTCACGCACGGCGCGGGTGCTCAGGGATGGATCGCTCCAGTTGACCGGTTCATCTCCCGGTACGCAGCGCTGCCGACTCGCATCCGCTTTGATGATGCTGGCGTCCACGGCAAAGCCTTCGCCCTTGACCAGACCGGCGTCCATGCAGCGACGCAGCACTTCATTGAACAACCAGCGAAACAGATCACTGTCCCGAAAACGGCCGTGTCGATTTTTGGAAAAGGTCGAGTGGTTGGGGATTTCGTCTTCAAGGCTCAACCGGCAGAACCAGCGATACGCCAGGTTCAAATGGGCCTCTTCGCACAACCGCCGTTCGGAGCGAATGCCGTAGCAATAACCGACGATCAGCATGCGGATCATCAGCTCGGGATCAATCGACGGACGCCCAATCGGGCTGTAGAAGTCGGCGAGGTAATGGCGCAGGTCGCTCAGATCGAGACACCGATCAATGCTGCGCAGAAGGTGAGTGGCTGGAATGTGATCTTCAAGGTTGAACGAGTAAAACAGCCGCTCCTGCCCACTCGATAACTGTCCCATCATGCTGCGTACTTCCCTGCTGGCCAATGCAGAGATTTTGCCGCAGGCCAGACAGGGGAGCTACTTTTTCAACAGAATCGGCCGCTTTTTGCCGGTCAAGGCCACCCAGTGTGCTGGTCAAATCCGATGCAAACGACTGGTCAAGTCGAATGCAAATGGGTGGTCAAGTCCATGCAACTACGCACCATGGTCGAGGTGATATTTTCAGTTGACGATAGCCTCTACCTGATCGTCGCGGTCGGGGAGGAAGTCATGGCCCGGATTAAACGTCTAATTTTTATTTTTAATGATTTCGGTTTCATTTTTAATGAAAGATGACGCCCAGCGCAACGTCGAACTGATGTGGTTAGCAGGCAGGTGTTAATCCCGTTCAAGGGGCCTGGCGGCTGAGGTCGCCTCTTCCATGATAGAAATCAGTTCCTCGAACAGCTCCGAACATTATCGGGCCAGATAACTCGCACTAGCTTCATGACGAAGTAGTTTTAAGTGGCATTGAGGCAGCAGAAATACTGGCTATGCTGAACTGAGCGAGGAAAGACTTCTCCGTATAGCTTGAGCTAACTAGCCATGGCATACCGATGTTTTGCGGGTGCAGGTGCGTTAGGTGAAAATTTTAACAAGCCGGCAGGAGGCACCGCCGTGAAGAATGTCCGTTTCGCCAAAGGTCTTTTCTTAGCACGCTATGCATCGGTTGCATTCATATTCCTTCTTGTGTCGTTTTCCGACTACCCTCAAATCCTGCCCAGTGAAACTAAATCCCCTCGTACTTCCGCGCCGGGCGTTGTGAGTCAGTCGCTCCCAATCAAAGAGCTCCAAGTCAAAGAAAGGGAAGGTTTTCGTCTTCAAATGTCACGGACCCCGCTCCCGAGCACAGGATGCTTTGAGGCGCATTACCCAAATGTGAAACGGAAGAGTGTGCAGTGCGGAGAGGCGCCACTATCTCTAAACCCCATAGCGTTAGGCGCTCGGCCAAATTTCGTTGGGGGTGGTACAGATAATTTTACACAAGTAACAAGAAATATATCGTCTGCTACCGGATCGTTTGACTACGTAACTGGAGCAAACGTCGAGTTCGGCTCGATTCTTGGCGATCCGGTCGTCCATCCAAATGTCCATACCAGAGTAGGTTTATAGCATTGAAGTCGGAGGGTTTACGTCAGCGCACGAGGCAAACGTGTTCCTAAAAATTCAATCATAAGTAGCGGTGCTCAATAGCCATAGCTCCATTTTTAACAAAAGCTAGCGTAGTGTGAAATGGAAAAGGTCGAAAAAGTGCATAATAAATCATCCGCTTTATTGGGTCTCACTTTTATATTTACTATGCTGCTTGGTGGTCCATGCTTTGTGGCTGTTTCACAGGCTAAGCCATTGGCATTGATTTGTAGTTATATTAAGCCTGAAAGCATTTCACCTGATATACGGCCGATATCTACTATTGAAAGCGCGCGCGCTGATACTCTGATGAGTGACGCAAGGGCCTTGCAAGAGCAGGGTAGTTATCAGAAAGCTGAACCAATTTGGCGAGAAAGTGTGAACCTTGCAGAGGTGACTTGGGGCCCGAACCACCCATTATATGCCGCTCGTCTTGGTGATCTAGGAGCGAATTTACGATATCAAGGTCAATATGCGAAGGCGGAACCTTTATTGCGACGAGCGCTCGCTATCAACAGGTCCCGTTTGGGGAAGTCCCATCCTTCTACAATAGATAGTCTGAGCAATTTAGCAACGGATATTGACGACCTGGGTAGATACGACTTAGCAGAATCCATGTATCGTGAGGCAATCAGTCTATCGCTACCAAAATGCAGGTCCAATACATTTATAGTAGGAAATTTAGCGTACAACTTGTTAAATCAGGGGCGCTATAAAGAGGGGGAGGCTCTTTTTCGACGGGTTCTTCAACTCGAAGAGGCATCCAGCTCAGCCAGTAAGCAGGATATTGCAACTGACTATGCTAACTTGGCATCGAGTCTAGAAAAGCTGGGCGTTTACTCTGAAGCAGAGGCAATGTATAGGAAGGCGCTCGACCTCGATCGAGTCTCGCTCGGCGAAGGCCATCCAGAGACAGCAGCGGATCTGAATAATCTCGCTTTTAATTTAGATCATCAAGGCAAACTAATAGAAGCTGAGACTTTTCATCGGCGTGCTTTGGCTATTGACCAAGCTAGTATTGGCGGTAAGCATCCGGACTCCGCTGGAACGCAGTCCGGGCTAGGGCGCAATCTTTTTCTGCAAAAACGTTATAATCAAGCAGCGTCTGTGCTGGATGAAGCTTTATCGATTCAGGACTTAACACTAGGGCCAAATCATCCTGACACACTGCTAACAGCAAGATACCTTGGCGAGACAAAGCTGGAAATGATGCGGCCTTACGAAGCGTTTGAAATTGGAAGTCATGTCCTAGCGGCGCAATCATCTGCGCGTATCCTTGCTCGAGCGTCAGCGTCTGAAGATCGACGGGCGCAGATTAATGGGTTGACCGGGCTAGCCGCATCGGTTGTGGTCAGGGCTGCTTGGGAGCTTGGGGAGAAAGGGAATCCAATGGAAGTTGAGGAGCTGCGAGCAAAAGCATTCGAGGCAGCGCAGCTCTTGAGCACTTCTCCGGCGGGCGATGCTCTTGGACAGAGTGTCGTGCGCTCCATCGCGAATAACGCAGGGGCAGGAAACTACACCAGCCGCTGGCGTGAAGCGCAAGAGAGTCTTGAGCAAATCGACAAACAGATCACTGCAGCTGCGGCATTGGGGTCCCCAGGTGACTCATTGCGAGCCCAATTGTCAACTAAACGCGTAGAAACAACTGCAATACTCAGCAAAGCGAAGGCACAACTTAAGGCGCGGTTTCCTCGATTCTTTGACCTCATAAAGCTGGAACCAGTCACAGTCGGTGAGCTTCAAACAATTGCCGATCACCAAGGAATACTTAGGCCCGATGAGGTACTCATTTTAATCAACCCCGGTGCTAAAGACCTCTCTGCCTTGAAAAGTCGAGGATTAATATTTGCAATCACCGCGGATAATATCGGATGGGCTGAAATAGGGTTGACGCCTGAGATGCTTATAAAATCTATCGATTCAGTGCACGAGCAACTCGCGAACGGTGGAGCAACACGAACTACCGGCGGCCCTGACCCTGGGGCTGGCTTTGATCGACAGGGTGCATATGAGTTATACGAAAGTCTTTTTAGTGATTCGCATGTACAAAATCTTCTTAATAGCAAGCAGCGATGGATTATTGTTCCACAAGGACCCCTGCTGAGCCTTCCTTTCGCGGCACTGGTGACAGATCCTCCATTGGGTGGAACCGCAGGAAATGCTGATCCCGAATCCCTGAGGGCGACCCATTGGCTTGGCATTGAACATACGCTTTCATTCTCTCCTTCAGTCGCGACGCTTCGGGTCCAACGTCTTTTTCCTATCCTGTTGGGCCGGAATGCATCTACTCCATTCTTCGGGATTGGTGATCCAGTTTTCAATCGTCGCGAGAATGTTTTAAAAGAGCGACAGCCCGCTGTGGCGAAGGTAGGCCCTATGAGGGATTACTTTAATGGCCAAGTTGCTGATTTAGAGGAGCTGGCAAGGCTGCCTCGCCTTGAAGGGACAGCAAATGAAATTAAAAATTTAGCTAAGAGTTTCGGTGCTAAAAGGGGAAGCTATCTCCTCCAGCTTCGCGCAACCGAGTTGGCCGTTCGACACGCGGAAAGGGATGGCTCTCTTTCCAAGGCCAGGGTGGTGGCATTTGCGACCCATGGATTACTCGCCGGTCAATTACAAGACAGTATTACCGAGCCTGCACTCGCATTAACACCACCTTCAACCTTGCAACAAAGGCATCCTTCATCGCTCAATGATGGATTGCTGACTGCGTCGGAAGCCGCCCGGCTCCATCTAACGGCCGACTGGCTTATTCTTTCTGCCTGTAACACTGCTGCCCCCGATGGCGAAAGCACCGAGAGTCTCACGGGTCTAGCACGCTCTTTTCTATATTCAGGCAGTCAGTCGATATTAGTTACTCACTACCCGGTTTTTGATGATGCTGCAGAATTCCTTACCACGGAAGCGGTAAGGCTTGCGGCAAAGAACCACCTGAGCAATCCAGAGGCGCTACGCCTCGCTATGGCGGCATTACTTAATAGCCGCACCCAGGACGAAGCTGGTCGTTCTTATGCGCATCCCAGCGCGTGGGCTGCGTTCATGATCATTGATGCCCGATGAAACAGAGCTGGATCATCGCCAGACAAAGCGCGGTGAGTGTTCTATCAAGCGAAAACAAAAAAACACGCTAACATTGTGAGAACTCGACATTGTTTAGGTCGTAAACCGCCTTGCCGCAGGAGTCAGTTATGAAACTAACTTTCACCTTGAAAATGTTATCTGCCACATGCTTTTTTTCTGCTTCCGCACTTTCTTTGGCTGAAGATCGAGTCGTACTTACGAACGATTTTTCTCGGGATGAACTCGCGGTCTATGCTCAATCGTTAGAGGGTGGAAAAAGAGCATTTCCTCGTAAGTTTAATTTTCCCGATCACGTAAAAGCTGGCAAGGTGTTTGGTATCGATGTATCTCATTATCAAGGGAAAATCGATTGGACAAAAGTTTCCGGTCAGGGAGTTAGCTTTGCTTACATTAAGGCAACACAAGGCAGCAACTCTTACGATGATTTTTTTGAACGGAATTGGGTAGCTGTCGGCAAACTACCAGATGGTGTATCCCCGTTGCGTAGGGGAGCATATCACTTTATGACTGCGAAAGATTCTGCCGGGGCACAAGCGCAAAATTATTTGAAGGCTGTTGGCAAGCTCAATCCAAAGGATCTCCCTCCATGTGTTGATATCGAGTGGGATTTTTTACGAAAAAATAATAAAGTTGTACTGGATGAACATGGGAACAAAATTGATCAGTGGGCAAGCTTATCTTCCTCGGAAATAGTTTCAAAGGTGCACTCCTGGTTGGATGAAGTTGAATCTAAGACAGGCAAGAGACCGATAATCTACACGAATGCCAGTTGGTGGAATACGCGAATCGGAGAAGGTTCTGGACTCGAAGATTATAAGGTCTGGATTGCGGACTACTCTAGTAAAAGTTTGGGGCGCGAATCTCCAGTTACCCCGAAAAAATTTACCTGGCTGTTTTGGCAGATGACGGATAGGGGGACTATTAAGGCGGCGGATATGAATAAAGGCGTCGATACAACAGTGTTGAATGAAATTAATGATGGGTTGCTCAGTGGTTTAAAGTGAGGGGTTGTTGTTTTGATTTTGGGATGTGTTTTCCCTGTGTATTATCTGTGCAAACAGCGGTTTAAGTAGTTGTTGGTTGTACGTGTGAGGAGTGCTTGGTGGCTCTACCGAAGGATTGTGACGACGGTTGCATTCATGCGGCAGCGGTTTCTCGAATCTTAGGCGAGGCATTTACGACAGCCGTCTGTTCGCCTGCGTTGTTGCGCTTGAAGTTGTCGGCGCGGGCGCTGTGCCACATGCGCAAATAAAATTCGTTAGTACAACGGCCGCCGAGCAATTCGCCAGGTTTGAGGAAGGTTACACTTTTTTGCAGGGGAGGGGGCTAATCGATGGGTGCTTGGCTTCTAGAAGGAGGGATCAATTGTTTGAAATGTTGTACATGCACAAGCCTAAAAATAGGCCAAGAGCCTCTTGGGGATAGCGATCCGTATGCGTCCGGCAAAGTCATCTAGCCCGCGCTGAAAGCCGAGACATGGTGTCCACTTAATTTAAGTGCACACCATCGCCTCTGGCGTCGGGGTCAGGAAGGTGTGTTGGCCGGACGCATAAGAAGCACCAGCGTTGTGGACGGTTGTGCATATCTTCTGCAAATCCTCATCTTTTCTGTGAGGCCCAGTTGAAGGTTCGGCAAAAGATGATTTCTCGCCAACGTTTGCTGGGTCTCCAAAATCATCTTTTTTTACTCGATATGGGGTTGGTTTTTGGCCTTTTCCCAGACTAAGGATGTAATCGCTTTGTATAGGCCGATTAAGTGATGGCAAGACATGTCCATAAGCGGTTCGTACATGAACGAATTTAGATGAATGTTCTCCGGGGTCATAAGATTAACTTGTCCTAATGTTTTGCGGACTGTTCGGAATTGATCATCAGGTGTCGGATTTTCGGCACACAGGCGGTCATAAAGCTTACCTGTTTGATTATCTTTTATAAGGGACTTATCCGTCACATGAAGCCACATAAATTCTTCTGCTTTTAACCGGCAGGCGATGGATAGTGCGATTTTATGCTCCAAGCAGATCTCGTCGTCATTGGCGGTGTCACATAACAGTTCTGCGGTTCTGTAAATTAGATTAATTACGGGTTCGTCCTTGTTTGCCTTTTCGTCTAGCCCGGTGCCCTGAATAACTTGCACAATTACATCAGCCAGGTCGGATACCTTATATGTGCTGGTTTCAGGTTTGATGTGGAGCAGGCAAGTAAGCTTTTTGTATGACTCTGACGTATTGCCATCTTTATATTCTATGAGGTTCCTAACAAACGGAATCATCGATATCAGCATGGCATCATTTTTTGAATAGCTTTTCTTCCAGAGGTCAAATGGATTGGATACATCCTTGTTGCCGCCTTTTAGGAGACTGATTTTTCCTTCATTTTTTTGAGCTATAAAGGAGTTTGTCCATTGAGCACTGCCTAGCACGCGGCTCTGAAAGGTTCTGTAAAAATCGAAGTTATGAGTCAGGACAAGGAGTCGAATCTGACTCTCTTCGGCTAGCTCCTTAAGATATTCTATGATTGCATATTTATTTTTATAGTCAAAGGAGTCAGCAATGTCGTCAATAATGATGACTGACCTGCTGCCATTTGCTAGTCGCGCTTTGAACTCGAAGATAACATACAGCAGGTACATAGCGCGGCGCTCTCCCACGGACAAAAAGTCTAGGGAGTTTAGTTGGCCTCGATTAAACCTAACATCCTTTCCGTTTTCATCTGTAAATGTAAAAACTATATTGGGTGCGGTGCTGCCAAGGATTGCGTTCGTGTGGTTTTCTACGTCCAGGCTGAAAGGTACGTGAAATCGTTCCTTGAATATTGTTTGAGCCTCATGCCAAAGAGTGTCCTCCAGCAAAGCTTCTTCTTCTATTTTTTTGAGCTCATCTTTACGTGTCTCAAATAGGTTTAAAAGCTCGTCGAATAGCGCGCTGTCGCTATCGTAATAGGAGTTCCAGATTCTCTTCCTGAACTGGGCCGGATCTTCCAGCTCTCCAGCCATTTCAGGGAACTCCTCAAGAACCTCCTGAAAGGACTTGACGGAGGCGACACCGTTAATGATTTTTTGGGATATTTCTTTGAGATTTTCATCCCCTAGTATCGCATTGTTCTCGGACTCAAAAAGGTCTTGTAGAACCTTGATGTCTCCAATGGGCTCGGCCCCGCCGTTGAGTAAAACCCTATGGCTGGCTTCGAAGAATTTCTCCTTTTTGAGCGAGCTGGAAATAGAGGATGCGTTTACAGGATTGAAGCTGCCTTTCTTAAAAATCAGAGATTTTTCAACGAGCTGATTGTAACGCGTAACGTAACTCTGAATTCCCGCTTTGACTTCATTGTTTTCTAACAACTCTATGACTTTGGGGTCAAATATCTTGGAGTAGGGGATTTTGGAATAGCCTGAATTTCCTTCGTTCAGTGTGCTAAGTACCTTTATAGACTCGAAAATATTGGCGCACTGAAGGTCAGTAGATATCGTTTTTTCAATATCTTCTTTCTTTACCTTGGATAGTTTGTTTAGGCTGTTTATGAGGCGTTGTTTGGCCTCTAATATTTCTTTGTATGCGCTATCATATAGAGCTTTCTTTTCAGGATTTACTAGTAGTGTGGATATGTTCTTCGATTCGAAATCCTGGCTGAACGGTTGAATTACCAATATTTCTTCCGGCTTGATATCCTTGCCATCAATTTTTATTTGGTAGAATGGCTCTCTATTATGTATTTTTTCTTCTGGTAACTTCCCCTCAGAGATTTTTAAAAAAGTCTTGGCTAGAGATGTTTTCATCGCGCCGTTAGGAGCGTAAATTAAATTGGCACGAGACTTGGTAAAGTCGAATGTATGATCTAGAGACGTGATTCCGTAACAGTTCTTGAGATTTATTGAGAGAAAGTCCATTTCATTTCCTTATGCATTTATGTGAGTATACAAAGCTCAATGTGTTTTGTACTATGCTCTCTTTGTTGGCTGAAGTCTTGCTGCTCAACGACGAACGTAAGATTGAGCGTTGATTTCTAACCGATTGCTCGGAATGTTTTCTAAAAAATTTGATAAACTGGTCCGCATAAGTGAACCAAGAAATCACCTTTATTTATCTTCTTCCTCGTTAGCTGAAAGCTTATCGAGCTTTTTCTTAAGCTCAGCTTTTGCAATAGGGCCGAGTGCTTCACCCAATGCCTTGATCTCCGCTTCGGCATGGTCTTGGCCTGATAATGTGCCATTTTCGGTTACCGCGAATTTGGCATATACCTTTGAATTATTGTCGCTGGAGACATACAGGATTGGCTTGGTAGCAGAAGGTGAGGCGGGAAGGTTATCTCCAGCTAGTAGTCTATTATTGATAGGGGTTTTATTTAACTTTCCATTTTCACTAACAGGTACAGAGCTGATGGTTATTGTTTCACCTGCACCATTAGCAATTTCTGTAGCCGATTTCTCATAGGTCTGCGTCATTGCTATTGAAAGCGAGACGTGACCAAGGGTCTCGCTAAGGCAATGGGACTCGCATTTAGTCAGTGCCAGGCTCTTCCTAGAAATCGCAATTATCGGGCTAAGCTGAAATGAGTTGTCACTGAATGATATGACCCGGAGAAGGATGGCCATTTGCACGTCTTCGCTGGTTAGCTTCTCCTGATTGGGTATATAGCGAATTAAAGCAATACATCTGGTTGCTTTCATTTCGCCTACCGTGGCAATCCAATCACCTGTCCAAGATTTACTGGCGCGGTTTCTGATGTCTTTGACTTTGTCATTTGCTGCTTGGACAGTCATATCAATTACTACCCCGCCAACTGCGTTCAGAACTGTAGCGGCAACTGGCGCCAACAAAATGCCAACTTTGTTAGGGGCAGCGCTTGGTAAACCACATAAGCTAAGGTCATAGTCTTCGGCTGAACCAAAGAGTGCCGGAGTATTAGCGCCATACAATGGTATTGCCATTGTTTTTTCTATGGTTGAGCCTGAAGGATCTACTTTCGGACCAAAAATTATTCCCATCGAATTGCAACCGCTGAGCACCAAAGCGGCTGCCCCCATCATTAAAAGCTTACGCATGGTGCGCTCTCCCTGCATGTGTGTGATGGTGTCTTTGGAATACTGGCGCATTGCCCATTCAGAGGTATAGCTGAGCTTATAGCTGCGTGCAGAAATTTCGATCTACTGCGTTTGGGGGTCAGTCCGTTCGTAGATCGAGCGGTTGGCGGAAGTCGTACCTACCCCATAGACGTTCAAGCCCACCTGAAGCTCCATTCCGGTGTTAGGTTTTGCAGAGCCGAAATAGGGGACGAGTTATGGGGTATTTGAATAAGACGTTACGCCCTCAAAAGTTCACGATCCATAGCCGCCATCAGAACCTCTTCGCGCTCTATGTATTGTTCCTTGCTGAGTTTCCCAGTTTTGAGGTCTTGAAGCAGGCGCTTTCTCCGTCGCTCGTATCGTTCATAGCAGTTGACAACATCGACGTTATGGATGACCTGTTCAAATTTGGATTTGATTCGGAAGGCTGCATCTACGTAGTCGAGCAGGCTTTCCAGAGTTGCGTGTCCGGTCCTGGACATAGCATGCTCTGCCAACATCTTGTTGGTCATCAGTGTTTGTCTGAATGAGTCCGGACTGAGAGCTTTCGTCTCAGCGATGAGATCGGCGACGACATTGGTGCAGTAAGCATGTCTGAACAGATGCGCACAGGCTTGCTCTTCGATTCCTGCCGCACGTCGGATCAATGAAAACTCTGTCGTGAAGGTATCGGTCTTGAGCGCTCGTCCGCCTCGCTCGGTGACAAATAGAAAACCATGGTCAGGAAAGCCTTTGAATCGCTTCATGATGTCACGCCTATCACCCCGGATGTGACGTAAAAGGTCATCAATTAAGGGAGGGCTTAGCCTTAGTTCACGCGTCAATCCAATTCCTCCTCGCTTTAGTGTAGTGACGAGGATTTTTGGTTTCTTCAATGTGCTGACAGCTAATATTTGGGCAACAGTGATAGGCTGGATCTCTCCCCGTCGAGCACCCAATTCCTCAAACAAGGAAATCATCAGGTGCCGACGATTACATAAAAACTCTGACCTCGACATCTCATCAATCGCCTCGCGTAACTTTGCGATGGTTGCGTCGGCAATAGGCCTACGAGTTTTTTTTGCGCTAGCCGTCCTGAAGGACCTGTGGTGAACGCTTGAGTGTTTGAATGCCTTGCCATTCCGGTAGGTGATAGAATCGACCATTACGATTGAGATTGTTCCGCCGACGCCAACAAAATTATGGATTTGATTCATTTCCCCAACATGTGCCAAGAAGTTCAAACATCGTTTGCCTATGTTGATAATAGTACGTTCATTTCTTTTTAGCTGATGAGGGTTGTTTGGTTTGGTTTCAACTCGTAGCCCATCAATGAACTCGCAAAAATCGTCGTCCGAAAGTGATATAAAGTTTAGCTTGTTATAGTAGCAGAATCTGATTAGATGGCTTATCTTGCCTGCATAGTCTCCAAAGGTGCCACATTTGCTACCCACTCTTGATGGACCATTCCCGCCGCGTCCGGATTGCATACGCACTTTTATCATGTAGGCATTCGCCTGAAGGCAGGGAGATCCATCAGGCCATGTTATAAATGGCATGTTATTGCCATCAAGCGTCTGGAGCTTACCTTGGCTCAAATAATCATAGAGTTTTAAGCTTGGGATAGGTGTAAAAAGCTGAGGTGATTTTGGATAGTCAACGATTCGCTTTTTCATTCGATACCAGCTCTAAATGTTTTTTCATAGACAGAACGGTTACGTCATCGAACGGGGCAGGGTTTAACCCTAATATTTTGATGGTCCGATTGATTGCATCTTTGATTCTCTTTTGCCTCAGTCCTGTACTGGGGGTGTCAGAAATTGTGATAAGGTCTCTGCGACAAATTTCTAGTGCCTGTACCAGTACCATGTTCACTGCGTGTAGGGTTGCAATGGAACACCTAAGCTCCCCAACTTGATCCTCAAGCGCTGATCGGGTTCTCTTTTTTGGGGCGGCGATTTCTTCGGCAAAGCTCTTAATGGCACTTAGGGCATGCATCCGGAGCTTGTCTAAGTGATGAAAGTCTCTATCGAGTCCATTCTCAGCAAGCCTTTGCTTCAAGGTGTTGAGGCTTATAGGGCGTATTGTGAGCTGTTCATAACCTATAGTGAACTCGATATTTAGTGAGCAAAGGCTTCCCTGGTTCTTCAAGGCGTTCAGGATTTCCTCCGCATCGACGTAGTTGCCAGGAGAGCTTCCCACCTCTATAAGTAATCTAAAGATGTTTTCAATGGATTGATCAATCAGTTCCCGCTTGGACAAAGTGCTCATCTTTATTCTCAGCTGACAATGAATAGAACTTTCATGGACTTGCCGTTCTCGTCGTTAAAAAATTTCGGCTCAATCCGGACTTTCCCTTCTTCCAGCATTCCCATGAGGTAGTCCTCGATCCGGTTTTCGTCCACCATTGAAAAACTGGTGGTACCGAACTCGCCAAACAGCAATTCCTGGAAGTTCTGATAGTTCTCAAGACGTTTGTGTATGGCAAGGTCCGTGAGGTAACGGGCGCCTGCCATGCGGATGTCCTTAGGCTCCAGGCACTCTGAGAGGTAACGCCAGACGTGTTCCACGTCACTTTGGCCGAGCATCCAGCGCAGGGTATCCAACTCTCCGAAGCTGTTTGTATAAAAGAACATGATTGCGAAGAAACGCCGGAGTTGGTGCTGGCGCACGTAGTAGCGCTCTCCGGCGGCAGTAACATCGCTCTCGAAATAGTCGCAGACAAAGTTCAGGTGGCGGTTGTATGAATGGAGTGAGCAGTCGAGCAGTCCATTGTGTCCATGGGGCGAAGGTGTCGCGAAAAGGTCGGTTATACCATCGATAACACCCAGACGCTTGAGTAGCTTCTGGAATCGACGCAGCTCTTCGATCATTTCGACGGCAATTGCATCGATTGGTCGTGACTCACGCTGTCTAAGCCCTAAGGCTCTCCGAGTTGATTTGGCACGGCTGAACACTAGCCATGATTTGGTTTTGTCCAAACACTTTTCAGTTTTCAAAGTAACCAATTCGTCTACGCGTCGGGCCATCAGTATTCCAACGACCAGTTGGACACAGCCCAAGTAAACGTGTACGAGCTCAAGTAACCCATGGTTGGCCCTCAAACGTTGGTAGTATTCTTTCCGAGTGCCTTTGCGAGGAGTTTTAATTTTGTTTTTACTCAGACTCGAAAGCCCTAATTTTTTGACGCCGAATCTGGCAAGCTCTGGGCCAATAATTTTCAAAAAAGTCGCATCGGGCAACCGGCACATTTTGATGTCATGGTCATGGCAATGTACTGCTACCTTGATGAAGCCATTTAGAATTTTCCTACCATGCTCAACATGGAAAGCCAGACTGCTTCTGAATAACTTCAAAAGATTATTTGAAGGAACGCTCCTGAATCGAGAGGATTCGGTGATCTCCGGAGTATACTCTTTTATGGTGTCAGTATCTGCGGGGGAGGGAAGACCTAGTGTCGCAAGTGTGCCGCTGTTTACGAGTGTGTATCGGTAATAATAGTACAAAGTATCCTGGAGTGTCTCCGAATCGCCGGTGGTGACTTTGACTCCCGGAAATTCCCGTTTATAGGGAGCCTCGGATGGATAGAAGCTCAGCGCCTCCAATATGGATTTTGGTGTTTGTCGCCCGCGTAAGGTATCTGGATAGAGATGTTCAGAAAGTCTCTTTGTGTTGACTTTGAATCCTTGATTGCGACTCCCGTAATACATGCCAGCCTTCATGAGTGCGGCGCGGATTTTTGCAATATCTTCAGCCGCGATATCAAGTTTTAGATCCTCATATTGATCGTCACTGATTAACTCTATAGATGGATGCTCGGAAAAAATTCGCTGTACTTCTATTTCTGTAATACAGCTCAACTGGCCACTGCAATATGCCGATACACGCTTGTGCCATGCATAAATGGAATCTTCCGACAACGAAGATGAGGCGAGATTGTTGAGTATTCCTTTCAGATCATCTACATCCATGGCCGCTAGGCCAAATTGAAGGAGCTGAAGACTGGCAGAATTTATCAAAAGGTAGTCAATGAGCCGCAAAGTCGATGCTAGACGCATGTTTTGGGAAACAGGAGCTAAAGTGGCGAATTCTTCGTTAACGCCGTTCGTACCAATGATTAGCAGATGTTTCAATGACCGAAGTAAAATCTCATTTTCAGCGTCGGTCAAGAGGCTTCCATTCCAAAGACGTACGCCCCAATCTAGCTCGTTTGCATTTTTTTGATTGGTCTGAGTTTTCCAGACGTTTTCTTGGAAGTCGCTGAGTAGCCAAGGAGCTGACGTATGTGCAGATTCATTGAATGGTCCGAAATCGTCAAGAAACTCATATCCAGTGCGTAGAAACATAGATCAATGGTTCCATTTTTTTAGCGTCCACCAGCTTCACCGCAGCATCCAGGTGTTTTTTCAGTAGCCGGTTATAGCCATTGTTGATTTCGGATATAATTTTGTCTGCAAACGACGACCAGTACTCGGCTTTTCCGCATACACGATCGCGATTAGGTGAAGCCTTCACAGCTGCTTCAAGCGAGAGCAAAGAAGCAAGAAAGGGTACTCCGATAGACAATACGGCCTCACTGCCATTCACTGATTCGCGGCTCTCTGAACGCTCAGGATCAGCTGCTTCGGCCGGGATCTCTTTGATGCGATGATTCTCCAAGAAGATGTCCAATTCTTCCATATTTGTGAATCGGGTTACTCTCAGCAGATGCGGGCTGTCTTTCATTGCTTCACAGACCATCGCCTTTTGGAAGATGCGGATCCAGCGTGCTTTTATGAAAGCCATGATTGAATCTGGGAGATAGTGACTCAGCAAATCAGGATAGTAATGTTCATGGCCAAGAGCTCTGGACATTGCTTCTGAGCTTTTGGTCTGGATGAAAATTTCCACGGCTCTAGAGTCGCGAATACGCGTCAGGCGGATACGTTTGATGAATTCAACCAGCTCACCTTCCGATAGGTCGCTATGGGGGGAGAACTGAGCGATCAGTTCGCCACGCAGGCCTGAATGATTTGTAAACACATCCTCATTCCAAATAGTGACTCTTGCCAGCTTGAAAGGAGCGACTGCTTTATGAGATGTCAAGAAAAGATACCGGTAATTGTCACAGTCTTGGGCGCGTAGTTTGCTCCTGCCAAGACTAGTGATGTCAATGATGTCTTGAACGATTTTAAACGATGTATCGTTTAGCTCAATAATCTGCTCTCTGGTATCAGACTGTTTCCGGTCTTTGAAACCAATAAGCAAACGTTTCTCTATATCGAAGCCAGACATATGGTCGTTCTGATTGTAAAGTTCAAACCTTTTAAGAAACCCAGTGGTAATGGCAGGGTGTTCTAGTACTAGCAAGCACTGAAGCGGGAATAGGCTGCCAGCGACAGGGAAGCCATAGATTTTCGCAAGTTTGGGGGCTTTGCAAGGTTCACCAGTAAGATGCCTATAGACTTTACAGAGAAAGCCCACAGGCACTTTGGAGTCAGCCGACTCTAGCGTCGCGCAGACGTCGGCCAAGCTGTATCGCTTACAGAAATTTCGGCCTTGATATTCAATTATCGGAGTGCCTTGAGCAGCCAGCGCAACGCGATGGTCGTGACGCTTTTTCAGATCTTCGGCTTGATAGGTGGCCCATTTTCGAACCGTGGATAGGTCATTCTTTATGTGAAAAAAAAGTAGATCAATTGCCTGTGAGTCAGTGACGTGCAAGGGAACGGTAGTCAGCAGTTTTTCCTGAACAAGAATGCCATCGTCGCGCTCATATATCTTGGTTTCCGACCCGTGTTTCGTCGAAGGATGTGGCCTCTTGATTGGGGACGTCAATTTTGCCCAGATTTCACCGTTGCACAGGCACTCCTCAACCGCGTTCAGAAATCTGTTCCAGTTCTTGATCTGGGATTGAGCGTCGCTCTCCGACTCCTTTGAATAGGTGAAATGAGAGATGGTGAAAGCAAGCATGAATTGTTTCACGCCGACCTCTGTAGAAAATGTGCTCTTCGGCCAAGTGCTGTTGTTTGCTCCCAGGTAGTCAAACATATGGTTCCACTCGGTTCGAAACGCCCCGGCTCTATTGCGGTAATACCTCTCAAGTGAATCGAAGATATTTTCAACAAAGTCCCGTCCGTAAGGTGGCACGAGCTGTGCCAATCGAAGGTAGGTTCCGGGATGGTTTGGACGCAGAATCGACCACCCCTTCCAGTACCAACGCTGAAAGTCGCTAGCTGCCGCCATCCTTGCACATTCGGTTGCATCGGGGGTGAACATGGCGAAGTCCCATGCAATGGTATGGGCCCCAGGGAGGTGAGTAAGGGCGACAGCGAATGCCTGAAAGAGGTGTCGGCAGCACATAACGGGATATTTGTCTGACAGCTCCACAAACTCTTGACCGGCCATTGCAGCGGTAAAGCCTCGTAAAATTTCCTCGATGACAGGGGTCGTAAGCGTGGCCATGTTGATCCGCTGACCAGTGATGTCGCAATAGGCTTCAAGAAGTTGCAAAGGAACGTGGATTAAGTAGCTCGAGAGGCTTTGGGCGAACTGATACTCAGCGGCGCCTTGGATGATTAGGGCGCCCACCTCTACATCAATCACTGAGAGGGGGTGGTAGCGGATAGAGTGGGTTATTTTGATAATTGTCATTTTTCCTCACGCTTTTCAGTTCGTCGAAACGCTTGGCATATGGCTAATTCAATGATAATGACAATAGTCGCTAAATAGTAAAACGAAAGAGCTGGGTTTCGAACTGAACCTGGATTTCAAAGAAGATTTGGCTGATGAAGCCATTGATGCTTTCCTCGACGCGTTCCTGAAAGAAGCCATGGAAGCCAACGGTCTGGGCTATGTTGGCG
>Ga0157375_10001749_pt1 | contig 18644 bp, 16 predicted proteins | sample M35metaG_FD_115311 | JGI IMG/M metagenome (GOLD analysis project Ga0157375, IMG submission 115311) | Miscanthus rhizosphere microbial communities from Kellogg Biological Station, Michigan, USA - M3-5 metaG | ecosystem: Host-associated > Plants > Roots > Rhizosphere > Soil | place: USA: Michigan... | reverse complement strand
GAAGAGGACGAACGCACGCGTCCCCATCGCATTCTCGAGCCGCGGCCCGAACGCGAGCAGCACGTACATGTTCAACGCCAGATGCCAGGCGTTGTAGTGCACGAACATGTACGTCAGCGCGCTCCACAGCGTGCGCTGCAGACTCCCCGCCTGGAATCCGAGCACGGCGAAAGCATCCGCGTCGCTCACGAATTGCCACAGCAGGAACGCCGTCGCGACGTTGATCGCGAGCAACGCCTGAACCCCCCGCGTCAGTTGCGGCGGATTCTGCGGTTCAGGAGGTGTGGAAGTCGCCATCAGACGAAAGCTGCTCGAGGTACCACGAGTCGGACGTTGCGCGTCGCGCCACTATGCTATCAACGTACTAACCAGCGGGCACGTTGCGGGTTCCTGCACACTACGTCACCGGTCAGCAACGCGTTCCCGTCGGCTCCGGTAGCTGCGGCAACAGTCGCACGTCGCTGTGCACCGCTGATGCGCGCTCCAGCCAGACCAGCCAGCGTCGGTCTTCGCTCAGGCTTTCGGTCGTCGGGTGTACGACGACCGCCGTTTCCGCGCTTGCTTCCTTCGCTTGCTCGACGATCCTCAGAAGTCGGCCGTCACTCGGGTCCGCTTTGGCCGTCAATGCGAGCGCATGCGCCACATGTTTGTCCGCTGCGTGACGTATTGTCTCCATCGCTCGTGACAGCGATTCCTCGTCCTCGTCACCCGTCAACGTGACCTGCACGAGCGCGAGCGATTTGATCAGACGATCGAGCGCTTCCGGCCGCTGTCCGTCGTGATCGAGCATCACGGATAGCGGAGCCTTGTCCAGCGCGGTGGCGAGAAAGTCCGCCTCGCCGAGCGGATCGCCTCCGCAGATGGCGATCGAGTGATAGATCGAGCGCTGCGCGAGCCGCACGAGCTCGTTGCGCAGCGCGTCGGCCGTCCACATCGTCGCCGTCTCGGCCACGCGCGCGAAGCGCACGAACAGTTGCCGACGCCCCGCCCAGGGTCCCGTCGAGCGCACACCCGAAGGGAGACCCGCCAGGGCGGCTCCCATCGGCATGGGCTTCTCTCGCGGTGTCATCGATCCGCGTCCGCTGGCGTCAACGTCGCCGTCGCGAGCAGCGCGATGCGCTCGCACAGCTCCGGGAACGCGATGCCCGCCGCTGCCGCTGCCTGCGGAATCAGGCTGGTTCCCGTCATCCCCGGCAGCGTGTTCGCTTCGAGACAGTAGAACTCCCCCGACGGCGACATGCGGAAATCGATCCGCGCGCAGCCACCGAGCTTGAGCGCGGAGAACGCCTGTCGCGCCTGCGCCTGCACGGCGGCGGTCTGCTCCTTCGTCAACGGCGCCGGGAAGATCTCTTCGGCCATCCCCGCCGTGTACTTGCACTCGTAGTCGTAGATCTCGTGCTTCGGGATGATCTCACCCACCGGAAGCGCCTCGCCACCGAGGATGCCGACGGTCAGCTCACGACCGGCGATGAACTGCTCGATCATCACCTCGTCGTCGTGTTCGAACGCTTCGGCGATCGCCGGCGCCAGCTCGGATTCCTTCTTCACAATCGAGAGGCCGACCGTCGATCCCTGCTTCGACGGCTTCACGATCACCGGCCAGCCCAGCGCGCGCTCCACCTCGGCCGCACTCGGCGGCGACGACGGATCCGTCGCCATCAGCCACTTGGCCGTCCCTACGCCATGGGCCAGGAAGAGGTGCTTCGACAGATCCTTGTCCATCGCCAGCGCGCTCGGCAGGTGACCGCTGCCAGTGTACGGAACTCCCGCGAGGTCGAGCAGCGCCTGGATCGTCCCATCCTCGCCGCGCCCGCCATGCAGCGCCAGGAACGCCACGTCGCACTCGCCCCGCTTCGGCAGACGTGCCGCCGTCTCGGTAACCGATTCGGCATTCATGCGCGCCAGCTCGCTCGGGGTGGGCGGCTGCTGCTTCACGACACCCGCCGCGAGCATGCGGCGCTCGTCCGCTTCGGTGAGCGGTCCCTTTGCCGTGTCGATCGCACGAACGCTGTGCCCCCGCGTCCGCAACGCCTCGGCGATCCGGAGCCCGGACGCCAGCGACACGTCGCGCTCCGAGGATGTGCCGCCCATCAAGACCGTGATTCGCAATCGTCAGCGTGTTGGAGTGTTGGCATCACCGGAGCGCGGCACGGCGCTCATCTCGACATCAGATACGCGAGCATGTCGCTTCGCGTCACGATCCCCTCGATCGCTCCGCTCCGGCGAACCAGCACTGCGGGGGTCGCCTTGGAGAGCAGCTTTTGGACCGACTCGACGTGCTGTCCCGCGTCGACGACCGGGAACGCTTCGTCCATCACCTCGCCCACGACCGCATCGAGGAACCGCGAGCTCTCGAGCCCGCGCTGCGTGAGCGCGTACTCGGTCACGCTTCCGACGCACTCACCGTTCTCCAGCACGGGTAGCTGTGACACGTCGTGCAGTCGCATCAGGCCGAGCGCCTGACGGACGAGCTGCCCGGGTGCCGCGCTCACCAGCGTCTCGGGCGCCCCTTCGCCCTTGTGGTCGAGCAGATCGCCGAGCGTGACGCGATCCGGCTCCAGCAGCTGGTTCTCGCGCATCCATTCGTCGTTGAAGACCTTCGAGAGGTATCGCTCTCCCGTGTCGCACAGGAAGGTCACCACGAGCGCCTCGGGATCGTCCACCTCGCGCGCCACCTGCAACGCCACGTGCGTGATCAGTCCGGACGAGCCGCCAACGAAGAGTCCCTCTTCGCGCGTGAGCCGGCGCGCCATCGCGAATGCGTCGCGGTCGCTCACCGTTCGGTAGTCGTCGATCACCGAGAGGTCGAGCGTGCCGGGCAGCTTGTCCTGACCAATTCCCTCCACCTTGTAGGGTGCTCCTTCCGGACGGTGTGCGCCCTTGCTTCGCCACAGCTCGGCGAGGATCGAGCCCTGCGGATCGCCGGCGATGACCTTGATCTTCGGGTTGCGCTCCTTGAGGTAGCGCCCGACACCGGTGATCGTCCCGCCCGTCCCCGCGGAAGCGACGAAGTGCGTGATTCGCCCCTCGGTCTGCTCCCACAGTTCGGGGCCGGTCGTCGCGTGGTGCGCTTCTGGATTCGTCTGGTTGTAGAACTGATTCGCCAGGATCGCGTTTGGGGTCTCTTCCGCGATTCGCTTCGCCATCATCACGTAGTTGTCCGGATGGTCCGCCGCCACCGCGGTCGGTGTGATGATCACCTCTGCTCCGAATGCCTTGAGCAGCCGGACCTTCTCCTGCGACATCTTGTCGGGCATCGTGAACACGCATCGATAGCCCTTGAGCGCGGCGGCGATGGCGAGCCCCACCCCGGTGTTGCCGCTCGTGCCCTCCACGATCGTCCCGCCCGGTTTCAGCCGCCCCTCACGCTCGGCCTGCTCGATGATCGGCAAGCCGATGCGATCCTTGACCGATCCGCCCGGGTTGAAGAAGTCCGCCTTGCCGTAGACGGGCGTGCGGATGCCGCGCGTCACGCGCGTGAGGTGGATCAGCGGCGTCCAGCCGATCGTCTCGAGCACGCTCTCGTAGGGCTTCGCGTTGCGTGCGGCCTGAGGCGCGTCCGTCGGAGTAGACGACGTGGTGGATGGACTCATCGTTCTGCCGGGGCTGGTGGCTTCAGCTTGTTCAGGATGGTGTCGCCTGGCAACGCGTGCGCTTCGGGATGACGGAAGTAGACGGGAAACAGGATCGACACTCCGATGGGCTCACCGCGCAGCTTCGCCGGTACGAAATGCAGCTCCTGCGATCCCTTCACTGCCGCTGAGTCCAGCGCCGGGTAACCGCTCGTCTCTTCGATGCGTGTCGAGTCCGGAGTCGCCTGGCCGTTGCGGTCGACGTAGAGATACAGCGTCACGTTCCCCTGCACCTTTCGCGCGTACAGTGCGGGCGGATAGTGAAAGGGAAGATCCCCGTTCAACATCCTGGGGGGCTCGTCCGGTTTCGGCGGACCGTTCTGAAACGCCTGCGCGACCTTCTGCGACGTATCCCGATCACACCCGCCAATCGCCAGCATCGCGACGAACGGAAGTATTGCGCGCCGAAGGGTGAGAGTCGCCATGCTGCCAATGTAGCTATCCACGCGTGCCCGCTTTCGAGCTCGCCCCCGCACGCCGGTCAGGATCGCGCGCGGTCGGCGAGCTCGGCCAGCAGCTGCAGCGCCGCCATGGGAGTCATTGTGTTGACGTCGGTCTCGCGGAGCCGCTCCACTACCGGATGCGGCGCGACGGCGAACAGGGCCAGCTGATCGACCGGGGGCGGCGTGGTGCGGCGCTTGTCACGCCCGGCATTCACCCCTCCGCGTGCGAGTGTCGGCACGAGGCGCTCCGCCTCTCCCTCGAGGAGTCGCAGCACCTCGCGCGCTCGACCGATCACCGGATCCGGCAGCCCTGCCAGCTTCCCGACCTCGATGCCGTACGAACGGTCCGCCCCGCCCGGTTGCAGGCGATGCAGGAACAGCACCTGGTCGCCCACCTCGCGTACGCCGACGTTGAAATTCCGCACTGCTGCCAACTCGTCCGCCAGCTGCACGAGCTCGTGGTAATGCGTCGCGAAGATCGTCTTGCACCCAACGCTGTTGTGCAGATGCTCGCTCACCGCCCACGCGATCGACACGCCATCGTAGGTGCTCGTCCCTCGGCCGATCTCGTCGAGCAGCACGAGGCTCCGCCGCGTCGCGAGGTGCAGGATGGCGCTCGTCTCCGCCATCTCCACCATGAACGTGGACTGCCCGCGCACGAGGTTGTCGCTCGCCCCCACGCGCGTGAAGACGCGGTCGCACACACCGATCGTCGCGGAGGCGGCGGGCACGAAGCTTCCCGCTTGCGCGAGCACGACGATCAGTCCCACCTGCCGGAGCAGCGTGCTCTTTCCCGCCATGTTCGGCCCGGTCAGGATCACGAGTCGCGCGTCCTCCGGGAGCTGCACGTCGTTCGGGATGAACTTGTCGCGCGGCATCATCCGTTCGACGACCGGATGTCGTCCCGCCACGATCGTCAGCTCGAAATCGTCCGTCAGCGTGGGGCGCGCGTACCCTTCGCGAGCCGCGACGTCCGCGAGCGCCGCCAGCGCATCGAGCTCGGCGACGATGCGGGCCGCGCACTGGATGCGCGTGATCTCCCCGCCGATCGCCGCACGAAGCGCCTCGAAGAGCTCACGCTCACGCGTCTCGATCCGCTCCGCCGCCGTGAGAATCTTCTCCTCGTATTCCTTGAGGGCGGGCGTCACGTAGCGCTCGCCGCCGGTCAGCGTCTGCCGGCGCTGGTAGTCTTCGGGAACGAGATGCCGGTTCGCGTTGCTGATCTCGATGAAGTACCCGAACACCTTGTTGTAACCGACCTTGAGCGACGCGATCCCCGTTCGCGCCCGCTCCTCCGCCTGGATGCGCGCCACCGCGTCCTTCCCGCCATCGCGCAGCGCGCGGAGCTGGTCGAGCTCCGCATCCACCCCCGGCGCGACCGTCGCCTCCTCGCCGAGTTGCAGCGGTGGCCGCTCGACCAGCGTGTCGAGCACGCGCGAAGCCATCGCGGCGCAGTCGTCCCAGCGCGCCATGAGCGTGCCGATCACGCCCGCGCCCGCGAGAGGACGCACGGCACGTTCGACGTCCGGCAGTCGCGCCAGCGAAGCGCCCAGCGACGCGACCTCACGTGGCGTCGCGCGGCCGGCCGCCGCCTTTCCGCCTAGGCGCTCCGCGTCGCGTACGCCGTCGAGGGCCGAACGGAGCGCGTCGCGAGCGCTGGCGTCGTGCACCAGTGCCTCGACGGCATCGAGACGCGCGTCGATCGCCTTCCGTTCCACGAGCGGCGCGAGAAGCCACTGCCGTAGCAGACGTGCGCCCATCGGCGTCTGCGTGCGGTCGAGCACCGATAACAGCGTGCCTTCCGTGCTTCCGCCGCGCAGCGACTCCACCAGCTCGAGATTGCGGCGCGTCATCTCGTCCAGCGGCATCGTGCCGCCGGCACGCTCCACCTGTGGACGAGCGAGATGCGGCACACCGCCGGGCTGGAGCTCCTTCAGATATCGCAGCAGCGCACCAGCCGCTCCCACGGCCGCGTCGTCCTGCGTCTCCAGTCCGAGCCCATCGAGTCCCTGCACCCCGAACTGGCGCGCCAGATCCTCGCGACCCATTGGCTCGTCGAATTCCCAGCGTTCACGCTCGGTGACGAGCGCGCCATCCAGCGACGGCGTGCGCGGCAGCGATGCATCGCCACGCGGCACGAGCACCTCGCGCGGCGCCAGCCGCGCGAGCATCGCTTCCAGTTCGTCGGGCGGTATCACCGCGAGGCGCAGCTCGCCCGTGGAGATGTCGGCCGCCGCGATCCCGATCGCCGCTCGCCCAATACCGTTCGGCTGACCGGAGCCGATCGCAGCGATGAAGTTGTTCCGTGCGCTGTCGAGCAGTTCGTCCGCGAACGCGACGCCGGGCGACACGGTCTCCACCACTTCGCGCCGCACGATTCCTTTCGCGACGCGTGGATCCTCGACCTGCTCGCAGATCGCGACGCGATAGCCATGCTGCACGAGCCGTCGCAGATACTCCTGGCCCGCGCGCACTGGCACGCCCGCAAGCGGTACCTCCGCCGCGCCACCATTGTTGCGCGACGTGAGCGTCAGGCCGAGGACGCGGGCGGCCGTCTCGGCGTCGTCGTAGAACATTTCGTAGAAGTCGCCCATCCGGAAGAACAGGATCGCGCTCTGATGCCGCGCCTTGATCTCCCGGTACTGCTGCATCAGCGGCGTCGCGGCGCCACTCACGGATGCTTCGCTCCCGTCGCTCTGGGCTCGTCCGTCACGAAGCCGATGATGCCGCGCTGCTTGAGCGCCGCGACCTCCGCGGCGGCAGCCTGGCGCGTCGGGTAGTAGTCGAGACGAACGCGAAATGGCTTCGCGTCTCCGCTGATGCGCGCCTTTACGTCGCGAGCGGCCAGCTTCTTCACCAGTCGTTCAGCATCGGCTTTCGTGTTGTACGCCGCAAGCTGGATGGTCCAGATCCCGCGCGGCGCACGCGCCGCCGGCGTGCCCGCGCTTTCGGCGGGCCGCACGCGCGTCGCTGGCGCACTCGCTGGCTTCGTCGTCTCTGTCCGCGACGTCGCGACGGCAGATAGTGGTTCTTCGACACGGGCGGGTGGCGTCGGAGCGCTCTGCGCCTTGGTCGTTCCCGTCGCGCCAGCCCCGGTCGTCCGTGGCACCGCGTTTACTGTCTCGGGCCGGGGCGCTGCCCCGCGCGAAGCGCCGGCTGGCGTGACGTTCGTCGTCGATGACGGCGCGGCGGGCGCAGCTGACGGCGCCGCAGTCGCGGTCGTGGTTGCGCAGTGAGACCCGTAGTATTCGATCTGATTGCGCAGCTCCACGTCGTTCGCTCCCGTCGACGCGCGCGCCTCCGAGATCATCGCGCATCCTCGACCGCTGTCGTGTTGCTCGAACGCGAGCCGCGCCGCCGCGAGTCCGGCACGCGCCCGCGCTGGACTCGCCGGATGCTCGCGGACGAATCGCTGAAGATGCTGGTATGCCGCGGCCCGATCGCCGCGCGCCTGTTCCAGCTCGGCAAGCGAGAGCAGCGCATCGTCGGAGTACGGCGAGAGCGGATACTCCACGATCACGCGGCGATAATCTCGCTCGGCATCCGCGGCCGTCTCTGCCAGGGCGCCGCGCCAGAAGAGCGCGTCACCGTATGCGGGCGTCCCTTCGGGCGCTGCACGCAACAGCGAGTCCACGAGCGCGCGACCCGCTGCGCCATCGCCCTCGCTCACGAGCCGGCGCGCGCGCCGGAAGACGGAGTCGGTGGCGGGAAGTGGAGCGGAGTGGCTCGCGTTTCCCTGTGCGTCGGACCGGTGAGCGAGCGCGCACAGTGCCACGACTGTGAGAAGAACGATTCTTGGAAAGCGATGCATCGTCGGGGAGGGTAGTCGCTGCGCTCAGGCCGCGCGACGTACAGCGCGCCCGCACAGGGCCAGCACGAGAGAGGTGAGCAGTTGCTCGTCGGAGGAGAGCTTCGTTTCCTTGAGTGCGGCATCGGCCGCGAGGAGGGCGGAGAGTGCAGCGTCGACGTCGGCGGCGCTCCAGCGCGGAGCATGTTTCGTCCAGGCAGTCACTGCTTCGCCCCACGGTCGACCCGGAAAGGCGCCCGTGTCTTTGAGCAGCGCCATCAGCTCGCCGAAGAGCGCGCGCTGCGAGCCGCCCGACGCAAGCGTGGCTTCAGCATAGCCTAGCGCGAGGGTCTGCGATGTCAGCGCCATCACGATCGAGACAGCAGTCGTCTTCGGCAGTTGGAGGACGATCGGGATCAGTCCCAGCGCGACATTCGCATCCTTCGCTGCCACGGCATCGAGCAGATCACCCACCGATTCGCCACGCCGGATGCCGACGATCTCGGCGACCGCACGCTCATCGATCGTTTCGCTCGCGTAGCTCGCCAGCTTCTCGAGCTCCACGGCGAGTTGTGCCAGGTCGCTCCCCACCGCTTCGACGAGCAGCGTTACCGCTTCGGGTGTGATCTTGCGTCCGAGCACAGTCTCGGAATGGTGCCCCACCCATTTCGGCAGACGGTCCCCTGTCAGTGGTGAGAATTCCACTGCCGTCGCCCGTGCGCTCAGATCCTTGTCTGGCTTGGCCCCACTCGGCGCGATGAGGATCAGGACCGTGTCGTGCGCAGGCCGCGTGAGATAGCGGTCCAGGACAGCACGAGCGCCCTTCTTCAGCTTGTCGATGTCGCGCAGCACGACGACGCGACGCTCGGCCAGCATCGGCGGTGTCCCCAGCAACGCGTCCAGTCCCTCGGGATCGAGCTCGCTCGCCCGGCGCACTTCGAGATTGAAGTCGCGCGTCGAGGGATCGACGGCCGCGTTGATGAGGTCGCGACTGCGGCCGTCTTTCTGAAAGTCGTCTTCGCCGAACAGGTAGTACACCGGATCGAAGACACGATTCTTGACGGCTGCGTGAAGCGCCTTCTCCCCTGCGGATGCCATGGGGGAAATATAGGACAGATCGCGCGAGCCGCGAACGCGCCGGCGCGCGAGGCGGCGATCAGGGCGTCAGCGGCCGGCTACGTCGCTTGCCAGGTGCAGCGGCGCACGCTGCGCCGCGAATACCGCGGGCCAGATCGTCATCCCGGCCGGCATGGAGGCCACCATCGCAGGCGTCGCGATCGGCGACGACTCTGGCTCGGGCAGCGTCGCGACCACGGGCGCCAGCCGCATCACACGGTCCTCGTCTCCCGCGAGCACCACGCTCATCGACACGCCGGCGGCGACGGCAATCCCTGCGGCAAGCGCCACGAAGGTACCCGTGGAGAGAGGACCGCGGTGGCGCTTCGTCATCATGCCGAGCATCGCGTCAGTGTCGCGCTCCCGAGCGGCCATGAAGGCACGCTCCTGCGCGAGACGCATCTGCAATCGCTCGCTGAAAGCGGCGGAGGGTTGGATCGTGGGCAGGTTCCGCGCGATGAGCAGTGAGCGGCGGATCCGCGTATCGAGTGCTGCACACTGCTGGCAGAGCCGGAGATGCCGGTTCATCCCTTCGATGTCCACGCCGCTCAGCGTATCATCGACATACGCGTCGTGCTTGCGTCGAAACTCCCGACAATTCATGCGGCGCGAGGAATGGGGTGAGGTGCCATGAGAATGCGCCTCCGATACCCTCGGGACCAGGGGCTGTTCCAGGGACTTTTCCCCCGCCCACGACGCGAGAAGGGGCTCCCGCGCCCGGGAGCCCCTCACCCCACCCCTATCTCGTTACCACTCAATCCCCTTACCCACCTTTCCCCTTTACCCCACCCTGTCTGCGACTTCTATCAGTCCACCCAAGGCTCGATGATCTCGGCGAAGGCATTGCGCGCGCGGTTCAGGCGTGACTTCACCGTGCCCAGGTTGCAGTCCGTGATCTCGGCGATCTCTTCGTACGACTTTCCCTCGAGCTCGCGAAGGACGAACACCTCCCGGTGGTGCGCCGGCAGCTTCGCCACCGTTTCGGCGACCAGCTCTCGCAGATGGCGCTTCCGGTAGAGGTCGTCCGGCCGGGCCGTCGTATCCTCGAACTGCAGAGGACGATCCTCGTCCTCCCAGTTGCCCTTCATCGTCTGGAACAGCACGAGGGGATTTCTCGACCGGTTGCGCAGCTCGTTCTTGGCCAGATTCGACGCAATGGTGTACGCCCAGGTCGAGAACTTCTTCGACCGGTCGAACCGGTGCAGATGCCGATACACCCGGATGAACACTTCCTGCACGAGGTCTTCGGCCTTCTCGCGATCACCGATCGTGCGATAGATGAAGTTGAGCAGCCGCGTCTGGTAGCGCTCGACCAGCTCCTGGAAGGCACGCTCCTCTCCCTCGAGGAAGGAGGTCACGACCTCCGCATCGTCCATCCCCTTGAGCTGTTCACGGATCGACGGTCCTCGTTGCGCGACCCGCTTCGTTGCGACGTCAGCCATTTTTCTATCCCCCAAGCGCTGCGTAAGGGTTGCGCTCTAAGAACCAAGTAATGCCATCTGCTTCGTTCCGCTGTGCGCCCTTAGTAAGGCAGGGGCCATGCCCAATTGGGCCTCACATCAACCATCTTGTAACGCGTTGCAGTTGTTGGCTTTACAACTGATGGCCAACTGCTATGGCTCGCTGACCCTTCCGTCCGCTCGTCCTCTTTTCTGTACACTACGCGAGAATGCCCCGTTGGAGTGTCCATCTTTTGACACTCGAACGGGGCATGCAGTTGTCTCTTCTGGCTGGCTGGAACTGCCGCTCAGCTCTCGGATAGCGAACTCAGCCGGTCTTGAATCCCGCCGAATACAGCAACCCGAGCGCTGATTTCCCGTCTGGAATCTCCCCTCGCTGCACGAGCTCGAGCGCTTCGGACAGCCTGAGCACTACGACGTCAGCAAATTCGTCCGCCTCACGCGCGTGCTCGCCGTGGGAGAGGTCCGTCGCCATGAAGAGATGGATCCGCTCATCCGTGAATCCGGGCGTCGTCAGCATCGTGATCAGCGGCACGATCGACTTGGCGGTACAGCCCGTCTCTTCCTTGAGCTCTCGAGCTGCGCACGCGATCGGTGCTTCACCCGGGTCGAGTCGGCCAGCCGGGATTTCATAGATGTAGCCGCCAGCAGCGTACCGGTATTGGCGGAGCATGAGGATCTGCGGATCGTCCCCTTCGGGGTCGGTGAGGAACGGGACGACCGCTGACGCACCCGAATGGCGGATGATTTCTACCTTGGCCTCGCTGCCATCCGGATATCGAATGTGGTCGCGATCGAGCTTGACGATCTTTCCCGCGTAGATCTGCTCCGAGCTGATGTGTGCAGTCGGTTTGGTGCCGGGCGGCGTCGCATCGAGCTCGGCGGACGTGACGACAGGAGCCTTCTTCTTCGCTGTCATGCAGCGACCTCGGCGCCGTCTGCATTCACCACCTCGACTCGCGCGTCGTGAACCCCTGTCAGTTGACCTTCGATCACGGCGGGGTCCCCGACAACGACGATGTGCAGCCGGTCGGGATGGAGGTGTCGCTCTGCCGCGCGTAGCACGTCGTCCGTCGTCACCTGGCGCACATGCGCTCGATATTCGTCGTAGTAGCTCTCTGGAAGATCCTGGATCACCAGGTTGGAGAGCGCCGTGGCGATTGCCGCTGTCGTTTCGTAACGGATCGGAAAGACTCCGTCGAGGTAGCTGGTCGCGAGCGTGAGCTCGCTCTCGCTGATCGGTGCCGTACGGATCCCATCGATCTCTTTCAGGATCTCACGCACCGCCGCACCAGTGACCTCGCTCTTCACCGCCGTCTGGATGGTGAACGGCCCCGCGGCCCGACGCCACTCGAATGCGGAGAACGCGCCGTAGGTGTAGCCGTGCGCCTCGCGGAGGTTGAGGTTGATGCGCGAGGAGAAGAGACCGCCGAGGACAGCGTTCATCACCGTCACGGCGAAATAGTCGGGGTGACGCCGTGGAATGCCGACATGGCCTACGCGCACCTCCGATTGCGGCGCGTCGCTCTTGGCGACGATTCGAACCAGCTTCTGATCGGGTGCCGTGTCGATCGCTCGTTCGGTCGTCGGGACTTCACCGCCCTGCCAGTCGCCGAACAGCTGCTCGGCCAGCCCTCGCGCGCCGTCCACCGTCACGTCCCCGGCGAGCACGAGCGTCGTCGTGGATGCGCGATAGCGCCGAGCGTAGAAATCGCGCACGGCATCGCGCGTCAGCGCCCGCACGCTCGTCGCACTGCCCGCGGCCGGTGTCGCGTATCGTGCCGTCGGAGCGTACACCGCGCGCGAGAACTGCTCGTCGGCAAGCGACCCCGGCTCGGCGCGAAGTTGCATCAGCTCTGCGAGCCGCTCGTCCTTGAGCCGCGTGACTTCCCGCGCGGGAAACTCGGGCGCGCGCAGCAGATCGCGCACGAGCGTCAACGCCTCCGGCAGGCGCTCCCGAAGTACGGTCAGCGTGATCGTCGCGGAATCCCAATCGGCGCGCGCTTCGACCGAGGTGCCGATGCGTTCGAAGCGATCGGTGAGCGCGGCACCATCCATTCCCGCCGCCCCCTCGAGTAGCAGTTGGGCTGAGAGGGCTGCAACTCCCTCTTCGCCCTCTCGCTCCGTCCTCGCGCCTGCATCGATCACCGCCGAGATGGAGACGAGCGGCAGCTTCGTCACGGGCGCGACGACCAGACGCATCCCATTCGGCAGCGCTGTTCGGACGAACGAGGGGAAGTGATAGCTCCTCGGCGCCGTCGGTTCGGGCCGCGGCGTCGGCACATTCTCTCTGGTTGCGGTGGTCATCGTGCTCCCGCCTCCGCCAGCTCTCGCGCCGGCTCGTCGACGGCCGTATCACGGGGGACGTAGAGGAGAGCAGCCCGATTCTCGACGCCCAGCCGGCTGCGGGCGAATGCATTGACCTGCTCCACCGTTACCGCGTGGTAGCGATCGGCCTGCGCGTTCACCAGCGACGGATCGCCGAAGTACGTCGAGAAGAGAGACAACTTGTCGGCGCGGTCGCCGGCGGACTGCAGCGACACGATGAGCTCCGTCTGGATGAGCGTGACGGCACGCGCCACTTCATCCGCCGTGACGCCTTCCTCGTGGATACGATCGACTTCGTGGTGCACCGCGCGCTCGAGCCGATCCGGCGTCGTCTCCGGACGAGCCGTCACGTCGAGCACAAGAAGATCGCTCCCCTTCGTGAGGTCGTACGTGAATGACTGCGCCTCGGCCGCGACTTGCTGCTCCCGCACGAGGCGCCGGTGCAGCCGGCTGCCATTCTTCAGGCCCAGGATCGCGCCGCATACACTCGCCGCGTAGTACTCGTCGCTGCCGAAAACCGGTGAACGAAATGCGAGAAAGAGCCGCGAGAGGACCACGTCGTCCGGAACGACTTCGCGGAGCGGCCCGCCCAGCGTCGCCGGCAGGCTCATCTCCGGAAGTGGTGGCTTTCCTCCACCCCGCGGGATCGGGCCGAAATGGCGCTCCACCAGCCGGCGCGCTTCCTCGCGGTCGAAGTCACCCGCGATCGAGAGGACGGCGTTGTCGGGCGTGTAGTACGTCGTGAAGAATTGCTCGATGTCCTCGAGGCTCGCCGCATCCAGGTCGCTCATCGAGCCGATGAGCGAATGGTGGAACGGATGCGTTGGTGGATAACACAGAGCCGGGAGCCGCTCCCACCAGCTTCCATACGGCTGGTTGTCCATCGACCATCGGCGTTCGTTCTGCACGACGTCGCGCTGGGTGTCGAGCTTCTGCTGCGTCATTGCCGGCAGCAGATAGCCCATGCGATTTGCCTCGAGCCAGAGCGCCAGCTCCAGCTGGTTGGACGGCACGGTCTCGTAGTAGTTCGTGCGGTCGAGCCAGGTCGATCCGTTCAGCGTGCCGCCGGCGCGCTGAACCAGCTCGAAATGCTCGTTAGCGCCGACGCTCGCCGATCCCTGAAAGAGCATGTGCTCGAACAGATGGGCGAATCCCGTACGGCCGGCTCGCTCGTTGGCGGAGCCGACGTGATACCACAGGTTCACGGCCACGATTGGCGCCGTGTGATCTTCGGAGAGGGTGACGAACAGCCCGTTGTCGAGCCTGAACGTCTCGATGGGTATCTGCATTGCCTTAAGCTGTATGCGTGACCGGGTCCGGGGTACCGGGCCGATGCGAGGTGCGTGCGACGCGCGTCGCACCTCTCGCGCCAGACGAAACGGGGCACGCCTGAGGGCGTGCCCCGTTTCCTGTTCCTGCCTGATGCGCCGAGCTCAGGGTGTCGGCGGCGCGCCGAGTACGTCGCGAATGTCCCGGATCTCGATCAGACCTGGCTTCAGCGCCCGGAGGCCCGGCTCGATCACCTTGCGGTCCCCCACGATCACGACGGTCAGCCGGTCCGGATCGATGTACTGTCGCGCCACACGCTGGACGTCGGCCTGCGTCACGGCATCGTACCGCTGCACGGCCGTGGCGAAGAAGTCCAGCGGGATGCCGTAGGCGACGAGCGGCAGGAACTCCGACGCGATGCCTCCCGTCGTCTCGAAGTTGCCGGGCAGCCCGAGCTGCAGGTAACGCTTCGCCTTCTCGAGCTCGTCCGCTGGTACCGTCTCTCGTATTCCGCGGAGCTCCTTGATGAACTCGATCAATGCCGAGTCTGTCTTCGCCGTGACGATCTCGGCGGCTGCGATGAACGGTCCGGGCGAGCGACGGAGCCCGAAGCCGGATTGTGCGCCGTACGTGAATCCGTGCGTCTCGCGAAGATTCTGGTTGAGGCGGCTCGTGAACGCGCCGCCCAGGATCGTGTTCATCACCTGGATCGCGAAGTAATCGCTCGTCGACCGCGCGGCGCCGACGCCCCCGATGCGGAACGACGACTGCGCCGCACCCGGCTTGTCCACGATCACCACCGTCGTTGCCTTGGGACTGCTCGGTGTGTTGGCCGGCGGTGCCGACACCGGTTCGCGGGTCCATCCGCCGAAGATCTCGCGAGCACGGCGCTCGACGTCATTCGGACGAACGTCACCCACGACGAGCAGCGTCGCGTTGTTGGGGCGGTAGTACGTCGAGTAGAAGCGCTGCACTTCGTCGCGCGAGATGGACGCTACCGAGCCCTCGGTCCCCGCGAGCGGCCGTCCGTATGGATTCTTCTCGCCGAAGACCGCGGCAGCGAAGGCGCGGTCGGCGATCGCCGGCCCACGGTCGCGCACCTGCTGCAGCGAGGTGAGTCGCACCTTCCGCACGCGCTCCAGGTCCGCCGTCGGGAAGCTGGGATGCAACACCACGTCGGCGAACAGCGCGAGCGCGCTGTCCAGCTGTGCCGTGGGCGTATGCAGCGAGACCGTGCTCTGCTCCCAGCCACTCGTCGCGTTGAGCTCCACGCCGAGATAGGCTGCCTGGTCGGCGATCTGCAGTGCGGTGCGATTCGCAGTGCCTTCCGTGAGCATCGCGGCTACGAGAGCCGCCGTGCCCATCTTGCCTGCCGCGTCGCTCTCGCCTCCCGACCGGACCTGAAGCAGCACGTCGACCAATGGAAGCTCGTGCTGCTCGATGACGACGATCTTGAGCCCGTTCGCGAGTTCTCGCGTCGTGATCGGCGGCATCTTCAGCGTCGGAGGCGCACCGAGTGTGGGTGGCTTCGTCAGGTCGATCGGCGCCGGTGCCGGCACGACGGCGACGGGAACTGGCGCCGGCGGCGGCGTCGTGACGACGCGCGGGCCGGAGCAGGCGATCAGCGCACCCGAGGTGCAGACGGCGGCGACGAGGCGAGCGGTGGTGGTGCGTGTTGCCTGACTCACTTGGCGCCTCCGGTGACCATGAGCTGTCGCTTCCCCTCGGGAACCACGGTGAGTACCACGGCGTGCTGCTTGAGGTACGTGTTGGCGACGCGCTGGACGTCCGCCGCGGTCACCCGCTCGTAGCGCGCCAGATCCTGCTGCGCGTAATCCGGTGTGCCGGCCATGTAATCGTATGATGCCAGCCGATCCGCCTTGCCGAGCACCGAGGCCAGCTGATCCAGGAACGATGCGCGACGAGTGTTCAACGAGCGCGCGAGCTCGCGGGGGGTAGGGCCATCGCGCTGGATCTTCTCCAGCTCTTCGGCGACCAGCGCCGCCATCTTCGCCGGCGTCTGCCCGGGCTTCGGGGTGACGGTGATCTGGAAGTAGCCGTCGAGCATGCCGCTGTTCTGAAATGCGTTGACGTCCTGCGCCACCTGCATGTCGAACACGAGCCGCTTGTAGAGACGCGAGTTCTTGTCACCCGCCAGCACGTCCGCCAGTACGTCGAGCGCCGCGTCGTCGGGATGGAACAGCTTCACCGAGTGCCACGTCTTGTACAGGCGAGGCAGCGTGACTTTGTCCTCCTGCACCAGGAATGTGTCCCGGGCGACGGTGAACGCGGGAACGACGGGCCGCGCCGGCATCTGCGGACCACGGGGAATCCCTCCGAAGTACCGGTTCACCCACCTGACCACCGAGTCGCGATTGAAGTCGCCGGCAATCACGAGCGTCGCATTGTTCGGGGCGTAGTAGGTTCGGAAGAACTCCTTCACGTCCTCGAGCGAGGCGGCGCTGAGATCGGTCATCGAGCCGATCGTCGTCCAGTGGTATGGATGCGTCGCCGGAAAGAGCGCCGCCACGATCGTCTCGTTCGCGCGCCCGTACGGCACGTTGTCGTAGCGCTGCCGGCGCTCGTTCTTCACGACGTCGCGCTGGAGATCGAGCTTCGCCTGGTCCATCACCGGGAGTAGACGCCCCATGCGATCCGCGTCCAGCCAGAGCGCCAGCGGGAGCGCGTTCGAGGGCAGCTGCTCGTAGTAGTTCGTGCGGTCGGTGGTGGTCGAGCCGTTGTTGTCCGCACCCGCCGCCTCGAGCAGCTTGTCGAACTGCCCCGTGGGAACGTTCTCCGAGCCCATGAACATGATGTGCTCGAACAGGTGCGCGAACCCGGTCCGACCCGGCTTCTCGTCACCCGATCCGACGTGATACCACGTGTTGGCGACGACGATCGGCGTCGAGTGATCTTCGTGCAGGATCACTTCGAGCCCGTTCGGCAGGGTGATCTTCTCGAACTGGAGCTTCGGTACGTTCGGTGCGCCCTGCGCACCGACAGGGGCGGCGAGTGTCGTACTCGCGATTAATGCACAAAGCGATACTAAATGTCGGGTGCTCACCGGTCGTTCCTCTCCAGTATGAATGCCAGCGGTGCTTTTACTGATTCGCTCAACGCGTATTTCCACCGCAAGGTCGGGCTCGCGGCGATCGGGCTCGTTGGTGTCGGCGACGCGAACGGCTCCAGCCCATGGCGACGCGCGATGATCGTGAGACGGAGCATGTGAAAGGGATCGCTGACGAGCAAGACATCGCGCCGGCCCTGACCTCCCATCAACGCGGACACGCCGGCCATGGATTCACTCGTCGTGCGTCCTTCGGTCTCGAGCAGAACGGCCTGGACCGGTACGCCGCGCTGGACGACGTACCGCTGGCTCACCGCCGCTTCGCTCGTGGTGTCTCCCCTTCCCGTTCCTCCGGTCACGATCATGATCGGCGCGAGACCTCGACGCCACAGCGCAATTGCATGATCCAGGCGTGCCCGGAGCACCGGCGATGGTCGTCCGACGTACTGCGCGGCACCGAGGACGACAATCGCTCCGACCGGACGCGACTGATCGTGTCGCTCCCAGGCGAGGACGGCGCCCAGCGACGCCACCCACACGAGGAACAGAAGCCCGAGCCCCGCGAGCGCGAGGCGCACGAGGGGCGGGCGCGAAGAACTCATCTCGTCCAAGCTAGCCGTCGCCCGCCAGTCGGCGAAAGACAGCAGTGGACTGTCATTCGGTCAAGCCGAGCAGCGCGAGCCAGAAGATGTCGTAGCTGACTCGCGGATCGCGCGTCGTGCCGTTCGCGACGTCGAGCGCGAGCCCGTCGATGAAGGCCACAGCCGCATCGGCCAGCAGAGCCGGTGGGATTCGTGGTGTCAGATCCAACTCGGTAAACAGGTGCTTGATCGTGCGTGCCGCGCTGCGACGCCGCTCTGATGCGGCCGTGCGCGTCGCGAGCCGGACCTTTCCGAGTCGTGTCAACGACAGCATCGCCAGCGCGGCCAGCTCGCCGCGGCGAAGCTCGTCTTCCAGCCAACGCCACAAAGCGTCGAGCCCACCGCTACCGCTCTCGTCCACGGCTGCGCGCTCTCGTTCTACCACCTCGATCCCGATCCGTTCCGCGATCTCCCCCAGGAGCGTCGCACGATCGTGGTAGTGGTAGTGCAACAGCGCTTTGCTGACCCCCGCTTCCACCGCAATGGCGGCCATGCTCGCCCCGGTGACACCTTCGCGTGTGATGCAGCGAGCCCCGGCTCGTACGATGCGGGCCCGCGCATCCGTCGAGACGGCAGCGTCGGAGGGTTCCATCAAAGGGTGAATTTCTGATGCGGCGTCGGCGCGAGAACGGACGGGTAACCGCCGGCGCTGAGCTGCGCAGCAAAGGCGTCCTGCGCTTCCGGCTCGCCGTGTACGAGATAGACGTCGGGCGCCGGTCCCGCCTGGCCTGCCGGCCGCCCGTCGGCGCGTACGTGGTCGAGCCACTGCTGGAGCTCGTGACGGTCCCCATGCGCACTGTACCCGCCCAGCACTTCGACGCGCGCGCGAAGCGGGACCTCGTCGCCGAAGACACGCAGCACCGGCGCGTGTTCCACGATCCGCCGACCCAGGGTGTGCTCG
>Ga0157375_10001746_pt1 | contig 18652 bp, 17 predicted proteins | sample M35metaG_FD_115311 | JGI IMG/M metagenome (GOLD analysis project Ga0157375, IMG submission 115311) | Miscanthus rhizosphere microbial communities from Kellogg Biological Station, Michigan, USA - M3-5 metaG | ecosystem: Host-associated > Plants > Roots > Rhizosphere > Soil | place: USA: Michigan... | reverse complement strand
ATCGACCAATAAAAAACCCAGCCGAAGCTGGGTAAAAACTAATAACCATGAAAACTCAAATTAAACATGAGAATCGCAATAGAATAAACAATTACTGTGCCAAAGTTCGGTTCATGATTTCTTAATAAAAGTTATTTTTATGTTAAAAAAAAATTAAAATTAAAATCAAATATATTTTTTGTAATTTTGCGCCATTAAAAAAATAATACATTTATGTCTAACATTACATTCACTATGATTAAGCCTGATGCTGTTGCTGACGGACATATCGGTGCTATATTAGGTAAGATTTCAGAAGGAGGTTTCAAGATCAAAGCTTTAAAATTGACTCAACTTACTGTAGCTGATGCAAAAAAATTCTACGAAGTACACGCTGAAAGACCTTTCTATGGGGAATTAGTTGATTTCATGAGCTCAGGACCAATCGTTGCTGCTGTTCTTGAAAAAGACAATGCCGTTGAAGATTTCAGAACTTTGATCGGAGCTACAAACCCGGCTGAAGCTGCTGAAGGAACAATCAGAAAGATGTTTGCAAGAAGCATCGGAGAAAACGCTGTTCACGGTTCTGATTCTAATGAGAATGCTCTTATCGAAGCTCAATTCCATTTTTCAGGGAGAGAGATTTTCTAATAAAAGAATTTTATCAAAATAAAAAATCCGGAATTTTTTCCGGATTTTTGCTTTTTATGTGCCATACTGTCCTGTTATTCTCTTGATTTATAGATTATTTTCAATAGCACTCACTTTTTCTGTGTATAATTCAAGAGGTTTATCCAGTAAAACGGCTACGATCGTCATATTTTTATCCAACCTTTCTTTTGGGACATCAATATAAATAATTCCAGGAGTCGGGCTCCAGTATAATTTATTATAAACTTTATGGCTGAGAAGAGATGCATCTCCGACAATACGAATTCTTGCGATTTCATTTTTAATTCCTTTTAAAGCAATCGGTCCGGGTGGTGTACCCTCCACAAAAAGATAAAGTGTTTGCTTATCTTTCGAAAGCACACTCATTCCTGAAAAATAGCCGGCCGGCAAACCTTTTTCAGTTTCAAAAAGAGCTTCTGCACTTTTGGTGATCCAGTTTTGTGTTTCGGAATTTGTCTTTGTTGTTTGAGGGAGTTTCATATTCAAACCATCGGCAGTCAATCCGGAATGATTAAAAATATTGTTTCCATTATGTAATTGATCCGCAATTTCATAAGCGGCAGATTTTGTATTGCTGCTTTCCAGAATTTGAGATAGAGAATATTTTTCTTTGTTAATGGCTTTGGTGCTTACTTTTTCATTAAAATCAAGTTCAACGACAGTAACATCCTGATCGAAATTAACATTTAAAAAGTTTAAAGTCAGATTTCCGGAATTATCTTCTTTAAAATTTACTTTTCCAACATGATCTCCGATAATTTTCGCTGATTTTGGCGGATAACCTAAGCCGTAAATTTTTGTAAAATCTTTCGCTTCTTCTAAAAAAAGAAATAATTTTTTACCGTCTTTAGAAATAGCGGATTTTCCTGTATAATTTTCAAATGGTAAACCTGCGCTTGTTCCGTAGATTGCGTCGGAATATTTTGATGTCCATCTTGCAAGATTTTTTAAAATATCCACCTGCTCTTGAGGAAGAGTTCCGTCAGATTTCGGACCAATATCAAGCAGTAAATTTCCTCCCATATTGATCACATCAACTAACGTTCGAATGATCATATTCGGAGTTTTATAATTAAGATCATACGGTTGATAACCCCAGGAATCATTCATTGTGTAGCATAATTCCCAGTATTTGCTGTCGGGGCTTTTCACCGGAATTCCCTGCTCGGGAGTCTCATAATCACCATGTTTATTTAGCCTTGAATTAATGAGAATACTTGGATTGTATTTTCTTAGATTTTCTAATGTTTTCGGTGCCTGCCATTCTTCTGAAGAATGTTCCCAATCACCGTCAAACCATAAAAGATCGGGTTTATATTGAGCTGAAATTTCATTTAATTGAGTCTGGTAATAGCTTACAAAATTCTGCCATCGATTTGGATCATTTTTAATTTCATACCGTTTTTTTGTTCTTGTATTGATGTCGTAATAAGGATGGCTCCAGTCGGGAAGAGAGTAGTAGATGCCTGTTTTAAGACCAGCTTTTTTAAGCTCGGAAACGAAAGGAGTAAGGACATCTTTTTTAGCTAAAGAATTTTTAGGAATGGTTGTCGCTTTTTCGGCTTTAGAATCCCAAAGAGCAACGCCATCATGATGTTTTGAGGTGATTACTGCATATTTTGCTCCTGAATCTTTGATAAGTTTAACCCATTCGTCCGGGTGATATTTTGAGGCAGAAAATCCGTTCAATTGTTTCATGTAGTTGTCGTGATTGATGTAATTATTGAAAAAAGACCATGATTCTGAAATTCCGTCAACAGAATAAATTCCCCAATGAATAAAAATTCCAAGTTTGGCATCTTGAAACCATTTCATCTTTTTATCATCGGATGTATTTTGTGCGTTTAAAGAAGAAGAAGTAAACAGTAAGCCTGTTATAATGACAGCAGCAATTTTTCCTTTCATTTTTGTTTGTTTGAATGACTAAAATAAGGAAAGACTGTTACAAAACCTTTATTTTAGATAGAATAAATCAAATAAGATCAAAAAAAATGAAATATTAATGATAACGTTTAAAGATATTCGATGAAATTATTCATTTAATGTATTATTTTTATTTTTTTAATGAAATTCGAAATAAAGATAAAATATATGAAAATGACAACAATTGTTTTGATTCTCACCGCTACGTTGACAGCTTTGATAGCCGGACTTTTCTATGCATATTCCTGTTCTGTGGTCTTAGGCTTAGGAAAATTATCAGATTCGGAATATTTGAAATCCATGCAGTCAATTAATCGGGAAATTCTGAATCCGGTCTTTTTTATGAGCTTTATGGGAACAGCAATTTTCCTTCCGGTTTCTGCTTTTCTTTTTCGGTCACAAGGCCCGGTTTTTATTTTCCTTCTTTTAGCAACAATTGCTTATCTGATCGGGGTTTTCGGCGTGACAATATTTGGAAATGTTCCGTTAAATGATCAATTAGACAAATTTGATATTGTTAATTCCACAGGAGACAACATTAAAAAAATGCGCGAAACCTTTGAAAACAGATGGAATTTTCTTAACAACATCAGAACCGTTTTTTCTGTAATAAGCATAGTTTTAACAGTTTGTGCCTGCGTGTGGAATAAAGTTGAATAGTGAATAATTTTATTTTTAAGTAGAAATACTTAAACAAAAATTCAGTGTTTCTACGGATGCGCGGTATAGGATTTTATTGGCATCTTTACACCGCATTAGAACAGGAAGTTTAAGCGCAAAGTCCCACCGGACAGAAACTAATAACCATCGAAGCTCAAATTCCACAACGAGAAAAGGCAACCGATTCGGCTGCCTTTTATTTATTTAAAAAGATTTGAAATTAAATTTTCAAAAGCTCAATTGTTCTTTCAGGGCTTTCTGCAGAGAAAACTGCATTTCCTGCAACAAGTACGTCTGCTCCCGCTTCGAAAAGTTTTGCAGCATTGTCAAGATTTACACCACCGTCAATTTCAATTAAAGCTGTGGAATTATTGCTTAAAATTAAATCTTTCGTTTCAGCAATTTTCTTATAGGTATTTTCAATGAATTTTTGACCTCCAAAACCTGGATTTACACTCATTAATAACACCAAATCTACATCAGCAATAATATCTTCCAACATCAAAACAGGAGTAGAAGGATTTAAAACAACACCTGCTTTTGCTCCCAAACTCTGAATATGGTGAATCGTTCTGTGAAGATGTGTACAAGCTTCATAATGTACAGAAACAAGATCTGCTCCGTGATTGATGAATTCTTCAACATATTTTTCAGGCTCAACGATCATCAAATGTACATCAACAAACTTTTTTGCGTGTTGCTGAACAGTTTTCATCACCGGAAAACCGAATGAAATGTTGGGTACAAATCTCCCGTCCATCACATCCACGTGAAACCAGTCAGCCTGGGAATTGTTTAACATTTCAATGTCTCTTTGCAGATTCCCAAAGTCTGCAGATAAAAGGGAAGGAGCAATAAGCTTCGTTTTCATTTTTACTTATATTTAGATTTTAGAAGCTAGAAATTAGAGGTTAGATTACAACTAACTTCTAGAATCTAATTTCTAACTTCTTTCTTAATGATATTTCAATTTCATTTCCGGCTGAATCTTCAAAAGAGTTTCGTAGATCAGTTTAATTACATTTCCTACGTCTTCTTTAGAAACCATTTCCACCGTCGTGTGCATATAGCGCAAAGGTAAGGAAATTAAAGCACTTGGAACACCACCGTTGGAGTGGGCAAAAGCATCTGTATCTGTGCCTGTTGCTCTGCTCGCGGCCGCTCTTTGGAAAGGGATTTTATTGCTTTTTGCAGTATCAATGATTAATTCTCTGATCACGTGATGAATGCTTGGTGCAAAGAAAACTACCGGTCCGTCGCCACATTTTTGGTCGCCTTCTTTTTTCTTTTCGATCATCGGAGTTGTCGTGTCGTGGGTGACGTCTGTAACAATCGCGATGTTTGGTTTAATCGTATCTGCAATCATATCAGCTCCGTACAAACCGACTTCTTCCTGAACGGAATTAGTGATATATAAACCGAATGGAAGCGTCTTTTTGTTGTCTTTTAAAAGTCTTGCCACTTCCGCGATCATAAATCCGCCGATTCTGTTGTCTAAAGCTCTGCAAACGAAATAGCGGTCATTCATTTCGAAGAATTCATCAGGATAAGTGATCATGCAACCTACATAAATTCCGAGTTCTTCAACTTCTTTTTTAGTCGTTGCACCGCAATCGATGAAGATATTTTCAATTTTTGGAATGGGTTCGTTTTGATTAGCACCTCTTGTATGAATGGCAGGCCATCCGAAAACACCTTTTACAATACCTTTTTCACCATGAATGTGAACGACTTTTGACGGTGCGATCGTCTGATCTGAGCCTCCATTTCTGATTACGTAGATCAATCCGTCGTCTGTAATGTAATTAACATACCATGAAATTTCATCAGCGTGAGCTTCAATCACTACTTTAAATTCCGCATCGGGATTGATTATGCCATAGCAAGTTCCGTAATGATCAACTTCAATTTTGTCAACGTAAGGTCTGATGTAATCCATCCAGACTTCCTGGCCTTTATGTTCGTAACCTGTTGGTGATGAAGTGTTTAAGTATTTTTCTAAAAATTTTAAAGATTTCTTCTCAAATTTCATAAAAAGGAATGATTTTTGCGTTTAATTTTTAATGTAATACGCGTAAAAATAATGAATTTTAGTAAGATTGTCTGTCTTTTTCTCCTCTTTTTTGGTGTCTGCGTTTTTGCGCAAAGGGATTCTGTGATCGCAAAACCTTTAAGCCAATATCCTGCAGAACTATTAAAAGTAGATGAATTTGGGAATAAATACTTTTATGATGAAAGGCAAAAAGCCCGAATTTATGAGATAAACGGAGAGACGGTGGTTGTAATGGATGAGCTTGTATTAGTTAACAAACCGAAGTTCAACAACCAACTAGACCGAAATTATTATTATTTTCTCAATAAAAAATTATACAGGGTTTATCCTTTGTTTTTAACTGCTTTACAGCAATACAGAGACATTCAGAAGGAAATGACCGATCTTGATACCAAAGCCAAAAGAAAATATGTAAAAGACAGGCAAAATATGCTGGCAGATCAATACGAAAAGCAATTACGAGATCTGACAACTACCGAAGGACAGGTTTTTGCCAAATTAATGAACAGAGCAACCGGAAAGAATGTATTTGAGATCATTAAAGAATTAAGAGGCGGATGGAGCGCATTCTGGTGGAATGTTAAAGGAAAAATGGCAGATATTGATTTAAAAGATCAGTATAATCCTCATAAAAACAGAACCGATGAATTTTTAGAATCGCTTCTGCAATCCAACTGGAACTCAGGGTATTTGCAACCCTATCCGGGAGCCAATCAGTTTAAAATTCCAAAGTAAAATAAAATTAGAAACGAAAATTCCTGTAAATCTTACAGGAATTTTTCTTTTAGTTTATCGAAAACAATTTTGTCAATAGGTAAGGGAAACGGATTGTCCGGTCTGTCGATCTCAAGCCATTCCGTTTTTTCGATGCATGGATCGAGGATAATAAAATCTTCTTCGTTGACGATATTTACTATATAATATATGGTAAGCAATTGTTCGTTTTCTCTGAAACGCGAAACGAGAAAATTTTCCTGAGTATAAAAATGTTCTACGATTTCGATTTTTACATTTAATTCTTCATCGAATTCTCTGTGCAGGCATTCAATTAATCCTTCACCGAATTCCAGCCCACCACCCGGAAATTTCATCAAAGGCTCTCCGGCGTATTCCTCAAACAATGTTAAAACTTTTTTGTCTTTTACAGCACAAGCATAAACTCTGATGTTTATCTTATCGATCATAGGTAATATTTTGTAGAGCTAATGTAGGAATTTTTGCTGGAAGTTGGAAGATGGATGCCGGAAGTTTACTACTATATATTTATAGGTCTGCAAATCTTCCATCTTCTGACTTCCCGCTTCCAACTTATAACTTCACTGCATTAATCATCTCCCTTTTCCCCGGTGGTCCCTGTTTCTTTTCAACTTTAAAATTAAGCTCCTGAAGGATTCTTCTTACGCTTCCTTTAGATGAGTAAGTCGTTAATAATCCGTTAATGTTCATCTTATCGGAAACCATTTCAAACAGAGGCTTTTCCCATAAGTCGGGTTGTACGCGGGCACCGAAACAGTCATAATAGACAAGATTGATTTTAGGTAACTCTATGTCTTTCAGGTCAAAGAAGTCGCATTCTATCTTTTTTAAATTAAAGCCATTAATAATTTCAACCGATTTACCCCAATCTGATTGATGAATTTTTTGATAAATATTTTTAAATTCGGGGTTATCAAAAAGGTCAAAATAGGCTAAATCTTTAATTTCAGATTCATTTATGGGATATTTTTCCAGTGAAAAATAGTTGATGATATGATTTTTGTCAGTTTTTAAATATTCATTAATTGTAACCAAAACATTCAAACCTGTTCCAAAACCGAGTTCTAAAATATTAATTTCATAATCATTTACTAAATTTAATCCATTTTTGATAAACACGTGTTCTGCTTCCTGGAGCGCTCCGTGGTGAGAATGGTAGTTTTCATTTAAATCATTGATAAACAATGTTTTACTACCGTCATTTGTGGTCTTGATTTCTCTTTTCACGCTTTTTTTTGTCAAATTTAATGTAAAATTTTTATATTTAGAAAATTATGTTAAATTTGTAGAACATCATAAAAAATTTTAGAAATGATAATTCAAAAAACTGAAAACTCCAGAATTTCTACATTCGACCCTAGCGATTTTTCATTCGGAAATACTTTCATTGATCATATGGTAATATGCGAGTATGAGGACGGAAAATGGGGAGATGTAAAAGTAGTTCCTTACGGTCCGCTGGCATTTACTCCTGCGATGATGGGTGTAAATTACGGGCAAGCTTGTTTTGAAGGTATGAAAGCCTACAAGGACAAGGATGGTCAAGTTTTCCTTTTCAGGCCTGAAAAGAATTTTGAACGTATCAACAAATCTGCTGCGCGACTTGCAATGCCGGAAGTTACTGAGGAAATGTTCCTTGACGGGTTGAAAGCTTTAGTTGATCTTGACAGAGACTGGATTCCTTACGGAGAAGGTTTATCTTTATATATCAGACCATTGATCTTCGCTACAGAAGAAGCACTAAAAGCCAGAGTTTCAAATAAATATATGTTTGCTATCGTTGCTACACCGGCGAAAAGCTATTATACGGAACCTGTTTCTGTAAAAATCTCCGACCACTATTCAAGAGCAGCAAACGGGGGTGTAGGTTCTGCAAAAGCAGCAGGAAACTATGCAGCTTCTTTTTACCCGACTCAGTTGGCGATCGAAGAAGGATATGAGCAAATTATCTGGACGGATGACGCTACTCACGAATATTTCGAAGAAAGTGGAACGATGAATGTTTTCGTAAGAATCAACGATACGATTTTCACTCCGCCGACGTCTGAGAAAATTCTTGACGGGGTTACAAGAGACAGCTTTATCCAATTAGCAAAGAAAAGAGGAATCGAAGTAAAAGTAGAGCCAATTCCTGTAAAAACAGTTATTGAAGCTCAGAAAAACGGAACTTTGAAAGAAGTTTGGGGAGTAGGAACAGCAGTTGTGACTACAGTTTTCCAGGCTTTAGGATATCAGGGTGAAAAATTACAGTTGCCGACACTTTCAGACGAAGAAAGTTATGCTGCAACGCTTAAAAATGACTTGGTAAGCATTCAGAACAATACAACGGAAGATACTTTCGGATGGAGAGTTTTGGTAGACCATGTTATGGAAACGGTTTAATTAAACTTAAATAAATTGATATAAAAAGTCGGGTTTTTCCCGGCTTTTTTTATTAAATATAAATCTTTGCATTTAAAATATTTAGAATTAAAATCTGTTGAAAACATTAAAAGTTTTTTTCAATAAATTCATGAACTTTTGTAATTCATTCCCGAAATGCGTATTTTCGCAAAAGTTTATGAAAAAAATACTCTTCATATCGGTGATAAGCTTAATGAGCTGTAATAGAAATTCGCAACAGGCACATCCTCCTGTAGGTGGTGTTTTGAGCAAAAGTGATCTTGATGTTTCTAAAGAGAGAATGAAAAATCTCAACACCATCGAAAGGAAACATATGCAGGACTGGATCAATACACAACCTGTGAAATTCTATCCCACACAGCTTAATTACTGGACAAGCGCCGAAAACTTCGATAAAAGAGAAAAGAGACAGGATAATACGCTGATTTCTTACTCTTACGAATTGTATGATTTTGACCAGACTAAAATTTACGATGAGCCTTTCGAAAGGAGAGATGCAAAATTCGGACACTTTGATGAATTAAAAGCCGTAGAAAATGCTTTGCGTTTTATACATGATGGTGAGGAAGTTACGCTTTTAGTTCCATCTTCTTTGGCGTACGGTACCTATGGAGACGAGAAAAAAATAGATAACGACATCCCATTAATCATAAAATTAAAAGCGCTATAATAAATGAAATTGTTTAACAAGAATATAATTCTGGCAGCGGCAAGTATCTCGCTGATGAGTTGTACACCAATTTATAAAAAAATGAACGTAGACAAAGAAACTTACGAAGGTCTTAATGACGGACTTTATGCTAATCTTCAAACGACAAAAGGTAACCTGATCGTAAAGCTGGAAGATAAAAAAGCACCGGTAACTGTGGCTAATTTTGTTGGTCTTGCAGAAGGTAAAATCGATAACAAAGCTAAGGCTAAGGGAGTTCCTTTTTATGATGGAACTATTTTCCACAGAGTGATTAAAGATTTCATGATCCAGGGAGGTGATCCTCAGGGAACGGGAATGGGAGATCCGGGATATAAATTTGAGGACGAAAGAAACGACCTTAAGCATACAGGAAAAGGAATCCTTTCTATGGCGAACTCAGGACCAAATACCAACGGTTCTCAGTTTTTCATCACAGAAGTGGCTACTCCCTGGTTAGACGGAAGACACACGATCTTCGGAAAAGTAGTAAAAGGTGACGATGTGATCGATGCGATCGCAAACGTAGAAAAAGGAGCTCAGGACAAACCTAAAACAGATATCGTTTTAGAAAAAGTTTCTGTTTTCAGCAAAGGTGACGAGTACAAAAACTATGATCCTGCAAAAACTTTCACAGAAGGAAAAGCTAAGATCGCAGAAAACAATAAAGCATTCATCGCTAAAGAAGAAGCTGAAAAAAAGAAAAAAGAAGAGGAATTTGCTGCCAACCAGTTGAAAATGGTTGAAGATCAGAAAGCAGGAATGCAAAAAACTGAATCTGGTCTTTACTACAAAATCACAAAAACAACTGACGGAAAAGCTCCAAAATCTGGTGACAATGTATCTGTACACTACGCTGGAAAGTTAATTGACGGAACTAAATTTGATTCTTCATTCGACAGAAATGAGCCTATCGATATTCCAATCGGAATGGGAAGAGTAATCAAAGGATGGGACGAAGGTATCCTTTTATTAAAAGAAGGTGAAACTGCTACTTTATTGATCCCGCCAGCAATGGGTTACGGAGAAAGAGGTGCAGGAGGAGTGATCCCGCCAAACGCATGGTTAGTTTTCGATGTTGAGCTTGTAAAAGTACATTAATCGAAATTTTTATAAAAATATGAAAGCCGTCCGAAAGGATGGCTTTTTTGTTTTCTGATGATAAGTGATTGAAAATTACGTAGAAATACGGATTCCCGTAATAAAGTAATATGTTACATTAGCTAGATTTGAAAATAATAAAATTAAGAAATATGAGAAAAATTTTAATCATTTTAATCATTTTCAGTGCAATAATTGCCTGTAATAGTAAAGAGAATAATATTCAAAAGGAAAATATTACTAAAATTGATTCAAGTAATATTAGAAAAAATGAAGCTAAGATTATTTTAAATAAAGCCAATAGTTGGATGGAGAAAGCCGTAAAGAAAGAAATTTCAAAAGCTAAGGCAAATAAAGAAATTAACCCTCTTATGGAAAAGTATCAGGAATTGTTAAAAAGAATGAATAAACAAGATTCTTCGGAAATTCAAAACTACAGAATAAGAAAAATAAATGAACTTATTAATCTTCAAATACAAAATAACTAAAACTTAATAAACATGAGTGACAAGATTCAAAATAGTATTTATTTATTAAAAGATAAAATACGAATTAAAAATAGAACGAGACAGGTTTTAATCAAGGATATAGATTTTGATTTTTTGAATAAACATTTAAAAGAAAAAAAATTTATAGAACAGGTTGTTAAATCGGATTTAAGTAAGTTATATGAAATAAAAGTTTACTATAAAAAATCTAAGAATAATGTTAAGTGGAAAGAGTTTATAGAAACTGTAGTTGAGGAAGGCGAAGATATCTTAATGTCAAATAGATCCAAATCTGAAAGTTATATTATTCTTATTAGGAATATAAAAAGTAATAAAATTTATGCTTCTACAGGAGGATATGCTCATATTACAATTCAAGAATTAGTAACAACAGACTTTGGGATAGAAATACTTTCTAGATTGGTAACAGGCGATGAAAAAATGCTTAGATCTACCAAAGAAAGAAATTTAACTGGAGGAGTACAAGGAGAAGTAAAGTTTTTTAGAAATGAATATAACTTATATGAAAATGAAAATTTTGGTAAAATTTATAATGAGCTAAACGCATCATTAAATAAAAGTGTTCTTGAGAAGACTTTTGGTTTTCAGGAGAAAAACCTGAAAGATAGTTTATGTATCGTAAAGAATTCATTCTCTTTAAAGAAATCTGTTTCATTTCAGGAACTTTTAAATATAATAATGAAATGTGAATCTATGTTAATAAATCCCCCAGTTGTTGAAATAAATAATATAGAAAAAATTACCAAATCCGAGAGTATTCTAATGGAGAATTTATTAGAGGATTTATTAGAAAAAATTTATAATAATTATGTCAAGATTGATGATTTTTATAGTGTTGAAATTAGTAACAAGGATTTTGAAAAATATTTCTCAGCATCATATAGTATTTTAACATTAAGGTTTAATAAAAATGATGTACAAATACAATTTGATGAAAATATTCGGGAGATCCAATCTATATTAGATTTAATAAAAAATGAAATTGGTGTTAATTTAAGTTATGACGATTTTAAAAATGTAATTGAAAATTCACAAATTGAAACGTTCGATGAAACTAATACATTGACAAAAGATACTTTAGTAAACCATTTTTGTAGTGAAATTAATTATGATAAAAATGTATATTTCTTAATTGAAAAAGATTGGTATAGAGTTAAAAAAACTTTTGTGGATGGCTTAAATGAACAAGCTATATCATTTTTTAAAGATAGCCAATTTGTTGGTCCTAAATTAAATAAATGGAAAAAAGGAAATGAAAATGAATTTAATGAGAGCCATCTATTACAAACTAATACATTTGTTTTTGATAAGGTCACACCTTTATTTATTGAGGCTTGCGATTTGATGAAAGTAGATAATGATACAGTATATTTTTATCATGTTAAAAAAGGATTTGATAATTCGATGAGAGATTTATGTAATCAGGTATTCATTTCTGCTAGAAAAATACAAGAGGATTCAAAAATGGGTTTCATTTTTTTACAATCTTTATATGATAGAGTTGTGAAAAATAATGGAAAAGAGGAGTATTTTAAGAATATAAAAAAACAATTTGCTAAACTTAAAAAAGAGGATTTTATCAAATTAATTGAAGACAAAAAAATTGTTTTTGTATTATCTGTTTTAGATACAGCAAAGAATGAGAGGATGTTATATACTGATATCAAGGATTTCGATTCTAATATTGCAAAATTTACTATGTTAGAACTATCCAAAAACATGAGATATTTAGGAGTTGATTTTAAAGTTTTACAATTGGAAAAATAATATAAATCGTCCCTCAAAAGAAGGTTTTTCAATTTCCAAAAACCACAAAAATTCCCTACTTTAGTTCAAAATTCTCCAATGAAAAAACTCCTGTACTGTTTCTTGATGTTTTCAGCACTTTCCCTTTCCGCGCAAGGAAAAAAATTCTTTGAAGGGGGTGAGGTGCAGCTCAAACATCCGGTTGAGAAAATCAATCTGAATTTTTCCAATAATATGCCGTATGTGAAAGTCAATATCAATGGGAAAGAATATAATTTTTTGTTTGATACGGGAGCTCCGACGGTTATTTCCTCGGCTGTGTATACCGAACTTGGACTGGAGAAAAAGCACAAGAAAAAAGTAACAGATTCACAGGAAAACAAACAGTCGCAGATTTTTACGGAACTTCCGGAAATGGTGGTTGATAACGTAGTTTTCAAAAATATCGGAGTAATTGTAATGGATTTTAATGTTGCCGAAATGAACTGCTTCAAAGTCGACGGGATCCTTGGAGCCAATCAGATGGCAAAGCTTTTCTGGAGAATTAATTACGACGACAATTCACTGGAAGCCACAAAAGACCTTTCCCAATTTGATTTAAATGGTTATGATGTGACCATCCCGTTTGAGGCAAGAGCGCAAAAAACACCCATTGTTAAAACCAAAATTTTAAATCATAAAATTGAGCTGACCTTTGATACCGGATTTTCAGGAAGACTGAAAGTAACTGATGATAACTTTGATTCTCAAAAAGTAAAACAGTTCGTAGAAACGTACGGATCGACTTCTGTAGGAGCTTACGGCACAGGAAAACCAACGAAAGGCTATATTTTCAGAACGGCAGAACTATCTTTAGGAAACCAGATTTTCCAGAACGAAATGGTGACAACCGGAAATTCAAGCCTTATCGGAAATGATTTCTTCAAAAATTTTATTTTCATATTAGACTGGACGAATAATAAAGTCTACATGAAACGCATCAAAAACGATCCCCCAAAACTGGAATCTTTCGGTTTCGGATATCGTTTTGTAGATAACAAGCCTGTTGTTGCGCTGGTATTTCAGCAGAATAATTTCCCTGTGAAAATAGATGATTCCATCATTAGCATAAATAATATAGAACTCGATAACCTTACGACAGAATCTGCCTGTCATTATTTGGTCAACAGGGTAGAGCAAGATGCTCAGACCATAGATGTCAAATTAAAAAGAGACGGAAATATTCTGGATGTAAAATTAGATAAAAGAGAATATCTGAAATAAAAATCTTTGGCTTTTTAAAATATCTCTGATGTTTTTTATCATCTTAACCTAAATACAAAACCGCTCCCTAAAGAGCGGTTTTTCAGCAAAATTATAATTGAAATGTTATGAGTGTCTGTTCATTCTCTTTCTCATCTCCAGCACGTTGTGATCTCGGTTCAAAGAACTGATAAAAACCAGACTGAAACCTATATACGCTACAAAAGCGATCAAGTAGATCATCAGGTTATTAAAGCTTGTTTTTGTTGCGAATATCAGCACGGAGAAAAGTGCAAATCCAATTAATAAAATAATACTCCAAACTTTCATTTTCATAGAATCTTCGTGATTCTTAAAGATGGTATTCATTAAATTCTTCATCATAAATTACTTTTAATTGTTAACTTCTTTTTTATTGTCATTTCTTCTTGACAGAACGATGCCCGACAAATAGGCTCTTCCGTTGTTCAGGATGGCTAATACACCGGTGTAAAAGGATCTCTTTTTACGTTGGCTAAGGTTACGATGTAGTTCGCCATCAGTTTATAATCGTGAGTAAGGGTTCGCCTCAAAGCCTTTACATCATAAGTCTGTTTTTGCGACGCCTGATAAGAACGTCTGGCAAAAACACTGTTGAATGCCGTATTGGAATCCGACAAATGATTGGCAAATTTCACGATGCTCAATGCAGAAACATGGAAGCTGTATTCTGAAGAGAGCCGTTTCAACAAGCATATTCAGCTTGTTGGTTTCTTCTTCGTAAGGAAAGCCGGGATCTGAGCCTGAATGGCATCAAAAATTCTCTTAAGATCCGGATCAGTATGGATGTCTAACGTTGAATTACCGAAGTCTTTAAAAAAGCGGACAATGAATTGTCCAAATTCGGTGTGATGGACCCTTGAAATATTCAAGGTGATTAATTTGTTCATCGAAATGTGCTTTTAAATTTTTTTCAAAGTTGCATGTAGCTAATATTATGCCAACTATAGGTTTTCTATGTTAATTATTTAAATAAATAAAAAAAATACATAAGAATTTAGGTCTTGGATCGCGTTGGCGTGAGGAGTATGAGTGGATAGCCGGAAAAACTCCTGAAAAATTTACGCTGCTGTAATTTTATTTCTATTTCGAAATATTCTTTATATCGCAATGTAATTTTTATCTTTAAATAATGAAAAATTTAATAAACAAACTTAAACATGAAAAACTCCAGTAAAATCAAAACAAAGACCTTATAAAATAAGTGATTGTAAAGATTGTTATGTTATAGAAGGTACGATGGATCGAGCTTGGTTGGTGGAACGCTTCTAATTATTATCAATAAGAAGAGCGCGGAAATTTTAAAAATTACACATGGAGAATAATTATAAATTCCAAATACTTATGCAATTCCAGTATGACATTGGAAAATTATTATGCTTATATTTGATTTACTTCTTTAAAACAAATAGTATTAGCGTTTTCATGATGAGCTTGTTGAATCATCTGTAATAATAATGATCGAAGAAACTTTACAAACAAATATCAAACAGTCTATTACCAATTTATTAAAATTGGCAGAAATATCCTGCTGGAATAAAATTTCCTCAAATCTTACATTTATTCTATCTGATTATAATGAATTTACAAACACAAATTTTCATCTCGAAAAAAAATCAAGAAATGTAATTAATAAGAAAAAATCGCCACAGGAGTTCGAAAAAATAATTGAAATCCTAAAGAAAGAGTATTCTGATCTTTATGATATTAGTTTATATGTTTTTAAAGCAAAAAAAGAAGAGACAATTATTGAAATTCAATATTATAGGAAATCAAATTTGGATAAAGATTTTTTTGAAACAGTGAGACATAATCCTCCCATGTTGCACTCGAAAATTTCTTTGCCTGTCTATGTGAAAAATAAGGAAAAGTTTGATATTAACTGGGAACATCGAAGAAGGTTTTCTCATATATGGAAAACATTCATCTATACATTAAAAAACAGGAAAATCATAGAATAGATAAAAACAAAAACCGCCCTTAAAAGGCGGTTTTATTATATTTACCAGTTCTTATCAATCATATAAATAAGCTGCGTCATTACTGTTGCGCCGAGCAGTAATTCTCTGCGGTTCACTTTTTCAAAAGTATCTTCTTCCGTGTGATGAATGTCGAAATAGCGTTGAGAATCAGGAACTAATTCAGCTGTCGGAACTCCCATATCATGAAGTGGATAAAGATCCGTCCCGGAATATCTGCCTTCAAAATCAGTTGCTCCATAAGGCTCGAACAATGGTTTCCAGCTTTTGATCTGGTTTCTTTTCTGATCATCCATTTCTAAGGAGATACCTCTTGGTGTAAAACCTCCGGCATCGGTTTCTATGGCGAAAAGATGTTTTTCGTTGTTGTCTTTTACTGTTTTTCCGTATTGTACGCCGCCTTTTACGCCGTTTTCTTCATTCGCAAAACAAACGACTCTTATGGTATGATTGTTTTTAATGCCAAGGTTCTTAAAGGTTCTTAAGACTTCAATACTCTGCACAATTCCTGTTCCGTCGTCGTGCGCGCCTTCTCCGACATCCCAGGAATCGAGATGCCCGCCGACAACAATGACGTTTTTATCTTTTTTCCCTGTAATTTCCCCGATAACGGAATGGGAAAGTTTTTCACCTTTCATTCCACAGTTGGAGTTGAGTTTTGCGGTGATTTTCTGTGATTGTAATAGACTTTCCAGCTCGTCTGCTGTAGTGTTTCCGATAGCTACGGCAGGGATTTTCTGATCGTTTTCATAACGCATTGCTCCTGTGTGCGGAACATCATCAAAAGCCGAAGAAAGCGAACGGATAATAGCAAACTTTCCGCCTTTTTTTGCCGTTAATGAAGCAGCATTGACACGATACTTGGCTGCATCGCTATATCCTTTAAAAGTCTGAATATAAGACTGACTAAAAGGATAGTTGAAAAAAACTATTTTGTCTTTTACCTTTTCGGCAGAAAGTTTTTCGTATTCTTCCATGGATTTTACCATGATAATTTCTCCGGAAACGTCTTTTCCGCCTGTTCCTTCAGAATTTCCCAGAGAAAGCATTTTCAGGTTTTTCCATTGTCCGTTGGAGGTTTTGATCTGTAAAGATTCTTTTCCTCTTTCCCAAACGGGAATCATTACTTCCTGAAGCCAGACCTTATCTGCGCCTGCATCACGAAGTTTTTGTTCTGCCCATTTCACAGACTTTTCATACGCTTCGGAACCGCTTAAACGGTGACCGATGTTTTTAGTTAAATCTCTTAATTCGGTGTAAGATTTACCTTTATTTAATATTTCCGTAGAAATTTTGCTGAATTGTATGGAGTCTTCTTTAGTCTGGCTAAAAACCGCCATACTAAGAAGCAATAGTGATGTTGCTAATATCTTTTTCATTTTTTACCAGTTTTTATCGATCATGAAGATAAGTTGGGTCATGGCAACTGCGCCCAAAAGAAGTTCTCTTTTATTCACTTTATCGAAAGTATCTTCAGTAGAATGGTGATAATCAAAATATCGTTGAGTGTCTACAACAAGCTCTGCCAAAGGAATATCCAACTTTTTTAAAGGCGAAATATCCTGAATGGCTTCTGTCTGATCAAAATCATAAATGCCGTACGGAAGGAAATAGTTTTTCCATTCGAAAATCTGTCTTCTTCTTTGTGGAGACATATCCAGTGAAAAACCGCGTGGAGAATAGCCTCCCGCATCCGTTCCTAAAGCGAAAACATGTCTCTCATCTTTCTTTTTAACGTAAGCCGCATACATTTCGCGACCTTGTCCGCCGTTTTCACTGTTGGCATACAGAACAACCCTGATCGTATGATTATTTTCAAAGCCAAGCGCTTTTAACGTTCTTAAAACTTCGATACATTGAACCACTCCGGTTCCGTCATCGATAGCACCTTCTCCAAAATCCCAGGAATCCAGCTGAGCTCCCAAAACAATAACTTTAGAATCTTTTCTCCCCTGAATTTCAGCAATGATATTCGGATTGGTGGTGTCGCCTTTTGATTCGGCGGTCATATTGATTTTGGCGGTGACCTTTTGTTTTTTTAATAATTTTTCCAGTTCGTCTGCTGATCTTACTCCGATTGATAAGGCAGGAATTTTTACTTTATCATCCGGCTCGTAATAAATCATTTTTGCATGAGGAACATCATCATTAGCTGTTGTTAATGATCTTATAATTAAAGCTTTTGCTCCTGTTTTAGCGATGACAGAAGCGGAAATCAATTTTGATTTTGCTGCAATTAAATAAGCATCACTGGTATTAATAATTTTCGGATCCATGGGAACATTGACGAAAACAATTTTGTCTTTTAGCTGTCCCACAGATAAAGCATTAAGCTCAGAAGTGCTATTGATTAAAACAATTTCACCGGTAAGATCTTTACCGCCTGTTCCTTCCGAGTTTCCGAAAGATAGCATTCTGATGTTTCTCCAGTCTCCGTTTCCTGTTTTTATCTGTAAAGATTCTTTTCCTCTGATCCAGACCGGAGCTTTCGCTTCCTGTCTCCAGATCATTTCTATTCCGATATCTTTAAACTTCTTTTCTGCCCATTCTACAGCCTTTGCATAGCCGGGAGTCGCACTGAAACGTGGTCCGACACCTTTAGTTAATTGTCCGAGATTGTCATATGCGGTTCCGTTGGTCATGATTTCGTCTGAAATCTTTTTAAATTCATCATGATAGTTGAATTTTGCCGCAACGTTTGTCTTTTTTACCGGTTTTTTCTGAGGTTTTTTTTGAGAAAATAAAAATCCACTCAAAAAGAGTGGAATTATAATGAATATTTTTTTCATTTTTTATTTACCTTTTTCTTTTCCGCTGATAAAAGTAGGGAAAATATAGGAATAAATTAAGGTTTCATATCGTACATTAACAATGCTGTAACCAATTTTGGCTCAATAAATGT
>Ga0157375_10001744_pt1 | contig 18673 bp, 16 predicted proteins | sample M35metaG_FD_115311 | JGI IMG/M metagenome (GOLD analysis project Ga0157375, IMG submission 115311) | Miscanthus rhizosphere microbial communities from Kellogg Biological Station, Michigan, USA - M3-5 metaG | ecosystem: Host-associated > Plants > Roots > Rhizosphere > Soil | place: USA: Michigan... | reverse complement strand
GAAACCGGCTCCGGGGGTGATCGCGACGAGGCCGACGATCATGCCGTTGACGCTGCCGATCAGGCTCGGCTTGCGGCCGGTGACGTAATCCATCGCCACCCAGACCAGGAAGGCGACCGCGGTGCAGAGGTTGGTGTTGAGGACCGAGGCGGAAGCGATTTCCCCGGCGCTGTACCAGTCACCGCCGTTGAACCCGTTCCAGCCCATCCACAGCAGCCCGGCGCCGATCGCGACCATTGCCAGGTTGTTCGGGGCGTCGACCTCGCGGTCGCGCTGCAGCCGCGGCCCGATCACCGCGGCGGCGATGAAGCCGGAGACGCCGGCGGCGAGATGGATCACGTAGCCGCCCGAGTAGTCGATCGCGCCCTGCTGGGCGAAGAAGCCGCCGCCCCAGATCGTGAAGGCGTTGACCGTGTAGATCAGCAGGGTCCAGAGGGCGACGAAGGGGATCCAGGCCTTGAAGTTGAACCGCCCCAGCACCGAGCCGAGCATCAGCAGCGGCGTGATCGCCGCGAAGACGATCTGGAAGTAGGCCAGCGTCGACATCGGGAAGAGGAATTCTTCTTCCGGCAGGTCCCCGATATGCGCCTGTTCGAGCAGGCTGTGGCTGTTGAGGATGGCGCCGGGCTTACCCCAGAGGTTGCCGAGGAACCCGGTGCTGTGACCGAGGATGTGCATCGGGTCGCCGAACGCCATCTTGAAGCCGACGAGGACCCAGAGGATCAGCACGATCGCGAAGGCGACGAACGCCATCATCATCGAGTTCACCGACCAGCGCTTCTGCATCACGCCGCCGTAGAGAACGACCAGCCCCGGGACGCTCATCAGCCCCACCAGGGTGGCGGCCGTGAGCTGCCATGAATTGGCCCCTTCGCTCAGATATTCCATGAAATTGGCGCTTCCTTTCTTGTCAATTCGATCGCGCTTACCACCGGTGACTTCAGACGAGACGGCTCCCCAGCCGGCCACAAAGCGCCCATATTTGGACTGCCGGTAACCCTTCCGCCGCGGCAGGGGAGTCGATAGGTACAACTGTCCAAAGATCGCGGGCCGGGGTTCACCCCAGTGGCGGGTTGCAGGCGCCTGCGAGCCGATAAGGTCGCTCCGCGATGCCACTCGAAGGGCACTACGAACGACAGACGACGCCCCTGCGCAAGCTCACCCCGCGGGAGCTGAAAGCGGCATTCGGCGTCCTCGCGGTCACCTTGATCGCGCTCGCAGCCGTCGTCCTGCTCACGGTCGGCGACAAGCCGGAGCCGGTGGCCGAGGGCTGCATCAGGCCCACCGTCGCCGGCATCGTCGGCGCCGAAACGATCAACGCCTGCGGTCGCGAAGCGGTCGCGGTCTGCGCCCACGCGGCTGAATTCAGCGGCGCTCGGGCCGAGACGATCGTCTCGGACTGCAAAGCGCACGGCATCAAGTTCTAGGCCGCGGGCCGGGCGCGAGTCAGCCCAGCGCCGCGAGGACCGCCGCGAGCTCCTCCTCGACCTCGCCGTCCAGCTTCAGCTCGGCGTCGCCGTCGTAGGGGGTCGGCCCCTTGGTCACGATCGCCAGCCGCCCGCCGCGCTCGAGCGTCAGCTGCGGCAGGCCCGCGACCGGGTGCACCGCCAGCGAGGAGCCGACGCAGATCATCAGCTGCGCCCGTTCGGCGAGGTCGCGGGCGCGGGTCATGGCGCTCTCGGGCAGCAGCTCGCCGAAGAGGACGACGTCCGGTTTGACCGCGCCGCCGCAGGCGGAGCAGAGGGCGATGCCGTCCTCGTCGAACAGCGCTTCGACCTCGTCGAGGTCGAAGGCGGTGGCGCAGCGGACGCAGGAGGAGGTCTCGATCGAGCCGTGCATCTCGACCACGTTGCGGGAGCCGCCGGCGCGGTGCAGGCGGTCGATGTTCTGCGTGATCACGCCCTCGAGCAGACCGCGGCGCTCGAGCTCGGCCAGCGCCCCGTGGGCGGCATTGGGCCGTTTGTCGCCGAGCGACTGGAAGCGCGGCCGGTAGTAGGACCAGAAGCGGGCCGGCTGACGCTCGAAGACGTCGATGTGGGCGACCTCCATCGGGTCGACGTTGGCCCAGAGCCCGGTCTCCGGGGTGCGGAAGTCCGGGATCCCGGACGGCACCGAGATCCCGGCGCCGGTGAGGGCGACGGTGCGGGGCGACTCGCGGATCAGCTCCGCCAGCCGCTCCGCCCCGACGGCAGCCGCTACCTGCCGCTCCACTTCGGGGTCCGCTTGCCGAGGAAGGCGCCGATGCCCTCGCGCGCGTCCTCGCTGGCGAAGACGGTCGCGAAGCCCTGTTTCTCGGCCGCGATGCCGTCGTCGAGTTCGCCCTTGTCGGAGACCGTCTTGATCTGCTCCACCGCCAGCGGCGCCTGGGCGGCCAGCTTGCGACCCCACATCAGCGCCGTCTCGAACAGCTCGTGGTCGGGGACGACGCGGTTGACGAGGCCCAGTTCGAGCGCCTCCTCGGAGAGCACGGCGTCGCCGACCAGGTTCATCTCCAGCGCCTTGTTGGCGCCGACCAGGCGGGCCAGCCGCTGGGTGCCGCCGAAGCCGGGGATGATCCCCAGCTTGATCTCCGGCTGGCCGAAGACGGCCGCCTCGGCGGCGATCCGCACGTCGCAGGCCATCGCCACCTCGCAGCCGCCGCCGAAGGCGATCGAGTTGACGGCGGCGATCGTCGCCACCCGGGAGCGCCCGAAATCGCGCAGCAGCGCGTGCGCCGTCGCGACCAGCTCCTCGCTCTCGGCGGCGTCGAGCTGGGTGAACGCTTTGATGTCGGCGCCGGCCGAGAAGACGATCGGCACCGAGGAGGCGATCACCATCGCGCCGATTCCCTCGTCCGCCTTGACCCGCTCCCAGACCGCGCTGAGATCCCGGACCACGTCGGGCGAGATCGCGTTCATCGGCAGGTTGGCGAGCCAGGCGATCGCGACGCCGTCGCGGGTCTCCAGCTTCACCGTCTCCCCCTGCTCGCCCTCGTCGGGCTGCGGGTAGGGATAGAAGCCCTGTCCCGCCGCGAGGCCGAGGCGGCCCTGGGCCACGAGGCGCTTGAGGGTGACCGGCGGCGCGAAGCGCTCGCCGTACTTCTCCTCGAGCTGCTCGATCCGCTCCAGCACCTTGTCTAGGCCCTCGACGTCGGCTTTCCAGAACGGCGGCAGCAGCCCGCGGCGGGGATCGAGGCCGGCCCCGGTCATCATCCCGAGGTCGATGTCGCGGACCGAGCAGACGCCTTCCTCGACCAGCAGGCAGGACTCGATCAGGGCGCGGCAGGTGAACAGCGCCACCAGCTCCTCGGCGTCCGGGGCGGCGTCGCCGGGAACCGTCTGCTCGCCGTCCTTGAAGAACCCCTCGCCGCCGGTCTTGGCGCCGAGCTTTCCTTCCTCGACCAGCTTGCGCAGGCCCTCGTGGACGTAGAAGCTCTCGCCGTAGGACTCTTTGAGGTGCTCGGCGACGTGGAAGACGGTGTCGAGGCCGAGCAGGTCGGTGAGGAAGAACGGCCCCATCGGCGCAACCTTGGCGGCGGCGATCGCCTCGTCGATCTGCTTCAGCGAGAGTCCCTGCTCCTCCTGCGCCCGCCAGATCTCCCCGATCGTCGCCATCAGGATCTTGTTGACGACGAAGCCGGGCACCTCGCCGCAGACGATCGGCTGCTTCTTGATCGCCTGGGCGAAGTTGTAGGCGGCGGTGGCGGTCTCCTGCGAGGTGTCCTCGCCGACGATCACCTCGACCAGCGGCATCACCGAGGCGGGGTAGAAGAAGTGGAAGCCGACGACCTTGTCGGCGCGCAGCGTCGCTTCGCCGATCTCGGTGATCGAGAGCGAGGAGGTGTTGGAGGAGAGGATCGCGTGGCCGGGGGTGGCGGCGTCGATCTCGCGGAAGACGGCCTGCTTGATCGCCATCTTCTCCGGCACCGCCTCGATCACGAAGTCGACGTCGCCGAACTCCTCGTAGCTGGTGGTGCCGGTGATCAGCCCCAGCACCTCGGCCAGGCGGGCGTCGGCCTGCTCCTGGGTCAGCTTCTCCTTCTTGACCAGGCGGGAGAGCTGACCCTCGGTGACCGCGCGGGCCTTCTCGACGGCGGCATCGACGAACTTCTGGTCGATGTCCTTGACGACGACGGGAATGTCGGCGGCGGCGATCGCCTGGGCGATCTCGCCGCCCATGGTGCCCCCGCCGACGACGGCGGCCTTGGAAACGAACATAGGCTGAGGATTCCTCCGGTTTTTGGCTTGATCGTGCGGCAGAGGCCGCGGGAACCGCAGGCTATACGGATACCTGCGATTCCCGCTCCTCGATCTCTTCGCCTTCCTCCGGCCTGAAGTGCTGGTAGGCGAAGGCGCCGATCAGCAGCAGCAGGCCGAGGGCGACGAACGACAGCGCCCGGGGGAGTTCTTCGAGCTCGGAGAGGTCGTAGGTCCAGACCTTGCCGATCACGAGTGCGAGCAGCGCCAGGCCGCCGAGGCGGACGTTCACGGACCGCCGCACCATGCCGACGATCACCGCTCCGAGCCCGGCGGCGGCCCAGAAGGCCGAGAGCCAGGACTGGCCGATCTCGCGGGCTTCGCCACCCTCGTCGGCGCCGATCGCGTCGATGATCAGGACCGAGCCCAGGTACACGAGCCCGGCCGCGCCGACGAAGCCGGCCGCGGTGGCGACGCGCCGGTCGACAGCGCGGCCGAAGTGCCAGCAGGCGAGCGCGGCGAGCGCGCAGGAGGCGATCGCGACCAGCGAGCTGCCGAGGTCGGCAACGCCTTCGGCGATCGCGGCCGGCGGCGCCTCGACGACGAGGACGTGCGCGATCGCGAGGCCGAGGAAGCCGCAGGCCGCGAGCAGCAGGCGCCGGGCGTCGGAGAGCGCCGGCGCCGGCTTCGCGTCGACCCGGGTCGAGAGATAGGCGAGCGCCGCGGCCGCGGCGGCCCAGGTGGCGACGACGGTGGGACCGTCGAAGGCGTTGGCGACCCCGAAGGCCGCCAGCCCGATCCCGCCGCCGGTCAGGAGCGAGCCGATTTCGCGGTGGACGCCGAAGCGGATGGCGGCGCCGCCGAGCAGGAGATGGGCGGCGGCGAAACCGAAGATCCACGCGTCCAGCGCGAGAGAGTCGCCGCCGATCACGATCGCGCCGGCGAGGACGACGAAGACGCTGCCGCAGAGGAGCAGCAGCCAGGAGGAGAGCGGCAGGCGCTCCTCGCCGCGGCTGCGCAGCTCGTAGCCGAAGGCGGCCGCCGCGTAGAGGATCCAGAACCCGACCAGCACCGCGAGCACGAGCGGAACGGGCTGGCTCGGGTCCGGCTCGCCCTCGAAGGTGACGAAGCCGCTGGCGACGATCCAGGCAACGACCTGGGGAGCCGAGACGGCGAAGGCACCGAGCGCGAGCCAGTTCCAGCGCTGCCAGAGGAGGACGCCGACGCCGGCGGCGAGAGCCACGGCGACGAAGGCGATCGAACCGCCCTGGTTCGCGGTGCCGACGAAGATCGGCGCGGCCAGGGCGCCGAGGATCCCGACGCTGGCGACCAGCATCGAGGACCAGCGCACGGCGATGACGACCCCGACGAGCCCGATCAGCGCCGCCGCCTCGAGGCCCAGGACCGGCGCGATCAGGTCGTAGGTCTGGGTGGCGACCACGGTGGTCGCGTAGAGGCCCGGAATCCCGACGGCCACCAGCAGCCGGCCCAGCTCGAGGTGCCCTTTCCGCTCGTGCAGCCAGACGCCGAGGCCGAGCAGCGAAAGCGAGCCAACCGCGGCGAGCAGGGCCCGCACCTCCTCCGTGAACCAGCTGCTGTCGACGGCGCTCCGCATCAGGAAGACGAGCCCGAGCAGAGTCGCGAGGCCGCCGACCCAGGCCAGCACGCGGCCGCCGAAGAGGCGCTCGAACTCGATTCGCGACATCGGGTTGAAGGAAGCCGGCGGCGGCTCCTCCCCGTGTCCCGTCGGCTGATCCAGTCTCTCGCTGTACATCGGACTCCCCTTCCGTTCGCGTTTTTGCGACGCTTGCTGACCGCTGGTCGATAAACCGTAGCACTGTTGTCGACCATCGGTCAGCAAGACGGTAGGATGTGCCGATGAGCGAGCCCTCATACACGCGCCTCGGGGTCGACGAGCGGCGCCGGCAGCTGCTGGATCTCGGCGCCGAGCTCTTCACCAGCCACCGCTACGAGGACCTCTCGATGAGCCGGATCGCGACCGAGGCCGGGATCTCGAAAGCGCTGCTCTACCACTACTTCCCCAGCAAGCAGGCGTTCTTCGAGGAGACGCTCGGGGCCTGGGCCGAGCAGCTGCGCGAGCGCACCGAACCGGACCCGGGGCTCCCCCCCGCCGAGCAGCTGGCGCGGAGCCTGGATGCGTTCCTGGCCCTGATCGAGGAGAACGCCCCCGCCTACCGCAACCTGATGGCCAGCGCCCTCGGCACGCCCGAGATCCGGGCGCTGGTCGAGTCGGTGCGGCAGAGCACGGCGGAGCGGATCCTCGCCGCCCTCTACGCGGACGCCGCCCCCCCGAAGGCGCGGATCGCGGTCAAGGGCTGGCTCTGGTTCATGGACGGAGCCTGCCTCGACTGGATCGAGAGCGGCGACGTCGCGCGCGGGGAGCTGCGCGACATGCTGCTCGGCGTGCTGATGGGCGCGCTGGTGGCGGCGGGTGCGCCGCCGCAAGCCGCCCAGGGCTAAAGGCCCGCGGGCGCGCTGCCGATGAACGCCCTTCATGCGTTTTCGCGGCAAAGTCTCGGCCCTCTGCCTGCTCGCGGTCGTCGTCGCCCTCGGACTCGGGGCCGGCCCGGCGGCCGCCGACGTCCCGCAGGCGACGCTGACCCCGGGCGGGCGCGCCGTCCCCCCGCCCTCCGCCCCGGCCTCGGTCAAGGCGATGATCGAAGCGGCGAACCGGATCCGCCACCGGCCCTACCACTGGGGCGGCGGCCACCGCAGCTGGAACGCGGCCGGCTACGACTGCTCCGGCTCGGTCAGCTACGTGATGCACGCCGCAGGGCTGCTCGAATCCCCGCTCGACTCGACCGGCTTCATGCGCTGGGGCGGCGGCGGAGGCGGCAGCTGGGTCCGCGTCTACGCCAACCGCGAACACGTCTTCGCGGTCATCGCCGGCCTGCGCTGGGACACCTCCTACAGCGAAGACGGCGACCGCACCGGCCCCGGCTGGAGCGAGCAGATGCGCCCCACCGGCGGCTTCCGCCTGCGCCACCCGCTCGGCCTGGAACTTGCCGAGCCGCTCGCCTGAGAGCGCCGAGCCCGCGGCGCCGGCCGACATGAGGGACAAGCGGCGAGCGGCAACGCTGTACGCCGGTACAAAGGCGCCCGGGACGCCCTGCGGTTAGGCTCTTTTGGCTCTTAATAAGGGAGTGAGACCGGTTAATCGATCGCGCTCGGGAGTGGGCGCGCGCCAAGTGAGGATCAGCCAAGCGATGACTCGTATCCGCCAGCAGAACGTAACCGCCGCGCAGTGGAGCTCCAACGGGGAGTCGCTCGGCGCGGTCGACCTGACCCTGCCCGAGAACGAAGCCTTCGGTATCAACGTCTTCGACGTCTCCGAGCAGAAAGAGCGCCTCTCCAGCGACGCCTTCGAGAAATTGCAGGCCGCGATCGCGGGTGGCGAGACCCTCGACGCCGAGCTCGCCGACGCCGTCGCCGAGGCGATGATGGCCTGGGCGCTGGAGAACGGCGCCACCCACTACACCCACATGTTCCAGCCGCTGACCGGCTCGACCGCGGAGAAGCACGACTCCTTCTTCGAGCCCTCCGGCGACGGCAAGATGCTGGCCGGCTTCTCCGGCAAGGAGCTGATCCAGGGCGAGCCGGACGCCTCCTCCTTCCCGACCGGCGGCCTGCGCGCGACCTTCGAGGCCCGCGGCTACACCGCCTGGGACCCGACCAGCCCCGCCTTCATCATCGAGAACCCGAACGGGACGCTGCTCGGGATCCCGACCGCCTTCGCCTCCTGGACCGGCGAGGCCCTCGACGGCAAGATCCCGCTGCTGCGCTCGATGGACGCGCTCTCGCGTTCGGCGATCAAAGCGCTGCGGCTGCTCGGCGACGAGGAGAGCCAGCACGTCTTCACCACGGTCGGCCCCGAGCAGGAGTACTTCCTGATCGACGAGCAGTACTTCTTCGAGCGGCCCGACCTGATCAGCACCGGCCGCACCCTGTTCGGCGCCAAGCCGCCGAAGGGGCACGAGCTGGACGACCACTACTTCGGCTCGATCCCGGAGCGGGTGCTCGCCTTCATGATGGAGTCGGAACTGGAGATGAAGAAGCTGGGCATCCCGGTCAAGACCCGCCACAACGAGGTCGCCCCCGCCCAGTACGAGATCGCACCGATGTTCGAGAACTCGAACGTCGGCTCCGACCACCAGCAGCTGCTGATGCAAACGCTGGAAAACGTCGCCCGCCGCTACGGCTTCGTCTGCCTCCTGCACGAGAAGCCGTTCGCCGGCGTCAACGGCTCCGGCAAGCACAACAACTGGTCGATGGGGACCGACACCGGCACCAACCTGCTCAACCCGGGCGACACGCCGGCGGACAACATCCACTTCCTGTTCTTCTGCACGGCGGTGATCCAGGCCGTGAACAAGCACCAGGGCCTGCTGCGCGCCTCGGTCGCGAACATCGGCCAGGACCACCGTCTCGGGGCCAACGAGGCGCCGCCGGCGATCATCTCGATCTTCCTCGGCGCCGAGCTGGAAAAAGTGTTCGAGGCGATCTCCACCGGCGAGGGCGACCCGAACACGCCGGCCTCGTTCCTCGACCTGGGGACGACGGTGCTGCCGAAACTGCCGCTCGACGGCGGCGACCGCAACCGCACCTCGCCGTTCGCCTTCACCGGCAACAAATTCGAGTTCCGGGCGCTGGGTTCGAGCATGTCGCTCGCCTTCCCCAACACCGTCCTCAACACGATCGCCGCCGAGGCGATCGACGAGCTGGCCGGCAAGCTGGAGGAGAAGCTCTCCGGCGGGCTGGGCATGCCCGAGGCGGTCATGGAGATCGTCAAAGACTCCTACCTGGCGAACAAGGTCGTCTGCTTCGGCGGCGACAACTACTCGGACGAGTGGCACGCCGAGGCCGAGCGGCGGGGGCTGAAGAACCTCCGCACGACGCCCGACGCGCTGCCCGAGGTGGTCGCCGCCGACACCGTCGCCGCCTTCGAGAAGTACGGCGTGCTGAACGAGCGCGAGCTCCACTCCCGCTACGACGTCTGGCTCGAGCAGTACGCGATCCGGGCCAACATCGAGGCCGAGGAGACGTTCTCGATCGCCCAGACGATGCTGCTGCCGGCGGGCCTGCGGCAGCTGGCGCTGATCGGCGAGGCCGGCGTCTCCGCGCTCGAGGGCGAGATTCGCGAGCTGGTCGACGGGCTGGTCGCCGCGCTCGGCGAGCTGAAGTCGGCCAACTCCTACCCCGAGGACCTCGAGGGCCTCGACCACGCCGTCTACGCCCGCGACAAGCAGCTGGCGGCGATGGCAAAGGTGCGGGAGGCCGCCGACGAGCTGGAGAGGGTCGTCGCCGACGACTTCTGGCCGCTGCCGAAGTACGAGGAGATGCTCTTCATCAAGTAGGCGGAGGCCGGAGGTCCGGCTACTCACTGAGAGAGCTGGCTGGAGAGGTTCGGTTACTCGTCCGGCCCGTCGTCGTTCGGGTCGTCCTTGACGGCGCGGTAGATCAGGTAGCCGATGGCGACGAGGCCGACGATCGGGATCAGGCCGCCGAAGACGGCGGGCCAGGCCTCGGTGGCGAGGGTCACGGGGCCGGCAGCCCGGGGCCGCCGTTGAGCGGGTTGAGGTCGGCCAGCATCTCCAGCAGGCGCGGCTGCGGCTCGTCCTCGTCGATCACGATCGCCGTGCCCGGCCAGGCGTAGCGCAGGTAGCGGGCGTAGGCCTGGCGCGAGCCGAGGTCCGGCTCGTAGATCCAGGAGCCGGTGTTCCAGTAGCGGCTGCCGCCCGGGCCGGCGCCGGCGCAGCGCAGGTCGGCCAGCGGCTGGTGGGTGTGGGCGAAGACGATCTTCTCGACCTCGCGGTCCCACTCGAGGTTGCGCACGACCTGGGCGAAGGCTTCGAGCGCGTGCTCGGAGGGATCGCTGCGGGCGATCACGGTCGGCTCCGGGTAGAGCGGCCGCGAGGCCGCCGGGCCGGCCAGGGGCTGCTCGCGGGCCTGCCGCGCGGCCTCGTCGCGGACGACCGCGTCGAAGTGCGCCTCGCTGGGAAGCCCGCTGCCGTCGGCCTCGCCCGGGCCGCGGTCGCGCAGCCGCGCCGCCAGCCGCTCGGCGCCCCGGACCGGGGCCCCCAGCGCCGCGGCGAAGCGGCCGGCGCGCTGGGCGGCGCGGAAGACGTTCTGCTGGGCGTGGGTCCCGTGCGGCATCTGCGCGGCGACGTAGAGCCACTCGGTCAGCAGGGTCGTGACCGACTCGTAGTCCTCGACGCATTTCGGCTCCTCCGGGCCGCCGGCGGCGATCGCCCACAGGGTCCGGGTCAGCAGCCGGTCCCCGCGCGAGCCGCTGAGCCGTGCGTGCGGGTCGAGGTAGTGGCCGTGGGTGCAGAGTACGTCGGCGAAGCGGTAGGTCGGGTAGGCGATCTCGATCTCGACCCCGGGCAGGCGGCGCTCGAGAAATTCGCGGAAGAAGCCGGGGCCCGGCGGCACGTTCGGCCGGTGGCCGCTGGCCAGCTTCGTCTCGAGCCGGTCCTCGTCGTCGCGATGGACCAGGTGGTGGTCGTGGTTGCCGGCGAGGAAGACGAGGCGCCTGCCGGCCATCCGCTCGGCGATCAGGCGCAGCAGCCCGTCGGCCGCGTCGACCGCGTCCTCGACGGCGCCGAAGAGGAAGTCGAAGAGGTCGCCGAGGAAGATCAGCTCGTCGATCCCCTCCAGTTGCGGCGCCAGGCGCTCGAGGAAGAACTCCTCGGCCAGCAGGTCACGGCCCGTCCAGGCGCCGAAGTGGGTGTCGGAGATGACCAGTGCGCGCATCGCGGCGCCGAGTTTAGGCGCGCTCGCCGACCCGCATCCGCAGCCCGCCCAGCGGCGAGAGCGTCGGCATCTGGCGGATCGTCATCGTCCGCCCCGGCAGGGCGTCGATGCGCAGGCGCTGCAGGAGCATCGTCGCGACCAGCTTCACCTCGGTCTGGCCGAAGCGCTTGCCGATGCAGATCCGCGAGCCGCCGCCGAAGGGGACGTAGGCCCCGCGCGGAAGCGCCGCCTTGCGCTCGCGCGTGAAGCGCTCGGGGATGAACGCCTCGGGGTCGGGGAAGACCTCGGGCAGGCGGTGGCTGGCCCAGGAGCAGTAGTTGACGTAGGCGCCGCGGGGCACCGAGTAGCCGCCGAACTGGAAGTCGCGGACGGCGCGGCGGGGGCCGATCCAGGCGGGTGGGTAGAGCCTCAGGACCTCGTCGAGGACCATGTCGAGGTAGGGCATCTCGCGTTCGAGCTGCTCGGCGGTCGGAACGGCGCCGCCGAGGACGCGGTCCTGCTCCTCGTGCAGCCGGGCGACGACCTCGGGGTGGCGCGCCAGCTCGTGCAGCATGAAGGCCACGGTCGAGGTCGAGGTGTCGTGACCGGCGAACATCAGCGTCATCAGCTGGTCGCGGATCTCGCGGTCCGTGAACGCCTCTCCCCCCTCGCCGCGAGCCCCGACCAGGAGGCTGAGGATGTCGCGCTTGCCGGTGTCGGGGCTGGCGCGGCGGGCGGCGATCTCGGCGAAGACGATCTCGTCGAGGACGCGCCGCGAGGCCAGCAGCCGGCGCCAGGGCGAGCCGGGGCCGCGCAGCAGCCGCAGGCCGAAGTCGATCCCGTAGTAGTGCAGGGCGCGCTCGAAGTGCTCGGCCGCGGCGGCGCCCTTGCCGGCGCCGTCGGGGTCGAGCCCGAGCAGCGCCCGCATCGCGATCCGCATCGCCAGGTTCCGCATCCAGTCGTAGACGTCGGCGACGGCGCCGACCGGCAGGGCCGCGATCGCGGCCTCCGCCTCGACCGCCATGGCGTCCACCATCGCGGCGATCTGCTCGCGGTGGAAGGCCGGCAGCATGATCGCGCGGGCCCGGTCGTGGTAGTCCTCGTCGATCGTCAGCAGGCCGTCGCCGAGCAGCGGGATCAGGTCGCCGAAGCTCGACTCGCGCCAGTGGAAGTTCTCCGGGTGGCCGACGGTGACGAAGTGGTTCGCTTCCGGGCCGAGCATGAAGACCGAGCGGATGTGCAGCAGCCGCATGCTGAAGATCGGGCCGTGCTCTTCGTAGGCCCCGAGCAGGAGCGGCAGCGGATCGTGGGCGACCTGGTGGGTGCGGGCGAAGCTGAAGTCGGCGGGCCCCGGCGGGAAGCTCCCGCGGCCCCGCAGCTCGGCGGCGACGTCGCCGGCGACCCGGCGCAGCGGGTTGGGGGACACCTGCGGCGGCGGCGCGACGGGCGCGGTGGTGTCGACGGGGGGCATCGAGCGGGGAATCATAACTGGCTGGGCAGCCAGTTTTCCCTCCCGCCCGGCGGCGCGCTCACGAGGCGCTGGCCGCGAGCTGGCCGCAGGCGGCCTCGATGTCGCGGCCGCGGGTGAGGCGGACGGTGGCGGTGAGCCGGTGCTCGGCGAGGATCGCCCGGAAGCGCTCGATCCGCTCCGGCGAGGAGCCGTCGTAGGCGCCGGTCGGGTTGTAGGGGATCAGGTTGACCTTGTAGACGCGGGGGTCGAGCAGGGCGGCCAGCTCGCGGGCGTGCTCGGGCAGGTCGTTGACCCCGTCGAGCATCACGTACTCGACGAAGACCTTGCGCCGGCGCCGGGCCCGGTAGCGGTCGCAGGCGGCGAGCACCTCGGCCAGCGGGTAGCGGTCGTTGACCGGCATCAGCCGGGAGCGCAGGGCGTCGTTGGGAGCGTGCAGAGAGAGCGCCAGGCTGAGCGGCAGCTCGCACTCGGCGAGGCGGTCGATCCCCGGCACCCAGCCGACCGTGGAGATCGCCGTGCGCCGGTTGCTGACGCCGAGGTCGGGCAGGCGCTCGCAGGCGGCGAGGACGGCGTCGATGTTCATCGTCGGCTCCCCCATCCCCATGAAGACGACATGGTCGATCGCTTCGACGCGGCGGAAGTGGAGGGCCTGGTCGAGGATCTCGTCGGCGCTGAGGTTGCGGCCGAACTTCATCGTCCCGGTGGCGCAGAAGGTGCAGGTGAGCGGGCAACCGGACTGCGAGGAGACGCAGACCGAGCGGCGGCCGTCGCGGTAGCGCATCAGCACCGCCTCGATCGGGCGGCCGTCGCCGGTGTGGAAGAGGGTCTTGACGGTGCCGTCGTCGGATTTCGCCTCGGCCTCGACCGTGAGGGTCGAGAGCGGCACGGCGGCGTCGAGGCGATCGCGCAGGACCCCCGGCAGGTTGGTCATCTCCTCGTAGGAGCCGACCCCCCGCGCCACCCACTCCCAGACCTGCGCCGCGCGGTAGGAGGGCTCGCCGGCGGTGGCGAGGTTCTGCTCGAGCAGGGCGCGGTCCATGCAGCGAGTGTAGGGAGGGCCTAGCGGTGGATCTTCTCGCCGCGCTCGAGCATGGCGACGAACTTGCGCAGCCGGCGCTCGCGCGTCTCCGGCTTCTTCGCCTCGTCGAGGCGGTAGACGATCGCGTAGCGGTTGGCGCCGTCGAGGCCGGCGAAGAACTCGCGGGCGGCCGCGTTGGAGTCGAGCTCGCGCCGCAGGTCGGCGGGGACCCTGGCGCTGCGCTGGCCCTCGTAGGCCGCCTCCCAGCGGCCGTCGGCCCTGGCCGCTTCGACCTCCCCCATCCCGGCCGGGCGCATCGACCCAGCCGCGATCAGCGCTTCCGCCTTGTCGCGGTTGATCCGCGACCAGCGCCCGCGCGGGCGACGCGGCGTGAAGCGCTGCAGGAAGTGGGTCTCGTCGAAGCCGCGCTTCTGGCTGTCGATCCAGCCGAAGCAGAGCGCCAGCTCCAGCGCCTCGGCGTAGGTGACGCTCGGCTCCGGAGCCCCCTTCTTGGCGATCTTCAGCCAGATGCCCTCGGACTCGCCGGCGCTCTCCTCGAGCCAGGCCTCGAGCTCGGCCGGGGTGGCGAAAAGGAGGATCGGCAGGTCGTCGGCCACGATCCGGGTTCGCGGAGTCCGAGGGCTAGAGGCCGGCGGCGTCGGCCAGCAGGTCGACCTGGTCGGGGTCGTTGGAGCTGGGGAAGAGGATCAGCTCGTCGCAGCCGGCGCCCTCGAAGGCGGAGAGGTACTGGCGCACCGTGTCCGCGTCCTTGGCGGCGCTGTCGGCGATGTAGCCGGCGACCTCGTCGCCGAGCCAGGCGTAGTAGTCCCGCAGGTAGCGGTTGGCGTCAGCCTCGCCCGCGTCGCCGAGCGCGAAGTAGGCGAGCCCCATCCGGCGCGGCTCGCCCTCGCGCCCGGCCTGTGACCAGGCGGCCTTCAGCTTCTCGACCATGCCGGCGAATTCGTCCGGCGCGGAGCCGCCGGCGATCCAGCCCTCGCCGAAGCGGGCGGCGCGGGCGTAGGAAGCGTCGGCCTGGCCGCCGAGGACGATCCGCGGCGCCCCTCCCGGCCCGATCCGGTCGTCCGCCCAGATCTCCTCCATCCGCTCCAGCATCGCGTCGAGCTGCTTGCCGCGGGTCTCCATCTCGACGCCGCTGACCTCGTAGTCGTCCTCGCGGCCGCCGATCGCGATCCCGAGCGTGAGCCGGCCACCGGAGAGCGCGTTGACGCTGAGCGCCTGCTTGGCCAGCTCGGCGGCGTTGACGCGCAGCGGCGCCAGCAGGACCGAGGTGCAGAGGCCGATCCGCTCGGTGACCGCGGCCGCCGCGGCCAGCGCCACCAGCGGCTCGTAGTTGCCGTAGACGATGCGGTCGATCGTGCCGAGGCTGGAGAAGCCGCGGCTCTCGGCCCGCCGGGCCCACTCGGTCAGCTGCGCGCCGCTGGTCTCCGGCACTGCGTTGGGAAGTCCGATGCCGACGTCCATATCCGCCCCTCCTCGATCGAAAAGTCCAGGTGGGGCAAACCCTAGCCAGCGGCCGCCGCCGGCCCGACCGACGCGGTGGCACCGCTCAGGCCGGCAGCTCCGCTTCGAGCCGCCGCAGCGCCTCGCGGGCGTGCTCGAAGACGTCACGGTCGCCGCTGAGGCGGTAGCGGGCGTTGGCCCCCATCACCACCGCGTAAAGCTCGAAGGCGAAGCGGGCGGGGTTCTCGACCCGGGCGATGCGCGCCTGGCGCTCGAGCTCGCCCAGCCAGGTCTCGATGGCGCCGGCGATCGCGTCGCGGACCGGGCCCGGGCGGTCGTCGTACTCGGCCGAGGTCGCGCCCCAGAAGCAGCCGCCGGAATAGAGGTCGAGGTGGTCGAGATAGCGCTCGCCCATCGCCCGCAATCGCGGCGCACCGTCGGGGGCGCTCATCGCCGGCTCGATCACCGCCGCCCGGAAGCGCTCCGCCGCGGCCCCGATCGTCGCCAGCTGCAGCTCCTGCTTGGAGCCGAAGTGGGCGAAGAGGCCGCTCTTGCTCATCCGCAGCTCGGCCGCGAGGCGGCCGATCGTCAGCCCCTCCAGCCCCTCGACCGAGGCGAGGTCGACGGCGCGCTCGAGGATCGCGGCCCGGGTCTGCGCGCCCTTGCCCGCCTCGGGACCGGCGCCCTCCCCCCGGGCGTCGGATCGCGTTCTGGTGGCGCTGCTCACCTCCCCAGAGTACAAAAAGCACGAACGTTCGTGCAAATCGCTTAGGATGCCGCCGGCAGTGACGACAGGGAACGACCAGGAGGAACGACGGATGAGCGGTTACGCGGTGAAGAACATCGACGAGATGGAGGCGATCTTCCGGGGTGCGTTCAAACGCGCCCGGGCGGAGCTGGGAGTGGAATCGTTCGGGATGCAGGTGATCGACCTGCCGCCGAGCTACGAGAACTACCCCGAGCACGACCACAGCCACGACGACCAGGAGGAGGTCTTCCTGGTCATGCGCGGCAGCGGCGAGATCGAGATCGAGGGCGAGCGCTTTCCGCTCGACAGCGATCACATCGCCCGGGTCGGGCCGGAGACGAAGCGGAAGATCTGGCCGGGTGCCGACGGCGTCCGCCTGGTCGTCTTCGGCGGCGTGCCCGGGCGGGCCTACGAGCCCAGCGACCTCACCAAGCTGGGCCAGCCCGACCCGATGGCGGCGAGCTAGGAGCTGCTCCCCGCCGGCTGCCCCGGCCGCGGCTCGAAGCCGGGGCAGCTGAGCACGGGAACCGGCGGGTAGCGCCGGTATGCCGGGTCCTCGCGCGAGCGCTCGCAGAGCGAGAAGACCGAGCCGCGGGTATTGGGGACGAGCCGCTGGTGGCGGCAGCCGTCGCAGAGGCCGTTGCGGGTCTCAGCCGCGCTCGGCACGGCGCTTCGCCGCTCCCAGCAGGCGGCGGGTGACGAGGACGTGCATGCGGGTGCCGATCACCAGGCCACGGTAGACCGCGCCCTTGAGGCCGGGGAACGCGGCCCGCGTCTCGGCCCGCACCCTGGTGCGGCCGCCGTCGAGCCGGTCGAGCCGGAAGACCAGGGCGTAGTCGGAGAAACGGTGGCTGCCGGCGAGGACCAGCTCGGCTGGGGCCTCGGCGGCGGCGACGTGGAAGCCGGGGAAGGCCGAGCCGACGGCCAGCGGCCGCGGCCCCGAGGCGACGGTGTCGGCGCAGCCGACGAGGCGGGCGTAGCGGGGGGCGCCGGCGGCGGACACCGATGCCTCGGCCGCCCGCAGCAGCGCCGCCCAGGTCGTCTCGGGGTCGGCGGCGACGATCTCCGCGTGCTCGTCGACGTGGGGCAGGCGCTCGCTCTCGGCGGTCATCGGAGTTGATGCTATTTGCGCCCTCGGGCCGAGCGGGTCCCGCCTCGGCGCCGGCTAGCTTTGAGGTGTGCCCTCCACCGCGACCCTCTTCGATGCCGATGCCGCCTCCTACACGGGCACCGTGGAGGTGCTCGGGGTGATCTTCCGGGCCGAGGACGACGGCTACGCCGTGCTCGAGGTGCAGGAGACCGACGGCGGCATCGGCTTCGCCCTGATCGGCCCCGTCGCCCACCTCGGCCCCGGCGACCGGGCCGAAGTCAGCGGCGAGTGGCAGACCCACAACCGCTACGGGCGCCAGCTGCGGGCGCAGGGGGCGCTGCCGCTCGACCCCGCCGACCGCGAGGGCCAGGTCGCCTACCTGACCTCGCTGCGCCACATCGGCACCGCCCGCGCCGAACGGCTGGTCGACGAGCACGGCGAGGGCGTGCTGCAGGCGATCGCCGCCAACCCCCAGGCCGTCTTCGGCTCGCTGCGCGGGGTCAGCGCCAACCAGGCCGCGGCGGCGACCGAATCCTGGCACGCCAGCCGCGCCGTCCGCGACCTCCACGTGCAGCTGGCGCCGCACGGCCTCGCCCACCTGGCGGCGCCGATCCACGCCCGCTACGGCGAGCACTCGATGACCGTCCTGCACGAGGATCCCTACCGCCTGACCGAGGTCGACGGGGTCGGCTTCGCCCGCGCCGACAAGATCGCCCTCGCCGCCGACGTGCCGCCGGAGTCGAGCCGCCGCGCGCAGGCGGCGGCCGCCTTCGCGCTGAGCGAGGCCGAGCAGCAGGGCAACAGCTACCTGCCGCCGGCCGAGCTGGGGGCGCGGACGGCGCGCCTGATCGGCCTCGCGGCCGATCCCGAGGTGCTGCTGGAGGCGCCGGGGCTCGCCGTCGACGGCGAGCGCATCTACCGGGAGCCGACCCTGGCCAGCGAGATCGCCGTCGCGAAGACGCTGCGGGCCCGGCTCGAAGCCCCTCCCCACCTCGTCCACGATCCCGGCGAGGCGCCGCCGACCGCGGACGAGACGGGTGGGCTGACCGACGAGCAGTGGGCGGCGGTGCGGGGCGCCTTCGCGGCGCGGATCTCGGTCCTCACCGGCGGCCCCGGCGTCGGCAAGACCGTCTGCACCCGGGCGATCGTCGCCGAGGCGGAAGCCGCCAACGCAACCATCGCCCTCTGCGCGCCGACCGGGCGGGCGGCGCGGCGCCTGGAGGAGACGACCGGCCACGAGGCGCGCACGATCCACCGCCTGCTCGAGTGGATGCCGGGCCGGGAGCCGACCTTCAAGCCCGGCCACCCGCTGCCGGTCGACCTCGTGATCGTCGACGAGTCCTCGATGCTGAACCTGCGCCTGGCCGAGGTCCTGCTCGGGGGCCTGGCGGAGACGACCCACGTCGTCTTCGTCGGCGACGCCGACCAGCTGCCGCCGATCGGCGCCGGCAAGCCCTTCGAGGACCTGATCGCCTCCGGCGCGGCGCCGGTGGTCCGGCTCAACCAGATCTTCCGCCAGGCGGCCCGGTCGATGATCACCACCGCCGCCCACGAGATCAACCACGGCCGCTCTCCGCACCTGGAGCCGGCCGCCGACCAGGACCACGACTTCTTCTTCATCGACCGGCCCGGGCCCGAGCGGGCGCTGGAGACCGTGGTCGAGGTGGTCGCCGAGCGGGCGCCCAAGCGCTTCGGCGTCGACCCGATCCGCGAAGTCCAGGTGCTGGCGCCGATGTACCGCGGGCCGGTCGGCATCGACGCCCTCAACGAGCGGCTGCAGGCCCGGCTCAACCCGGACGGCAGGCCGGCGCTGAGCGAGCGCTTCCGGATCGGCGACCGCCTGATCCAGACCCGCAACTCGCACGAGCTGGGACTGATGAACGGCTCGATCGTCTTCCTCCGCGACGACGACCCCGAGGCGGAGACGATCCTCGTCGACACCGACGAGGGGGGCGAG
>Ga0157375_10001737_pt1 | contig 18731 bp, 16 predicted proteins | sample M35metaG_FD_115311 | JGI IMG/M metagenome (GOLD analysis project Ga0157375, IMG submission 115311) | Miscanthus rhizosphere microbial communities from Kellogg Biological Station, Michigan, USA - M3-5 metaG | ecosystem: Host-associated > Plants > Roots > Rhizosphere > Soil | place: USA: Michigan... | reverse complement strand
GGCGTCGCGCAGGATCGAGCCGACGGTCGTTTCGAGAACGGGCTCGGACGTGTCCGCCGGCCAATAGGCGAGGTTCGAAAGATTCATCGTATTGCAGCTCCCCCTGCAGACCGGCGAATCGAATTGGTCGCGGCCGCAACACCGCGAGTCTGGAGTATATGCCGAGCGGTGGCTTCGCGAATGCTGCATTGCGGACCGCGAGTCCGTAAGCTTGCCATCGGCCGCAGCAGGTTCGTTGCCGGCAGTTCGAGGGGGAGACGTTATGCTGAAATGTATACTATGGCCGCTAATAGTGCTGGCGGCTGGTTTGTCGACGCTGGCCGTGGCGGAGACGGCCTCGTCGCCGGCCACGCAGCCGGCGTCCGCGCACCACATGAAGCAGTATTTCTTCGTGCTGCTTCGCCGCGGTCCCGATCACAGCCAGTCGAAGTCCGAAGCGGAAAAGATCCAGGAAGGCCACATGGCGCACATTCGCGCGACCGCGGAATCCGGCCAACTGCAAATCGCCGGGCCATTCGACGACGAGGACGGCGACTGGCGCGGCATCCTGATCTACGACGTCAAAACACTCGATGAAGCCAAGGCGCTGTGCGCCGCCGACCCCGCCGTGAAGGCGGGCAGGCTGGTCTGTGACATCCGCGGCTGGTGGGCGCAACAGGGCGCGACGTTGAAGTAGCCCGCAAACACTTCGCATTGCAGGCATGTCCAATACGACGCTGAACATCGCCGTGGTCGGTTACGGCACGGCGGGGCAGGCCGCGGCAATCCTGCTGTCGCGCGACGGCCATCGTGTGGAAGTTTTCGAACAGGCGGAAAAACCAGGGCCCGTCGGTGCCGGATTCCTGCTCCAGCCGGTCGGCCTGCACGTGCTTTGGGAAATGGGCCTGCTCGATCAGGCGCTGGCGCATGGTGCACGCATCGAGCGGCTGTATGGAGAGACAGCGAATGGCCGTGCCGTCATGGACATGCGCTACTCCGGACTCGACGCGCGCCTGTTCGGCCTGGGCATGCAGCGCGGCGCACTTTTCTCGCTCCTGGCGCAGGCCTGGCCGGGAGTCGAGACGGTTCACCGCGCCCATCGCATCGTCGGCGCCGATCCGGAACGCGGCAGGATTCGCGATGCGAGCGGGCGCGAGTTCGGCCCGTATGATCTTCTGCTCGCTGCCGATGGCGCTGCTTCGTGCCTGCGTGCGGAAGTCGGCGGCGCGAAACTCGATTGCCCCTACCCCTGGGGTGCGCTGTGGTGCCTGCTGCCGCAGGGGGACTGGGAACATGGGTCCGAACTGCGCCAGCGTTATATCGCGGCGCGCAAGATGATCGGCCTGCTGCCGGTCGGCACGCAACCGGGCGATCCGACACCGCGCCTGAGCTTCTTCTGGAGCCTGCGCACGAGCGAGTTCGACCAGTGGCAGCAAACCGGCATCCCACCGTGGCTCGACGAAGTCGCGGCGCTATGGCCGCAGGCGCGCCCGCTGCTGCGCGCGGTCGACGATTGTTCCCAGTTGCGAAGGGCGAGCTATCGCGACGCCGTGCTGCGGCGCTGGAGCCGCGGCCGCCTCGTCCTGGTCGGCGACGCCGCGCACGCAATGAGTCCGCAGCTGGGGCAGGGCGTCAATATGGCGCTGACGGATGCGCTGGCGCTGCGCGATGCGCTGCGCGCGGAATCGGCGGTTGAGACGGCCATCGCTCGCTACGAGCACGAGCGGCGCGCGCATGTTCGCGTCTACCAGTTCTGGAGCCGATGGCTGACGCCGCTGTTCCAGTCCGATCGCGATATTGTCGCACGCATCCGCGATCTGGCGTTCCTGCCGCTCGGCCGTTTGCCCGGCGGGCGTGGACAGATGTTGCGGGTGCTCAGCGGACTGCAGCGCGGCTGGACCGGTCGGCTGCGGCTGCCGGCTGCATTCCTCGACAAGCTCGGAGAGCTGAAGAGCTCCACGGCACACGCAGGTTCCCTCGCGCCGCAGGAACCGCCGACGCAATAGGAATCGCTGGGATGACGGCTCAATCGAGGGTATCCAGGAGACTTCAGCCCGACCAACCGCACAAATGTGTCAATTCGCCTCGAAGGCGTCCGGGAATATCTCGTCGGGCGGCACGACCTGCACATCGTCGAGCAGGTAGTACGACACGCCGCTCGGGCCGGCGATCGTGTCGAGGCTGACTTTCGCGCTGATCGCGCCGGATGGCAGCGGCGTGCCCAGGACTGAAACTTCGATCCAGCCGGTCGCGGGGTTGCCGCCAACCGCGTCGCCAGCGTCCGGGAGCGTGATCGTGCTGAGCACGTTGCCACCGCAGTCGGCAGCATCGAAGACCTCGAGCTTGAACGGATGCGTACCGCTGCCGCTTTCGCCGTTGTTGAACTTGCGCAGGCTGAAATCAAGCGCAAACCACTTTTGGACGTCGACACACTGGTCGGCATGCGATGTTGCGCCGAAGTTGTATGACTGCAGGCGCAAGGAGCCGCCGGCAGGCGTGCCGAAGTAGCTTTCGTAGCCGGCCTGTCCACCGCCGGTACTGGACAGATTCCAGCCGTCCGACCCTCCGGAGAATGCACCGTTCTTCAGTACGTTGTACGCAGACGCCGCGGGCGAAGAAGCCAGCAGGACAATGCTCGCAGCAAGCAGCCTGACAATCATGACCATTCCCCGAAGACGTTGCGTGCTGCGCACGCGATGGTTTCTAGAACGATCAATTGCGGTCAAGCCGAACATCGGGACCGGTGGGTGTCATGCAAGGTTGGCGCGGGCTCGGCCAATCGGCGGGCTAACCCGCGCCGAGACGAGGGCCTACCTCTGGAAAATGCGACAACCAAAAACGGGCGCCTGTTTTTGCCGATCCGGCGGCGGGCGAACTGGCAGCGTGGGACCTGGCCTTCCGTTGTGCGTCAGTCCGGCAGAAACTTCGAGACGCCGAGCTTGAGTCCCTTGCCCGGAAGCGCCATCAGCGTCGATGTGCCATGGGCAACGAGTTCACCGCCGGCGTCGATCACGCTGGCCTCGGCATAGCTGATCTGCCTGCCGGCGCGCAGGCAGCGGCCTTCGGCGCGCAGGTATCCGCCGGTAACGGCCTTGAGGTAATTCAACTTGAGGTCGACGTTTACCAGGCCGGCATCTTCCGGCAGTCGCATGTAGCCGGCCCAGAACGTCGCCGTGTCGATCAGCGTGGCGAGCACGCCACCGTGGACGATGCCGAACGGTTGCAGGTGGCGTTCGCCGACGTCGAGCTCGATGCGGCAGCTGTCGAACTCGAGTGCGCTGATGACCATGCCGATGAGTTCGGGATAGGGCGCGGCCCGCACGCTTTGCTGTACGGCGGCGACAAAGGCGGGATTGATTTTCATCGGCTCAGCCGCTTTTCTTCTTCGCCAGCATCAGCCAGGTGTCGACGACCGTATCGGGATTCAACGACACCGATTCGATGCCCTGGTCCATCAGCCATTCGGCGAGATCGGGATGATCCGACGGGCCCTGACCGCAGATGCCGATGTACTTGCCCTTGGCTTTGGCCGTCTTTATGGCCATCGCCAGCAGTTTCTTGACGGCCGGATCGCGTTCGTCGAACAGGTGCGCGACGATAGCGGAGTCGCGGTCGAGGCCGAGCGTGAGCTGGGTCAGGTCGTTCGAGCCGATCGAGAAGCCGTCGAAGATGTCGAGGAATTCCTCGGCCATCAGCGCGTTCGACGGCAGTTCGCACATCATGATGACCTTCAGGTCCGGCCCTCCATCGGTGCTGGCGCCGCGCTTCAGGCCGTTTTCCGCCAGCACGTCGATGACCTTGCGCCCTTCCTCGAGCGTGCGCACGAACGGAATCATGACCCAGGCGTTGGTCAGACCCATTTCCTCACGCACCTTCTTCATCGCGCGGCATTCGAGCGCGAAGCAGTCCTTGAAGGACGGATCGACATAGCGGCTCGCGCCGCGGAAGCCGATCATCGGATTTTCCTCGTGCGGCTCGTAGCGCTTGCCGCCGATCAGGTTCGCGTATTCGTTCGACTTGAAGTCGGACAGGCGCACGATGACCGGATTCGGCGCGAATGCCGCGGTGATCGTCGCAATGCCTTCGGCGAGGCGGTCGACGTAGAACTGCACCGGATCTTCGCCGCCGGTGCGCTCATCGATCAGTTTTTTCGTCTCGGCGTCCTGCTTGGCGTATTCGAGCAGCGCCTTCGGGTGCAGGCCGATGTGGCTGGCGATGATCATTTCCAGGCGCGCAAGGCCGACGCCGGCGTTCGGCAGCATCGCGAAGTCGAACGCGCGCTCGGGGTTGGCGACGTTCATCATGATCTTCAGCGGCGCCGGTGGCATGTGGTCGAGGTCGGCGGTGGTCTTGTCGAATTCGAGCATGCCCTTGTAGATCGTGCCGGTATCGCCCTCGGCGCACGACACGGTCACGTCGGTACCGTCGGGAATCGAGTCGAGCGCGTTGCCGGTGCCGACGACCGCGGGCACGCCGAGCTCACGCGCGATGATCGCCGCGTGGCAGGTGCGGCCGCCGCGGTTCGTGACGATGGCCGAGGCGCGCTTCATGATCGGTTCCCAGTCGGGATCGGTCATGTCGGCAACGAGCACGTCGCCAGCCTGCAGGCGATTCATGTCCTTGATCGAGCGGATCACCTTGGCCGTGCCGGCGCCGATCTTCTGGCCGATCGCGCGGCCCTCGCACATCACTTCGCCGCGCGCCTTGAGGTGGTAGCGTTCGATCTGCGCGGCGCGACCGCGTGACTTCACCGTCTCCGGCCGCGCCTGCACGATGTAGATCTTTCCGGTAATTCCGTCCTTGGCCCATTCGATGTCCATCGGGCGCTCATAGTGCTGCTCGATGACCAGCGCCTGCTTCGACAGTTCGTGCACGTCGGCATCGCTGACGCAGAACTTTGCGCGCTCGGCGGCCGGCGTTTCCTCGATCCGCACGCGTTCGCCGGGCTTGTTCGAATAGACCATGCGCTGCTGCTTGGCGCCGCGCTGGCGGCGCAGGATTGCATGCTTGCCCGCGCGCAGCGTCGGCTTGTACACGTAGAACTCGTCCGGATTGACCGCGCCCTGCACGACCATTTCGCCGAGGCCATAACTGCCGGTGACGAACACCGCATCGCGGAAACCCGACTCGGTATCGAGCGTGAACAGCACGCCCGAGGCGCCGAGATCCGAGCGCACCATCAGTTGCACGCCGGCCGACAGGAACACTTCTTCGTGCTTGAAGCCGTGGTGCACGCGGTAGGCAATCGCGCGATCGTTGTATAGCGAAGCGAATACTTCCTTCATCCGGTGGACGACGTCGTCGGCGCCGCAGACGTTCAGGAACGTCTCTTGTTGGCCGGCGAACGAGGCGTCCGGGAGATCCTCGGCCGTGGCAGACGACCTTACAGCCACCGCGGTGTCCGGCGTGCCTGCATCCTTGCACAGCTTCGCGTAGGCATCGCGCACCGCCGCGTCGAACTCGGGAATCAGCGGCGTATCGATCACCCACTGGCGAATCTCGGCACCGGCCCTGGTCAGTTCATCGACGTTATCGACGTCCAGAGTCGCGAGGCGGTCCTGGATGCGCTTGGCCAGGCCGCTCTGGGCGATGAAGTGCTGGAACGCGACGGCCGTGGTTGCGAAGCCGCCCGGCACGGACACGCCGAGCTTGCTCAGATTGCCGATCATCTCGCCGAGCGAGGCATTCTTGCCGCCGACCTTGCCAAGGTCGGACAGACGCAACTGATCGAGCCATAAAACCAGGTCGCTCAAGGAAATCTCCGGAAGGCGTTACGGTGGCGGGCGTGAGCCCGCAAGAACGCGAATTTTCGGTGTTTATGCGCGCCGAGACAAGCTTGCGTTCGAACGGCGGCGCGGTTCGCTTACACTGCCATCACCTCGCGGCCGGCCCGAACCCATGCGCAGAACGATTTTCTACCTGTCCGACGGCACCGGAATCACGGCCGAGACGATCGGTCACTCGGTCCTGACCCAGTTCGACGACGTCGCCTTCGACACGTTCCGCGTGCCCTTCATCGACGATGAGGAAAAGGCGCACGGGGCGGCAGCGCGAATCCGCAACGTCTACGCGATCACGGGTGCGCGCCCGATCGTCGTCAACACGGTAGTCGACCCGGCGTTGAGCGAGATCATAGCGACCAGCGGCGCGCTGATGATCGATGTATTCGCGCCGTTCATCGGGCCGCTCGAAGCCGAACTCGGTGTCAAGCGCAAGCCCAAGGTCGGTCACGCGCACGGTCTTACCGACTTCGCAGAATACGAAGCGCGCATCAACGCGACCAATTACGCGCTGACTCATGATGACGGCATCGACGTGCAGTACGGCGACGCCGAGATCATCCTGGTCGGCGTTTCCCGCGTTGGCAAGACGCCGACCTGCCTGTACATGGCGCTGCACTACGGGGTAAAAGCAGCCAACTATCCCTTGACCGAGGACGACCTGGACAAGCTGGAGTTGCCCAAACGTCTGCTTCCGTTCAAGCATCGGCTTTACGGACTGACGATCGACGCGCAGCGCCTCGCGCAGGTGCGTGAGGCGCGCAAGCCGAACAGCCGCTACGCGAAAATCGAGCAGTGCCGGCACGAACTCGCCCTGGCCGACAAGCTGTTTCGTCGCGAGAACATTCCGGTCGAGAATTCGACGCACACGTCGATCGAGGAGATCGCGAGCAAGATCCTCGCGCGGCTCGGGATCGAGAAGCACATGTTCTGAGAGACCAGGGGCTAGGGGCCAGGGGCTAGCGAAGAGCGGCGCGGACAGAGGGTGCCGGGCGCGTGGGAATCCCATTGTAGTCCTGTGCGCGCCATTTGGGCAGACTGGCCTGCATTTCGTCGAATGCTATGATCGGCGCATGTCGCAGGTACTGGAAAATCGCAACAAGCTGCTGCCAGGCAGGTTCGCCTACCTGATGGGGCTGTACGCGGAAAACTATCATCGCCTGGCGCGTACGTTCGCGCCGCAGGAACTGGCGACCGGCAGTTATTTTTCCTCGGTCGACGATGGACTGGACCTGCACCTGGACATCATCGAGCGTCACCCATACACGCTGGAACTTCGCCTGAGCTATTGCATGCTCGACCGGGATACCGGCGAGCCGTCGCCGTCGGCCTGGCTGCGCATGTATCGCGACGCGCATGTCGCCGAAGCCACGCACTGCCATCCCGGCAAGCACCTGCATCGCGCCCTGGGACCGCTGCCCCCGGCCAAGACGCTGTTCCAGCAACGCATGCGCATGGCGACCTTCCTCAACCGCTGGCTCGAATACCTGGCCGAGCAGGGGCATTCCCGCGGCACGCTGGTTCCGCGCAGCGATCCGGGCGCTCAGATCTGCGCCTAGTGGTTGGAACCTGTTTTGGCAATCCCTAAGGAGCGCCCCCATCCGCTTGACTCGCGCCGTCCTGGCGCTCGCCCTTCGGGCCAGTTTCGTTGTTCGCAGGCGCTCCCTGCGCCTGCAGTCGACACCTTCCCCCGCTTCGCATGGGAAGGAAAGGCAAGGGCTGAAATTTGGTATCTCCTCCGATTGCAGGAAGGAAACCCAAAACGCTGCAAGCTAGAATCCTTCCTCCGCTTGCGGGGAAACATCGGCAGGATTGCCGATGTTTGCAGCGAAGCTGCCCGAAGGGCGAGCCACATGGATGTGGCGAGTACAAGGTGGCGGCAGCCGGAAGGGGGCGCTCTTGCGAGCGCGTTTCAGCCAAGTTTCGAATCTTGAGCTTCCCAGCTGGATTGAAGGCATGAACGACTCTCAAACGAATTCGACCGGCGCTGCAGTTCGGCCTGACCTCACCCAGTCTCCAGCCTGGCAGGCACTTGCCGCTCACCACTCGAGTGTCCGTGACACGCGTCTTCGCAATCTTTTCGCCGAGGACCCGCAACGCGGCGAACGTTTCACCGCCGAAGCCGCCGGCCTTTACCTCGACTACTCCAAGAACCGCATCACCGACGAGACCATGCATCTGCTGTTGCAGCTGGCCGAAGAACGCGGCGTGCGCCAGCGCATCGGCGCAATGTGGAACGGCGAAAAGATCAACTTCACCGAAAGCCGCGCTGTCCTGCATATCGCCCTGCGCGCGCCGCGTAGCCAGCGCATCGAGGTCTACGACAGCAACGTCGTTCCCGATGTTCACGCGGTCCTCGATCGAATGACGGCGTTTGCGCAACGCGTGCGCAGTGGCGAGTGGAAAGGGCACACCGGCAAGCGCATTCGTCATGTCGTCAACATCGGCATCGGCGGTTCGGATCTCGGGCCCGTGATGGCGTACGAGGCTTTGCGCCCCTATTCACAGCGTGACCTGGAAATTCGCTTCGTCTCGAATGTCGACGGCGCGGACTTCGAGGAGGCAACCCGCGGCCTGCCAGCCGACGAGACCTTGTTTATCGTCGCCTCGAAGACCTTCACGACCCAGGAAACAATGGCGAACGCCCGCGCCGCGCGCGCGTGGCTGCTGCGTTCGCTCAGCGGCGAGGCGGCAGTCGGCAAGCATTTCGTCGCGGTGTCGACCAACGCGGCCGAAGTCGCCCGGTTCGGCATCGATACGACGAACATGTTCGGTTTCTGGGATTGGGTCGGCGGACGCTACTCGATGGACTCGGCAATCGGCCTGTCGACGATGCTCGCGATCGGGCCGCAGAACTTTCGCGACATGCTCGCCGGCTTCCACGCCATGGACGAGCATTTCCGGACGGTGCCGTTCGCGCAGAACCTGCCGGTGCTGATGGCGCTGCTCGGCGTCTGGTACACGAACTTCTTCGGCGCAAGCACGCAGGCCGTGCTGCCATATTCGCAGTACCTGAAGCGCTTTCCGGCGTACCTGCAGCAGTTGACGATGGAGAGCAATGGCAAGTCGGTAAATTTCGCTGGCGAGCGTGTCGACTACGAGACCGCGCCGGTCTGGTGGGGAGAACCCGGCACGAACGGACAGCATTCGTTCTACCAGCTCATCCATCAGGGCACGCGTTTGATCCCGTGCGATTTCATCGGCTTTTGCCAGCCGCCCGGTGAACTGCGCGATCAGCACGATCTGCTGATGGCAAACCTGTTCGCCCAAAGCGAGGCGCTGGCGTTCGGCAAGACGGCCGAACAGGTGCGCGCCGAGGGCACCCCGGACTGGCTCGTGCCGCACCGCTGCTTCGACGGCAACCGGCCGAGCAACACGATTCTCGCCGACAGCCTGACGCCGCACACGCTCGGCGCGTTGATTGCGCTGTACGAACACGTCACGTTCGTCCAGGGCGTGATCTGGAACGTCAACTCGTTCGATCAGTGGGGCGTCGAGCTCGGCAAGGAACTGGCCAAGCGCACCCAGGCCGAGATAGCCAGCTCCGTCGAGCCGGAGTTGACGCACGACAGTTCGACAAACGCTCTGATCCGGCGCTACCGCCAGCGGCGAAGCTAGCGAACCGGCTCGACGTCTCTCAGCCGGTCACCCCTAGGCCGTGATCCGTAGGCCGTCATCCCAGCGAAGGCTGGGATCCAGTTCTTCTGCAATCTGGTAAAGAACTGGATTCCAGCCTTCGCTGGAATGACGAGCGAGGCATTTGTTCATCCATCCCCGTTTGGCCGTCCTGACGGATGTGCCAGGAACGCAACAACCGGACAAATTCACGCTACCAGCGGTTTTTTTGGTACCCTCAACAGGTTGGTGCGGAGTCAATTGCTGGCGCGATTCAGGCGCAGCAACGCACACGGAACATAGTGCCGAGGGCGGACGAAGGGGCTCTGCTGCGGGACAGGCGCAACGATCTTCCTCGTTTCAATCTCGTGCTTACGGTGCAGGGGAGCGACGGAGCGCACCAATCGAAGACGCCAGCCTGACGGCTGTGTGGTCCCGCGGCAGCGAGGTCGGTTAGGCAATGACGATGTCTGCGACAGTTTCCAGCCCGCGGTTTCGCGCGTTCATCAGCTACAGCCATCAGGACGAGCTGTGGGCGCAGTGGCTGCACAAGGCGCTGGAGTCCTATCGCGTCCCGCGCAAGCTGGTCGGCCAGACCACAGCGGCGGGTGTGATCCCGGAACGGCTGGCGCCAATATTCCGCGATCGCGACGAACTGCCAAGCGCGACGGATCTCAACCGCAAGGTCAACGAAGCTCTTGGCGAATCGGCCAACCTCATCGTCGTGTGTTCACCGCGCTCGGCCACGTCGCGCTGGGTCAATGAAGAGGTTCTGGCTTTCAAGCGCCTTGGCCGCGCCGATCGCATCTTCTGCCTGATCGTCGACGGCGAGCCGAACGCGACAGACCTTCCGGGACGTGCGACGGAAGAGTCCTTCTCGCCGGCGCTGCGTTTCGAGATCGGCCCCGACGGACAACCAACGCAGCAACGCACTGAACCGATAGCTGCCGATGCGCGTGCCGGCAAGGATGGCAAGGCCAACGCGAAGCTCAAACTGATCGCCGGGATGCTCGACGTCGGCTTCGATACGCTCAAGCAGCGCGAACTGCACCGGCGCAATCGACGCATGGCGGCGATCACTGCGCTGGCGCTGATCATCATGGCGATCACGACAACATTGGCCATCACGGCCGTGATTGCGCGCAACGACGCCGAGCGGCGACAGAAGCAAGCCGAGGACCTCGTCAACTTCATGCTTGGCGATCTCAATGACAAACTGGCAGAGGTGCAGCGCCTCGACATCATGGAAGCCGTAGACGATCACGCGATGAAGTACTTCGAGTCGCTACCGACTACCGACGTGACAGATGAAGCGTTGGCACAGCGCGCCAAAGCATTTGAAAAGATCGGTACTGTCCGAATGAATCAGGGTCATCTGCCAGCGGCGATGGAGTCGTTCGAGGCTGCTGCCAAACTGTCCGCCGCGTTGGCCAACGCCGCGCCTGCCGATGACGCGCGACGTCTCGCCTACTCGCGCGTGCTTGCGTTCGTGGGTATGGGACATTGGTCACAGGGAAACCTGGACAAGGCGGAACAGACCTTCGAGTCGGCGGAAAAAGTCTTGCAGCTCAGCGATGCGAAAGCGACTCCTGACCCGGAGCTGATATTTCAATTGACCTCCCTCGACAACAACATCGGACACGTCCTCGAGGCGCGAGGAAAGCTCGATGAAGCGGAAGCCCAATACAAGAAGATGCTTGCGCATTGTGAGCAGTTGAACTCCGGCGAGATGTTCAAAGCCACCTGGAGGGCCCAACTGGGCACAGCGCACAACAATCTCGGCAAGGTTGCCTTGATGCGCGGTGACCTGGCTGCAGCCGTCGTGGAATACAGCGCAGACCATGCGATCGAGTCTGATCTGAGCAAGCGCGATCCCAAGAACAACGATCAGCGCGAAAACCTGCTGCTTGTGCAGGCTATTCTCGGACGCACATTGGCGCTCACAGGCGATGTCGACGCAGGTATGCGCAACCTGCAGCGGGCGGTCGAAATCGCTATGGAGCTGACTCAGGTTGACTCGGATCAGGCGACCTTTCAGGAATACGTGGCGTTGTACTCTTCTCAGTTGGCTCGTCTGCGGCGCTTGAGCGGCGACTTGCCTTCAGCGCAGAAACTGACTGCCCGGGCGCTTGAGATCTTTGTTGCTTTGACCAAACAGGACCCGGCCAACACAGACTGGCAGGTCGAGTTTGCCGAAGTCCAGAACGAGCACGGTGCGCAATTGCGAGCGGCGGGGAAGACTGCCTCGTCTCGCGCTGCCATACAGGCTTCGTTGTCCCTGCTGAGTCCCTTGGCACTCAGCCAGCCCGACGACCGCTCCACGCTCCTTGCCACCGTCGGCGCAAAGCTTCTGCTCGCCGTAGTAACCGACGATCCGCAAGCGGCGCAGCACCTTCGCGATGAGGCTCTGGCGGCCACGCAAGGCGCCAAGAGCGGGAGCGGCGACCCTCGCCTCCTGGCCCTTCGAGTCGAGGCACTTCTGGAACTCGGACGCAAGGCCGAAGCGCAACCCGCTCTCGATCAATTGTGGAACAATGGCTATCGCGATCTTGCGCTACTCGCCCTGTTACGGCGCGAAAATATCGACTACCCGGCCAACGCCGCGTTCGCCCAGCGGCTGCAGGCCGCAATCAACAGGAATGATCATCCATGACGACGACGGCATAGCAACGGACAAACGCTCAAATCCAACAGGAGGATTCGAACATGCTCAACGTAACCCTGGACAAGACCACGGACCCATGGACTGTGGACGTCGATCAGCATAACAATGCAAATGAAGTCAGCCGCAGCCCCACTACGCAAACGATCACCTGGCAGTTGACCGGTAACGCAGCTTCGGGATCGTTCGTTTCAATGAGTGACCCCAATCCAGGTTTTTCCTGGGTTTCGGCGCCACCGTCCGGCATCTTCGGCACGCCTACCATCAGCGCCAATGGCAATACGATGACGATGACTGACCTGAACGACAGTACGAGCACAGCTGGAACGTGGACTTATATCATGCGCGTTAACGTCGGCGGGACGGTGTATTGCACGGAAACGACATCGATCACGGAAACAAATACGGATCCGACAATCAAGAATCATTAGCTGGATTTTCGCCTCGCGAGCAAGTTCGTCGAGGCACGCCGGCTGGCAGTAACCGTGGCGCGCGCCACAGCGCCGCCGCAAGAGCGTAAGGTGGCACGGATGCGAGCAAACTGGCTGTATGACCGTTCACCACTATCGGAGATGATCATGTCCAAGACACTTCATACGAATCCGGAAAACCAAGCCCCGCTGCCACCGACCGAGGAAGAGGAGGCGGGTGCAGAGGCCATCATCAGCCCCTCACTCGAACGCGAGATGACTCAACGCCCGGATTCCAACACGGATCCGACCATCAAGAATCATTGAGTCGATCATGTAGGACCAACAGCGCGATTGACATGGAGTCCGCGGCCGGCGATGTCGCCCGCGGCCCCCCCGGCGGTGACCAGAAGCAGACTCACAGGCGCAGCATTTCGGGAGATTTCGTCATGTTGTACGTTCTCAAGGTAACGTTGGAGCCATACGGAACAGGGTTTGCGGTTGGTGTTGATGAAACGAAAAAAGCAAACGAAATTAAACGCGGGAAGCACAAGATTTCATGGCGTTTGAGGGGGAACGCCTACCAGGGCTCGTTCGTTTCCCTCGAGTGGCTGACCCCCAAACCAGCAGCAGGAGTCTTCGATCCCGATCCGCCGCAGAAGACTCCAGCGGGCAAACATCTGAATACCGAAGATACAAACAGTGCTACGAAAGATTACCGCTACAAGCTGACCATCGAAGTTGACGGGACGAACTATTCGACCAGAGTCTCGACGTCGAGCACCGCGGCAACCAGTGGGGGAGCGACAATAACAACCGTGACCAATCCGATTATCAAGAACAAGTAGCAGTCACGAGTGCCGCGAGGGATTCCCAGCGTTGCCCAGGAGCCGTAATCGATGAGTTGCAGGGTCCCGTGCTGAATTCGCCGCCGCCAGATTTGCGGCGAGAGGCAGCCGTCCCTCTCACGATCGGCGTCACCAGCCATCGCAATATTCCCGCGCGCGAGATGGAGGCCGTCTGGCAGCGCGTGCGGGATTTTTTTGCCCGCCTGCGCAGCGAATACCCCGGGCTGCCGTTGGTCGTGCTGTCGTCGCTGGCCGAGGGAGGCGACCAGTGGGTGGCGGAGGAAGCGATTGCCAGCGGCATCCGCCTGATCGCGCCGCTGCCGCTGAAGCGCGCGCAGTATGCGCTCGACTTCGAAGCCGGAGCCGCGCGCGAGCGATACGAATACCTGTGCGACCAGGCCGAGGTGATCGAGTTGCCCACGATCTCGAACGCGGACCGTTCGGCACGGCGCGACGAGGCACCGGCCGGCCATGAGCGCGACCTGCACTACCTGCAGGCGGGCGTTTTCATCTCGCAGCACTGCCACATCCTGCTTGCGATCTGGGATGGAAAGACGAGCGAGCGAACCGGCGGCACCGGGCAGGTAGTGCAGTTCCATCTGACCGGCGTCCGGCCGTTGCGGGATGATCGACGCCGCAGCATGGCGCGCAGCGCACTGCTGGGCGACGACGATCGTCTCGCGTTCCATATCGTCTGCTCGCGCGACGAACCTTCCGGCACGCCGGCGCCGCCGCTGGAGCCGCTGCAGACGCTGTGGCGTTCCGGCGAACTGATGGCGCCGGGCGATGGGCCGATGCCGGACGACTTCCGCACGATGCTCGTGCATGCCGCGGAGTTCAATTTCGACTGGATCAAGTACGCACCGCGGATAGACACATCACCTTCGACGTCCTCGCGCCCGGGAGCGCCGACTGCAGCCAGCGCGATCGAGCGGCTGTTCGCCGCTGGCGACTGGCTGGCGATCCACTTCCAGCTCCGCGTGCTGTTTTCGATGCGCACGCTGTATACGCTTGCCGCGTTGATGGGTATCGCGTTCACCGCCTACGACAACCTGCCGGCGCAGGATGACATGATCTTCGTCTTTCTCATGCTGTTCGTGATCGGCGCGGTGATCGTCTTCATCGCCCAGCGCCGCAGCTGGCATCGCAAGTATCTGGACTACCGGGCGCTGGCCGAGGGCTTGCGCGTGCAGTCGTACTGGCGGCGCGCGGGTCTTGCGATCACCGGCGAGTCCGAATTCGCCCAGGACAATTTCCTTCAGAAGCAGGATGTCGAACTCGCCTGGATTCGCAACGTCATGCGCAGTGCGGCGCTGGAAAGCGCGCTCAACGCAACGCCGCCGGCGGCGGACGACCTCGCAAATGTCGTCCGCGAATGGGTCGGCAACCCGGGACAGGGCGGCCAACTCGACTACTACGCGCGCAAGAGCGCGCAGCGCGCCCAGACCCACCGTTTCACCGAGGCGCTCGGCAACGCCAGCCTTCTGGTCGGCATCGGCATCGCGGTCGCACTCGCCCTGTTTGCGCGGCAAATGACCGCGGATGCGAAGAACATCCTGGTCATCACGATGGGCGTGTTCTCGATCGTGGCAGCCGTGCGCGAGGCTTATGCCTACCGGAAAGCCGACAAGGAACTGATCAAGCAGTATCGGTACATGGCGCAGCTGTTCGGCGCGGCACGCAAGGCGCTCGACCGCACGACGGACGTTGGCGAGCAGCGCGAGATCCTGCGCCTGCTCGGCGAGGCAGCCTTGGCCGAACACGTCGAATGGGCGTTGATGCACAGGCAAAGGCCGCTGGAGCACGGGAAGCTGTAGTTCTTCGGCCTGTTGGAACGCTCGTATCGCGATCCTGCAATGCGGACTCTGCACCGCGAGCGGTCGCTCGCGCATTTGCATTTCTGACACCGCGCCCATCCCTTCAATCGCTGGAGGCTGGTTGTCCGTGCCTATTGATTGACGATTGCACCTCTGCCAAAGACAACGCGAACGCCGGGGTAACAAATATGTCGATTCGATGGCGCCTCAAATGTTTATAAAGGTAAATAGCCGACTGGTTGCTCCTAGATGTTGACGAGGCGGTCCTTGTCGTGGAATTTCTGCATCCAATAGGGATATGGAACGCTTGTCTGGGAGACGCGATCCAGTTGTTCGCGCTGCGGCGATGAAAGCACCAGTTGCATTGCACCGAGGTTGTCGGAAAGCTGCTGCGAAGATCGCGCGCCGATGCTGACCGAGGTTACCTCGTCGCGACCGAGCACCCAGGCCAACGCGACCTGCGCCGTGGTCGAGTCGACTTCCCGCGCAACTTCGCGCAATTCCACCACGATGGGATCGACCCTGGCTGGATCGATGGGCGGAAAATTCAGATTCGTGCGACGCCCGGCTTCCACGCCCTCGTTCCCCGCCGTGTACTTGCCGCTGAGATAGCCGCCCGAAAGCGGACTCCACACCAGCAGCGCCACGCCGTTCGCCTTCGCGACCGGCGCGATCTCGTGCTCGATGTCGCGGGCCGCCAAGGAATAATAGACTTGATTGCTCGCAATACCCGTCCGGTGCGAGCGCGCCGTGAAGCCCTGCACGCGCTCGATGTCCGCCGCGCTGAAATTGCAGACGCCGATGTGGCGCACCTTGCCTTGCGTGACGAGATCGTCGAGCGCGCGCAGCGTTTCCTCGATCGGAACCAGCGCATCGCGGTCATGCAACTGGAACAGATCGATGTGATCGCGACCCAGGCGCGCGAGGCTGGTTTCCGCGGAGCGGACGATGTGCGAGCGGCCGAGGCCGACGTCGTTCTGGCCGGGGCCGGTGCGCAGTCGCACCTTGGTCGCGACCAGCAGCCTCGACTCGTCGAGCTTGAGGTCGGACAGCACCTGTCCGACGACGACTTCCGACTGGCCTTGCGAGTACGCGTCGGCGCTGTCGATCAGGTTGACGCCCTGGTCGACCGCCGCGGCGACGAGGTACCTCGCCTGCGCGCGATCCAGGCCGGCGATTTCGCCCCAGATGCCGCCGCCGGCACCGAAAGTCATTGCGCCGAGCGAGAGCCGCGAGACGCGCAGACCGGTTCTGCCGAGAGTGCTGTAAAGCATGTTCGTTCTCCGTTGCGTGCAAGAGCGCGACTTGGCTGTCGCGCCTTGCGCAGGTTGTGACGAAACCGCATCAGGCGGCACGAGCCACTAGCCCACGCAGCACCGTTTCGAGCTTGGTTTTGCCTTTGACGATGTCGGCGCCGCTGCTCTCGAACTCGATCCAGCCGTCGTTGAAACCGTCGAGCATGCGGATGCGCGGCTGCGGATACTTCGTGCCCTGCGACTCGAACAGGTTCGCCCAGGTCTCACGCGGCACGACTCGCGCCTCGACCGGATGGCCCAACACTTTCGCGAATGTAGCGGCGGCCTCGCTCGGTGAGATGCGATGCTCGGCTTCGATCTCGACGACGCGGCAGCCGCTCCAGTTTTGCTGGATCAACTCGGCCGCGACGCGACCGATGTCGGCCGTGGCGATCATCGGCACCGGTTTTTCGAGAGGCTGCAGGAAGCTCACAAGCACGCCTTCATCGCGCGCCGCGGCCACGTCCCAGGCGAAGTTTTCCATGAACCACGCCGGGCGCAGAAACGTCACCGGGATCGTCAGCATCGACAACGCCTGCTCCATGAGCGTGCGCTGCGTGAGCAGATTCGTTTCGGCGGCCTGTGCGCCGATCGTCGACAGGCAGACGACCTTGCCGGGACGCGCCCATTCCAGCGCCGTCTTCACGGAGTCGATGACCGCACGCGCTTCGGGAAAACCGGGCGCCGGATCGAACTCCGACGGCGGCAGGATGAAGACGCCTTCAGCGCCTTCGAACGCGGCCGCGAGCGCCGACGCATCGTTCATGCTCGCGAACGCAATTTCGCAGCCGAGCGCGGCCCATTCGCGCGCCTTCTCGGCATCGCGCACGACGGCGCGGATGGGTTGGTGGGCGGCGAGCAGCGTGCGAGCGAGCGCGCCGCCGACCTGTCCCGTGATACCTGTGATGGCATACATGATGGCTTCCTTCTTGGGCGGGTGTGAGTGGTGAACGCGCCGGATCAGGCGCGGACGCACTATCCTCCCGGCCAATTCATGCTTCAATATCGCCCGTGTAAGTACACTCGTGATTATTAGTCAGGAATAAACATGAGCATCGATGGCAAGTTGTTCTCCGGTGTCTCCGTGCTGTTCGCTGTCGTGGAAGCAGGCACGATCGCACGCGCCGCTGAGGCGCTGGGGTTGTCGCCTTCGGGCGTGAGCCGTGCGCTGGCACGACTGGAGCAACGTGTCGGCGTACGGCTGCTGGCGCGCACGACGCGCACGCTGTCGCTGACCGACGAAGGGCGTCGCTTCTACGAGCAGGTTGGGCCGCATCTGGCCGGCATCGAGGAAGCCACGATCGAAGCGGCAGGCTCCGCCAGCAAGGTGCGCGGCCGGCTGCGCGTCAACACCGATCCGTACTTTTCGCGGATCGTGCTGTCGAAACACCTGGCGAGATTTCTCGTGCGCTACCCCGAACTGTTCGTCGAACTCATCATGCGCGATTCGGTCGGCGACCTCGTCGCCGACGGTTTCGACCTCGCGCTGCGGTTTGGCGAGCCGCCGGTCGGATCGTTCGTCGCGCGCAAGCTCACCGAGACGCGCGTGATTACCGTTGCCTCACCCGCCTACATCAAAGCGCACGGCAAGCCCAGGCATCCGAAGGAGATCGAGCAGCACGACTGCATCGATTTTTACGATGCAGCGAACGGACGGCCGTACGAGTGGGAGCTGCGGCGCAAGGACGAAGTGCTGCCGCTGCGCGTGAAGGGTCGCCTGTTGACGTCAGACTCGGGCACACTGCTCGGCGCTTGCGAGGCCGGCTTCGGCATCGCGCAGATTATCGAGATCGGCTGCGGGCATCTGCTGCGCAGCGGCCGATTGGTCGAGCTGTTTCCCGGCTGGTCGGACGAGCGCTTTCCTCTCTACGCGATCTTTCCCTCGCGACTGCATCGCGCAGCGAAAGTGCGCGCGTTCATCGATTTCGTCCTGGAGATCTTGAAGAGCAACGCCCCATAGCCACGCAGATCCGGTCAAAGCTGTTGAATTCTCGCGGGAAACTTAGGCATTTCCAACCGGAAACGGCATGGTTCCATTCGCCGTTGCGGAAACTGTGGGCAAGAAAAAACCGCGTCAGAGCGCGGTTTCAGGGGTGTTGCGGGATATTGACGTTATTGGATATGGCGTCCCCAGGGGGATTCGAACCCCCGTTACCGCCGTGAAAGGGCGATGTCCTAGGCCTCTAGACGATGGGGACGCCGGAAGCGATTGCCAGGACGGCAGATCTTGGTGGAGCCAGTCGGGATCGAACCGACGACCTCTACAATGCCATTGTAGCGCTCTCCCAGCTGAGCTATGGCCCCGAGAGAGCGCGAAAGGGTAGT
>Ga0157375_10001736_pt1 | contig 18733 bp, 15 predicted proteins | sample M35metaG_FD_115311 | JGI IMG/M metagenome (GOLD analysis project Ga0157375, IMG submission 115311) | Miscanthus rhizosphere microbial communities from Kellogg Biological Station, Michigan, USA - M3-5 metaG | ecosystem: Host-associated > Plants > Roots > Rhizosphere > Soil | place: USA: Michigan... | reverse complement strand
GTCCATCCTGGTGGGCTCGCACGCGCCGGTCTGCGCGCAGTTCAGCGGCGACGACGCTTGCGTCAGCTTGATGAACGTGTCGTGTCCCTCGAGCGTGCCCGCGCGCCGGCCCTCGTCGAGGTCGCTCAGGAACGGCGGACCGCCGACGCCCATCCACAACGTGGTGCCGCCGCCGACCTCGACGGTGTTCTCGGGGTTGCGGGCGTGCAGCGTGAACGTGTGCGGCGCCTTCGCGAGCTGCTCCATCACGAAGCCGCGATCGAAGTACACGCGGTCGCCCTCGACCTTCTGCCCGGCTTCTTCCAAGAGCTTGCGCGCGTCTTGATGCAGGACGTCGAGGCCGATCTCCTCGCAGATCCGCATCGCGTACTCGTGAACCTGTTCCTCCTGTTCCTGGGTCAGGAGACGCGGTGCATGCTCAGGCGTGTACAGCATCGGCATCCTCTTCCTTGGTCTCCTCGATCAGTGGCGTCAGCAAGGCGTCGAGCGGCTCGATCCCGAGGTCGTGGATCTCGAGCGGCTTCTCCATGTACGCGGCGATCTCGCGCGCCTTCGCCTCGCGTGCGGGGTCGGGATGCTGCCGCACGAACAGCACCCTCGTGAGGTTGCCGAAGTAGGTCTCTCTCAACCACGGGAACCGGTCGAGCCCGAGGCCCTTGATCACGGCGCGATCCCAGTTCGTCACGAGCCAGTCGGTCAAGAAGTAGATCCCGTAGTCCTCGTCGAACCGCTTGAACAGGTCGCCCGCGTACCACTGGAAGCAGTGCACGCCGGCGGGGCGGACCGCGGGGTAGCGCTCGAGCACCTTGTCCAGGCGGCCGCCGGTGCCGCAATCGCCGTAGACGACGATCACCCGGTCGTAGTCGGGCAGGAGCTTCTGGATCTTTTCCTCGACCGCCGGGCCGATCTCGACCGGCGTCATGTGGAGGTCGCTCGTGATGCCGTGGACATCGGCCTCCCAGCCGTGCCGGTCCACCAGCGTCGCCGTGTCCTTGGCGACGGCGCCGCACGCGATCAAGGCGATGCGCGCGCCCGTGCGGGTCACCCCGCGGCCTCCTGCATCGGCCGTTCGTCGACGTCGAGGTCGGGCAGCGAGTCCAGCGGTGGCAGCCCGAGGTTCCCGATGAACCGATCGTTGAAGTCCTCGACCCCCGACAGCTCGATGTACTCGACGAAGTTCGGGATCTCCCAGGCGACCTCGCGCTCACGGAACGACATCAGGGCCATCTTCGCGCCTTCGCTCGCGGTGTTGCCGACCGCCTTGATCTTGTCGACCGTCACGGCGGGCACGAGCCCGATCACCTGGGCGCTCCGCGGGTTGATGTAGGAACCGAACGATCCCGCGAGCATGACCTCGTCGAGATCCTCGGCGCCGAGCTGCAGCGCCCGCATCGCCGTCTCGATGCCCGTCGAGATCGCCCCTTTCGCGAACTGCAGCGCGCGGACGTCGGACTGGGTGAGGATGATCTCGCCGGCGAGCTGGAACGCGCGCACCTCGTCGCGCATCACGATGCGGTCGGCGAGCGGGTGGCGGGCGGCCTCGGCATCTTCTCGCGTCGTCATCTTGCCGCCGTCGTCGATGAGGCCGGCGAGCCGGAGCTGCGCGACGATGTCGATCAGTCCCGAGCCGCAGATGCCCTTGGGCTCGACGTCGCCCCCGATCACCTGGAGCTCGACCTCGCCGTTGGTGAGGACGACACCTTCGATGGCGCCTTCGGTGGCGCGCATCCCGTAGAGGATCTCGCCGCCTTCGAACGCCGGGCCGGCCGGCGCCGCGGTCGCGACCGATCGGTCGGCGTTGCCGCACGCGATCTCGCCGTTCGTGCCGACGTCGACGAGCAGCCGCGTCTGCGGGTCGCGCACCAGGCCGGTCGCGACGATGTCCGCAACGATGTCGGCGCCGACGTACGCCCCGATCGACGGGTAGATGGCGACCCACCCGAGCGGGTGGATCTGCATCCCGAGCTGGTCGGCGCGGACGTCCTGTGCCTCCGTGAAGGTCGCCACGTACGGCGCCAGGGCGATCGACTCCGGGTTCACCCCCAACAGCAGCGACATCATCGTCGCGTTGCCGGCGACGACCGCCTCGTAGATCTCATCGGGCTCGACGTCGGCTTCGGCCTGGACGCGCTCGAGCAGCTCGTTCACTGTCTCGGTCGCCGCGGCCCGCAGCTGATCGATGTTCTCCTGGCCGTGCATCGCCTTCGCCATCCGCGCGATCACGTCGGCTCCGTAGGAGGCCTGGTGGTTGATCGTGCTCGCGACGGCGACGGTCGAGCCGTTCCGAAGATCGACCAGCGTGCAGACACAGGTCGTGGTGCCGATGTCGAAGCTCGCGCCGAACATCCGCTCGCGGGTGTCGCCCTCCTCGCAATCGACCAGGTATTCGCCGACGAGCGTCGCGGTGACGTTCGAGCCGTTGCGGAACGCCTCCGCGACCTTGGGCAGGACCTCCCAGTCGTGGTTGCGTGTGTAGCCGGCCTCTTCCACGGCATCCATGACTCGGCGCAGGTGCGAGCGATGGTCCTCGAGCGAGGGCGGGGGCAGCTCCAGGTAAAGCTTGACCACGTTGGGCTCGAGAAGCACGAAACGGCCGACGCCCATCGTGGCGGCCTTCGGCATCTTCATCAGCCGCGGCACGTCGACGGTCATCGGTCCGTTGATCGGACACTGACACGACAGACGCCAGCCGTCGTCGAGCTTGTCGGCAAGGTGGCGGTAGTCGGCGAGCGAGAGCTCGGCTTCACCCTCGAGGACCTGGACGCTGCATTTGCCGCACGTACCGCGGCCGCCGCAGGTCGACTCGATCGGCAGACCGGCCCAGTGCGCGGCGTTGAACAGCGTGGTGCCGGCGGGGACGCGCGCGGTCTTGCCGCTCGGGAGGTACGTGACCTCGATCTTGCCGCCGAACCCGGGGGAGCTCATCAGACGTTCGCCGCCTCCAGCTTCGCCGCCTCGAGCTCGGCCCGGTGGTCCTTGATCCACTCCGAGCCGAAGTCGTCGTGACCGAGCAGCAGGTCCGCCGCGAGGATCGCCTTCTTCACTGGGCGGTGCAGCGGGTTCGTGATCGCGGTGTTCATCCCGTTCGCGATCATCACCGTCAGGAACGCGGCGTCGATCTCATGGCGGCCGGGCATCCCGAACGAGATGTTCGACGCGCCGCACGACAGGTTGACGCCGAGCTCGCCGCGGATCCGCGCGATCGTGTGGACCATCGCGGTGCCGGCGTCGGGCGCGGCGCCGATCGGCATCGCGAGCGGATCGATGATCACGTTCTCGCGCGCGATCCCGTGCTTCTCCGCGTTCTCGACGACCTTGGCCGCGGCGGCGAAGCGCACGTCGGGATCCATCGAGATGCCGTCCTCGTCGTTGGCCATCCCGATCACGGCCGCGCCGTACTCGGCGACGAGCGGCAGCAGCCGGTCCATCGAGTGCTGTTCGGCGGTCACAGAGTTGATCAGGACCTTGCCACCGGCGAGCGGCACCGCCGCCTCGAGCGCCTCGGGGGTCGAGGAGTCGATGCAGATCGGCGCGTCGACGAGGTCGTTCACGATCTTCACCATCTCGGAGAGCATCGCGACCTCATCGAAGCCGGGGATGCCGGCGTTGAGGTCGAGGACGCCGGCGCCGGCCTCGACCTGGGCGATCGCGTCGGCTCGCACGGTGTCGTAGTTGCCTTGTTTCAGCTCCTCGGCGAGCTTCTTGCGGCCGGTCGGGTTGATCCGTTCGCCGATGATCACGAACGGATGCGCGTCGCCGATCACGACGTCGTGACCGGCGTGCGAGCGCAGAACGGTTTCGGCTACTGCGTCGGTGGGCACGGGCTTGCTCCTGCTGTCGGTGGTCGCTTCACCTTGCCAGAGTCCTCGGCACGAACGGTAGCCAGACTGACTCTCGGTCAATCGCCGGGTCAGCGATGGGTCCCGCCTGAGGATAAGACCGCAGGAAGCCGCGGGGAACGGCGCACGGCCCGCGGGATGTGACTTCTGGTCAGCCCGGGTGTCAGCGCGGGTGCACGAGGCTCATCGGGCCCAACGCGCCGCGCGGGCGCTCGGCGTCTTCCTCGGACCCGGCCACGATGGCCGGCGTCACCGGGAGCTCGATGTGCTTGGGCATCGCGGGGCCGGCCTCGAACCGGTCGCCGAACCGGGGCTCGGGCGTTTCCTGCTCGAGCGGGGTGCCGCGGTATAGGCGCCGGATCAGGTCGGCGGCGATCCACACGCAGACCGCGATCGCAACCGGATGCCCGAAGGGGAGCCGCACCGACCGGATCAGCTCGGGCAGGTGGGAGTTCTCGGTGACGAGCTCGGTCACGGTGAAGGCGAGGCAGAGGATCACCAGCGTGCGGCGCGCGACCCGCGGCAGCGCCCACGCGACCGGAAGCACCCACACGAGGTACCAGGCGCCGAGCATCGGCGCGAGCAAGATCGTTGCGATCAGCCCCCACCCCCAGGCGGCGGCGAGCGCCGTGGGTTGTCGGGCTGCAGGGTCGGTCCAGATCCGACGCGCGATCAAGAACACGACCGTGATCGACGCGCCGAACAAGAGCACATGGGCGGCGACCATCGACGGCGTTTCGGCCGCCGGTCCGCCGATCGTCGTGCCGGCCCACGTGAGGGCGGACACGATCAGCTGGCCCGGTGCCTTCCCCGAGTCGTGCCCCGACAGCTCGAACATGCCGAGCGTCGGGTTCGACGACTGGAGGAACGGCGCGGCGAGGAACAACCAGACGCCGCCGACGACCACGGCGTACTTCGCGAGGACGCGCGCCCGGCGCTCGGGATCGGCGTTGGCCGCGATCGCGACGATCAACAGGATCAACGGGACGACCGCGCTCGCCTTCACGGACATGCCCAGCCCGAGACAGAGCGCCGCCGCGAGTTCGCGTTTCGAGAAGACGCACGCGATCGCGCACGCGACGAAGAACGCCACCAGCATGTCGTTGTGACCGCCGCCCACGACCTGGAACACCACGATCGGGTTCAGCCCGATCACGGCGACCGCGAAGACGGCCCGCTCTGGGCGGACCCGCTTGACCAACCGCCACACAACGAACAAGGTGCCGAGGCTCGCCGCCGCGGAGAGGATCTGGAAGCCACGGATCTGGCTGGTCACACTGCGCAGCACGCCGGTCGTGATCACGGAGATCCACGTGAACAGCGGCCCGTACACGGACGGCGTCGCGCGCCACCCCGGCCACGTGAGCTCGAACAGCGAGTTGTTGGGGAAGGCGCTGGGCGTCGTGACGTACGGGTTCGCACCGTACGAGTTCCAGATCCGTCCGTAATAGGCGTAGCTGTAGACGTCGCGCGAGAACAACAGCGGCAGCGTCAGCACGATCACGTGGAAGGCGATCGCGAGCAGCACGATCATCCGGACCGACACGCGCTGATGCCAGGCTTCGCGCAGGATCAGGATGAAGCCGATCGCCGCCGCGACGACGGCGACGAGCCCGACGAGCATCAACCCGGCATCGTCGAGCCGTTGCAGCTGCAGGAGGTCGGCGATCCACCGCAGCGGCCCCTCCGCTTGTACCCCCTCGGGGAGCAGCGGGTAGTACGGCGAGTTCGGCGTCGAGGAGACGACCGCGACCAGCAGCATCCCGGCGACGGAGGCGGCCGTCGCCCGAACCGCACTCGGGGGCAACGCTGACCGCGTGGTCGTACGCATGGGTTACCCGAGCCTACCTGAGGCGCTTCGAGCGAGGGAGGGGGGGCCATCGCTGGGCGAGCAGCGTAACCGTATCTCCATGGTTGGGTCCTCCCGGCGCGAGAACCGTATCGCCCGGTCGTTCCTCCCTGCAACACGCCCGAACACACCCCGTATCCTGCAGCGATGGGGTTCCTGGAGCTGACCGACGTCGCCTACCGGCTGCCTGGCGGGTGGACCTTGTTCGAAGGGGTCACCTTCCGGGTCCCGGAGGGTGCGCACTCGGCCCTGGTCGGCGCGAACGGGATCGGCAAGACCACGTTGCTGCGGCTGATCGCGGGGGAGGAACCGCCGAGCGCGGGCTCGATCCGCGTGGACGGGCGCGTCGGCCTGATGCGGCAGTTCATCGGGTCCAACGAGCAGCCGACGACGGTACGTGCCTTCCTGCTCGCGTACAGCGACCCGGCCGTGCGGGAGGCGGCCGCGCGGCTCGAGCAGGCCGAGAGGCGTCTGGCAGCCGACCCCGACGAGCGAGCGCAGCTCGCGTACGCCGAGGCGCTCGCGGCGTGGGAGACCGCCGGCGGGTACCGCGCCGAGGTGCTGTGGGATCGGTGCGCGGCCGAGGCGTTCGGCGGCGGCTACCCCGAGTCGGCGACCCGGCCGATCGAGACGCTGTCCGGCGGCGAGCGCAAACGTCTGGCGCTCGAGATCGTCCTCCGGTCGCCGTTCGACGTCGTGGTGCTCGACGAGCCCGACAACACGCTGGACATCGCCGGCAAGGAGTGGCTCGAGTCCCGGATCGCCGGAGATCCCCGCACGATCTTGTTCGTGTCGCATGACCGGACCGTGCTCGAGCGCGCCGCCACCCAGGTGGTAACCCTCGAGGGACGGGCGACCTGGACGCATCCCGCGAGCTTCGCGACCTACGCGGTGGCGCGCGACGCCCGGGTTGAACGGCTGGACGAGCAGCACCGTCGCTACGACGAGGAGCGGCAACGCCTGACCGACATGGTCAAAGAGATGAAGCGCAAGGCCGCGTACAACGACGGGTGGGCGTCCAAGGCGCGCTCGGCGGAGCACCGGCTCGAGCGGTTCGTCGAGCGCGAGCACCCCCCCGAGAAGGCGGAGGTGCAGGACGTGCGCATGCGCGTCGACGGCGGCCGAACCGGCAAGGTCGCGTTCCGTGCACGCAACCTCGCGATCGCCGGCATCGTGGCGCCCTTCGACGCCGAGGTGCGGTTCGGCGAGCGCATCGGCGTGATCGGGCCCAACGGCAGTGGCAAGTCGCACTTCCTCCGGCTGCTCGCCGGCGAGCCGATCGCGCACGAGGGCGAGTGGATGCTCGGCGCGCGCGTCGAGCCGGCCCTGTTCGCGCAGCTGCACGAACGCCCGGACATCGGCGACCGCCCGATCCTCGAGGTCTTGTTGAAGCGTGGCCTCGAGCGCTCCCGCGCGCACTCGGCGCTGCGTCGCTATGAGCTCGACCGCGCCGCACAGAACCCGTTCGAGCTGCTGTCGGGCGGCCAGCAGGCACGGTTCCAGATCTTGCTGATGGAGCTGGACTCACCGACCATGCTGCTGCTCGACGAACCGACGGACAACCTCGACGTCGCCTCCGCCGACGCGCTCGAGGCCGCGCTCGCCCGCTACGAGGGCACCGTGCTCGCGGTGACCCATGACCGATGGTTCATGCGGAACCTCGACCGGTTCTTGTTCTTCGACGAGGACGGTTCGGTGCACGAACTGCTCGCATCCCCGTACGACCTGGCGGTGCGATGAGCGATGCGGTCGTGATGACCGGCGCCGAGGTTCGGATCGGCGGCCGGCGGATCGTCGGTCCGCTCGATCTGGAGATCGGCGCGGGGGAACGCTGGGTGCTGCTCGGGCCCAACGGGGGCGGGAAGACCACGGCGCTTAGCCTGATGGGCGCGCGGCGCCAGCCCTCCGCCGGAACGGTGGAGGTGCTCGGGGAGCGCCTCGGACGCACCGACGTTCGGGCGCTGCGGCCTCGGATCGGTCACGTCTCGCATCGCGTGGCCGACGCCCTCCGCGGCGATGCGACGGTCATGGACACCGTCCTCACCGGACGCGACGCGACGCTCGTCACGTGGTGGCAGCACTTCGACCACGGCGACGTCGGCCGCGCGCATCGGCTGCTCGCGACGATCGGATGCGACGAGCTCTCGGCGCGACGGCTCGAGACCTGTTCGCTGGGCGAGCGGCAACGGGTCCTGATCGCCCGGGCGCTGTTCGGCGAGCACGAACTCTTCCTGTTCGACGAGCCGGCCGCCGGGCTCGACCTGCCGGCGCGCGAGCGGCTGCTCGAGGCGATGACCGCCGTGACCGAGGTGACCTCGGTGCTCGCCACCCATCATCTGGAGGAGATCCCACCGACGGCGACCCATGCCGCGTTGTTGCGGGACGGGCGGGTGGTCGCGTCGGGGCCGATCGACGACATCTTGGTCGGTGCGCAGCTGTCGGACTGCTTCGGGATGCCGATCGTGGTCGATCACGACGACGGCCGGTGGCGCGCCCGGGCGGCGCGCTAGTCGGTCGTGGCGTCGGCGACCGGCAGTGACAGCTGCTCGGCCTCCTTGCCGGCGCGTTTGCGCGCGTAGCGCATCGGCTTGGAGACGAGGTAGATCGCGATCGCGAGCAGCAGGGGGAACAGGGCCACCGTTCCGACGAGCAGCACCAGCAGCGTGGTGGCGCTCGCATGATCCTGCGGCGAGCCGATCCATTTCACGATCGCGTAGATGGTGATCCCGCTCCACAGCATGACGGCGATCACCGCCGCCCAGATGGTGAACGCGAACGTCGAGACGGCTGCGACCGCGAGCGAGGTCCCGGTGTGCTCCCGCATCGAGCCAGGGTAGCGCGCCCGGCCGCGCTGGGAACATGGGCGGATGACCGAGGACCGGCTCCATCGCCGCGGCGTGGGCGCCGTCTGGCTCGCCACGTTCATCTGGGCGTGGGGGCCGGTGTTGGTCAAGTGGAGCGACCTGTCGGGGCCGACCTTCGCCATGTGCCGGTTGTGGGTGGGGGTCTGCGTGTCGGCCGTCGCGCTGCTCGTAACCCGCCGTCGGATCACCTGGACCGCGTTCCGCGCGTGTGCGCTCGGCGGCGTCCTGTTCGCCGCCGACATCGGGCTCGGCTTCACCGCGATCCGGGCGACCACGGTCGCCGACGTCGCGCTGATCGGAGCGCTCGCGCCGGTGGCCATCGTGCTCGTGTCGGCATACCGGTTGCACGAGCGGGTGAGCCTCCGCTCCTGGCTCCTGGTCGGCGCCTCGTTCATCGGCGTCGTGATCGTGGCGGTCGCCTCGGCCGGCGCGCCGAGCTGGACGCTCCGCGGCGACCTCCTCGCCGTGCTCGGGATCGGCACCTGGTCGACCTACTGGTTCTTCTCGCGGCACGTGCGGGAGCGGTTCGACCCCATCGTCTACTTCGGATGCGTGATGCTCGCCGGCGCGCTCACGATGACGCCGTTCGCCCTCCTCGTCGACGGCGTGCCGTCCGGCCTGGCGGGCCGCGACCTCTTCGCGGTGGTGACCGTCGCGGTCTTCCCCGGCTTCGTCGGTCACACGCTCGTGATCTGGTCGCACAAGCATGTGGCGTCATGGCTGTCCGCGTTGATCACGCAGGTGTCACCGGTGATCACGGCGGTCCTCGCGTGGGTCGTGCTCGGTGAGTCGATCTCGGCGGTGGCCGCGCTCGGTGCTGCCATCACCGTCGGCGCGACGATGGCGGTGATCGCGCTCGATGCCGGCGAGGCGGACGAGCAACACCTCGAAGAGGCGGCCGAGAAGGTCAGCTGACCGCTGGCTCGGGAGCGAGCGGTGTCCGTGCGGCTCGGACGACGACCCATGCCCCGAGCGCGAGGACCGCGATCGCGACCGCCAGCACGACGAAGCCGAGCGGCCCGAGGATCGGCAGCGTCACCGAGCCGGCGGCGGTCACGTCCAGTGAGCGGGTGGGCTTCGCCGCCATCACGACGAGGGTCCAGCTCCCCGGCTGCGCGGTCCATGAGAGCGAGGGGGCGTCGCCCGCAGCCGTGATCGCCCAGAAGGTTTGCTCGCCGGGCGGAGCCGGCTGCGCATCACCGTCGACGCTCGAGGTGCGTGCCGCGCCCGGCTGGTCGATCTGCTCGATCACGTCGATCGGGACATCGTGCAGGTAGGCGTTCACTGCGGCCGTCGGCCCGATCCCCAGGAACATCGCGCGGTCGCCGGGCGTCAGTGACACGTCGAGCCGGACGTGCGCTCCGCCGGGCAGGCTCGGAACGTCGAGCTGCGGCAGCGTGATGGCGTACCCGGTGCCGATCAGGCGCGTCGGGGCGATGCCGACCGACCCGTCGGCCCCCACGAGCACCACGAGCGCCACGCCGGCCACCGTCGCGAAGAGCCCCACCACGACCAGTGCGACCCCGATCGCGATGCGCACGCGCCGACCCACGGCGCACATCCTGGCAGCCGTCGCTTGACCCGTGGTGACCGGGCACGAAGATGACCGGGTGGGCACCAGCACGCTGGACGCGATGGTCGAGGCGACGCCCGCCGACCGCGACCGGGTCGTCGACTTCCTTCGCGCGGCGAGCATCTGCGCCGTCGTGGTGGGGCACTGGTCGATCGCGATCGTCTGGTGGGACCACGGCGTCCTGCGTGTCACGAGCGCGATCGGCGTGACGTCGTGGCTGTGGCTCGCGACCTGGGTGCTCCAGGTGATGCCGATCTTCTTCTTCGTCGGCGGCTTCTCGAACCTCGTGTCCTACGACGCGGCGCGCCGGCGCGGCCAGACCGCCGGCGCGTTCGTTCGCGCACGGGTGGGGCGGCTCCTTCGCCCGTCGCTCGTGTTCTTCGCGGTCTGGGGGTCGATCGAGCTTGCGATGCACCTGCTCGACGTCGGCGCGCCGACGGGACCGCACGTGTGGGGGAACACGACCCTGCTGCGCGGGTTCTTCCCACCGGGCGCCACGCTGCCGTTCGGGCCGTTGTGGTTCCTCGCCGTGTACCTCGTCGTGGTGGCGATCGCGCCGTGGTTGATCGGGCTCCACCGACGGTTCCGATGGTGGGTCCCCGCGGTCATGATCGCCGGGGCGGTCGCGGCCGACTGGCTCGGGTTCATCGGCGGGTTCCATCTGCTGCGGTGGTGCAACGTCGCGTTCGTTCTGCTGTTGCCCCACCAGCTGGGGTTCTTCTATGCGGACGGCACGTTCGCGCGCGCGTCGAAGGCCGTGTGGTGGGCGATGATCGCGATCGGCCTCGGCTTGCTCGTGCTCCTCACGACGGCGCCGTTCTGGTCGCTGTTCGGCGACGCGCGGTTCACGTGGTTCCCGAACATCGGCTACTACCCGAAGAGCCTGCTCGGGACCGACGTGGAGCGTGTCTCCAATGCATACCCGCCAACCGTGTGCTTCTTGCTCGGCGGGATCTGGACGATCGGCGCGGTGATGCTGCTGCGGCCGGCGCTCCAGCGATGGCTGCAGGGCCGCCGCCCGTGGAAGGCGACGATCGCCGTGAACGGGGTGATCATGACGCTGTTCCTGTGGCACATGACCGCGTTCCTGTGCGCGGTGCTCGTGCTGTGGCCGCTCGGCCTTGCGCGTGAGCACGACAGCACCGCCGCCTGGTGGCTCCAACGGCCGCTGATCATCGGGGTCTCCGCGGTGTTCCTCGTCGGGCTGATCGCGATCTTCGGTCGCTTCGAACGGCCGCGCTCGCGCGTGGGCTGACCCGGCCCACACGGGTTCCGGCGGTGGTGTTACCGTCGTTCAACCGTGCGACGACGCGAGCAGGAACGTGGCACCACCAAGGAAGGGTGGCGCGCGCTCGCACTGGCGGCGGCCGGTCTGCTCACGATGGCGATCGTGGGCGCGGCGCCGGGCTCGCCCTACCAGCCGCTGCTGACCCCGAACGGGCAGCCGACCGGCCCATTGACGGCCATCGCCGAGCGTCTCGGTCTCGCGAGCATCCCCGGCGACCCGATCCTGCTGGTCGCCGTCGCCGTGTCCACCTTCGCCGTCATCGGTTTCCTCGTCTTGCTGCGCTCGGCCTTCCGCGGTGGGGTCGGGCTCGCGCCGGTGGCGCTGCTCGTCGTCGGCGCGCACGCCCTGCTGCTCGAACTGCCGCTGCTGTATTCGCGCGACGTCTACTCCTACGCCTACTACGGGCGGATCGCCGGCGTGTACGGCGGCAACCCCTACGTGCAGACACCGCTGGACTACCCGACCGACGCCCTGTGGCGGTTCGTCGGCCCGATCTGGGTCAACACCCGGGCGGTCTACGGGCCGGCGTGGTCGGCGCTGTCGAGCGGGCTGTCCACGTGGTTCGCGGCGCGGCCGTCTGCGCAGGTCGACGCGTATCGGATGCTCGCGTTGCTCGCGAGCCTCACGACGTGCGCGTTGATCGTGTGGACGGTGCGGCGCCTGTGGCCGGAGCGGACCGCCTTCGCGTTGGTCGCGTTCGGCGCCAACCCGGTCGTCGTCTACTACTCGGTCGCGAGCGGGCACAACGACGTGCTGGTCGCCCTGACGATCGCCGCGGCGTTCGCCTGCGTCGTCTCGCACCGCGAGATGCCGGCCGTCGCGTTGCTCACCGTCGGCGCCTTGGTCAAGGCGACGGCCGGCCTGCCGCTGATCCTGTTGCTCGTGTGGTGCATCGCCCGCCGTCCCCCGGAACAGCGCTGGCGTCCCGCGATCACCCACGTGGGTCTCGCGCTCGCGATCGCGCTCGCCTTCTCGCTGCCGTTCTTCCAACTGCAGGATCCGACGCTCGGGATGCTCGCGCTCGCCGCCCACTCGGGGTGGCTGTCGCCGGCCGCGGTCGGCTCCCACGTCGTCGACATCCTTACGTTCCACACCCTCGGCTGGGTGGTGCGTGTCGTGATCGGGATCGTGCTGCTGCGCTGGATCTGGCGGCTGGCGGTCGCCGTTTGGCGACGAACGACCGGCACCGACGTCGCCGGGGCGCCCGTGATGAGCCCACGCGAGCAGGCCGCAACGTGGGGGTGGGTCTTGATGCTGCTGATGCTCCTCGGACCCGTGCTGATGCCGTGGTACGTCACGTGGGCGTTGCCGCTCGCCTGGGTGCTGCCGCGCCCGGCGCGAACCACGCTCGTCGCCGTGAGCGCGATCCTCGGGGTCACCCTCTGGTCGACGGAGGCGATGCGCTACCCGGGCGCGTTCCGGCTGAACGTGTTCGTCGGGAACTGGATCGCCGTACCGATCATCGTCGGCCTGTTGATCTGGCTCCTGCGCGATCTCCGATCACGCATCGAGGGCGGGGGTCTGTTCGAGGACGAGGCCGGGCTGACGGTGCCGGCGCTGCTCGAGCAGCCGCCCCACGAGGAGCGCGTAGCCCAGCCCGCCTGACAGCGCGCAGGCCAGCCCCGACCAGCCGGGCGAGCCGAGCGGCGCGCCCAGGCGCTCGAGCGCGAACGCGGTGAGCGCGAGGATCGGCGCCGCGAACGCCGGTGCGGCCGCCACCCCGGAGGCGACGTCACCGAGCGCGAACCACGACCACCCGAGGCCCAGGACGAGCAGCAACAGGAACGTTCGCCACGTTCCCGCCAAGATCTTGCGCGCCGCGACCGGCGCGAGCTCGTCGGGCAGCGGGGCCAGTGCGGTCGGTGTTCCCTCGCTGGAGGCGACGTTCGGATCCCAGCGTGTGAGTCCGGGCGTCGCGAGGTCCGCCGGATCGCGGATCTCTTCGCCAACCACGAAGGTGAGGTGCGGCCCCGGCGGGATCTGCGCGAGCGACCACGCCGAGGCGTTGTCATACGTCGGGTCGCCGATCACGCTCGCGTGGCCGGCGGCGAGGTCGCTCGGCGACCCGAGGAACACCCGCACGTCGTTGACGCGGTCCGGCGGCACCGTCGCGCGGGCGACGTTGGCCGTGTGCGTCAACAGGAACAACGCCTCGTCGGGGTCGTGTGAGTTCGCCACGTAGACGAGCGGCGTGCCGGGGTCGGAGCGATCGACCGCGATCCGCGCGGCGAGGTTCATGTGGTCGACCTCGTAGGAGGACATGTACGGGAAACTGTCGCGCCAGTCGCGGGCCGCTGGCGCGACGATCAGGGCGACGAGCACGATGCCGATCGGCCAGGCGAGCCACCAGCGCCCGAGGGCCTCCCCGAGCAACACGAGGCCGAACGCGGCCAACAGCGGCAGGCAGAACGCGAACATCAGCACACGGTCCGGCGGATACCACCCGGTCGTCGCGCCGAGCGCGAGGCCGGCCGCGCTCACGAGCGCCCACGACAACAGGAACCGGCGCGCGAACCCATGTGCGCGGAACGCCCCCGTGAGCGCCAGCGCCGTCGTCAGGAACGGGGAGTAGCGCCGCCAGTTGTCGAGGTAGCGGTCCAGGTACGACCGGCGGAGCGCCTCGAGCTGTCCCGTATGCCGAAGGAATGCGTCGCCCGAGGTCTCGCCGGCGACGCGAGTCGGTCCGATCTGTGCGGCCACGAGCCCGGCGCCGAAGATCGCGAACGCGCCGCCGAGGGCGGTGACGACGCGTCCGGCGTCGGTGCGCCAGCCGAACCGGCCCTCGTGCAGCGCCGCCCACAGGCCGGTGGCGCCGAGCACGATCGCGCCGACGACGAAGAACCCCGGGTGCGTCAGTGCGCCCCCGCCGAGGACGAGCGCGGCAACGAGCGCGGCGCGGCGGGTTCGACGGGCGAGGGCCGCGGCCGCCGCCAGGAACGCGGCGGTGAACACGAGGTTCGACACGTACCCGCCCCCGAGGAAGGTCGCCCACGCGCCGGCGAGCACACCCGCGGCGAGCCAGCCGCCAGGCGGAAGGGTTCGCCCGCGCCCCCGCGCCAGCGCGGCCGCCGCGAGTCCGATCGCCGGCCCGAGTGCGTATTGCAGCCCGGCGAGCGCGCCGACCACGCCTTGGCCGAGGACGCCCTGGAGCGTTCCGATCAGCGCCGGAGCGCCCGGCCGTTCGCTCGCCATCGAGATCCCACCGAACTCGGCGACGCGGGTCCACCACAGGTAGACGGGGACGTCGGGCCCGACGGGGAACGGGTACGCGTGCCGCAGGGTCGGCCACAGGAACACCCGCACCAACACCGCGCCGAGGATCGCGATCAGCACCAGGTCGACGCCCGTGCGAACGTTTCGGGATCGCGCGCGCCGGTTGGCGATCGACGTGGTGGCCACGGTCGGCGACCGTACCACCCCCCTCGACGGCCCCTTCGACGGCCCCTTCGGCGCCCCGCGGGCTTCCGCAGACCCGCTGCTACCATCGCGCCCATGCTCGATCGCGACCTCGTGTCGGAGGTATTGGCTGCCGCTCGCCGGAAAGGCGGCGATGTCGCGGAGGTCTTCGTCGAGGAGCGATCGTCCACCTCGGTTCGGCTCGATGACGGCCGCGTCGAGGAGCTCACGACCGGGCTGGATCGCGGCGCGGGCGTCCGCGTGTTCCAGGGAACGACCTACGGCTACGCGTACGCGAACCGCTTGGATCGCGACGCGCTGCTCGAGGCCGCGGCGGCCGCGAGCGCCGCGCTCGCCGGCGATGCGCCCGGCTCGGTGGTTGATCTGACCGAGCGAACCGGGCCGGGGACGAACCACGCGGAGCGCGCGGCGAGCGACGTCGACGCGGCGACCAAGGTCGGCTGGCTCCGCGCCGTCGACGAGGCCGCGCGCGGCGTCAGCTCCGAGGTCGTCCAGGTCACCGGGATCTACTTCGACTCGATGCAGCGGCGACTGATCGCCACGAGCGACGGCCGCTGGGTGCGCGAGGACCGCCCGCGGATCCGCGTGGTCGCGCAGGTCGTTGCCAAGCGTGGCGACGTGATCCAGACGGGCTGGCAGGGCCCCGCTGCGTGCGCGGGCGTCGAGTTCCTCGACGCCCACCCGCCCGAGGAGACGGGCCGGCGCGCTGCCGAGCGGGCGGTCGCGATGCTTGACTCGATCCCGGCGCCGGCGGGCGAGATGGCGGTCGTCGTTGCCGACGGCTGCGGCGGCGTGCTGTTCCACGAGGCCGTGGGTCATCCGCTCGAGGCCGACGCCGTCGACAAGGAGGCCTCGGTCTACCGCGGGCGGATCGGGGAGCGCTGCTCGAGCGAGCTGATCAACGGCGTCGACGACGCGACGATCGCCAACGGCTGGGGCTCTTACGACTTCGACGATGAGGGCACCCCTGCGGCGCGAACGGTGTTGTTCACCGACGGCGTGCTCCAGGGGTTCCTCCAGGACCGGATGCGCGCGGCGCGGATGGGCGCGGCGGCGACCGGCAACGCGCGGCGCGAGTCCTACGCCTACCCGCCGATCGTCCGGATGACGAACACGAACATCCTGCCGGGCGACACCGACCCCGACGCGATCGTGCGGGACACGGAGGCCGGCATCTACGTGACCGGTCTCGGCGGCGGGCAGACCAACCCGGCGAGTGGCGACTTCGTGTTCGGCGTGTCGGAGGGCTACCTCATCGAGAAGGGCGAGGTCACCACGCCGGTGCGAGGCGCGAACCTGATCGGACGCGCGATCGATGTGATGCGCTCGGTCGACGCCGTCGGATCGGACTTCGAGACGTGGGAAGGCGTGTGCGGCAAGGACGGCCAGGGTGCCCCGGTCGGGAGCGGCTCGCCGACGCTTCGCATCGGGAAGATCACCGTCGGGGGCACCGGTGTCTGAGCTCCACGACCTCGTGCAGGCCGCGCTCGGCGCGGCGACCGACGGCGAGCAGGTCGAGGCCTACGCCGAGGAAGAACGCCGGACCGAGGTGAGCGCGCTCCGGGGCGAGGTCGAGGGGATGACCTTCGCGGAGTCGCGCGGCGTGGGCGTCCGCGTGATCCGCGACGAACGGCTCGGCTACGCATGGGCCGCCGATCCGACCGAGGACGAGGTGCGCGCAGCGGTCTCGGCCGCCCGGGAGAACGCAGCGCTCGCCGAGCCCGACCCGTCCAACGTGCTGCCCGATGCCGCCGCGGTCGGGCCGATGCCCGAGCTCTACCGTGCCGAGAGCGCCGCGATCCCGGCCGACGACAAGGTTCGGACGGCGCTCGATCTCGAACGATATAGCGTCTCGCGCGACCCCCGCGTCACGAAGGTCGACCTCGCGCAGGTGGGCGACGAGGTCTCGCGTGTCGCGATCGCGTCGACCACCGGCGTGGATCTGACGTATGAGCGGACCGACGCGTGGGTCGTGGCGGTCACGTTGGCCGTCGAGGGCGACGACACGCAGACCGGGTTCTCGTTCACCATCGCGCGCGGCCTCGATCAGCTGGCGTGGGAGCCGATCGCCGACGAAGCCGTCGACCGAGCGGTCCAGATGCTCGGCGCCGCCAAGCCGGAGACCGCGAAGGTCCCGGTGATCCTCGACCCGTTCGCCGCCTCCAGCTTCTTGGGCGTGCTCGCGGGCGCGCTGAACGCCGACAACGTGTTGAAGGGTCGGTCGTTGTTCGCCGACATGGTCGGTCAGGAGGTCGGCGCGCCCGCGTTCACCTTGATCGACGATGGCCGCCGCGCCGACGGACCGGGCGCGTGCCCGTTCGACGGCGAAGGAGTGCCGAGCGGCCGGACGGAGCTGTTCCGTGGCGGCGTCCTCAACGGGTTCCTGCACTCCACCTATACGGCGCGTCGCGCCGGCGCCGGCCAGCGCTCGACCGGGAACGCGAAGCGCGGCGGCTACAAGAGCGCGCCCGGCGTCGGGACGTCGAACTTCTTCGTAGACGCGGGGGACCGGTCCGTCGACGCGCTTCGCACCGATGCGGCCGGCGGCGTGCTGATCATGGACGTGAGCGGCGTGCACTCGGGCGCGAACCCGATCAGCGGCGAGTTCAGCGTCGGCGCGACCGGCCGGCGGATCGACGCCGGCGGTGGGCTCGGTGAGCCGCTGCGCGAGATGACGATCGCCTCGACGCTGCCGGAGATGTTGCAAGGTGTGCGCGCCGTCGGCAGCGACCTCCGGTTCTTCTCCAGCGTGGGGACGCCGTCGATCCTGATCGGCGAGATGACCCTCGCCGGCGTGTAGCGCCCGGATCATCCCCGTCGCTACGTGACGGTCACGGGGATCTCGTGCAGCCCGGTCGCGCCGCTCGGGAACGGGGGCGCGACCGCGGACGTCTGGACGACCCCGTCGCCATCGGTCGCCCGGACCGTGACGGCGTGGTCGCCGGTGGTCGCCTGCCACGGGTAGCGCCACTGTCGCCACGTGTCGATCGTGTCTTCGGCGCCGAGCGTCGCAGGCGCCCATGCGCCGTTGTCGATCTGGATCTCGACCGCTGAGATCCCGCGGTGCTGTGCCCACGCGATGCCCGCGACCATCACGGGTCCCGCGGCACCGTCGCGCCGCGCTTCGGCACGTCGATCCTCGACTCGGTCTTGATCAAGACGTGCTCCGCCCACCCGCGCTCGACCCAGTAGGCGGAGTAGGCCTCATACGTCGTTGCCTCGATGTCGGTGATCCATTTGCAGGCGGACTCGTACCCGTAGAGCCCGGGGATCACCATCCGAACCGGGAACCCGTGTTGCAGCGGGAGCGGCTCGCCGTTCATCGCGACCACGAGCATCGCGTCGCGGCCGTCGAGCGCAACCGAAGCCGGCGTCCCCGTGGTGAACCCATCGGTCGAGCGGGATACGAGCTGCGTGACCCCCGGCTGGATGCCCGCCTCGTCGAGCAGCGGCGCGAGCAGCGTGCCCGTCCAACGGGCGTTGCCGACGTAGCGCCCGCCGACCTCATTCGAGACGCAACACAGCGTCACGTCGCGTTCGATCAACGGCCGCGAGATCAGCTGCTCGAAGTCCAACGTGAGCGGCGTGTCGACCATCCCGTGCACCGTCAGGGTCCACCCGTCGGTCTGGACCGCCGGCACGAACAGCGCCGTATCGACCCGGTAGAAGTCGTCGTTCGGCGTGATGAACGGGATCTCGCCGGGAACGTGAAGGTCTGCGCCGGCCGGTGTCCGTGGGCCGGCGTTCACGACCGCCGGCAGCCGCACGGCGGAGCGCGACGCGGATGCCTCCGACCGCCGGACGAGGTACTCGCCGACGACGCCGGGCGCGAGGGCGAGCCCGGCGACGACCGCGCCGCCGAACAGGAAGCGGCGGCGGTCGAGCCCCGCGGGCATCGGGGGC
>Ga0157375_10001735_pt1 | contig 18735 bp, 15 predicted proteins | sample M35metaG_FD_115311 | JGI IMG/M metagenome (GOLD analysis project Ga0157375, IMG submission 115311) | Miscanthus rhizosphere microbial communities from Kellogg Biological Station, Michigan, USA - M3-5 metaG | ecosystem: Host-associated > Plants > Roots > Rhizosphere > Soil | place: USA: Michigan... | reverse complement strand
GGAGGCCAACCGTTCATAACTGGTGATCTCCGCTCATGGAACTATCGCTTCGTGGAAATTGAAAATCCTTCGCAAGTGTGAAATAACGTGCCGTGAAATATCCTCATGAACACGTTTACCACCTTGAGCTTGTCCGCATTGCTGACAATTGGGCTGACCTCATGTGCCCCAACGATAACGGAGGAGAAAACGCCAGTGGCTGATTCTGCTGCAACGGGACTGCCGGATTTCGATGCTCTTTGGAACTACGACGATCCCGCTGGGACCGAAGCGCGATTCCGCGAAGTTCTAAACAAAACCGAGGCATCATCGGCCAGGGAATACCAGGCTTCGTTGATGACTCAAATCGCGCGCAGTCAGGGTCTGCAGCAGCATTACAGTGACGCATTGACAACTCTGAATCAGGCGGACGCGATTATTCAGCCCGACATGAGGACTGCGCGCGTCCGGAGTCTGCTGGAACGTGGCCGGGTCTTCAATTCCTCCGGTAAGCCTCAGGACTCCATTCCTATTTTTAAGGAAGCGATGGATCGGGCTCGTCAAAGCGGTCTCGACTTCTACGCTGTCGATGCAGCCCACATGCTCGGAATTGCGGCCAAAGGTGACGAATCGCTGCATTGGAGTGAGGAAGCTATGCGTATCGCCGAATCTTCCCAGGACGAGCGTGCCCGCAAGTGGCTCGGCGCGCTATACAACAACACGGGGTGGACATATTCCGACATGGGCCGTTATCAGGATGCGCTGAACATGTTTGAAAAGGATTTTGCCTATCGGAGAGGTCTGGGCAAAGCAGAGGAAATGGGGATCGCCCGTTGGTCGATGGCATCGACAATGCGGCGTATGGGTCGTGTGGAAGAAGCATTGAAGATTCAAAAGGAACTGCTGGAATTGCCCGAGCGCCGCAACAATGAAAATGAGGGATACACCCGAGAAGAAATTGGAGAGTGTCTTCTGGCTTTGGGGAAGAAGTCGGAAGCGGCCCCTTTCTTCGCGCGGGCATGGGAACTTCTTCATGACGATCCCTGGATCAAACAGGATGAACCGAAGCGTCTGGAGCGTCTGAAGACGCTGGGTGGAGTGCAAGTCCGAGTGTCGCCACAAACTCCCTGAACGCAATACTTGATCTCAGTGCGCATGGCAACGGAGGTGAGCTGCAGCATAGATTCTCTGGAATGGCGAAGCATCGCCTGGTTACGAGGCGAACTGGGTGAAGTCCTTTGAAGCGGATCAAATTCATGCCGAATACCCGATAGTCCATAATGTCGGCATGAACAGCGCTCAGGGAACGTTCTACATCACGACCGCCATCGACTATCCCAACAATGTCCCACACATGGGCCATGCGTATGAGAAAGTTGTGGCGGACTTTTATGCTCGCGCCAACCGACTTCGTGGCGTAAGGACGCGTTTCCTGATCGGCCTCGACGAACACGGACAGAAGATTCAGGAAGCGGCGCAGCGCGATGGGATTTCGCCACAGGCATTTGTGGACGAGAAGGCCGCGAAGTTCCGGGATCTCTACGACCGGCTTGAAGTCTCCTACGACGATTTCATCCGGACATCGGAGCCGCGCCACCACGCGTTCGCCACGGACATCTATAGCCGAATCAGGGCGAACGGAGATATTTACAAAGGCTTTTACGAAGGGGACTACTGCGTCTCCTGCGAGAAGGCCTACACAAAGAGCGAACTCGTCGGCAGCAAATGTCCGGTGCACGGGAACCCAACAACCGTAATCCGGGAAGAATCCTACTTCTTCCGCCTCGGCAAATATCGCGATGCGGTGCGCTCACACATCGAGACGCATCCGGAGTTTATTTATCCCGCGGAACGGCGCAATGAAATTCTTTCGAGGCTTTCGGAAGACTTGCTGGACCTTTCGATTTCACGTTCGACATTCATGTGGGGCATCCCATTGCCGGACGATCCCACCCACGTACTCTACGTCTGGATCGACGCGCTCTCGAACTACATCTCGGCCCTCAAGCAACCCACGGATGTCTTCGAAGCCTTCTGGCCCGCGGACTGCCATGTGATCGGAAAGGACATCATCTGGTTCCACACCGTGATTTGGCCAGCGATGCTCTTTTCCGCGAACTACGCACTGCCCCGTCAGGTTTACGTGCACGGCTTCATGCTCGACAAAGACGGGCGGAAGATGTCGAAGCATGTCGGGAACGTCGTCGACCCGCTCGACGTCCTGAATGAATTTTCGGTGGACGTGCTGCGCTATTACTTCCTTCGCACGTTTTCGAGCGGCCTGGACGGGAAATTCGCTCTTGAAGACCTTGAGGAACGTTATCAATCGGAGTTGGCTGATGACCTCGGAAACCTTGTAATGCGGATCGCGAAACTCGTTCAGTCGCGCCTTGGCGGAACGATTCGCACCAGCGGCCACCCTGCGGATCTGGCGGCCCAGGCGACTCTCCGCGAGTACTTTGACTTCGTGGACACCCGCGAGCACCACCGCTCCGTTGAAGCGCTATGGTCCTATATTCGCAAAACGAATGCGTACCTGAATGACAAGCAGCCCTGGAAGTTGTCCGACGGCGAAGCGCTGCAAAATGTCCTCGCTGCAGTGCTTGAGGCGATGCGTGTTATTGCTCACCTCGCGTTCCCGATCCTACCGGCAACAGCAAGAGCGATTGGCGCATCGCTCGGATTCGAGATCGGCCCGATTGAGACACTAAATAACGGACCGGCCACTTACAAGGTTGCGCTGGGAAAACCGCTCTTTCCACGCCGCGAAAAACCGACGCTTACGGTAGCGTCCGGGGAATCCAGGGATCCCTTTTCTATACTTGAATTGCGGGTGGGCCGCATTGAGGAAGTTCGAGAGCATCCGAACGCCGACACCCTTTTCGCGATGACCGTGGATCTCGGATTCGAGAAGCGGTCGATCTGCGCCGGCTTGCGCGCTCACTTAAAGGCTGAGGACTTGCTGGGAACGAGAGTAGTCGTGCTGACGAACTTGAGACCGGCTCAACTACGTGGCATTGAAAGCGCAGGCATGATTCTGGCGACGGATAAAGAGGACGGCACGGTTGCCCTCGTTGACCCCGGAAATGCGCGTCTGGGCGACGTTGCGACCGTTGAAGGTATTTCCGGGACTCCAAAGATGAATATTTCCAAGCGAGATTTCGAACAGGTGCCGCTCGAAATCCAAGCGACCAAGGTCACATACGCTGGCAAACCCCTTAGAACCGAGACCGGACCGATATCGTGCGAGGCTCCCGATGGAGCAAGAGTGAGGTGACTGCTGCTATTTGATGAATAGGTTTGGCATCCGTTGCAGGTTGAAAGATATGGCCTCACAAGTGCTCGTCACATATCGATACCGAATCTGCTGGCACCCTCAAGTTCTTCTTTCTTAAACGCGCCAGCAGCTGGAGCATCGTGATGGTGGGTCGGATATTGGTGCTTGCGTTGCTATTTTATCTGGCAGCAATGGCCGTCATGTTCATCGTCAGTGTGATTGAGCATATGTCCTGACGGACAATTAACAGCCGGGGAAATGAGGGGACAGTCCCCTCGTTCCCCAATTTCCTGCAAATGAGGGAACGAGGGGACTGTCCCCTCATTTGACGTGCAGCCGTGACTGGCTACCAACTCTTCGAATGGAGGCGGCTCCTGCCGAGCGCCGCCCTCGCATTCGTGGATGACGTACCTGCATACCGGTACCGTAATCGTCCCCATGCGAGATCCGACGTCAACATCCGCTTTTTCATTAGGAAAAGGTCGGACCTCAGATGCATGGGGCGATTGAAGCGAGAATAATGGAAAGCAACGGGACCCATCAGTTCGGTATCGAACCGAAGATTAAAATCGATTCCAAAAAGTTCTCATTGAAGAATGTCGGATTGGAATCAGGGAGTTATTGTTGATCTGCTGGCTTTAAGTAGCCCCGGAACTTCGCGTCGAAGTCTTCAACGAATCCAAACAATCTGCAGGGCAGGTTTCAACATTGCGTTGATCGCCTCCGCATCGGGAACTTCTGGATCCGGCCCTTCAATCGCATGCATCGGTTCCAGGGATCAAGGGAACCCAACGGCCGGAAGGGTGTAGCATCCGGGGCTGCCGGAGGGCCGAGCGGCTTAAGCGAAGTCGATCGAACCAAAAGGAAACGGAAATGACAAGAGAGCACCTTGGGACTTATTTGAACGACCATCTGACGGGTTTTCACGTTGCCATCGAAATCCTGGATCATCTCGTTGCGGAAACCAGCGCGGCTCCCGCGATTGCGGGCCTGCGCAGCGAACTGGACGAAGATCGTCACGAGCTGAAAGTTCTAATGAATCGACTGCACATCGTCGAAAGCCGCGTTCGTAAAGCCGGAAGTTGGATTGCCGAAGGATTGTCCGAATTAAAGCTTGAAGTGGATGATGAACCCAACGGACCTCTCCGGCGTTTAGAAAGACTTGAACAGTTGGCTATTGGAATACAGGGGAAAGTCGCGCTTTGGAAGGCCTTGGATGTCGCACTTGGATCTCATGTTGAACCTGGAAACCTGGACTACCCCCGGCTGATTCATCGAGGCCAGGAACAGTATGATCAGGTCGAAACGTTGCGGTTGGAAGCTGCGCGTGCCGCCCTGGTTCTTTAGCGAATGGATTTCAGGTTTGGCGCACTTTCCACATCGACATCTTCCAGAAAGCCCGGCAGCAAGAAACGCCCGGTTCCTGAGCACGAAACGGCGCGCCGCCACCAGGAAGACGCGCGGCGATCACTGAAATTGCCACTCCGAAGCAGTAGAACGAGGGCGAACGAACTAGGCAGCGCCTTTCTTGGAAGGCTTGGTTTTCTTGGACTGACTCGCGGCTTCCTCAATGCTTCGCTGTAAAACTGCGGCCAGATCGATCAGATTCGTCGACTTCTTTTGAGCCGCGGCGACAGGTTTGCCTCCGCCTTTTGTCTTGCGCACAATCATGGTCTCGAGGGCTTCGCGGTATTCGTCCTTGTAGGCTTCGGGATTCCAATCCGCCGTCATGCTGTCGACTAGTTGGAGTGCCATTTTCATTTCCGGCTTTGTGACGTTACTGGCGTTGGGCGCTTTAAATTCGGAAGACTCAATTATTTCGTGCGGGTAATGCATCAACTCCAGCATCAGCCCATCTCCCTCAGGCCGGATTGCAGCGAGATGCTGTCGAGTTTTGAGTACGACTTTCGTAATCGCAAGCTTTCCCGACTCCCTTAATGCATCTCGTAAAACCACGTAGGCTTTGTCCCCGCCCTTGCCGCATTCCATGTAATAGGGTTTGTAAAACAGTAGCGGATTGATGACCGCAGTTGGCACGAAGTTCATGATGTCCACAGTTTGAGTGGACTCAATACTCACACTCTTGAGGTCATCTTCGGTAAGGACCACAAATTCATCCTTCCGATACTCGTACCCCTTCACGATGTCCTCCCAGGGAACTTCCTTCCCATCGACTTCCGCAACGCGCTTGTACTTGATTGGACTTAGGTCCGACCGCCGCAATTGCCTGAAGCTGATTTCATCTTCCTTGCGCGTCGCGGAGAACAGGGAAATAGGGATGTTCACTAAACCGAAACTGATAGCGCCTTTCCAAATCGCACGCATGATGACCTCCCAGCGAGGCTCAGCACGCGGCGTTCCGTAGCTCGTCAGGCTGATCCGGTGGGGAGCTGAAGCAAGAATGGAAATCAGGTACCACTTCGTTTCCATGAGCGGGTGCCCGGTCATCGGAAAGTCTTCCGCGCAGATTCCTCAAAGGCAGACGTCCAGTCGACTTGGTGCCGAAGTCTTGCCTTTGACTACCGAACGTATGTTCGGTATATTCGCGCCCGAGGTTTTCGCGCGAATGGTGTTTTGCAAAGAGTGCAAGCAGAAGGTCGAGGAGTGTCCGCATTTTGTGGATCCCATCCAGGCCCCGAGCGTCCAGGTATTTGATCCGAAGATCGATACACTGGCATACAGCGAAGCAAACCGTATTTTGGAAATCACCTATAAGAATGGTCAGGTCTGGCAACTCTTCGGCGTCCCTCCTTCTATATATGGAGAACTTCGCGAAACGACTCTCACCTCATTTGTGAAGTTCATCGCGCAACGGTATAAGGCTGCCCCAGTGAAGACTGGACTGAAAGCGATCAAAGTCCCGGATTCGGAAAAGTGTTCAAATTGCGATTCGATCATGAAGGTGCGGCACCGCGTCAACAATCCGTTCGACGTCATGATCCGCATCCTGTGGGAATGCACAACCTGTGATCACTGCGAATGGAGGAAGTACGAGAGTGGAAGACAACGGGGCTCGTCAGGCCCGCGATCCTGAGGTCGGGATTTTCAGGATGAACGCGAACTCGAGTTTCATGTGAGAAACAGGTGGGGGATACCGGCGGCCACGAATGTCAATTCCAATCCGCCGGGTATGCCGAAGCCCTTGCCGGAGCCTCCATAAATTGACTCGGGCGACAGACTTGAATTCTTCAAAGAGGGCAGCCACGATCCAGTACGCTGGCGGTGTGTCGTGACTGCCCAACCCTGAATATCGGATCGGAACTTTTAGGCCCGATGTCGTCGCCAGCGGAAGCCAAGCAGTCCGGCCAGACCTATGGCCAGCAGAAGTCCTGTGGCCGGTTCCGGCACGTTCGCCGGTGCCAGAGTAACGCTGGTATTGTTATCAATACTCACTACCGTGAAGTTCGGATCAGGCGAGAAGAACACCGAGGCAAACTGGATAGGCGGCAGGGGCATATTCAGCTCTGGGGATACCAGGTGAGTAATACTGATGTGCAAAGAAAACCCGCCTGCCTGACGGGCATCCACCAGAGTAAAGAGAGGCAAGCCACTGGGGTGGGCCTCTATCTGCCGCGTGTCAAAGAAGCTGGGAACGCTGAAGGTCAGCGGGATCCCGGTCTGCAGGTTGGGGTTACCCGCTGTATCGTATGTGAACGTGCCGGTATAGGCCGTCCCCGCGAGAGGACCGATGTCGAACGTCCCGCTGTACTGATACGTTATGGGGGTCGCCATTGCGACTCCTGTGGTGATATGCAGGAGAGCCAGCGAGGCGATGAGGAGTATGAGGGGGCGAGTAATCTTCATGTCCGCATCCTTTCCAGAAGCTTGTGTTCGCAATCGAAGCGCGGTGCGCGATCGACGCTGGTACGCGACGGAGTGTTATCCATCCCACAGTGTCCCGGCTCCAACCGTTCGAGAATACTGCGAGAGAATGAGGTGATCCGCGCGTGTGGCCACGACGTTGGTTGCTTGTCTGTTGGAGTACTCGCAAGAGAGAAAGCAAATAAAATGCCACCCAGGCTGCGTCGCCTGTTTTTCTACCACTGATTCAACCGTCTTTATTTTCCATACTTTGATGCCATTTCCTTTTTCTCAGCGGAATTGAGGGCGTCCTTTTAACAGCGGTTTATAGATCAAAACTGTAAAGAACCCCGACAGCAAGACCTGAGTTCATAAGACGCGAACGAAACAAACCGAGCAGAATCTTATGGTTTTGGGCCAAAAAGCTTACTGTAAAAGTTTGCCGACTTTGAGTCTGTGTGAACGATGCACTCCTCAACAATCGCAGGTGGGAAAGGGGTTAGGGCGTTTCTCAGTGATTGTAAAGTATTCTGACACCGACAGGGAAACCGCTACAGCAGGATATGTCGATAAATGACCTGGCTGGAGGATCCATCCCGCTGCGGCTAATCGCCTTTAGTCTTTTTAGCCTGCTTATGTTTGCTCGAATTTATCAAGGGATCCTGCGCTGCGGCGGTCGATGCTCGGAAAATCCAGGCCATGTAAGAGGCGATAAATTGAATCTGAAGTGGTGAAGGAATTTTTTTTCGATCTAGACGGCAATCTTGAAAATGCGAACGACTCGCCTCTCCGCATTCTCGGTAGAATCCCGCGGCAATTTGAACGATTGGCCGTGAGTTATGGAAATGAGGGGACAGTCCCCTCGTTCCCTCATTTCCAGGAAATTGGGGAACGAGGGGACTGTCCCCTCATTTTTGTGTGCTCCGGCAATTTGAACGATTGGCAGTGAGTTATGCATTCGTGGCACTTCAGGCTCGAACGGTATTGTCAAGACTGGATGGATGAGGGAATCAGGGCAACCGGGCTGCTGGGGCATGGCTTTGGCCGGCTCGGTATCGAGTAAGACTCGTAGCGCGGCCGTCGGGGCCAGTTTCAAAAGCGATCTGGATGTCAGGCACCCTGGCGAAGAAGTTCTTCTCGCTTTCGGCAAACAGTTCAAACTTCGGCCCGCCAGTCGCGCCGGTCAGATCGCCTGGCCGATTGTCAGGAAGCTGTGCGAAGCCCTGCGCAAAGAGACGATCGCCATCGCGGGTGATTTCGAGAATGCGATCCGGCGCTAATCGATAACGCCCCGTGTAGTTTTCGAGGAACTGAGGATCAATATGAATCTCGGTGTGCTGCTTTGGAGGCGCGGGATTGGCAAGCGGCAGCTTGGGGTTAAGGAGATGAACACCGATGTCATCGACACCGGAGAGAGTACTGGAATTGGACAGTACAACGACTCCGATGCGCTGCTTAGGATCGTAGGCGACGAATGAACGGAAACCTGCGGTGCCTCCTGAATGCCAGGCACAGTCTCCGAGGATATGCCATGCCAAACTGATCTCGGCCTTTGTCTTGCCAAGGGGACGGCGAACTTCGAACATGGCTTTCATTGCCCGTGCGAGAGGTGATTCCTTGAAGCCGAGGAATGCTTCCAGGAAGGTCAGTATGTCATTGGCGGAGGATCGCAGCGCGCCTGCACCGGCAAGCGTCGGAAGCTCCCAGTTGGCGACTGGCGCGAGGATTGCGTTGTGACCCGTAGCCATGCGCTGCTTCATGGAGGAAGAAAGCGTAATATCCGTGTCCGGCATGCTGAGCGGTCGCGTGATGCGCATTCCGATCAAGCTCCCATAATCCGTTGCGGCGCGGTACGCGAGAACATGGCCGAGGAGTCCAGCGCCCAAGTTTGAATATTCGAATTCGGAACCGGGATCGCGCGGAAGCGTGTAGCCGGAAAGGAACTGGTACAAGTCGTCCACTCTATAGTCGGCGTAAGGATTGGCTGCGTTTTTCGGCTTCAGGTTGCTGGGGAGGTTGGGGAGCCCGGACGTGTGCGTGGAAAGATCGCGCAGCGTAATGGATTTGCCGCTTCGTTCGGGCAACTCGACATTTTCGGGAAGATATTTGGCAGCCGGATCGTCGAGGGTGACCTCTTTGCGGTTCACCATGTCCGCCAATAGCAACGAAGTGAAGACCTTGGTTATGGATCCGATTTCGAAAATCGTATCACCACCGAGCGTTCGCGGATCCTCCCTGGCAAGGTCTCCATAGGCCACGACGCGGCGCCCATCAGGCTCGATGACACCCACGACAATGCCGACCGCTTGCTTCTGGTGATCAACGCGTTTTACGAGAATGTCGCGGATTTCATCGGTGCTAAGAACTTTAAGTGGCATGTTCGTTCTCTCCTCTATAGCTTGAAAATTTGATCTTCCTTGCGAATCGCTTTCCGATTCCGCTTCCAGCGTTGCTGTTCCTCCCGCTGAGGTGCAAGATCCCGTCGTCTGCCAACGTGGTCGAGTTCCCGATTCAACTTCCGCGCGTTTGCCAGACGCTGCGCGTCCAGAATTCCATCATCAATCGCCTGTTTTACGGCACAGCCGGGTTCGGAATCGTGGCGGCAGTCTCGAAAACGGCAACTCATGGCGAGCTGATCCATTTCATCGAAGACGCCACGGGGTTCATTCGCCTCCCAAAGTTGAAACTCCCGTATGCCCGGCGTGTCGATGAGTACTCCACCGGAAGGCAAAGGGAACAGCCTCCGATGCGTGGTGGCATGGCGGCCCCGGTCATCGCCGGAACGGACATCCAGGATTGTTTGAACCTCGGCATCGAGCAGACGATTCACAAGTGTGGACTTGCCAACCCCCGAGGAACCCAGCAGGACTGCGGTGTTGCCCGGGCCAAGATAACGCATGAGTCCCTCGATGCCTTTTGCGGTCAAAGCGCTGATCACATGAATATCGACGCCGGGTGCGGCTGCCGCCATTTCGCCTGCGGACTCATCCGGGTTAGAAGACAGGTCGGATTTGCTTAGGATAACGACAGGTTTTGCCCCACTTTCCCCAATACCCCGGAGATAACGTTCGATACGCCGCGGATTGAAATCACCATTCAGGGACGTCAGGATAAAAACTGTATCGACATTGGTTACCAGGACCTGTTCTCCGGATCGCCGGCCGGCGACTTTCCTGGAGACCTTCGTTCGTCGTGGCAGAATGCCGTGAATCACGGCCTTCATTTCACGATGCATCACATTTATTGCGACCCAATCTCCGACGGAGGGAAGTGCGGAGGGATCGACCGCAGTATGGCGAAGGTGCCCCGTCTCTTCTGCGAACAATTCACCACTCTCGGAGACCACCCGAAACGCGGCTCTATGTTGTTCGGAGACTCTCGCCGGCTGAAGGAACGGACGAGGTTCTGAATTCCAATGATTCTGAAAAAACGTATTCCATCCCAATGCGTGCAGGTACACGTCGACCTCCCAATGATTCTAAGAAGTTAATGTTGTGATTTTCCTGGAAGACGGGCGGTAGCGTGGCGGAGAAGAAACTAACGAGCGATTAAACTGGAACTCGCCAACTTCGCTACGCAGCCTTCCATCGTGCAGACATTTGAGCGGTGTTCATAAGAGACCTCCGAATGACCAAAATTGTTGGGGCCCTAGACTAGCATAGATGCGATTTGCAAACGGGTACTCAACTCGCAATTCGTACCCTCTTAGATTCCGAACAATTCGCCTCTGAGCGGTGATCGAGCAGTGTACCAATTTGTCGATGTAGCTGGAAATCGTCCGCCCGCCTTTGCGCGCGAACGAGGCCCACTTATGCCCTAATGTTCGAGTTCTGGAGTCGATCGCGCAATTTCCATATGACTGCGACTGTATTTGCGGTGTTCTACTGAGGGTCGTATTGTTCGTCTACGCAAACGCGCGATTTGGGTGTGCCGGCGACTCATCGCGTTGCTCACTTGCCGTGTCCTGTTTTTGAAAGTCACGCTCCAGGCGGCAGATGTTCCTTGAACTGAGACAGTGGCACTTCATCCCATGTCTGGCTGGGTGATCACGCCAGTGACCATGCGCCTCAGCTTGCACTTGCAAACGTGCAGTTGCTCTTTGTCGTCGTCGCTGCGGAAAGTCTTCCATTCAATCCCGCAGTCACATTTCCAAACGTAACATGCTGGCATTGTCCTCCACCGGATCAAAGAGTCGACAACGCTACATTGCTCCCCCCTTGTCTATGAGAATAATTTCTCAGCAATAGACCTGGAGGCGCGCCAAACTGGCACTATCGTCCGCGGCGAAGTTCCTGCATCTTCCTTGAATGGATTTTGGAATTAATCGCCTTCAACTTCCCGATATTTACACTCGAGAAAGCACTGCACGGGGCTGCCTCTGTGGTCTTCTCTATCAGATCGGAATCATACTTGTCGGTAAGATCCTTTTGAATGAACTCCCTGGCGATGTAACCATTGGTCCCGGAGAATGGGCCATCGAGGACTCGGATATTACGTGCTTCAAATTGCCAACCTTCAGGTGTGCCCTTTTTGCCAAGAATCTCTACACCGGTTCCAACCGCCGCATAAAAGAAGCAGTCCGTCGTCTTTCCCTGAGCTTCGACCTCGTAGTCGATCCGTACGACCGGGCTGCCGTTGGGATTTACCAGATATCCAATTTCCCTGTGAGAGGGCTGCTCGTTTTTGTGGGCACAGCCAAGTTGAAGCAAAGACATACTCAGCATCAGCGGCATCCAAAATCGCATACGCTAAAGTAACAGCATTGGGGTTTCGGACGCACCGTCCAGTCCCGGCAAAAAAGGAAATGTCCATTTAACGGACGCCAGCGACGCAGATTGCAGCCAATTGTTTTTATCGGCTGTTTCGACTGATCAAAAAAGTCGATCGCAGATTTCTTAAGTCCGATTTACCGACAACAGATCCTTGTCGTGACTCATGAATCTGATCTGCGATCACCTTCGGACGCAATGCGGACGATGGCGCCGTCCTGCCATGTTGGCTATCGATACGTGCGATCCGCACGAAATTCCTTTTCGGCGGTGTCGATGTAAGTGCGAGAGCCCGCGGGGTCGATGAAAGGATTAACGGGATACCTCGCAGTGGTGCTTTCAATGACCTTCCGGTACCTGTCCCACTCCCTCGCATGATTCGGGACGCAGATGTCGGCGGGAAGGTCTCGCAGGACGCGGAAGCTACGGCCGAGGTCGGCCGGCTGGTCTGGATATCGCGTCCCTCCCATCACCGCTGTTCAATTCCGGATTGTGCAAGGTAAAGATTTGCTTCAAGTGCGCACTAAGGTCTATAAGTACGGATCGGTGGGCCTCTGAGGCCTGTTTCCAAATAAGAACGCTGGTCAAGTTAACAGGAGAATGCTCATGAAACTGAATTCCATTCGTCAGGCGAGAGTCTGGGCAGTCGTGTTGGGGCTTTGCTTCGGCGCATTGGCAAGCGCGCCGGCGACGCATGCAGAAGACAAGATCACTGCGCAATCGTTGATTGACCGCCAGTTGATCCTGGATCAGATCACGCGTTACTACTACAACTTCGGCAAAGCGGAGCGGCAGAGCGAGGAGAGCTTTTATGCCGAGGACGGCGAGTTGATTCTCGGCACGAGGCACTACAAGGGCAAAGAAGGCATCAAGCAGGCGTACAACCGTGCTCCCGCAGCTCCCGCCGCGAGCGCGGCCCCTGCTGCCGGTGCGGCACCTGCAGCAAGCGCGGTCCCTGCGGCCCCTGCGCCTCCGCAAAGAACGGCTTTCAACGTCACGATCGACAACCCACTCATCATCGTGCACGGCGACACGGCCACTTCGCAGGTTATTTTCACCGAGTACCGGCAGGAAAAGGTCGGCGATCCGATGAAGATGACGACACAGGGAAAGGAATACGCCACATGGATCAAGGTGAAGGGGCAGTGGCTCTATAAGATCCGCCAGATCGCCAGCGGCAGTAACCCGCCGGAGGGCTGGAAGGAGTAAGAATTAGCGGATCGATTCGCTGCTCACAAGGACTCTGCGTCGGCGCGCAGGGCCTCAAGGACGGCGCGCAGCATCTGTTCGCGCTGGGACGCTGCAGGAATTGTCGCGAAATGGTCTCCGGGCTGAAAACCATACCAGCCAAACTGGCTGTGATTACCGCCTTCGATCCAGACCCACTTTGTCAAAGGCGGGAGCTTGACTTTGTTCTCTTCGACTTTTTCCCGGGACGCCAGGCCATCACGCGTGCCGGCGATCTTTGTCACGCGAAGGTTCATTCTGGAGAGGTCTACATCCCGAGGGTGCGATGTCCCGATCAGAATGAGTCCCGCCATTCCATCGACACCGCGGCTGGCGAAGTCGCATGCGATGACCGCCCCGAGCGAATGGCCTCCCAGGACCCAGCGCGTTACTTTCGTTTCGCGAATAGCCTGATGGATCCGATTCGCGACCTCTGGGCTTCTGGCGCCGCCGAAGGCGCCTCGCCGCGGTAGTTCGATCATGTAGGTTGGGAATCCGGCCTCAGCCGTGGCGTGCGTTAGTGGAGCATACGCAATTGGTTCGACCAGGCCCCCGGGGAAGAATATGAATCCGACCTTCTGCAATCGGCTGGAATCTGCCGGCATGAAGCGCCAGCCCCCTGCTTCCCGAGTTACGGAAACCGCCGCATCGTTCTGTATCGCCAGCCGAGCCTCCGGCCCGGCTCTATATGCAACGATCGACCACCCGGCAAAAAGAACAGTGGCGATCAGCCCCAGCGTTATCCATATCTTCCGAATGCGCCTCCACATGCCGGCGATTCTATCCGACTTTTAATTCTAAAAACCGATAGCTCGGGTCTCGGACAGACTTAGCAAGACTTTGTAGGATTTGGTTGAGACTGGCGTGAAGTGCGAGTCCAGCCACCTCTGGATGGCTTCACGACCAGCCATGCCTTCGTCGTGAGCGTACACAATCCATACTCGCCGCGCCGCCTGTAGCTCCCTGTGATACGGATGGATGCATTCATCGAAGGACTTATGGCATGAACGGACAATGCTCTGCAGATCCAGTTTTCCCGCCGCGGCAAGCGTTGCTTGCCGGTCGTAATATTCGATGAGGACTCGAGGAAGACTGGAATCGGAAACAAACAGAATCATGTCTTGCGGGTTTAAGGAATATTGAAGATCTTGTGACAATGAGCGGAAGTCTTCTCTGTAACGGTATTGGAAAAAACAATACGTGTTTATGCCCGAAATCAGAAGCGCGCTGCAAATCAACAGGCGAGGTGCCGATTTTCTTCCCTCCTGGACCGTGGCCCCGAGAATGAGGACCAATCCCACCGAGGCGGGAAGAAGGACACGATCGATATACATCGGCACGACGAAAATGCTCAACAAATAGACGGTCACCAGCGGAAGCACCAAAGTGGAAACTGCCGTCAACAGTGCCCACCGCTTTGGATTCGAGAACATGCCGCGCAGGGCGAACCAGATGAGTGAGAGTGCCGGCGCAATCGACACGGCGACAGCAACGGCCCTCAGTAAAAGGATGCCGCGTCGAAAGTGGGGAATACTGGTGAACGGAATATAGATGCTTACAAAAGAAAATAAAGTTGCCGGAATGCTGAACCAGACAGGACGCGACACCCAGTTCATAAAGCCGACCCTGAAATGATCCTTTGTGAGGAGTGTCAGCCAGGGAATATAAAGGAGAATTACGATCGCGTTCGCGACAAAAAACCGAAACCATACCGACACCCGCCAGGGCTGAGGCAATAAAATCGGAAATAGAACAGCGATCATTGCCACATACAGAATGCCAATTCCCTGCGAATACGCCAGCAATGACGCCGCAATCACATACGTCACCCAATGCCATTCTCGAGCTTCCCGGGCAACGGTGATCAGGGCCCACATGGCGCATGCATAGAACAAAACGAAAAACGTATACATCCTCGCCTGTTGTGAATGGTCAATGTGAAAGCCCAGCAGCGCCATAAAACAGGCGGCAAGCAAGCCCGCATTCGTCCCAAACATCTTCTTGCCCAGGCTGTAAATTACCGGGATCGTCGCAACCGCGGGTATTACAGACAACAGGCGCAGCCAATATTCCGTGTGTCCGAATCGAAGCCATGAGTGGACCAGGGCGTAATAGAGCGGCGGATGCGTGTCGGTGATCCACCGTTCCCACCCCCCGGTGGCAAACCACAGCGTTGCGCCCTCGTCATACCAGAGACTCTGGGCGCCGAGACTATGAATGCGCAACAGGAGCGCAGCAAGAGTAATCGTCGTGATTTTTACAAAAGGGGAGAGGGCGAACTTTTCCCGAGATCCGTTCATCCGATGTCTGAATACCTCGAAGACTCCAAAAAGACTGAAGACGAGTCACGAACTGCCGAAGTGTAATTCGGTTTACACAGTGTCGCAGTCTTTTTTTACGGCGACGTCGACGATCCGCCCAATGTGACGTACAAAATGATCGGGGCAGCGTTTCGGCCGCGAGCGCGCATGAGAGTGACGCACGAGCATGACGCATGGTGCGTCCGAGATGAGTTCGGACAGCATAAGCGGGAAACTTGCCGACACGGCTAAGCAATTGTTACGCCGCAGAGAACACACGGATGGTGACATAGCAACCGTCCCCATCTCGGAGGAAAGGTATTGGCCAGGAACAAAATGGGCACAGTGGTATGGCCTATTACCCCGAGGGGACAGAAGAGACCGTCCCTGCAACCCAATCATTCACGCTGTCAGAAGCAGCGGTGCACCTTTGGTGATTACGATTGTATGTTCGTAGTGCGCGGATAGGCTTCGGTCGGCTGTGCGTACAGTCCAACGATCGGAGAGAAGAACGCCCTGTCCATTGCCCGTTGTGATAATGGGTTCCACCGCGATGACGAGTCCGTCGAAAAGTTTGGTTCGGCAGGTTCGGTCATAGTAGTTGGGCACGGATGGCGCTTCGTGAATAGTTCGGCCCACGCCGTGTCCGCCGAAGCCGGGCATGACTTGAAATCCGTTCCTGCGCGTTTCGCGCTCTACTTCACGCCCGATATGACAGGTACGAAATCCGATTCGCGCGACCGTCATCGCTTTCCAGAATGCCGCTTCGGCACATCGCACAAGAGCATCGGCAGTCGTCGACACGTTGCCGACTCGAACGGTGACTGCGGCATCTGCAAACAATCCATCCTTCATGGCGACCAGATCCAGTTTCACAAGATCGCCTTCGCGTAAGGCGCGGCTCCCGGGAATCCCATGAATGGCTTCATCATTGACGCTGATGCACACGGACCCCGGAAAGCCATAAACCCTGGGCGGCGCGGCTTCTGCACCATATTCCGCCAGGGTATCGGCGCCGATCTGGTCGAGTTCTGCTGTCGTGATACCAATACGGACCGCTTCGGCCATCGCATCGAGTGCCTTGCGCACAATCTTTCCAACGACCTTCAGCTTTGCAAGTTCCTCGTCTGTTTTAATCGACATTGCCTGCCCGCACCTCTGCAACGAATCCTAATCCGGCAAGAGATCTCCCATCAAGCAATACCAACCGGACATGCAGAAGCCTGCGCAGGGCACGCTGCAAAGCCGGGATAAACGATCGCCGCTAATGCGATGCGTTCTGCCCTTTACCGAGAATATCCACGGCCGCTTTAACGCCGCGGGCGAGCTTCTGGGCGTCGCCTTTTCCCCAGTAATGGAGAAAGATGATTGTCGGTTGTGTGCCGATCATGTGGTGGTGCATTGCCACAACATCGATTCCGTTGGAGCGCAGGGCCTTCAACACTGGATTCACTTCCGACTCCACCATCGCAATGTCTCCAGCGACGACGGAATCTGAGTCATTGCCGTAAAAGGCAGCCCAGGTGTTCAACCCCATCCGTGAGTTGATTGTTGCGCCCATTTCCTTAAGCGAAAGATCGGAGCGCCCGATGGTGATCTTGTAGACAGCCCCGTTCAGTTCGCCTTCGGTACCGATGATCTTTGCGAGTTGAGCCCCGTCCAGCTTTCCATCGATAGACCGTCCCGCCACTGTCGATCCGCCGCGCGGCGGGTTCTTGCCGATGAGGGCAAGCGCAGGCTTAATCTTGTTCGCCAGGTCCGCGGGTGAACCGTGTCCGTGCACATGCATGTAGAAAATACGCGGAGTTTCAAAGAAGAAGTGGTTGTGTACCGCTGTCACTTCGAGCCCCGCATCCAGAAGCGCCGACATGACCGGATTGACTTCCTCTTCGGTGAGAACCAGGTCGCCCATCATCACGTCCATCCCCGTTCCTTTGGTCAACGCGACCCATCCGCCGAAGCCGAATGGGGTCGGGGTAGCGATACCGTCGACGACGACCTTGAGATCGCTTCGGGGAATATTCACCTTCAAGACACCGTCTTTGAAGTCTCCCTGACGGCCCAATGTGGTGAGCACCGACGAGTATTCCGCCGGCATAGCCGGTTGTTGCGCAGAAGCAACAATCGAAAGCAGCAGACCAACGCACGCGAGAATGCAAAGTTTTGATCTCATTTTGAATGTTCCTTCCTTTGGAGATTTGCTCCCATCAGTTTACGTGCCCAGAGCGACCGGTTGACGAAAAATTTGACTGCGTTGCGGCCTGGAGTCGGTTTTCAACCGGAATTCTTCACTTTTCCGAAAATGGGGTGGGTGTACAGCAAGAGTTTTTAACTTTTCGCAAAAAGTAGTGGGTGTACAGAGGAAGTCCGTCACTTTTCAAAAAAAATCGTGGGTGTTCCATAAGAGTTCTTCATTTTTTCGAAAAAGGCGAGGGTGTTCACCGAAAATTCTTCCCTTCACGGCAGGAGTTGTCCCTTGCACCGATTGCGGATGTACCGGCACCAATCGGCCATGCCATTGCGGCTTTTGGACCATTCAAAAGTTGTCACTGGCATGCGACCTTGGAATCCGACTACAGCCAGGAGGAAATACATTGAGCCATCTGACGTTCGACTCGAATCCACTTCATCTTCTATCCACGATGGGGTGTGAACCCGTCGACAAGCTCAGGGATGTTCCAATTGCGTCAACGGAACCTGATCCTGTCATCAACCCGAATGGCCAGAACCTCACAGACCGATTTGAACAGGCGAGAAAGGACTTCTTTTCAACCGTGAGTAGATGAATTACAGGCCCTATCGCTGCAGCGCGGGCGGGTTAACAGGAGAAGCCACTACGGCCTTCCCATCCAGCTTGAACGCGTAAAGTCTCGTTGGCTGATTTCCGCCGCGGCCCGCGATCACCGCAACATATTGCACGCCGTCGAGTGAATAAGTGATCGGCGTCGCGATTCCTGCGACCAACATGGCGTCCCACACGCGCTCGCCCGTCGAGGCGTTCAGCGCGATTAATTTCCCATCGCTTCCTGGCACAAACACCAGGTTGCCTGCCGTCGCCAGCAATCCCGCACTGAAGGCTTGCGTAACGCTCCAGCGTTGTTCCTGTTTCACCGGATCCCAGGCCTTCACGAACGCTCCCTTATTGGTGATCCGTGCGCCCGCCGGAGAAACACCTGCCGCGAAGTCATTCATGTCGACGCCCGATACCTGTTTGCCCTTTTGCGGATTGAACTCCGGCGTCGAATGATACATGCGCGAATTCACCGACCCGGGAATATAGACCAGCCCCGTCGCCGGACTGAACGCCATTGGCTGCCAGTTGTGGCCTCCGCCAGAACCGGGTGCAATTTCGACCGTCGCTCCATTCTCATAGCGCACCCCT